>Ga0105240_10008881_pt1 | contig 14302 bp, 15 predicted proteins | sample KBSC54metaG_FD_80426 | JGI IMG/M metagenome (GOLD analysis project Ga0105240, IMG submission 80426) | Corn rhizosphere microbial communities from Kellogg Biological Station, Michigan, USA - KBS C5-4 metaG | ecosystem: Host-associated > Plants > Roots > Rhizosphere > Soil | place: Michigan, USA... | reverse complement strand
CGAGTTTGCGGCCATCGTTGTCGACCGATTCATCCGCGAAGAGTCCGCTGATTCCGCGCCGCACGAGCGCCGGCGTGTTCGGCATCGCGCGCACCATCCGCGTGTAATTGCCGAGCCAGCGCGACAGGTCGGCGATGCGGATGCCCGCGGCGATCGAAATCACGAGTTGCGCCGAGAGCGCCGGGGCCAGCAGCGACGCGGTATCGCGCAGGTGCTGCGGCTTGACGGCGATGACGACTGCGTCGGCCCGCGCCAGCGGCGAAGCCTCGATCCGCTCGGTGACGGCGATGCCGAATTCGTCGTGCATCCGCTTGCGCGCATTCGCGTCGATCTCCACCACCGAGAGCGATCCGGGCGCGGCGCCCTGCGCCAGCAGCCCGCCGGCCAGCGCGCGGCCCATGTTGCCGCCGCCTACGAAGACGATATTCATCGATTTTCCTTGTTTCGGTCGCCGAAGATCGCGCTTCCGATCCGCACCAGCGTCGCGCCTTCCGCGATCGCCGCTTCCAGATCCGCGCTCATGCCCATCGATAACGTGTCGAGCCGCAGGCCCCGCCTGCGCAACTCGTCGAACAATTCTCGCAGCAGACGAAACTGCGCGCGGGTCGTAGCGTCACCGGCGTCGGGTTCGGCGATGCCCATCAATCCGCGCAAGCGCAGCCGCGGCAGCTTCGCGACGGCGAACGCGAGATCGGCAGTCGCTCCAGGCGCCACGCCCGACTTGCTCGCCTCGCCGCTGATGTTGACCTGGACGCAGACCGACAATGGTCCGAGCGCGTCGGGCCGCGCATCCGACAGGCGCTGCGCGATTTTTTCGCGGTCGATCGTGTGCACCCACGAGAAATTCGCCGCCACCAGCGCCGTCTTGTTCGACTGCAACGGTCCGATCAGGTGCCAGTCGAGCCGCGCTTGCGGACCGAACTTCGCAATTTTCGCGATCGCTTCCTGCACGTAGTTTTCGCCGAACGACAACTGCCCTGCGGCGACGGCTTCTGCGACAGCATCCGACGAAAAGGTCTTGCTGACCGCCAGAAGGTCGATGTCCTCGGGCCGGCGTTGCGCTTTTGCTGCGGCATTGGCAATGCGCAGGCGGACGGCTTGCAAGCGCTCAGCAATGTAGCTCATAATCGATTGGCGGACTTGACGGGTCGGCTAAAGCGCTGCTGTCGCCGATATGCGGGCCGAGCAGACCGACCCAAACCTCGAAGGGATTATAGTGGATATCGCCGAACTCCTCGCGTTTTCGGTCAAGAACAAGGCCTCGGATCTGCATCTGTCGGCGGGCATGCCGCCGATGATCCGCGTGCATGGCGACGTCCGCCGGATCAATCTTCCGCCGCTCGAGCACAAGGACGTCCACGGGATGGTGTACGACATCATGTCCGATTCGCAGCGCAAGACGTACGAGGAAACGCTCGAGGTCGATTTTTCGTTCGCGATTCCCAACCTGGCGCGCTTCCGCGTCAACGGCTTCGTCCAGGACCGCGGCGCGGGCGTGGTGTTCCGGACGATCCCGAACAAGGTGCTGTCACTGGAAGAACTGGGATTCCCGCGGCATTTCCAGGACATCTGCAACACGCCGCGCGGCATCGTGCTGGTCACCGGGCCGACCGGCTCGGGCAAGACCACGACGCTGGCGGCGATGATCGATTTCATCAATTCCAACCTGTACGGCCACATCCTCACGATCGAAGACCCGATCGAGTTCGTCCACGACTCGAAGAAATGCCTGATCAACCAGCGCGAAGTCGGCGCGCATACGTTGTCGTTCGCCAACGCGCTGCGCGCATCGCTGCGGGAGGATCCCGACATCATCCTGGTCGGCGAGATGCGCGACCTGGAAACCGTCCGCCTGGCGCTGACCGCCGCGGAAACCGGCCACCTCGTGTTCGCCACTGTGCACACGAGCTCGGCGGCGAAGACGATCGATCGCGTGATCGACGTGTTTCCCGCGGCGGAGAAGGACATGGTCCGCTCGATGCTGTCGGAGTCGCTGCGCGCCGTCATCTCGCAGACGCTCCTGAAGAACAAGGCCGGTGACGGCCGCGTCTGCGTGTACGAACTGATGATCGGCACGCCGGCGATCCGCAACCTGATCCGCGAAGCGAAGGTCGCGCAGATGTACTCGATGATCCAGTCGGGGCATGGCCATGGGATGCACACGCTCGATCAGCACCTGACCGAGCTGGTGCGGCGCAACCTGATCGCCGCGAGCGAGGCGCGCAATGTCGCGGTGAACAAGGATTCGTTCCTCGGCTGATCGCCGCGGACAGGAGAAAGAATGGAACGCGAACAGGCAACCAAATTCGTCCACGACCTGCTCACCCTGGTAGTGAAGCAGAATGCATCCGACCTCTTCATCACGGCCAATTTCCCGCCGGCGATCAAGGTCGACGGGCGTATCACGCCGGTCTCGAAGACAACGCTTTCGCCCACTCACACGATCGAGCTTGCGCGCTCGATCATGAACGACAAGCAGGCGGCGGAGTTCGAAAGCACCAAGGAAACCAATTTCGCGGTCAGCCCGCCGGGCATCGGGCGCTTCCGGGTCAATGCCTTCCTGCAGCAGGGACGTGTCGGGATGGTGATGCGCCGGATCAACACGACGATCCCGCGCTTCGACGACCTGAGCCTGCCGACCGTCCTCAAGGACGTGATCATGAGCAAGCGCGGACTGGTCATATTCATCGGCGCGACGGGATCGGGCAAATCGACATCGATGGCGTCGCTGCTCGGATATCGGAACATGAACAGCCACGGCCACATCATCACCATCGAGGACCCGATCGAATTCGTCCACGAGCACCAGGGATGCATCGTCACCCAGCGCGAAGTCGGCGTCGACACCGATGGGTGGGACATCGCGCTGCGCAACTCGCTGCGCCAGGCGCCCGACGTGATCATGATCGGCGAAATCCGCTCGCCCGAGACGATGGATCATGCGATCGCCTTCGCCGAAACGGGCCAGCTCTGCCTCGCGACCTTGCACGCGAACAATTCGAACCAGGCGCTCGACCGGATCATCAACTTCTTCCCGAACGAGCGGCGCCAGCAACTGCTGATGGACCTGTCGCTCAACGTTCGCGCCTTCGTCGCGCAGCGCCTGGTGCCTCGTCGCGACGGCCAGGGGCGCGTGCCGGCCGTCGAGGTGATGTTGAACTCGCCGCTGGTGTCGGACATGATCTTCAAGGGCGAAGTCAGCGGGATCAAGGAGATCATGAAGCGGTCCCGCGAGCTCGGGATGCAGACGTTCGACCAGGCGCTGTTCGACCTGTACGAGGCGGGCGTCATCAGCTACGAGGACGCGCTGCGCAACGCCGACTCGCTCAACGACCTGCGCCTGCAGATCAAGCTGCACGGCCAGGAATCGAAGGACCGCAACGTGATGGCAGGCATCGAGCATCTGGGAATCGTCCAGTGATCAGGTATCAGAGGTCAGGAATCAGGGATCAGTAAGAGCGCGACGAAGCGCCGATTCCGTTGTCTGAACGACAAATCGCGGTCCTGACCGCGTGCTAGTATTTCTCCACGATGCTTCGCCTACGCCGCCGTTTGGCGCGCTGCCCCTTCGTTTCTGATCCCTGATCCCTGACCTCTGATCCCTGACGCCTGATGCACCCCACCGACATCAAACTCCACCAGCAGTCGCGCATCATGGAGATCACGTTCGACGACGGGCGCCGGTTCGAGCTGCCTTACGAGTACCTGCGCGTGTATTCGCCGTCGGCGGAGGTGCGCGGGCATGGGCCGGGACAGGAAGTGCTGCAGGTCGGGAAGAAGAACGTCGGGATCAGCGAAATCGAGGCGGTCGGAAGGTACGCGGTCCGTCCGACGTTCTCCGACGGGCACAACACCGCCATCTATTCATGGGAATACCTGTCGATGCTCGGTGATCGCCAGCAGCAGCTCTGGCAGCAATACCTGGACAACCTCGAGCGTTCCGGCGCAAGCCGCGAATGACCATCATGGCCGACACCACTGATTTCGGATTCGAGCAGGTCAGCCCCGAAGAAAAAACGCGTCGCGTGCGCGGCGTCTTCGAGTCGGTCGCCGGCAAGTACGACCTGATGAACGACTTGATGTCGGCCGGGATGCACCGGTTGTGGAAGCGCTTTGCCGTCGAGACGGCTGGCGTTCGACCGGGCGCGCGCGTGCTCGATATCGCCGGCGGGACTGCCGACCTGTCGCGCTTGTTTTTGGACAAAGCGGGCGCATCTGGAGAGGTATGGCTGACCGACATCAACGGCGCGATGCTGGCCGTCGGACGCGACCGGCTGCTCGACGAAGGCCGGATGGCGCCCGCGGTCCAGTGCGATGCCGAACGGCTGCCGTTTCCGGACCGGTACTTCGACGTCACGTGCATCGCTTTCGGTTTGCGCAACGTCACGCGCAAGGAGAACGCGCTGGCGGAGATGTATCGGGTATTGCGGCCGGGCGGGCGCTCGATCGTGCTCGAATTTTCGCGCATCGTTCCCCCGTTGCAGCCGGCGTATGATTGGTACAGCTTCAACGTGCTGCCTCGGCTGGGAAAATGGGTTGCCGGCGACGAAGCGAGCTACCGCTATCTCGCGGAGTCGATCCGGATGCATCCCGACCAGGAAGCATTGCAACGGATGATGGAAACGGCCGGATTCGAAAAGGCCGAGTACTTCAATCTCGCGGGTGGTTTGGTAGCCGTCCATCGTGGATACAGGTTCTGACCGCTGCGAGCGCACGACCTCTCTCGGAGGACTCAAGATGAAACGAACGATCATGTTGCTCACGGCAGTGTGCACCGCTGCACTGCTGTTTTCGATGGACGCCGATGCCAGGCGTCTGGGCGGCGGCCGCAGTTTCGGCGCGCCGCGCGATACGGTCACCCAGCGTGCCGTGCCGCCACCGGCGGCGGCGCCTGCGCCATCGGCGGCGCCCGTTCCGGCAGCCGCGCCGAGGCCTGCCGCGCCAATCCCGCCGGCTGTGCAACAACCCGCGTGGAAACGCTGGATGGGTCCGATTGCCGGCATTGCGGCGGGACTGGGCATCGCCGCGCTGATGTCGCACCTCGGGCTGTCCGACGCGTTCGGGCATTTCCTGCTTATCGCGCTCTTCGTCTTCGCGGCGATCTTCATCGTGCGCCTGCTGATGCGCAAACGTCCGGACGAGGGAATGCAGTATCGCGGCACCGGTCTCGCCGGCGCGGGCGCCGCAGGCGGTTCCTCGACGCCGCCGCCGATGTTCGGCGGCGCGGATAGTGCGGCCGCACAACCGATCGCGAACCCGGCAAAGCCGTATCCGCCGGATTTCCAGCCGGAGCCGTTCCTGCGCCAGGCGAAGGTCAACTTCGTCAAGCTCCAGGCCGCGTACGACCGCGCCGATTCGAGCACGTTGCGCGATGTGATGACGCCTGAAATGTTCGCCGAGATCAGCAAGGAGATCGAAACGCGCGGCCTGCATCATCCGACCGAAGTCGTCACCCTCAACGCCGAGATCCTCGAAGTCACGTCGGAAGGCAATGCCCACTGGGCGAGCGTCCGCTTCACCGGACTGCTGCGCGAGGACAATGCGCCGACACCGGCGCCGTTCGACGAGGTATGGAACCTGACCAAGCCGCAGAGCGGCGAGACCGGCTGGCTGCTGGCCGGCATCCAGCAACTCCAGTAGCGATGATTCCCGCGGCCGCCAACGCAGTGTGGGGCCGCACCGGCTGGGCGCAGGAGAGACTGCTGCCCTTCGCCGGCCGCATCGTGCACGTCTTCGTGTGGCCGGCTCCAGGATTTGCGCTGCGAGTCGGTCCGGAGGGCAACTGGGAAGATGCCACAGTCGATTCCGCCGCGCAGGCCGATGTGCGGCTCCGGATTTCCCCGGCGCTGATCCCCCGCCTGGCCGGCGCGCCCGACAAGCCCGGATCCGCGCTCGAAGGCGATGGCGATCCCGAATTCCTGCAGGCGTTGCGCGATCTCGGCGACGTGCTGCCGCTCGCCTTCGAGGAACGCCTGTCGTCGGCGGTCGGGCCGCTTGCTGCGCACGCAATCGCGTCGGCGATGCGCGCGCTGGCCGCATGGCCCGCCGTCGCGGCGGATCGGGTCACCGCAGGATTCGGCGCCTACTTCACCGAAGAGTCGCCCGCGCTGCTGAAGAAGAGCTCGCTCGCGACGTTCGCGCGCGAGATCGGCGCGCTGGCCGAACGCGTCGATCGCGTTACCGCTGCGGCGACGCCCGAAGTGCTGCCCGAGGCGCCGCGCAGGCAGCCGATGGCACCGGCGGCATCGACAACCCCGGCGCAGCAAACGCCTGCGGCTCCGTCCCCGATCGACTGATTCGCAGGGCGCGCGCAGTCGTCTGCCTGCGCGCGATCCATCCGGGCAGACTGCCATGCCCATCCCGTAGAATGCTCCGGTGCGCCAGTTCCTTCGCCTTTGCATCATCAGTGCCGTCGCGATGCGCTACGGGCTCGACCAGCTCGTGCTCGAGCGCACGCCGGTCCTGCGCCGCACACTCGAAGTCCTGCTGTTCTGGCGCGACCTGACCCGCCCGCGCGGCGTGCGGCTGCGCCGGGCCCTCGAAAAACTGGGGCCGATCTTCGTCAAGTTCGGCCAGGTGCTGTCGACGCGGCGCGACCTGTTGCCTGCCGACATCGCCGACGAGCTCGCGAAGCTGCAGGACCAGGTCCCTCCTTTCGGCGGCGAGCAGGTGCGCGCGATCCTCGTTCGCGCCTACGGGCGCCCGGTCGACCAGGTGTTCGAGGCCTTCGATTTCGTCTCCGCCGCCAGCGCGTCGGTGGCGCAAGTCCACTTCGCCGAACTGCGGATGCCCGACGGAAAGCTGAGGCCGGTCGCCGTCAAGATCCTGCGGCCGGAAATCAGCGCGGTGATCGCGCACGACATCGCGCTGCTGCGGCTTGCCGCAGCGCTTGCCGAGCGGCTGTTCGCCGACGGCAAGCGCCTGCGCCCGCTCGACGTGGTCGCCGAATTCGAGCGCCATCTCGAAGACGAGCTCGACCTGATGCGCGAAGCGGCGAACTGCTCGCAGCTTCGCCGCAATTTCGCCGGTTCGCCGCTGTTGCTGGTGCCGGCTGTCCACTGGGACTGGTGCCGCAGCGACGTGATGGTGATGGAGCGGATGCACGGCGTGCCGATCAGCCGGATCGACCTCTTGCGCGAGGAAGGAGTCGACGTTCCCGCACTGGCACGACGGGGCGTCGAAATCTTTTTCACGCAAGTGTTCCGCGACGGGTTCTTTCATGCCGACATGCACCCTGGAAACATCCGCGTCGCGGTCGACCCGCCGAACAAGGGCCGTTACATCGCGCTCGACTTCGGGATCATGGGGACGCTGTCCGACGACGACAAGCAGTTCCTCGCCATCAACTTCATCGCGTTCTTCCGGCGCGACTACCGGCGCGTTGCCACCGCGCACATCGAGTCCGGATGGGTGCCCAAGGGCACGCGCGTCGATGCGCTCGAAGCCGAGATCCGCTCGGTTTGCGAGCCGGTCTTCGGCAAGCCGCTGAAGGACATCTCGCTCGGCCTGGTGCTGCTCCAGTTGTTCCGCGCGTCGCGGCGGTTCAACGTCGAGATCCAGCCGCAACTGGTGTTGCTGCAGAAGACGCTGCTCAATGTCGAGGGGCTGGGCCGGCATCTGTATCCCGAACTCGACCTGTGGCAGACCGCGAAGCCGTATCTGGAGCGCTGGATGGAACGGCAGATCGGCCCGGCTGCGTTTTTCGAGCGGATGGAGGAACAGGCGCCGTACTGGATCAACGTATTGCCGCAACTGCCGCGGCTCATCGAGGCGCGGCTGCGTGATGCGGGCCGGCTGGATCTGATGGCCGGACGAATCGACGAGCTCCAGCGCTCGACACGCGCGACGCAACGGGTCCTGCTGCTCCTGACCGCATTGCTGGGCGTGTTTGCGGCCGCCGTCGTCGTGGTCGTCGCGTTTCTGCGCATCGGAATCCGCTAGGCAACACAGAAGGCTCGTCTGGCACTCTGCAGCGAGCCCGCTTTGCTACAATCCACCGGTTTTACGCACGAATCCCCTCTCCGATTGCGGGCCGCGAACGCGATGGCGTTATTGGAAATTCAGGATGTCGTCCGCCGATTCGGAGATTTCACCGCCGTCGATCGCGTCAGCATCGACATCGAGGCGGGCGAGTTCTTCACCTTGCTCGGACCTTCCGGCTGCGGGAAAACGACGCTGTTGCGTTTGATCGCCGGCTTCGATCGCCCGGATGGCGGGCGCATCCTGCTCAACGGCGAGGACCTGGCCGGCCGGCCGCCCGAACAGCGGCCCGTGCGCACGGTATTTCAAAGCTATGCGCTGTTTCCGCACATGACGGTCGAGGGCAACGTCGCCTTTCCGCTGAAAATGGGCAAGGTGCCGGATGCGCAGATTCCCGAGCGCGTGAAAGCGGCGCTCGACGATGTCCGGCTCCAGGGCTTCGGCCGCAGGTTCCCGCACGAATTGTCCGGAGGCCAGAAGCAGCGGGTGGCGATTGCGCGCGCGCTGGTCACGCATCCTCCGCTGCTGCTGCTCGACGAGCCGCTGGCGGCGCTCGACGCGAAGCTGCGCGAGGAAATGCAGCTCGAGCTGATCAGCCTGCAGCACGAAGTCGGGATCACGTTCGTCTACGTGACCCACGACCAGACCGAAGCGCTGGCGCTCTCGCACCGGATCGCCGTGATGAACAAGGGCCGGGTCGAGCAGATCGACGAGCCGTCACGGCTTTACGGATACCCGAAGTCCCGCTTCGTCGCCGATTTCATCGGCCACTGCAATCTGCTGACGGGTCGTGTCAAGGCGACCCGCGACGGAGTAGCCGAGCTGGAAATCGAAGGCTTCGGACCCGTCCTCGCGGCGAGCGAATCGCCGGCAACATCGGGCAGCACGATGTCGATCGCGCTGCGCCCGGAGAAAATCCGCATCCGCAGGCCCGAGTCGGCCGACGCCTTCGATAATCAATTCGGCGGCAAGGTCGCCGAAATGCTCTACATGGGCGACGTGACCGTCTACAAGGTGCATACCGACGGCGGCGGAACGGTCGAGGCCCTGCTCGCCAATTCGGCGCCGGGCCGCGCGCGCTTCTTCGAGATCGGCGACCGTGTCGACGTCGGCTGGACGGCGGGCGCCGGACATCTGCTGGACGGCTGACACGTGGCTGCGCTCGCCGAAACCACGAAGTCGCGCTGGCTCGTCAGCGGCCCGCCGCTCTTGTACCTGATCGCATTCTTCGCGCTGCCCGCGCTGATCATGGTGCTCGCCTCCTTTCGTTCGCCCGGGGAGTTCGGCGGGCTTGCGCCGCTGGTCGACACTTCGGGACAGGTCGACCTCAACGTGGAAAGTTACACGCGGTTCCTGACCGAGCCCGTTTACGCCCAGGTGTTCCTGAAGTCGGTGGTCGTGGCATTGCTGACCACGCTGTGCTGCCTGCTGCTCGGCTATCCGCTGGCGATGGTCATCGCGCGCAGCCCGAAGCGCCGCCGCGACTTGCTGCTGCTCCTCGTGATCCTGCCTTTCTGGAGCAATTTCCTGATCCGGGTCTACGCCTGGATGATCATCCTCGGTCCGCAGGCGATGCTCTCCCGGGCCGTCAATTCGGTATTGGCCGTGGCGGGTATCGAGCCCGTCTCGCTGTTGTTCAGCCCGTTCGCCGTGCTGGTGTGCCTGGTATACGTCCACCTGCCGTTCATGGTGCTGCCGTTGTATGCGAATCTCGAAAAGCACGACCAGGCGCTGCTCGATGCCGCGCAGGATCTGGGCGCGAATGGCTGGCAGCGCTTCTGGAAGGTTACGTTCCCGCTGTCGCTTCCCGGCGTTTACGCGGGCGCGGCGCTCGTCTTCATTCCGGCGCTCGGCATCTTCGCGATTCCGGACATCCTCGGCGGCCCCGACGACAGCCTGATCGGCAACCTGATCAAGCAGCAGTTCCTCGAGACGCGCGACTGGCCGTTCGGCAGCGTCCTGTCGATCGTGCTGACTGTCGCGGCGCTGCTGCTTGCGGGCCTGGTTGCCTGGATCGGCCGCGCGCGAACGGAAAAGGAACCGGCTCGTGCCTAGCGTTGCGCGCCGATTTCCCTGGCTCTGGGTCGCTGCCAGTGCCGGCTTTCTGTTCCTGTACCTGCCGCTGGTGATCGTGGTCGTCTATTCGTTCAACGACTCGCGCCTGAACGCAGAGTGGGTCGGCTTCACGCTGGACTGGTACCGGAAACTGGCCGAAGACGCGGAAATGCTGTCCGCGGCCGGCAATTCGCTGATCATCGGAATCGTCACCAGCGTGGTGTCGACGATCCTCGGCACGATGGCCGGCCTGGCGATGTACCGGCATCCGTCGCGGCTGCTGTCGGTGCTGGTGCTCACGCCGATCGCCATTCCCGAGATCCTGATGGGCGTGAGCCTGCTGATTTTCTTCGTGCTGCTGAACTTCACCCTCGGCCTCATCTCGGTCACGCTGGCCCACATCGCCTTCTGCATCGGCTTCGTCGCCATCGTCGTGCGTTCCCGGCTGGCCGGGATGGATGAAAGCCTGACCGAAGCCGCCCGCGACTGTGGCGCTACCCCCGCGCAGGCCTTTCGGCATGTAACCCTGCCGCTTATCATGCCCGGTGTCATCGCTGGAGCGCTGATGGCGTTTACACTGTCTATCGACGATTTCGTCATTACGTTCTTCACCGCCGGCGCCGGCACGTCGACGCTGCCGCTGCAGATCTACTCGATGATCAAGATTTCCGTCACGCCCGAAGTCAATGCGATATCGACGCTGCTGATGCTGCTGACGCTGGCGTTGATCGTCATTGCCTCGAGGCTGGCGCCCGGAATTCTCGAATCCAGCCAGGAGACCACGCCATGAAGAAACTGCTGTCCGTGCTGCTGCTTGCAGGGCTTCCGTTCGCCGCCTCCGCGGCCGATCAGCTGCACCTGTACAACTGGAACAACTACATCGCGCCGGAGACCGTCAAGCGCTTCGAGGACTTCTGCAAATGCGAGGTGGTCCAGACGTATTACTCGGACAACGAGGAATTGCTCGCGAAGCTGGCCGCCGGCGCGAAGGGTTACGACATTCTCGTGCCCACCAGCAACGCGCTGCAGACGCTGATCAGCCAGGGTGCGCTGAAGCCGATCGACAAGTCGCAGCTGCCGAACCTGAAGAACATCGCCCCGGCCTATCTGAACACGCCGTTCGATCCGGGCAACAAATACTCGGTGCCCTACGCGATGTCGATCACGCTGATCGGCTACAACGACGAAAAGATCAAGGAGCTGGGCGTTCCGGTCGACAGCTGGGCGACGATTTTCGATCCGAAGATCCTGCAGAAAATACGCAAGAAGGTCACCGTGCTCGACAGCGCGAACGAGGTGTTTGCGGCCGCGCTGAAATACCTCGGCTACTCGGCCAACGACGTCGACGAGGGACACTGGAAAGAAGCGGCGGATGTCATCAAGAAGGCGAAGCCCTACTGGGCCGCATTCAACGCGTCGTCGTACATCAAGGAGCTCACCGTCGGCAACATCTGGCTCGTCCACGGTTACTCGAACGACATCTTCCAGGCCAATGCCGACGCGCAGGCAGCAGGGCGCAAGTTCCATATCCTGCACTCGCTGCCGAAAGAGGGCGCGGTGCTCGCGCTCGACAACATGGTGATCCACAAGGACGCGCCGCGGCCGGACCTCGCCTTGAAATTCATGAACTTCATGCTCGAGGGAAAGAACTCGGCGGAGCTTACGAACCTGATCGGGTCGGGCAATCCGAACATGGATGCGATGCAGTACATCAAGCCCGAGATCGCGAAGAACAAGGCGATCTTTCCGGACAAGGCGGAGCTCTCCAGGCTCGAGCAGTTGAAGGACCTGAACGTCAAGCAGCGGCGGTTGCGCAGCCGGCTGTGGACGGAGATCAAGGCCGCCCGCTGAGAACGCCTGCCCGACGCTCGGAGGACGCTTGGGCAACAACGGCATGACAGTCAGGCTCGAACCGGCGCCGAGCGTCCAACGAGCCGCGGCGAGCGCGCCGCGTTCGGCGCTGCCGCATTTCATGACGGCGCTTTACGCGCTGTTCATCGTCCATGCAAGCCTCCAGCCGTTCAGCGGCTGGCTGCCGCCGCCGTCCGGAACGCCGTATTTCCTCTGGGCGCCCTGGCCGCGATTCAATCTGCCGGACGTCCTGATCAACGTGGTCGCATACATGCCGCTGGGCCTGTCGGCGACGTGGATGAGCGGGCGCGACGCGACCGTGACGAAGGCGGTGCTGCGCGCGATCGTCGGCTGCGCGCTGCTCAGCCTCTTGATGGAATCGACGCAGATGTTCCTGCCGATGCGCCGCGCGAGCACGCTCGACCTCGTCGCGAACTCGCTCGGCGCGTCGCTCGGCGCGCTGGCCGCAGCGTTGGTGATGAGCCATCCGCGCTGGCGGCAACGCCTGCGCTCGTGGCGGGAACGGGCGTTCATCGGCGGGCGCCTCGGCGACTTCGGGCTGACGCTGCTCACGCTGTGGTGGGTCGTTCACGTGAATCCGGCGATCGTGCTCTTCGCCGCCACGTTCCAGCCGGATCATGCGATGGCCACGGATCCGGCGGCGACGATGCTCGAGGCCGCACAGACCGCGCTCAACGTTGTCGGCGTGCTTCTGTTCGTAGCGCTGCTGCTGCGCCGGCGCGAATACTTCGGCATCGTCGCGGTGTGCTTCATCGGCCTGTCGCTGGCGTTGAAGGCCGGTGCCGCGGCACTGTTGCTGAAACCGGCCGAGTGGGAGCACTGGCTGCGCCCGGGCGCGGCGATCGGCGTGGCCGTCGGTGCGCTGGTGCTGTTCGTCGCGGTGTGGCTGCCGAGGCGGCCGCGGATGATCGTCTGCGCGGTTGCGCTGTTGTCGTCGCTGATCGCCGCAGTGCTGATGCCCGATCTGCTCAGCGCGCAAACGTCGATCGAGCGCTTTCACTGGCACTACGGGCATCTGCTCAACTTCAACGGCCTGACGCGGACGGTGCTCCTCGTATGGCCGCTGCTGGCCGCCCTGCATCTGCTGCTGCTCTACGGCCGGCGAGAGTAGCGCGCGAAGGTGCGCAGGGTGCGCGGCGTATAATTGACACACTCTGCACCTGGATTCGCAATCTCGATGAGCTACTACCGTCACCACGTGTTCTTCTGCCTCAACCAGCGCGACGGCGGCGAAAACTGCTGCAACAATCACGGCGCCACCGAATTGCACGCCTATGCGAAGCAGCGGATCAAGCAACTGAAGCTCAACGGCCAGGGGCTCGTCCGGATGAACAAGTCAGGCTGCCTCGATCGCTGCGACGAAGGGCCGATCATCGTCGTCTATCCCGAGGAGGTCTGGTACACGTATTCCAGCCAGGCCGATATCGACGAGATCATCGACAGCCACCTCGTCGGAGGCAAGCCCGTCGAGCGGCTTCGCATCTAGTGTGAACAGGCCCTAGTGCGAACAGGCCCCGGCACCACGTGCGGCCAAGTCAACCCATCACCGAATTGATCGACGGTCCGGCAGGCATGCTGGAGGTCGCGCATCTGCCGGCGCCGGCGGGAGCGGAGCCGCGTGGCGTCGCGCTGATCGCACACCCGCACCCGCAGATGGGCGGGACGATGGACAACAAGGTCGCGGTGACGCTGGCCAAGACGCTGCATCAACTCGGCTACGCGACGATGCGCTTCAACTTTCGCGGCGTCGGCCGCAGCGCCGGCCAGTGGGACGAAGGGATCGGCGAGACCGACGACGCGGAAGCGGCGCTGGCGCACCTGACGAATACTTATCCGTCGGCGAATCTGGTTCTTGCGGGATTTTCATTCGGCACCTTTGTGCAGACGCGGCTCTGGCATCGGATTCACGCGGCGCGCAAGGTCGAGCGCATCGTGATGGCCGGGCCGGCGGTGAACCGCTTCGCGATCGAAACCGTGCCCGAAGACACGATCGTCGTGCACGGCGAGGAGGATGATGTCGTGCCGCTCGCCGACGTGATGAACTGGGCCCGGCCGCAGCAGTTGCCGGTGGTCGTGCTGCCCGGCTGCGGTCATTTCTTTCACGGACGTCTGACGCAACTGCAAAGAGTGATCGCCGGGATGTGGCGGTCGTGAGCGACGCGGTCCTGCGCGTCGACCGCCTGGTCAAGCGCTACGGCGGCAACACGGTCGTTGACGGCCTCTCGTTCAGGATCCGGCGCGGCGAATGCTTCGGCCTGCTCGGCCCGAACGGCGCTGGTAAAACGACGACGATCGAGATTCTCGAAGGGCTGCTGGCTCCCGACGCCGGCGACGTCGAGGTGCTGGGCCTGCGCTGGAATCGTGACGAACACGCGCTCCGCCAGCGCCTGGGCAT
>Ga0105240_10008880_pt1 | contig 14302 bp, 10 predicted proteins | sample KBSC54metaG_FD_80426 | JGI IMG/M metagenome (GOLD analysis project Ga0105240, IMG submission 80426) | Corn rhizosphere microbial communities from Kellogg Biological Station, Michigan, USA - KBS C5-4 metaG | ecosystem: Host-associated > Plants > Roots > Rhizosphere > Soil | place: Michigan, USA... | reverse complement strand
TTTCTTCCTCAGCTTCACCGGCCGCAAAGACTGGTTCTCTACGCTGAGCCCGAAGCATTACGGTGTTTTTTATCCCAGCATCGGCGGCAGCTTTATCCTGTCGGACGCGGTGAACCTCCCCGCCATTTTTAACCTGGCGAAGATCAGGGGCTCGTGGGCGCAGGTAGGCGGCGGAGCGCCGGACCCTTATGTCATCAATCTTACTTACAGCATCGTTCCCAGCTCGGGTCAGCCCTTGCAGAACGTGACACCAGGCGCAGGCTCAGGCGCGAACATCATCTCCAATCCGGATCTCAAACCATTCACTTCCACTACTTATGAGGCAGGCTTCGAGCTCAGCATGCTGCAAAACCGTTTGGGATTGGATGTTACGTATTATAACCGTAAGACTACTAACGAGATCGTGCAGACGGCAATCTCAACGACCTCCGGGTACAGCGGTGCGTACCTCAATGTGGGTGAGCTGAACAATAAAGGGATCGAAGCGCTGGTAACCGGCACGCCCGTCAAAAGGGGAGATTTCAGCTGGAATGTCAGCTATAATATAGCTTATAATCAGAATAAGGTGGTGCAGCTGGCGCCGGGTCTGAACTCCATCCAGATTGCGGCCAGTGTGAATGGTTATACGACGCTGCAGCACATCGTCGGCATGCCTTTCGGAGAGCTCGTAGGCACCAGCATGCTGAAAAATGCCAGTGGTGACACCGTCTTCAATGCCACCAGCGGCCTGCCCGTAATAGCTCCCACGCATTCGCTGGGCAACAGCGTCGCGCCCTGGACCATGGGTCTGACCAATGAGTTCCACTATAAGCGCTTTGGCTTCAGCTTCCTGCTGGACGGCAAGTTCGGAAATAAGATCTTCTCCATTTTTGAAGTTTATGCCACTCGTCTCGGCAAGTTGAAAACAACGTTGAAGGGACGGGAAAATGGTCTGACCGTAAGTGGCGTGGACCAGTCGGGTAATAAATACAGCAGGACGGTTGCCGTGCCCGATCTCCGGATCTATTACGACAATTATAAGACTTATTCGGACCAGTTCGTGCATGACGGCAGCTTTGTCAAGCTGCGCCAGGTGGTCGCGAGTTACAGTCTGCCCGTGAGCAAATGGCATCTCGGCAGGCTCCAGTCGGCCAATGTCGCCTTTGTCGCGCGCAACCTGTTCATCCTGTACAGGAAGACGAAGAACTTCGATCCGGAACAAAGCTTTACCAACAGCAATGCACAGGGTTTTGAGTCCATCGGCCTGCCCAGGACCAGATCATATGGGATCAACCTGTCTCTGAAATTTTAAATGAACACATAAACAGCAATGAATATGAAATTATATATAAGCGCAATCCTCGGTGTAAGTATTCTGAGCGCCTGTACCAAGAACTTTGTTGCGGAGAATACCAACCCGGATGCCGTCTCCACTCCAATACCCGAGTATGTTTTTACCAAAGCATTGTATGACGGCATGGGCAATGGCTCGGGCACCTATGGCGGCAGCACCATGTATCTGCTGCAGGGTACCATGCAATATACTACCAGCTATAACGATGTGGCAGGTTTCGGCTCCAAGTATGTCGCTGCCCAGACACAGCAGACTTTTGGCACCTTTAATGCTGCCTATCCCGATGAGATCAACGAGCTGGGCATTGTGATCAAGGCTGTAAAGAACGATCCAGCGAAGGTCAACCTGCTGGCAGCCGCCCGGATCTGGCGGGTCTTCTGTTTTTCGCGCATCACAGATCTGTATGGGGATGTACCTTATTTTCAGGCTGGACTGGGCTATGACTCGTCCGTATACAAGCCTGCCTACGACCCTCAGCAATCCATTTATATGGACATGCTTTCTGAGCTGGATGCTTCGGCGCAAAGCTTCGATGCTGCCAAAGCTACTTTCGGCGCTGCCGACCTGATCTATGGGGGTAATATCGCACAGTGGAAGAAATTTACTTATTCCCTTATGCTGCGCCTGGCCATGCGGCTGACCAAAGTGGATATCGCCTCCGCGCAGAGCTGGGCGACCAAGGCCATTGCAGGAGGTGTCATTACTGCCGATGCCGATATCGCCAAAATACCGTACCTCTCGGCAGGCCAGGTGATCAACCAGAACCCTATGGCCTATTCGCTTTGGAACAGCGACTATATTGCCCAGGACGGCAACTCCAATGCGGAAGGCGGTAAATACCAGGACGTATGGATCAATTATCTGAAGTCCACTAACGACCCCCGGCTGCCGATCATTTCGATAGTATACAACAATGGGGTGGCTGATACTTCCGTAGGCATCCAACAAGGCATGCCTGCCAATATCCAATACAACAAGCCCGCCAACTTTGGCACCTATTCGGAGCCAAATCCCAAGACCGTCCTGCTGCTCGGCTCCAACCAGCTGGTATTCTCCGCCGCCGAATCCTACTTCCTGCTGACGGAAGCGGCTTTGCGTGGCTGGTACAACGGTTCTACAGCCGCTGCTCTTTATACACTGGGTGTACAGGCTGCCTTGCGCAACTGGTCGATCATTGCGGGCGCTGCAGGCACGATCAACTCCGCTGCTATCAATGATTATGTGGCCGCCAATACCCTCAATGTCGCCGGGACGCTCGACCAGCAGATGCGGCAGATATATACACAATTCTGGGTGAGCATATTTCCGGATGCCACGGAGGCTTACAGCAGCTACCGCCGCACAGGTTATCCGGCCCTGGTGGGCAACAACTATCCGGGCAATGCCACAGGTGGGAACATATTCAGGAGATGTCTGTATCCAACATCGGAACAGACCCTCAATGCAGATGCGTATAAGGCAGCTGTTGCCCGGCAGGGCGCCGATGACCTGATGACCCATATATGGTGGGATAAATAACAGCGCCAAAAATGACCGGGCTTTTTTATTTTCTCATAAAGCAAGCTGAGTTTTGGAAAAGGGGGCAGTTCTCTGCCCTCTTTATTCTGTTACCGTCGTTGTTCGCCGTTGCGCAGAACGACACGGTCCGGGACGACCAGGCCAGCGAATACAATCTCAATCGGCCGGAGCGGGTGGAATGGTTCCGCAATGTCGGGTCAGGTCTTTTTATTCATTTCAGCGCGGATGCACAGCTGGGCATCGTCATCAGCCACTCGCTGGTAGGGGCCTCCGATGATTATGTGGAAAGGTACTTTAACCAGCTGCCGCAGACCTTTGATCCTGCCCGGTGGTCTCCCCGTGAAATAGCGGTGCTGGCAAGGCTGGCGGGTATGAAGTACATCCTATTCACCGCCAAGCATCATTCAGGTTTTTGTATGTGGGATACGCAGACCAGTCCATTCAATATCATGAACACTCCCTATCACAAGGACCTGCTGCGGGAGTTTGTGGAAGCGACACGGGCGGAAGGACTGGGCGTGGGACTCTATTTTTCACCGGAGGATTTCTGGTTCCTTCACCAGCATGGCATCCCCATTAGCCGTACGGATGTAAAGATGAATGACAGCGTACGGAAGGCATACGATGACTATACCCGTCGTCAATGCGAGGAGCTGATGACCCGTTATGGGAAGATAGATGTGCTGTTTATCGACGGCTCACCCAAGGAAGTGGTTAAAAAAACCTGCTGGCAGCTGCAGCCGGACCTGCTGATCACCCGGGGCGCCATGAGGACGCCCGAGCAGGTGCTGCCCGGAGAAAAAAGTACCGATCCCTGGCTGTCCTGTATCACCATGGGCACGGCCTGGCAATATCAGCCCACCAATGAAAGATATAAGTCGGGCAATCAGCTCATCCGGCTTGCTATCGAAGCGAGAGCCAAGGGAGGCTCGCTGCTGCTGAATGTAGGCCCAATGGCCGATGGGACCCTGCCTGCCGAGCAGGAGGGCAGACTGCGGGAAATGGCTGCCTGGTATTTCATCAATCACGAATGCATGGACAGTGTCCGCAGCTGGGTCGTCAGCCGAGAGGGTGACATATGGTTTACGGCCCGGGACAACTCGCTTTATGCCATCGTTACCAGCGAATGGAAGGAAGGGGAAAGAAAGAACTTTCATCTCCATTCGGTAAAGGCCGGTCCAAACACATGTATCAGCGTCCTTGGCCAGAACAGCCGGATCATTGAATACAAACAGGATGACGTCGGGTGTCGTTTGAGGCAGACGGGTGATGATCTGGAGCTGTCGGTAGTAAAGGCCCAGCGCATCTATGATGACCACCGCTGGCCCAATCCTGTCGTGATCAGGCTGGAGAATATCCTGCCCGCTTTTGACGAGGCAGTAACAGTACGCACGCTGGACGGCAGGGCTGCTGCCGATGGCGTCCTTTTCTCGGGACAGGTGACAGGGGATAAAAGAACACTTGTAAAAAGAGCCCGTTTTTACTACCGGCCCTATGCAGGCCAGGTAGAGACCCTATATGCAGCGCCATGGACAGCCACCGGATGGGTGACGGTCGACGCCGGCGGAACATTTCAACTCCTGGAGAAGAGCATCCGCCGGGACAGACAGTATGAATACCGCGCTGTAGTGGAGTACCAGAAAGTGGAGATCAATGGGGAAGACAAGATATACAGGTCTGTGTCCCCCCGAGTCAATTAAAACAAAGCAGACCACAGGTCTGCTGGCCGAAGGCCCATCATAAGCCGTGTGCCGGGGATGGGTTTAATTTGGCGAAAACCATACCCGGCGCACTACAATGTATATTATATGAAGATCAACAATGCTGAAGAGCAATTCGTACGCCTGGCCCTTAGCTTACCTCCGGCCCCAAGCCCCGTTGGAGTTTACAAACCTTACCTGATAGAAGGAAAGTACCTGTATCTGTCCGGGCACGGTCCGGTACAAAATGACAGATCGCTTATCATCGGTCGCATTGGAAAGGACCTGGATATGGAGCAGGGCAAGCTGGCTGCAAGACAGGTGGGGCTGACCATGCTGTCCACTATCCGTACACATATCGGAGACCTTAGCAAGATAAAAAGAGTGCTGAAGATATTTGGTATGGTGAATTGTACACCCGAATTTGAACGCCATCCTTATGTGATCAATGGCTGCAGCGAGCTTTTTGCGGCCGTATGGGGGGAGGAAAATGGGGTAGGGGTCCGCAGCGCAGTGGGATTTGGCTCTCTGCCGGACAATATTCCTGTCGAAATTGAAGCTATATTTGAATTGCAATAAAACAAATCAAAAATGCTTCAGACTGCCTCTCCCGGAGCGCCCCGGCTGGCTGCCTTCGGTGAGTTTATGTTACGGCTCCATAGCATGGAAGGAAGACGATTCTTGCAAGCCGGATCATATCAACCCTATTATGCGGGCGCCGAGGCCAACACCTGTGTGTTACTATCCCGGCTAGGTATCCCCGTTCGTTATATCTCCAGGCTCCCGGACAACGATATAGCTCAGGCGGGCGTTCAGCAGCTCAGAGGTCAGGGTGTGGATACTTCCCATATAGTATATGGGGGTGATAAGATGGGCATTTATTTTACGGAGCAGGGCAATGGTATCCGCTCCACCCGTGTTATCTATGATCGTGACGGGTCTTCCTATGCGCGGCTTCAGCCGGGTGTCATCGATTGGAAAAAGAGTTTGGGCGGCGTCCCTTATTTCCACTGGTCGGGCATATCGGCAGCCGTATCCGCCGGAGCGGCGGATGTCTGCGCAGAAGCTTTGTCCGTAGCGCGACAAGAGGGTATAACGATATCCACGGATTTCAACTACAGGACCACGCTCTGGAAATATGGAAAGCATCCCCGCGAGGTGATGCCGGGTCTTATGCAATACACCAGGGTGGCCGTAGCGGACCTGGATTCGGCTGCTGTCTATTTTGGCGTGCAGACCGATGCGGCAGCAGGGCTGGAGGAACGGTTCATTCAATGCAGCCAGGCGCTGCGGGAGCGGCTGCCGCATCTGGAAGTGCTGGCCATGAGCTTTCGCAAGACGCAGGGTATACAGCATATCTATTCGGGCGCCCTTTTGTACAAGGGAGATTATTATTTCTCTCCCCGCCATGAGCTTCCCTTTGTCACCGACCAGATAGGCAGCGGGGACGCTTTTACAGGAGGGATGCTTTATGGACTGATGACAGACGCGATGCCACAGGAGATCGTCGATCTTGCTACTGCGTGTGGGGCCGTCAAGCAGAGCATACCCGGGGACTGGGCGCTGATAAACAAAAGGGAGTTGGATCAATTTATTCAAAACGGCGTCACCGGCCGTATCATCCGGTGAAAAAAGGGAATTGGTTGTATGTTTATCATCGATGCACACCTGGATTTGAGCATGAATGCTATGGAGTGGAACAGGGATCTAAGACTGCCTGTACAGGCGATACGGGACAGGGAGAAAGGGCTTACGGACAAACCCGACAGAGGTAAGGGAACGGTATCATTGCCTGCATTGCGCAAGGGCAACATCGGTCTGGTAGTGGCAACACAGATAGCCCGGTATGTGAGCCCGGACAATCCCCTGCCTGGATGGCATTCTCCCTGGCAGGCCTGGGCCCAGACCCAGGGACAGCTGGCCTGGTACAAGGCCATGGAGGAGGCTGGGGAAATGACGATGATAAAAGATCTCGTCTCGCTGGACAAACATATCGCCCTCTGGCAGGGCGGGTCGGACCCATCCGTAGTGAGACCCATTGGGTACATCCTCAGCCTGGAAGGGGCAGACTCTATCATCACGCCAGATCACCTGGAAGACGCCTACGAATATGGTCTGCGGGCCCTTGGCCCCGCGCACTATGGCCCCGGCAGATATGCCAATGGTACGGACGCCTCCGGCGGCCTGCGTGAAGAAGGAAAAGAGCTTTTGCGCGTGATGGAAAAAAAGAATATTATTTTGGACGCTACCCATCTCTGTGATGACGCTTTCTGGGATGCCATGGAGCTATTCAACGGCGCCGTTTGGGCAAGTCACAACAACTGCCGCGCACTGGTGGACCACAATCGCCAGTTCAGCGACGAAATGATCAAAGCCCTGATAGAAAAAGAAGCCGTCATCGGTGGCGCGCTGGATGCATGGATGATGGTGCCCGGCTGGGTGAGGGGCGTATCCACTCCCGAGGCTATGGGATGCAACCTGGAAAAAATGATCGATCACATGGATCATATCTGCCAGCTGGCCGGCAATACGCTGCACGTGGGGATAGGGACCGATCTGGATGGGGCTTTTGGAAAAGAACAGTCTCCCTATGACCTGGAGACCATTGCCGACCTTGTCAATATCCCGGCACTCCTGTCAAAAAGAGGGTATAGCTCCGCAGACATCGATAATATTATGCACGGCAACTGGCTGCGTCTCCTACGCAGGGCCTGGGCTTAACGCGGCCTATTTTCTTAGCATCTTCAAACACACGGGTGCGGGAATGCTTAGCTGCTGACCCGTCGCTTTCAACAGACCCGTCGCCGGATCTATACGGAATATGACGACGTTGTCGCTGCGCTGATTGGCTACGAGCAGCCAGTGTCCCGTAGGATCTATCATGAAATTACGGGGCGTCTTGCCCTGTGTGGATTCGAATCCTTTTATGGTCAATTTGCCGGTGGTAGTATCTATGGAATAAATAGCAAGGCTATTGGCATCGCCCCGATTGCTTGCATAAAGGAATTTTCCTTTTGGCGCCACGTGAATATCGGCGCTGCCGATATCCCCGCTGAATCCATCCGGCAGTGAGCTGATATGCTGCAGCTGTTTCAACTTGCCGTCAGCATAGTGAAAGGCATCCACCGCGCCGCCCATTTCCGTCATCAGGTAGACATAGGGCTTGCCGGGATAAAAGCTGATATGCCGGGGTCCCGAGCCGGGCTCCGCCTGCTGGGCAGAATCCTTTGGCGCGGTCAGGGGCTGTGTAGCAGCGCCTGGGTTGAATCTGTAGATGGACAGCTTATCCAGGCCCAGATCGGCCGCGATAAGATATTTTCCGTCCGGGGTAAACGTTACGGAATGAACATGCGGTTTTTCCTGCCTTTGTTTATTGGGACCTGTGCCCTCGTGCTGGATCAGCTGTGTCAGAGTCCCCAGGGTGCCGTCCGCATGAATGGGCAGCGCCGATAGGTTGCCGCCGCTGTAGTTGGCTACCATTGCCCATTTGCGATGGGCGTCCACGGAAATATAGCAGGGATCATCCCCTCCGCTGGCCTGTTTGTTGAGGAATTTCAGCTGACCGCTGGTCTTGTCAAAGGCAAAGGCGCTGATGGCTCCCGGCTCCTTTCCATCCGTTTCGTTGACAGCATACACAAATTTTTCTCCCGGCGCCACGGCCAGATAGGAGGGATTCTCCGTAGCAACGGTGCTGACAAGCTTTGCCTCACCGGTGGCAGCATTGAATTGGTACACATAGATGCCTTTGCTGGCATTCCCTTTTGTATACGTGCCTACGAAGAGGTAAAAGTTCTGGGAGAATCCGGACAGCGAGCATATGGCTGCGAGTAGAAAAAGAATAGTAATGCGCATGAAACAAATGTAATGAAAAAAATGAGGTTCGGAATTTACGGAGCCAATGTATTATTTACGATGGCCCCATAGGTGACTTTACTAGTCCCTAAAAAGCTCTATACAAGGGTGTAAGGGTTTGCCACTATTACTAAATAAGATAACCACAAATGATAATAGATTCGTCATATTAAAAATTTGTTTTCTCTTCCGTGTGGTGGAAATTTGTTCCATGAATGAATGATTGATCCAATAGTCTATGTTAAACCAAACAAGTAAGGCTCAAGATCCATTACCTCTGAAAAACCAAAAATGTCCAATGTCCTGTCCTGTTTAGGGCTCTCACTGTAAGAAACGTCCTTCTTATGGTAAATTAACTCGGGCCGCCTCATCAAAATGAGGCGGCTTTTTTGTTTTCGGACTTCGAGTGTACCTTCGCATCCTATGACAAAGATGGACGAGACAACTATAACTCCTGCTCAGATAGACCAGCTGATCCGGCTTCGCCGCAGCACTTTTCCCGACCAGTTTGAAAAGGGCCGGCAAATAGAGGAAGCTACGATCTGGCAATTGCTGGAGAATGCCAACTGGGCGCCCAATCACAAGCGCACCGAGCCCTGGCGGTTCACCGTATTCACGGGGGAAGGATTAAAGAGATTTGCCGCCTTTCAGGCCATGCGTTACAAGGAGACTGCCGGAGAGAAATTCCGCCAGGATAAGTATGACAAGCTGCTGGAGAACCCTGAAAAGGCATCCCATATCATTGCCATCATTCTCCGGCGGAGCACTACTGTCGACATTCCGGAAATGGAGGAGATGGCCGCCGTGGCCTGCGCAGTGGAGAATATCTATTTATCCATTACGGCATATGGTCTTGGAGGATACTGGAGCACGGGCGGACCTACCTTTGATCCTGCCGCGAGAGAATTCTTTGGACTCGATGCCGGGGACAGACTGATGGGATTCTTTTATCTGGGGCATATCCGCGTGCCTTCCGTGGCAGGATCGCGAAGACCTATCGAGGAGAAAACTACCTGGGTAAGAAATTAATGTCTGTAGGCCTTCGTCCGAGCTCAGGGCACTCGCTCGTTCTCGGTCGGAACCTCCGGTTCCGGACGAACCGCTTCCAGCGGTCCCTGAATAATGAGTGGGGGCCATGAATCATAAATTAGTAACTTTCCTACTCAAATAACAATTCTATTATCATGCGAAAGCTTTATTTTCTTCCTGCAGCACTGCTCCTGGGACTGGCCGCTTGTAATAATGCCGGCGACCAGGCCGCTTCAGCCGACTCGACCAAAAAGGCCGGTGCGGATTCGATGGCTATGAATCATAACATGTCCGACAGCGCGACGAAGATCACTCCCGTGCCGGAGATCCCGGCAGGCGCTAAGGTTTTCTTTAAGAACCTGAAAAACGGCGAGACCGTAAAATCGCCTCTTAAAGTAGAAATGGGTGTAGAAGGGATGACGGTGGATTCTGTGAGCAAGAAGATAATCGCGTCGGGTTCCGGTCACCATCACCTCTTCATCGACGCGGAGGACTCTCTGGCCTCCGGTACGGTGGTCCCGAAAGATTCCACCCACCTGCATTTTGGTAATGCCCAGACCAGCGCCGAGATCAAGTTGACCCCTGGAGAGCACAAGCTGACCCTGCAATATGCCGATGGCATCCATCGCAGCTATGGCAGCAAGCTGGCTACTACCATCAAGGTCAAGGTAAAATAAAAGTGAGGGAATTGGGCTTCAGCGAAAAATAGCCCGATTCCCGCATATCGCTAAAGTCTGTCCTTCGGGACGAACCGCTTTTAGCGGTTCCATAGTGAATTTGCTATCTTTAGGCCGCCTTCCAGCCGGAAGGCGGCTTTTTTTTGCCCGGGACAACCTAAGCAACGGAAAAGCCGTAGAGATTGTCAATTGATGGGAAGTGTTTGGAACTTCGCATTAAAAAAAATAATCATGAGTAAGAGCAAGTTAATGTGTAATTTTTTTAAGATCCTTGGAGTAGTGGTGACAGCGGTATCCCTTTCCAGCTGTCTGAAAACAGGTACGAACAATTCAACCAGTTCCTCGAATATCAGTTTTATTACGCTGATGAATATGGCTCCTTATTCCTCCTCCACGGAGCTATATTTCAATGACGCCAAGACGACACCTGCCATTTCACCCGGATCCTTTTCGACCACCTACGGGCATGTGACTCCCGGCGCCTATGACATCAAGTTCAAGGTTGCCAACTCCGATAGCATTCTTTCCGAATTGGCCACCAGCTACTACGATTCGCTGGGGTTCTATACATTGATCCTCTACAATCCTTCTGCCGGCTCCGCCGTCAATGCCATGAAGATCGTCGATGATTTCAGCACGTTGTCCTATACAGGGTCGAACTATAGATTTTTCAACCTTTGCCCCGACTATTCTGTGGTAGATCTGTATATGAACGGCACGAAGGTCCAGCCGGGACGCACCCTAGGGGATAATGCCTACAGCTCCTATTTCAACACCTTTTCACCCATCACCGCCGGAGGCTATGCAATACAGGTAAAGAAGTCCGGGACGGACTCGGTGATAGCCTCTATCTCCAGCGTAGGACTGCAGCAGGGTAATGCCTATACCGTATTCCTGCAGGGCAGCCTCCATAATTCCAGCAACCCGGTGACGTTATCCATATTACAAGCAGCTTATTATTAAAAAAACCCGCCGGAAGGCGGGTTTTTTTATTAGGCTAATTCGTATGAGCTTGTCGGCTCGCAGGTGCAGATCAGGTTTCGATCGCCATGCGTGTTATTGACACGCCCGACACTGGGCCAGAACTTGTTCTCTTTTAAATATGCCAGGGGGAAGGCCGCCTGTGTACGGCTGTATGCGTGATTCCACTGGTCGGCGCAGACGACATGCTGTGTATGCGGCGCATTTTTCAGCGCATTGTCCACCTTGTCAGCTTTGCCTTCTTCGATCTGGACGATCTCTTCATGAATGGCGATCAGCGCATCGCAAAAGCGGTCCAGCTCACCTTTGTCCTCGCTTTCCGTCGGCTCGATCATGATGGTGCCGGGCACCGGGAAGCTGAGTGTGGGGGCATGGAATCCATAATCCATCAGCCGTTTGGCTACGTCTTCCGCTTCGATGCCGGCGCTGGTCTTGAAAGGACGCAGGTCGACAATGAATTCATGGGCGCAGGTGCCGTTGCTGCCGCTGTACAATATCTTGAAAAAGTTTTCCAGACGCGCCTTCATATAATTGGCATTGAGAATAGCGTATTTGGTACTGCGGGTAAGACCCTCCGCGCCCAGCAGCTTGATATAAGCATAGCTGATAAGCAGGATGCTGGCCGAACCATAAGGCGCTGCCGATACGGCGTGCACTTTTGTCCCGATACCATTGTTTGCAGCGTGGTCCAGCGATATATGACCGGGCAGATAAGGCTTCAGCTTCTCATTGACGCAAATGGGACCCATACCGGGGCCGCCGCCGCCATGAGGGATGGCAAATGTCTTATGCAGATTGAGGTGACATACATCAGCTCCGATAAAGCCGGGACTGGTAAGCCCTACCTGGGCGTTCATATTTGCTCCATCCATATAGACCAGTCCGCCGTTGTCATGGATGGCCTTGCAGATATCTTTTATACTTTCTTCAAAAACACCGTGTGTGGAAGGGTAGGTTACCATAAGACCGGCCAGCTTGTCCTTGTATTGCGCCGCCTTGGCCTTTAGGTCTTCCACATCGATATGGCCTTCATCATCGCTCTTTACGACTACCACCTTCATGCCTGCCATAACGGCGCTGGCAGGGTTGGTGCCATGGGCGGATATCGGGATCAGCATGACATCCCGGTGAGCCTCTTTATGAGCGGCGTGATAGCCGCGTATAGCCAGCAGACCCGCATATTCTCCCTGGGCGCCGCTGTTGGGCTGGAGGGAAGTGGCGGCAAAGCCGGTGATCTCGCTCAGTGCCCTCTCCAACTCGGTAATGATCTGCCGGTAGCCCTGCCACTGATCAGCCGGAGCCAATGGATGCAGGCCACCGAACTCAGGCCAGCTGACAGGAATAAGCTCCGTGGCAGCATTCAGCTTCATCGTACAGGAACCGAGAGAGATCATGGAAGTATTCAGGGAAAGGTCCTTGTTCTCCAGGCTCTTCATATAACGCATCATCTCCGACTCGCTATGATGTGTATTGAAGACAGGGTGTGTGAGGAATTCCGACACACGGGTGAGGGAAGAAGGAATATTGTCCAGCGTATCGTCTTCTACTTCGAAGGTGGCAGTGACCAGGTGGCTGCCGGCTGCTTCATGGAAGACACCCAGGATATTCAGCACATCCTGCTGTGTCGTCGTTTCATCCAGGGTGATACCGATACAGGACTCGTCGTAATACCGGAAATTCATTCCCCTGGCTTCTGCCAGACGACGGATGGCAGCGGTATCGGATACCTTGACCTTCACCGTGTCGAAATAGGCGGCGTTGAGGTTGTTATAACCCAGCTCGCCCAGCTCATTTGACAACGTTCTTGCCAGCAGGCTGGTCCGCTTGGCAATATTGGTAAGACCTGCGCCGCCATGGTATACGGCATACATGGCAGCCATATTGGCCAGCAGGGCCTGGGCAGTACAGATGTTGGAGGTGGCTTTCTCCCGTTTGATATGCTGTTCGCGGGTCTGCAGCGCCATGCGCAGCGCGCGGTTGCCCTGTGCGTCGATGCTTACACCGATGATGCGTCCCGGAATGCTACGTTTGAATTCGTCCTTAGCGGCAAAGAAGGCGGCATGAGGGCCTCCAAAGCCCATCGGTACGCCCAGACGCTGGGAGTTGCCGACAGCTACGTCTGCGCCCAATTCACCGGGAGGCGTCAACAGGGTCAGCGCCAGCAAGTCGGTAGCCATTACCACATAGGCGTTTGATGCATGCACCTGTTGTATGAATTGCTTATGATCCTGCACAGACCCATCGCTGGCAGGATATTGGACAATGGCTCCAAAATAGGAACTGTCGATGGCCGCCTTGCGATAGTCGCCTTCCACCAGCTCGATACCCAATGGGAGGCTGCGGGTCAGCAGAATATCTTTTGTTTGGGAGAATATATTCGAGTCGACAAAGAATTTCGGAGTGGTGACATGGTCATGATCCTTATTCTTCAGGTTGAAGAACATGGTCATCGCTTCCGCGGCTGCGGTGCCTTCATCCAGCAGGGAGGCATTTGCCAGCGGAAGGGCGGTTAGGTCGGCTACCATGGTCTGGAAATTCAACAGGCTTTCCAGGCGGCCCTGCGCGATCTCTGCCTGGTAGGGGGTGTATTGGGTATACCAGCCTGGGTTTTCAAAAAGACACCGCAAAATCACACTGGGTACAATAGTGTCATAATAGCCCTGCCCGATATAGGATTTGAAGACCTTGTTCCGGGCAGCTACCTGTTTTAGCTCCGTCAGATACTGGTGTTCGCTGATAGGGCCGGGGAGGGAAAGACCTTCCTTGTCACGGATCGAGGCGGGAATTGTTTTGCCAATAAGCTCATCCAGGGAGCTCACACCGATGGTCCTCAACATCTGCGCGGCCTCTTCTTCATTGGGACCGATGTGACGACCGATGAACTCACTAGCCTGTTTTTCAAATAGATTCATACAAGTATTGGGGGGTTGACCGATTAAAAAACCTTTTAAAAAGATGTGCAAAGTTACGGCCCTTACAGGAGAAAACAGCAGTTTTGGGCCGAGGCGGCCTCCGAGGTGGATAAATGGTGATTATCTGGGGGTTACACCAAATGAAAAGAGGCCATCCCTTACATTGAAATGCCTGGAATCGACCCCCGGAACGACCACAGGTCGTTCTCAGGCATTAGCTATTGAAAAAGGTCGTCCCGTATGTTGACACGAACGGGATCGACCTCCGGAACGACCACAGGTCGTTCTCAGACATTAGAT
>Ga0105240_10008879_pt1 | contig 14302 bp, 10 predicted proteins | sample KBSC54metaG_FD_80426 | JGI IMG/M metagenome (GOLD analysis project Ga0105240, IMG submission 80426) | Corn rhizosphere microbial communities from Kellogg Biological Station, Michigan, USA - KBS C5-4 metaG | ecosystem: Host-associated > Plants > Roots > Rhizosphere > Soil | place: Michigan, USA... | reverse complement strand
TGAGTGCGTACTGAGGAGGGGCCGCAAGGCAGACGGTAGCGGCGAACACAGCCAACGCGCCGAACAGCGCGTGGAACACACGACGGTTCATGGGGATACATCCTTGAGCGGAGATTTAGACTCATTCGAGAGACAGACCGGCACCTGCACGGCCCGGTCGCAACATGCACCTCCTTCCGGTCCCTTGCACGTCGCCCCGACTTTGTTAGTGAATCAAACAATGCGCGCCCCGCCGGCTGGTTCCGGTCGGCTCGTCGTATTGACTTGAACTGTGAGCGGTAGCTCGGGCACTGCCGAGGCGTGTACGAGCCGGAACTGGCTCGTGGCTGTGGGGAGATCGGCGTCAGGAAACTATGAAAGCGCGGGCGGTGCCCGCAGCCCAATCAAGGTCGCGTCAGCTCGTACTGACAGATGTTCACGGTCGTCGCAACATTCAACGAGTCAATCGCCCCGGTCCCGGCGATCGTGAACGCTGTCGCATTTATTCCAGCCAGCGCTTCACGTGGCAAACCGCGAGCTTCGTTGCCATAGATGTAGCAATCGAAATCGCGAAACGCCGGCGTGGCGATCGGCTGACCTTGCAGATCGAGACTGGCGATCCGACCGAAGCGCGAAGGAAGCGTCTCGATCGGCACGTCGATTTCCACCGGCACGTGGAAGATGGCGCCCATACTGGCGCGCACCGCCTTGCCGTTGTGCACATCCACGCTGTTGGGGCTGAGCAGACAGCGGAACTGACCGAACCAGGCGAGCGTACGGAGGATGGTGCCGAGATTGCCCGGATCCTGGATTTCGTGCAGATAGATGGCGCGCTCGTCGGGTTGGGGGGCGGGTGTCGGAAGTATGGGCACGACCGCCGCGATGCCCTGGGGGGAGCGCGTTTCACTCAGTTGCGTCATGTGGCGTGAATTCACCACGTGCATCGGAAGTGGGCTCGTCCAGTGCTCATATTCCCGCGTGAGATAGATTTCGCTGGCCCGCAACCGTGGCTCATGAGCCAGGGCTTTCTGCAGCTCCTGCACCAGGTGCTCGCCTTCCAACAGAAAGCAACCCAACTCCGTGCGGTACTTCTTCTGATGAAGTTTCTTGATGTCTTCGAGCTTCACGACAAGGCCCGCGCGACCGCCTCGGCCACCTTGATGCCGTCGACACCCGCCGAAAGGATGCCGCCGGCATAACCCGCACCTTCACCACATGGGTAAAGGCCGCGCACGTTGAGACTCTGCAGTGAGTCCGCGTCACGGGTAATGCGTACAGGGGACGACGTGCGTGTCTCGACACCAGTGAGTACGGCATCGTCACGATCGAAGCCACGGATCTGTTTGCCGAAAGCAGGTAGTGCCTCGCGGATGGCCTCGATGGCGTAGGCCGGCAGTGCCTGTGACAGATCGCCCAGCCGTACGCCGGGTGTATACGAAGGAGAGACTTCGCCGAGCTCCTTCGAGCTGATGCCGCGCAGGAAATCGCCGACCAACTGGCCGGGCGCGCTGTAGTCGCGGCCTCCCAACACATATGCATACGATTCCAGCGCTTCCTGCAAGGTGACGCCCGCGAGAGGTCCGCCTGGGAAATCCGGTTCGGGATTGATCGCCACCACAATGCCGGCGTTGGCATTGCGCTCGTTGCGCGAATACTGACTCATCCCGTTGGTGACCACGCGCTCCGGCTCGGAGGTGGCGGCTACAACAGTGCCACCCGGGCACATGCAGAAGCTGTAGACCGAACGTCCATTGCGGGCGTGATGGACGAGCTTGTAGTCAGCGGCGCCCAGTTCCGGATGACCCGCGAAGTGCCCGAGGCGTGCCGCATCGATCAGCGACTGCGGATGCTCGATGCGAAAGCCGATGGAAAAGGGCTTGGCCTCGAGATAGACGCCCCGTTGCTCCAACATGCGGAAGGTGTCGCGGGAGCTGTGTCCAAGTGCGAGCACGACGTGACGGCTACGCAGGGTCTCGCCGCTCGCGAGCACCACACCCTCGACCTGGCCCGCTTCGATCAGCAGGTCGGTGACCTTGCTCTCGAAGCGCACTTCGCCGCCGAGCGAATTGATCTCCTCGCGCATGGCCGATACGACACCCGTCAGCCGGAAGGTGCCGATGTGAGGCTTGCTGACGTACAGAATTTCCTCGGGCGCACCGGCACGCACGAACTCGTGCATGACCTTGCGGCCGTAGAATTTCGGGTCCTTGATCTGGCTATACAGCTTGCCGTCGGAAAAAAGGCCGGCGCCACCCTCGCCAAATTGCACATTGGATTCCGGGGTCAGCGTGTTCTGGCGCCACAGCGCCCAGGTGTCGCGTGTCCGGCGTCGGACATCGCGTCCACGCTCGAGCACGATGGGCTTGAAGCCCATTTGTGCCAGCACTAGCGCCGCGAACAGCCCGCAGGGGCCGAACCCGACGACCAAGGGGCGCTCCGTGAGTTGCGCTGGCGCTTGCGCCACCGGGTGATAGCTCGTATCGGGGGCGACGCTCACCTGCCGGTCGCGCGCGAAACGCTTCAATACGGCGGCTTCATCGCCCAGCGTGACATCGACGGTGCAGATGAACACGATGCCGCGGTTTTTCTTGCGCGCGTCATAGCTGCGCTTGAACAGGGTGACATCGATCAGTTCGGCCGCGGAGACGTTAAGACGCTTCGAAATGGCCTGGCGGAGTGCCTCGGGCGTGTAATCGAGCGGCAGCGGCAACTCGGTAATGCGGATCAAGCGACATCCTGGCCGGTAAATCCGGCAGAGGGGCAGTAGAATCACCCAATTCTACCGCGTAACCCCTGCAAAGATGGCTCGAACCAAAAGCAGCGCTAGCTGGATGTCGCGACACCTCAGCGATCCCTTCGTCAAGCGGGCGCAGAAGGACGGCTATCGTTCGCGCTCGGCATACAAGCTGATCGAGCTGAACGAGAAGGATAAGTTGATCCGTCCCGGCATGCGGATCATGGATCTGGGCTCCGCACCCGGCGGCTGGTCGCAGGTGGCCGGTAAGCTGGTCGGCGAGAAAGGGCGCGTATTGGCCACGGACATTCTGCCCATGGACGGGCTGAGGAATGTCGATTTCATTCAGGGTGATTTTACTGACGAGGCCATCGTGCGGAAGGTGTTCGACTGGCTCGGCGGTGCGAAGTTCGACCTCATCATTTCCGACATCGCGCCGAACATCTCCGGTATCGAATCGGCCGACCAGGGGAGGTCGATCTATTTTCTGGAATTGGCGCTCGACACCGTGTGCCAGACCTTGAAGCCGGGTGCGACCTTCGCCGCCAAAATGTTTCAGGGCTCGGGGTCGGATGAGTACCTGAAGCAGCTACGGACGCACTTCTCGAAAGTGACCATCCGCAAGCCGGAGGCTTCGCGCAAGGAGTCGCGCGAGGTTTACCTGGTGGCGAAGGGATTCAAGGGGTAAAGGCTAACCCTTTGGCACCACCGGCCCCTGGTGGTCCAACCCTAACCCCCCTCGGCCCCCCGGGTGCCGAGCAGACTTCCGAAGATCGGCGTGCTGCTGGATGCCACCCCGATCAACACGGAGAAAACCCACCCCAGTCCGGTCAACTGATGGATGCCAATGATCACTGCGGGGATCTGGACCAGTTACGACGGCTGTGCGGTCGGCATGATCGTGACCTGTTGGAGATTGACGCGCTTTGGCAGGCTCACCGTGAACGCGATGGCCTCGGCAACGTCTTCGGATTTGAGCCAGTCGATCTGTGACCTGGAGCCCTCGAGCCAATCGAGGGCGCCCTGGAAGTCCACGTGATCCTTCAGCTCGGTTCCGACGATGCCGGGCTCGATGGACGTGACGCGCACGCCTTTGGAACCCAACTCGGCACGCAGGGTTACCGACAGGTGAGTGACGAAAGCCTTGGTTCCGCTATACACCGCGAAATAGGGAAAGATGTTTCTGGCCCCGATCGATGAGATGTTGATCAGGTCAGCGGGGCCAGGACCGGCGCCAACTTTGAGGAGGGCGGCAGTGAATGCGCCGATGACATTCATGAGTCCGCTGACATTGAGATCGATCTGTTGTTGCCACTGCTCGACGCGGTGGGTTTCGATCGGATTCGGCAGCATGACACCGGCGTTGTTGACGACGATGTCGACGCGGCCGAATTTATCCACGATCTCGGCCGCCGCGCGCTCGACGGCTTTGCGATCCGTGACGTCGATCTGCCATACCGCTGACTGACCGCCGGCCTGGCGGATCGCGTTATTCAGCGCCTCGAGCTTGTCCTTACGGCGGGCGAGTAACGCCACCCGCGCCCCCCGGGAGGCCAGAGCCTTCGCTGTTGCTTCGCCAATACCGCTGGATGCTCCGGTGATGACGGCGACGCGTCCTTCGAGGCTGCCTGGGTTCTGTTGAGTCATGTCTACTCCTACGATGGAGCCGCTTTCATCTGCGCGGCCGCTTGATGTGGCCATCTTCTGCCACGGCTGCCGGGAGAGGAATGTACGGTCGTATCGAAGACATGCCTAATCCTATGAGCCGGTCGATGAACCTCTGGCTCGGCGTGCGCCGCGCGCAGTAGGATGAGCCGCATGCCGAAAGCAAATCGATCGACGAATTCGTTGGCAGCGGGCATCGCAGCGCTGGTACGCCAGGAGGGTCGCAATAATACGCACTATCCAGGAGCCGCTGTTTTTCGAATCACTGCTCCGGAAGCACCAACTCCCACTTACTACCCTGCCGCGATGTTTCTTGTCGGTGCCGGAGAGAAGCAGGGAACTCTGCGGAATGAGATATTTGCCTACAACGCTGATCACTACCTGGTGGTGACTTCACCGCTGCCGATGCTCTGTAAGACGATCGCTTCCAGTCGACAGCCGCTGCTGAGCTTGGGTGTGGAGATCGAACTGTCCATGTTGCGCGAGTTGCTTCTCGAGATGAGCGAGCCCTGGCCGACCTCGGGGCCACGCTCTTTTCGGCCGGTGTTTCGCGCACCGTTGCCGCGTGATCTCGAGGACGCCGGCGCCCGTCTGCTCGCGTGTCTGACAGATGAGCGGCGCACGCGTGCGCTTGCGCGACAGACCATTCGCGAGATGCTCTACCTGGTGCTCGAAGGGCCCTATGGCGATTCGCTACGAGCGCTCGCGGAGGGGCCCGTGGGGCAGCTTGCTCACGTCCTGCGCCACATGAGTCAGAGGTATACGGAACGGCTGAGTGTTGGGGAACTCGCGGCAATGGCGCACATGAGTATTCCGACGTTCCATCAACACTTCAAGACCATGACGGCGACCTCGCCGTTGCAATACATGAAGTCGCTGCGCCTGACCCAGGCTCGCCAGATGCTCCAGGCGGGCGCCAGGGTGAAGGCCGTGGCGCACGATGTGGGTTATGAAAGCGAGTCGCAGTTCAGTCGGGAGTACCGCCGCTTTTTCGGATTCCCGCCGTCGGGGGAGGGCGGATCGCATGCGCCTGGCGCGTCGGGACGAGTCGGTCTGGCGAGCTAGTGCTGCCCGTGGTGAGAACCGGTCGCGCTTCACGCCATGCATGGCGCCACCGTTCCCGGGGGATTTCTAGCCCGGCGTGCGCCAGGCGACGATGGAGATCGGGAAGGTGATCCAAAGGCCATTCTCGCGTCGCTGAGCGGCGACGCCCGTACGATCCTGACCACTGTGTCATGGGGACTGAGTGGCATCAGAGCTCTCCAACGGTGCGGGAATAACGTGTAACGTAGCTGGCATGGGCTTGGCCAGCTAACGGTGCGCGGCCAATTTTTGACGCGAAGCGGCCATGCGACAGCTTGACGAGCAGGAGACATCCAGGCGCATTCGAGGCTATCGGTTGGATCAGCCGAGCGGGCCGGGCTTCGCCTTTCGCGATCGAGCGCGTAACACCGCTTATGGATGGCACACGCATGAGTACCATCAACTGATCTACGCCGCCGCTGGAGTGACCCAAGTCGAAACTGCTGGCGCCCGCTATGTGCTGCCCGCAGGCGGTGCTGCGTGGATTCCGGCCGGTGTCCGCCATCGCACGTTGGTCGGTGACGTAGACGGCGTGTCACTTTATTTCTCTCCGGATTCGGTGGTTTCGCCGGGCACTGGCGTTCGGGTACTGGTCGCGAGTCCTGTGATGCGGGAGATGATCCTGCATGCCTCGCAGTGGTCGCTCGGGACGTCCGAGGTGGATCCCGTTGCGGCAAGCTTTTTTCTGACACTGGCGCTGATGTGCGACGAATGGCTGGAGGCTGAATTGTCATTTACTCTGCCAAGCGCCACACACGCCGGTCTCACCCGGGCGATGGACTACGCCTTTGCCGAGCTTGCCGAGGCGAGTTTGAATGGTGCGTTAGCCGCGGCAGCCATGTCAGAGCGTACGTTCCGACGAGCGTTTCTCAGAGAGACCGGGCTGACCTGGCAGTCCTGGCTGACCCGTGCCCGAGTCCTTGCAGGGCTGAGCCTGTTGATGCAAGGGCGAAGAGTCAGCGAGGTCGCCACTGAGGTGGGTTACAACTCGCTGAGTGCATTCGCCAAGGCATTTGCGAAGTTGACGGGTAAAAGCCCCGGGGAGTTGCGTGCGCGTGACTGATCCGGCGTCGACCGGCAGGTCTCTCGCTCTCGCCGCTGTGCTCTGCCTGTGGGCCGCACGCGCCCTCGGCGATCCCCGTGCCATCGATCTCGGCCAGGCTCTATTCAACACGGAGTGGCTCCCCGCTGGGGTGGCCTCCGAGGGCAGGTCATCGTCCCCCGGGACAGGGGGGTTGGGTCCGCTGTTCAACATCGCGTCATGTGCCGGTTGTCACCCCGGGGTGGAGAATGGCCATGGGCCTGCGGGCGACGGTTTGATTCCGCTCTCTTTGGAGATTCAGCTCGGCAGCATTGATCCGAATTCCAATGGCGATCCGGTGTACGGACGCATCTTCAACACCGCGGCGGTGCCTGGCCTCCGCGCTGAGGGCCGGGTGACGGTTCGCTATGGTGAAATCTATGGTTATTACTACCCGGACGGCACCCGCTGGAGCATCCGTGTACCTCACTATGAGCTGACTGAGCTGAGCCACGGGCCCTTGCTCGGAACGACGGTCATCAAGCCGAGAGTGGCACCCCCGCTGTTTGGCACGGGGTTGCTCGAGTTGGTTGCTGAGGCGGCCATCAGCAACCCGGGAAGAGGTGAGCGAGGTGCCCCGGTGGGGGTGGCTGCGTGGCATGTGAGCCAGGGGGTACGCTCTCTTGGCCGTTTCGGGTGGCAGGCAGATGCGTTGACCATCCGCGATCAGACCACGAGGGCAATGGCGCGTGAGATGGGGCTGACGTCGGTCTTGCAACCGCACGACGATTGCACGCCGGCGGAAACCGATTGCTACCGGCAGCCCGGTGGGGTGTCACCGGAAGTTTCCGAGCAGCAGGTGGACGTGTTGGTCGCCTATGTGCGCTCGTTAGCCGTGCCTCCGCCGACGCTTGACGACGACGATGAGGCGCGGTTCGGACACGCACTGTTTGAAAGCATCGGTTGTGCCGCTTGTCACCGCCTCCAATCTCCGGTGACGCCGACGGGGGACCACGGCAGACCCGTGTCGGATTTCATACAGCCCTATACCGACCTCCGATTGCACAATCTGGGCAGCAGAATGTCGGATGAGACCGTTTCGGGGCAGAGACTGACGAGTCTATGGCGAACCCCTCCGCTCTGGGGTTTGGGCTATCGCATCAAGTCACAATCCCAGATGACCTACCTCCACGACGGCCGCGCCCGGTCAGTGGAGGAAGCCATTCTCTGGCATGGTGGCGAGGCTGCCCGCTCGCGTCGCAACTTCATGGAGATGGGGCCGCAGTCACGGAGGGCGTTGCTACGTTGGGTTGAAAACCGGTGATATCCAGCCCGATTTCAGCATTGACATGACTGATGGTTATAGTCAGCATATCCGCGCATCCGCCCCTCGGGAGTACGCCCGCTCAACTATCCCGAGCGTGTGCAGAAAGCTTGGGGCTTTCTTTTTTGGGGTGGGCATATGAGAGTTCGACGCATTGCCGTCCTGATAGATGGAGGCTTTTTCCTCAAGCGACTCCCGAAAGTAGTGGGTCCGCAATTCTGTACTACTCCGAAGCAAGTGGCTGAGACTGTGTGCCGGCTGCGAAGCTCGCGAGACGGGAGGGCGTGGAGTTCCTTCTGGATCCGATGTGGCAACAGGTCAGCGACGAGTTGAATGAGCATGTCGACGGAGTGGTATCCGTCTTTCCGAAGCCCGTCGCTGACGATGAGTCACTGATCGCCGCATGAGGATAGCCGGGTGTCAGGGACTGACCACTCCCTGCTTGCGAAGCCAAGTGTCCAGCAGACGGGGCCATTGCTCCAGCGACAGGTCTCCCGATCCCAGTCCTCTGCCGTGCGTGCCGTGGGAGAAGATGTGGGCCTCGGAAGGCACTCCGGCCTTGATCAACGCCTCGTAGAATCGCAGGCCCTGCTCGAGGGGCACGGTCTGGTCGTCGAAGGTGTGCCACCAGAACGTGGGTGGGGTCTGGTTGGTCACGAACAGATCGGGGGAATACGCCTTGCGCAGCTCCTCGCAACGGCTCATGACATCGAAGAGCTTGCAATAGGACAGGTGGGTGGTGTCACTGGAAATGGCGCCGATCCAGGGATAGCCGAGGACGAGATAGTCCGGACGGCTGGAGACGCGCTCGACGGGGTCCGTCGCGGTGGGATTGGCGGGCACCGGCTGCACGCTCGCCAGGGCTGCCAGGTGGCCTCCGGCAGAAAAGCCAACCATCACGATCCTGTTGGGATCGATGTGATATTGCTGGGCGCCGGCACGCACCACCTGGACTGCACGTCGGGCATCCAGCAACGGGATGGGGAGCAGATAGCCATTCGAGCTCAGTCGGTATTTCAGGATGAAGGCCGTAAAGCCTCGCGCGGTAAACCAATCGGCCACCTGCCTGCCTTCGTGATTCGCGGCCAGCGCACGGTAGGCGCCGCCCGGCAGAACCACCACCGCCGGGCCGGCCTGTTCCGCCTTTTCAACACTGTGACCCGGAGTCAGTATCGTCAGGGTGGGGATATCCTCGCATTCGTGGCCTTTTGCCTGCGGAGCACCGCCTGGCCAGAGCTGGATCGTCTGGATTCCCAGCCATGCGTTGTTTTCGCCAGCCGTCGTGCAGGGCTCCTTGGTTTGGGCGCCGGCATCGAGCGCTGCGGCCAGGAGCACGAGTAATGTAAAAACCCTGAAAAGGATTGGCATGTTGAATGGTCAATAAAAACGGTATCGTATACGCGCAGTATGCGATATACGAAAACCACTCACAAATCCGGCTTCGTTCGCGTTCGCGGCGCGCGCGAGCACAATCTGAAAGACGTCGAGGTCGAGATTCCACGCGACTCGCTGGTGGTCTTCACCGGCGTATCGGGCTCGGGAAAGTCCTCCCTCGCCTTCGGCACGCTCTACGCGGAAGCGCAGCGCCGCTATTTCGAATCCGTCGCGCCGTATGCCCGGCGACTGATCGACCAGGCCGGGGTGCCGGAGGTGGACTCCATTGAAGGCTTGCCGCCCGCCATCGCCTTACAACAGCATCGGGGCTCACCTACGACGCGGTCGTCGGTTGGGAGTGTCACGACGCTATCGAATTCCCTGCGGCTGTTGTATTCGCGCGCGGGTGACTATCCGCCGGGCCAGGCGCACCTGGAGGCTGAGGCGTTCTCGCCCAACACTCCGGCGGGCGCTTGTCCGCGCTGCCACGGCCTGGGCCGGATCTATGATGCGACGGAAGAGTCGATGGTGCCGGATGACTCCCTCACCATCCGCGAGCGTGCGGTTGCTGCGTGGCCGCCTGCCTGGCATGGACAGAATTTGCGCGACATCCTGGTGTCGATGGGATACGACGTGGACCGTCCCTGGCGCGAGTTGCCGCGCAAGGATCGGAACTGGATTCTGTTCACCGAGGATCAACCCACAGTGCCGGTGTATGCCGGCCTGACGCCTGCCGAGACGCGTCGTGCGCTTCGCCGCAAGGATGAGCCCAGCTACCAGGGCACATTTACGAGTGCGCGGCGCTTCGTGCTGAGCACGTTTGCCAGTACGGAAAGCGCAACCATCAAAAAGCGCGTTTCTCAGTACCTGGTGAGCACGGATTGTCCGGTCTGTCAGGGTAAACGCCTGAGGGCCGAGGCATTGCGCGTGAAGTTCGCGGGCCTGGACATCAGTGAGCTGTCCGCACTGCCATTGAAGCGGGTCCGCCAGATCATCGACCAGGCTGCCGGTGGCACCAATCGCCACTTCGCGAAGATCGAGAAACAGCATCCGGAGCGCGCGTTGGTCATGCGCCGCCTGGGCTCCGACGCGGTGGGTCGCCTGGACGTGTTGATGAATCTCGGCCTCGGGTATCTGTCGCTCGATCGGAGCACTCCGACGTTGTCGCCGGGCGAGCTGCAGCGACTGCGTCTCGGCACGCAGATCCGCTCCAACCTGTTTGGAGTGGTGTACGTGCTCGATGAGCCTTCCGCCGGCCTGCATCCCGCCGACACCGAGGCGCTATTGCAAGCGTTGGACCAGCTCAAGGATGTGGGTAACTCGGTGTTTGTGGTGGAGCATGAAGTGGATGTGATCCGTCATGCCAACTGGATAGTCGATATCGGCCCCGGTGCGGGAGTCCACGGCGGACAGGTCTTGTATAGCGGGCCGACGGCGGGTCTTGCCGACGTGCCGGAATCCGTGACTCGAAAGTATCTTTTCCAGAAGCGCACTGCGAAGGCGCGCGCGGTGCGGACGCCGGCAGCCTGGTTGCGTCTGCGGAACGCCTCCCGAAACAATCTCCACGGCGTCGCCGTGGACTTCCCGCTTGGCGCCCTGACGGCCGTGACGGGCGTTTCCGGATCGGGGAAGTCGACACTCGTGAGTCAACTGTTGGTTGAGCTCGTTGGCCGGCATCTCGGTCAATCCGATATGGACGAGGAGGAAAACGAGACACAAGTCCTGGAACGGACTACCTCCATCACCCGGGACGGCAAGATCACCGAGGGGCTCGATCATATCCGGCGCCTCGTTCGCGTGGATCAAAAACCGATCGGCCGGACGCCGCGGTCGAACCTGGCGACCTACACCGGCCTATTCGATCATGTCCGTAAATTGTTTGCGGCGACGCCCGTCGCGCGCTCGCGCCGCTATGATGCCGGCCGTTTCTCCTTCAACGTGGCCAAGGGCCGCTGCGAAACCTGTGAAGGAGAGGGCTTCGTCAGTGTGGAGTTGATTTTCCTGCCGAGTGTCTTTGCGCCCTGTCCAACCTGTCATGGCGCCAGATACAACACCAAGACTCTCGAGATCCGGTACCAGGGGAAAAATATCGCGGATGTGCTGGGCATGGCGGTCGACGAGGCGTATGAGTTCTTTGTGGAGGAGCCGCACGTACGGCGGTCCCTGCTCGTGTTGCGGGAAGTTGGGGTCGGTTACCTCCGTCTCGGTCAGCCTGCTACGGAGCTCTCTGGCGGCGAGGCGCAGCGGATCAAGCTGGCTACCGAGCTGCAGCGGCCGCAGCGCGGCGACACGCTCTATGTGCTTGATGAGCCGACGACGGGGTTGCATCCCGCTGATGTCGAGAAGCTCATGACGCAACTGGAGGCCCTGGTGGATGCGGGCAACACCGTGGTCGTGGTCGAGCATGACATGAGTGTCATTGATCGCAGCGACTGGGTGATCGACATGGGACCCGGCGCCGGGGATGAGGGCGGGCGCGTTGTGGCTGTCGGAGCGCCGTCCGCGATAGCACATCAGAGTGACAGTCTGACCGGGCGCTATCTGGCGCGAAGGTGAGGCAGCACAAACTGGGCCTGTCCCCCAGTTGGAGCCGCTGCGCCGAGCCCCGAGGAATGGCTCGGCGCAGCAGATCGCGCTCTGTCGGACGCTTCAATGGACGTCGATCGTCGTGACGCTGTACGCAGGCAATGTCAGTGTGAGGGCCGAGCCACTCACCGCGGTCTGCCCTACGGCAACAGGTGTGATCGGGCTCTGTCCCTGCGCTGTGCCCGCCGTGATTTGATACATGTGGGCAGTGCCTGAAAGCGGAACTCCGTTGATTGCCGTGAGTTGCGCGGAGGACGTGCGGTTGATGGCCACGAACACCACCCGGCTCGGGTTGGTGCTGTCCTTGCTCGCATAGACCACGACATTCTGGACGTTGCTCGAAGTCGATTGCAGCAAGGTATCCCCGAAGTTCGAGTTGGAGCCGTCGAAATTGCGATAGGCCCGGAAACCGGCCAGTGAATAATCGAAGGTTCCACCCGGAGGCCAGAACATGGCGGCGAACAGTCCCTGGGTCGCAAAGATGCCCAGCTCGTCGGCCTGCGCGACCGTGCCGGCAATGTTGTTGAATCCGCCCGCCTCGTACTCGCTGATCGAGAGCTTCATGGAGGGAAACTCGGCAGCGATCTTCGCCTTCAGTCGCGGCAGGATCTGGATCGGGGCATTGCCCAGCACCTGGTTGACCCATGGATTGCTGTTACCCGGGTCGGTGAAGGTGGAATCCCACAGGTTGCGCGGAGCCTGCACGACCAGTTGCATCTGCGCATCGGTCAGAGTGCTGCTGGTCATGCTCGTGACCCGCAGGCTGTTGGAATCGTAGTCCTCGGGGTACCAGTGGAAATCATAGACGTCCACCAGCGGCCGGCCGTAGGTTGCCGAAGCGCTGCTCAGGGCCTGGAAGTACAGGTCGGCGAACCAGTTCGCCCCGGTCGGTGTGGCGGATAACTGAGTTTGCCAGTTGTAGATACCCAGGAAGCCGTAGTGCACCGGTCCGAAGATGACCATGTTCGGGAATTGATTCTTCAGTGCCTGGCTCAGCGTGAGCGTCCTGGTGATATAGGCTTGGGGGGTAATGGCCGTCGATCCCTGCACTTCCAGGTGGGTGGTATTCCAGAGCTCGGGCTCGTTATCCAGGTCCACGAAAGTGGGCGTTGCGGAACTTGCGCCGAAAATTCCAACTCCAGGAAACTTCTGATCCATGGCCCACGCGAATTCGTCCATGAACACGGGGCCCGTCGTGAGCGGCGTCGTGGTGAATGGAGCCGTGGAGACCGTGCTCTTCCGATCGACCACCTGGTCGAATCGAGCCAGGTCCGGAGGATTGGCGATGCTGACCGGGCCTTTTTCGTCGGCCGACACCAGGCCCTGAAGCTGGACGGTCATCATGGTGGCCATTCCGCCTGCGATGTCGGAGGCGATTGCCGGGCGTACTGCTTCTCCGGCCACGGTGCTGCTGCTGAGAAAATTGTCACTCTGGTAGTTGAAATCGCTGCCGGCATTGGAGGCGTTGGTCGTCCAGTTGTAGGCCGTCCAACGGTTGCCGCCCAGTCGGGTGAGGGTCACTTTCGGAAGGTTCGGAATACTTCCGGCGTTGATTCCGTAAATCCAGGGTGAGATGTGCTGGGTGTTGGCCGGATTGATGGTGACGGTGACATTCGGGATGGAGCCGGCAGGGGTTGCGCTGACCTGGACGGAGTTCGGGCTGGGGCCAGCAAGATTCGCGGCCTCCACCACGTAGAAGTATGTGATCCCGTTCGTCACATTCGTGTCTGTAAAGCGGGTTGCCGTGGGCGTAGCGACAGTGGTGTACGGACCCCCGCTGGTGGTGGAGCGCTCGACGTTGTAACTGACCGCGCCCGCACTGGCGCTCCATGACAGCGTGACCTGGTCATTGCCGGGGGTCGCCGTGACTCCGGTTGGAGTCGGTGGAGGGTTGCCGCCGCCACTGCTTCCGCAGGCGACCCCGTTCAACAGAAATGCGGTAGGCGTCGCAGCCGTACCCGTGGCGGTGAAACCGACACTGTTCATGGATGCACCGGCGGGAATGCTCGCATCCCAACTGAGACTGGTGACGGTGATGTTCTGGCCCTGCGAGGTGAGGTTGCCTCCCCAGAGCTGACCGATCTGCTGATTACCGGGAAACGTCCATTCGAGCGTCCAGCCGTTGATGGCCGTCGTTCCGGTGTTCGTGATCGAAATGCCTGCCTGAAACCCACCCGACCAACTGTTGACAATCGTGTAGGTGACCGGACAGGTCTGTGCGGTTGCCAGGCGGGCAACGCACAAAATCGCAGTAAGCAGCAACACGCAGCGTCCTTTCATGACATCCCCCTCACTTCCATTCGAGTGCTTGATGACGAGCGGCGGTGGCGCTGTCGTATGACAGCGCTGTCGTGAACGCTATTAGCCCTTGCAGCGGCTGTCAATAGTGAGGAAATGTCTAGTGTTGCGCCCCGGGGGTATCGGAGTTGATGTTGTTTGAAACGTCTTACCAGCCCAAATCACTATATGGAACCGGACCGCGCTGCGGTAGGAGCGGGAGATAAGAATGAGCTTCACCCTGGGTCGCTATATCAAC
>Ga0105240_10008878_pt1 | contig 14302 bp, 17 predicted proteins | sample KBSC54metaG_FD_80426 | JGI IMG/M metagenome (GOLD analysis project Ga0105240, IMG submission 80426) | Corn rhizosphere microbial communities from Kellogg Biological Station, Michigan, USA - KBS C5-4 metaG | ecosystem: Host-associated > Plants > Roots > Rhizosphere > Soil | place: Michigan, USA... | reverse complement strand
CGGGTTGGAAGGGACGAGAGTGGGCATTTACGTTCTGGGGCGAAGAGATTACGAGTCCCCTAGCGAGCATCTTTGCGTTCGCGCTGGTGGTTGCGATACAAGAAGAGGGCAGCATGCTGCAGCGCGTTTTCAGCGTGCGATGGGCGGGACGACTCGGCAAAATGAGCTATAGCGCGTACGTAATTCATCTTCTTTTTGCATCCTACTTCTTCCACGTTGTTTCGGTTCGGCTTAGTGCTCATATGCGACCTCCTCTAGCGGTCATCGCATCCGCAACGGGGGCATTCTCCCTGACGATGGTCCTGTCTCTGCTTAGCGGCATTTGGATCGAAGGACCGGCGCTTAGGATGAAAACCAAGCTGCGTTACGGGGCTGAACGCAGACGCAGAGCTGAAACAGGCGCGTCGGATAAATTTCTTCCAAGTGCCGCCAGTTAGCGGGCCTTAACAGCTTTCGAATCAATCACCGCCTATACGGACATTACTCCAAAGTAGCGAACATTTGGCATACTCGAGTTCGGCGATGCGCGCGCGAACAATGCGTGTGAGATCGGCGAGGGCTGGAGTTTCGTCGGGGTCGGCTTCGGCCTTTGCGAGTGCTTCGCGCAGGAGTTCGAGAAATGGACGCCGTGGCTGGATGCTCATACCTGGCGTTGCTGTGCTTCGGCTGCTCTGCCGGCAAGCTCGGACAGTTCGAGCAGAGCAGCCTCTAGCTTTTCCAGGCGGTGGTGGAGAAGCCGACGGAGGTCTGAGGTATCAAGACAGATGGCCGATCCAGCTTCTGGCGTTTCGCCTGGAACACCACGCGGGAGACGAATGTGACTCCAGTTTTCGCCCACATGATTCAAAGTGATGGTCGCATGGGATTGCGTGGCGGGATGTGAGATATGTCACAGCAGGTCGAGGCGGTCGAGAGAGAAGAGTCGGCCTTGGGCAGAGCGTGTCTTGCAACATCCTCTCAGACCAGCCAAATAGCCCACCCTTGGCTTCCTGAACTCAGATCTGGTCGAATGCTACTCGGAAGCTGACAATTTCTTGGCTAGGGTCCGAGTTGCCGACTACTCGCTCCGGGCAGCAAATTGGCGGTGGAAAGTATCTGCACAGAGCAGCGTACGAACGGGCTGCGAGCGTTCCGCGTCTATTCACAGGTGCTGGCCGACAATGACCCTCATTGAACTGATGGCGCTGGTGATCCTCTGTTGTCTTGCCTTCCTCTTCGGAAGCTATGGGGCCAAGTATGCTGGCTGGCTCGCATGGATACCGGCGTTTGTTCTGGGCGCTCTCGCGATGTGGGTGGCTGTCGCAAGTCTCATTGCCGAGGTGCGTCAACAGATAGCGACATATCGCGAAAAGCTTAGTAAGAACAAGTAGCCGCTTTCGCGATTGCTGGCGAGTGACCGGCGACTGTCGCTTTGAGAGCATAAAATTGCAAACTTCCGAGTTGCCGACTACTCTCTCGCCGCGGCTGATGCCGACCATTTTCAGGTTTAGCTTCCGAGTGTTGGTGTGAAAGAATCTCGATAAACCCACGTCATGTCCGTACGCAGGTGCACTCAAATCGACAGTTCGTACTCTTCAGAATGGTGGTCGATACGGCTTCCCTTGGGCTGGTCCGTTTCCGAAGAGAGCGACGGCGTCTCATTTCACCGTGGCGCTCAGGGCGGCGTTCTCAGGGTGAGTGCCGTTCGTAAGCCAGATGGACGCGTTGTTGAATCTGATTTCTCGGATTTTATCGGAGAACAGAGTCAAGGTTGCTCCACCCCACAGCCGACTCAAGCAGGGCCACATTTCGGCTTCAGCCGCGATTGTGAACGAGATGGCACAGCCTTAGCTGAATGGTGGCTAGCTCACGATTCTGTCCTCGTGTATTTCACCTATTCGAGAAAGGCAGATGCCGGGTCGGAGGAGTTTAGGGATGTGCGACGGATCGTGGAATCTGTTCGGATCGGAGACCCAAGTTCCGCATTGTGAGTGAGTGACCACGAAGACGCGGGGCAGAAGCACCCTGCGCCGACATGGGTACAGGTTGACCTGCACCGCGGGCGCAAGACGGGTGCCACGCGTCACCACGAATCCGGCGTGTCGGTAACAGGGGATCAGGGTGGGGAGGGGTCTGGTCTCGCTCATATCCTCCCTGAGTGGGCCTGAATATTTCATATATAGCCGCTCAGTGCAGAGGTGGCAGATTGCAGTTCAGTAAAGATGAATTTCCATCACAGGTGGCCCACAATCGATGACAGATCCCGTGAAACACAGATGGGAAACTCAAGCCTCCCCCGAAGTCCAAGCTTCCGCGAATCTGTGTAATGACCGCCAAGGGTCGTTACAGTGGACGCTACATACAATTTCAGTAACTCGTCAACGATCACAGTAGTTTTCGGGTTCGAATCAGTTCCCGTTGGGAAAACCTACAAGGGCATTGCCACATCTGAAGCTGTGGGCAGCCCCGCTCCAGTTACCCCCTGAAGCTCTGGAGCAAATGACCACAGGCTTGCGCATCTCCCTAGCTGCTGTGAGCCTGTGGTCTTTCGTTGAAAAAGAAGTGCCCGTCGAAAAGGCTCAATGGCTCGAGGTTTTACCGGATTCTCTGGCTGCCAGGTGGACAACCCGTAAATCTTCCCTTGCCATGGCGTGTGCTCCAAGGACCTCCTGCGTGGAATTTTTGCAATCGCAGGGGTGTGTTGCTCACGAGGCTCAGTAATCCTTTTTCACGCAGCGGCAACACCGGTTTCTTCGTGTTGGCTATCGAAGCACGCCCTGCAAAGGACTGGCTTTCCTTGCGTGGGCTTGAATGGGACAGTCGTTTGAATTCCGCACTTTGAGCATTTGACGTGTGTTTCTCCAGATACTCGCCCCCTGCCCCCCGGCCTCTTAGCCTTGCATTGCTTGCAGTGTTTCGGGGCGTTGGTGAACCCTCTCTCACGAAAGAATTGCTGTTCTCCAGCCGAAAACACGAACATTCGACCGCAGTCAACGCACAAAACAACCCGGTCAGCAAAATCCATAGCCCCTCCCACACGCAGGTTCATAGAAGATCGATGGTGACGGCAGTTCTTCAATGAAAGCTGTGCTTGTGCGGATTCTAGGCTCCGGTCAGGAAAGCTGGGGGAAATTCCGAGCTTGCTCCCCTTGAAAGCGGAGCTCGGCGAATAAGGGCGCTCTGTTCAATCGTTCTCACTGTTTCCAGTAGAAGTGCTCTTTACGGAACCATCGAAGTTCCGATTCCTCAATCAAGAATTCAGCGGTGCCACATTGAGAGCAGACCATGACTTGTTTCGTAGATAGATGGGGCGAACCGCCAGTGACCATCCCATCCTTCTCTTCTGGAAACAGCTGAATGTTGGCATAATAAATCCGCTTGTTTGTAGCGGGACAAGAGCACGCCATGAATCACATCTCCGCCAGGCTATTATCACTCCGCAACTCTACGCTTCAATCTCTTGACCGAAAATCACACAATTTTGGGACATGTTCAATGGGTCGCCACAACCAAAAGGAGCGTTAAGAGAGACCGTAGCTGGAGGGTTTCGCTCATTCTGGTTCGCTACCTCGACTGCTGCTCCGCCGAATTCAGGGGCGGCAATCTGATGAACGAGAACCTGCTTTCAGTCCGCAACGTCGAGTGGTTTACTCCTGGGATAAGGCTCACCAGTTCATGCAACATGGCGAGAAATTACTTGGATGAGTTCGGAAGGTGATCAGGGCTACCAAGCCTTGGAGTGTGCCGTAGACCAGATCGATTGCTCAAGTCGTTCAGTATCGATTCTGCGATTCACCGCATCAAAAGCCACATGGCATTCTGTTCCCCGATGCAAGAAAGCAGGAACATGTGGCCCACTACAAAGGAATCGTGAAGTGGTTTAACAACGCAAAGGGTTTCGGCTTCATTGGACGTGAAGGTGCGCCTGATCTATTCGTTCATTACTCAGCGATCCAATCAGAAGGGTACAAGACTCTCCGGGAGGGCGATGAAGTCGAATTCGACATTGTTCAGGGACCGCAGGGCCGCCAACAGGCTGAATCAGTGACCTGTTTAACGAGATCCTCCTTTGGGCTCTGAATGGACTCGACCTCGGCGACTTTGTTGTGGAGGTTGGGCCGGCTTGGGCTGACCACGGATTTGCTGCGTCGGGTCTCAGATCGCGTCGCGGGAGTGTAACTGGCTACTCGGACCTTTGACGATCCTTCGCCAATTCTCTGATTGCATGGGAAACTGCTGTAGAATCTGCGCCAGGCTGACAACCAAGCGAGATGGTCCCTATGGCAACTGTTCGAGTTTCCGGAGGAGTCGTGCATGAACTTCCGCCTGATATTCGGAAGGCGCTCGCGTCTGACGCGAGGGCGCGGGCTGCATGGGAAGACATAACGCCATTAGCGCGTAACGAGTGGATATGCTGGACCATCTCCGTCAAGAAAGATCAGACAAGGCAACAGCACATCAAACGGGTGTGCTCGGAACTAAAAGAAGGGATTCGACGGCCATGCTGCTGGCCCGGCTGCCCGCATCGACAAGCTACACAATCTGAGATTCTCGAGTAACTTCCGGTTTGCCGACCATCCGACCTCGAAGGCGTGTCTTCACGATTCTGCCCCGCACTACCCTGAGCAGAACATCACCTCGCTAGCGAATGGGCCGTCTTGGACTTGATCTCGTGGGCAAGTTTCTCGATCAAGGTCAGCTTGCGGATCTGTTCAGGCGTTAACGAGTCCGCTGGAGCAGAGGCGATCTGCGCATTAAGCTGCCGTGCAAGCTCTAGCAGTTTCTCCGTCTCTACCGCGACTGCTTTGTGCAGGTCTAGATTTAGCTTCTCTTGTTCTAAGAGAGGGTCCGGACCCCACACCAATTCCGACTGAGGGGCAACCTGGATCCGGGTTTCCGTTCCAGAGGTTGTTATGGTTTGCGCCCAAAGATTGCTTCCGGCGGTGCCCGCGACTGCCAATCCGGCAGCCATTCCCGCTCTTCCTATCCTCGAAAGCATGTCATCCCTCCTCGGATTCCACGGTGCGTTTGTATGCTCGGCAGCAATTCTAGCCTGTCGTACGGTCGAATCACCGGCTACTCGGAAGTAAACCAGCGCCGGGGCGAAGATTTGGCATAGTACCGAGTAGCCGACAACACGCCCATAGAAGGAGAAAATTGCTCGACTCTACGCTCTCAATGAGCCTGTTGCAACCGTTCGGCCAGCCTCTATGCCGGTTGGGCCATGTATTTGCTGAGCACTTCAACCAAGCCTCGGTTAGTCACGCACTGCTTCGCCGAGAACGAAGACAGAATGTGATCCAGCTCGTTTTCGGAGAGTCCCTTGAACAGACCCGCATAGAATGGCTGCATCAGCGTTCCTGTATAGAAGCACAACAGAGTCTGCGTCACGCACCGTGCGTTGAGCCGTGGATCGATCTGCGAATCGTCCACCACCTGAAGAATCTCGTCGGCGAGGTGCGCCGTTGCGTCCTTCACCGGAGTGGGCGGAAGCCACTTCATCCAGTCGTCGGTGCCGAGCGCTCTCTTCTTCTCGAGAAGGTCGCTGATCCGTGCCATGTACGGAGAGGCCGGGTCGAGCGTGAGCATACCCATGACGCCCACATCCTTGTAGTTCCACGTCGTCCAGTGAGCGCCATTCCGTTCGAAAATGCCAATCTGATCATCCAGAGCGTGAAGCCGGTAGGGGTTCTCGTCCGGCGGCCCATTATAGACCGACCCGAACTCGCCCACCCACAACGGAACATCATGCTGCTGGGTAAACCGCGTGCCCTCGGCTTCCAGAAAGAAGCGCTCTTGTTTCGCCAGGTCCCACACCTCAGAACCGCCCGCCGCTCCAGCTCTGGGGGGATAAGTGCCGGGATACTTGCCGGGGCCGAAGCCGGAGGGAGTGTAGTTATGCGAACTGTAGGCGATGTTCTCGTCAAAAGGCTTGTCGAAGCCGAAGAACTGCTTCCCGTAGTTATCCCCCTCAAGAAAAATAATGTGACGCGAGTCGATCTTGCGAATCTCCGACACCACTCGCCGGAACAGCGAATTCATCCGGTCCCAGCGCGGCTTGTAGCTGGAAGCAGTGTTCCACGGATAGTCGCCCAACTCGTTGTTCGAGCACGGCTCATTGAGAATGTCGTATCCCGCAATCACTGCCCTGTTCGCGTATCGGCGCGCAAACTCCTGCCAAAGGGCAACGCAGCGATCCTGATAAGACAACACGGTCCAGAGCAGGCTGATGCGCGATGCGTTATCGGAATGCCAGTGAACGTTCTGCCACCCCCGGCCGAATGGAGATCGAGAATCACATAGAGCCCGTGCTTCTCACAGTCGTTCAAAACTCGATCGAGGCGCGCAAAACCCGCTTCCTTGTATTTGAAAGGCGCAGCATCATCTTCGAAATGCCTGTAATTCAGCGGAATCCTGACAACCGACGCGCCCGCTTTCCTGAGGAAGATAACGTCGTCTTCATTGAAGAAGTAGTCCAGCAAGCGATCGAAGAAGAAGTGCGCCTTCGCGGGACCCAGCACCTCTGCCATCTGTGCGCGTAAAGTATGCTCCGCCCCTGGATGGCCGTTGATGAAGTCCTCCATGTTCATCCAGCCGCCGGGACAGGTCCCCCTGAGGCGAACTCTATTGCCCTTGGTATCGATGATGTGGCGGCCGCTCACGCGAAGGAACTCCATCTTGCTTTCGCCCTCAGAGGTGTTCAGCGGTAACGGAGCACTCGGCTGCTCCGCACCTGCCGGAGCTGATCTCCCCGCGAGCGTTGCAGCGCCGGTAAATGCGGCCAGCTTAAGAAACTCTCGCCGCGGATGCAGATCGCCTGCTTTCTTTGCCATAAATCCTCTCTCGAAACTGGCTTTGGATTATCAGATGTGGAGCAGAGACCGCCTGAGCCTCTCATCCTGACCGAGAAGAACGAGTTGGAAGTCTCATACGCATGGACCGCGTGATCTTCATCTTCGGCAGCGCAGCCCGGGCCACGCGCGGCCGCATAGCCGCTCCGGCCCAGGCTGTGCGGCAAGGGACTTCAGAAAGTCCCGACCATGCATCGAGGCCTCCAAACTCCTCCGGCAATTTTGGTTCTTCTGTAATCAGCGTTCACGCGTTCTCCACTTCAAATTCGAACAGGCTCACGCTCACAGGTGGGGCCTGCACAGTCTCAGGGAATCCCGTCTGCTCAGTCTCAACGATTTTGACTTGAGGCTCCTTCCCCGCCTCGTTGGCGGAGTTCACGCCGGTGGGCGCGATCTGGTACAGTTTGCCTCGCTCGCGCAGTTTGATTCCCCTGATCCTCGCGGTCAGGTTGTGCCCCTCCTCCGTGGGGTTCACAATCGAGATCAGGAATCGCTTGCGGTCACGCGAAAACGCGGCGAGAACGTCCAGCGGATAAGTAGGGCTTCCAGTGGGCGTGGGACCCTTGTCCACAAAATCTGTGCCACGCACCTGTTGCTGAGGCGAATCGCCATCGATAGAAACGGGGCGCGCATCGGGGAAGTGCGTCTGCATCAACTTCATCACCACTCCCTCAGCCGAAAAGCCCACCCCGTCGCCGCTGACGTCCGTCAGCACCCGCAGACCTCCCGTCGCGCAACTGGCCGAGATCTTCTCAGAGTGCCGGAACATTTCGTGGAGGCAAAGCGCGTAGGAAAGCGGGGTAAGCATGCCCGGCAGTGGATGATTTTGGCCGTCTGCAGATCGCGGACGGTTCCCCCACTCATCAAAGATAAACTTGATATTCCGCTCTTTCAGCCAAGGCATTTGCTCCACGTACCTGTCCCAACAGTCGAAGGCTCCCCCAATGCGATTCGCCAGCCTGCGAGCCTTGAATTGCAGGCCATCCTGGACATCTACATAAAGCTGCTTTTCTTTATCGAAAGCCAGGTTGGGGTACGCGTAGGTGTGCTCGGACAGATTGTCGATATTGTTGGCGCATTTTTTCAACAGCCATCCATCCCAGTCGTACACAGATCCGAATTCGTAGGGCAGCCGTTCCGTGATCGGTGGCTCCCATATGCTGGGAAAGAAGTTGCCCTTCTTCTCTGCGCCGCCCACGGACTTTTCGGCGATGCAGGCTCCAGAGACGGCAATCTTGATGTTCGGATCAACCGCCTTCATTGCCTCGACGATCGCATTGTGCTTGACCCAATACTGGTCGAGCGACATGTGACCGTATTGCCAAGGACCATACATCTCATTGCCAATGGTCCAGTAACGCACATTGAAAGGCTCGGGGTGCCCGTTCTCTGCCCGCATTCTGCCCATGCGGGTATTCGCGGAGCCGTTGCAGTATTCCACTTGTTCAGCCGCCTCGCGAGCCGAACCGAACCCGCTGTCGATCGTCAGGTCAGGCTCGGCTCCAACCAGCCGGCAAAGAACGATGAACTCATGAATACCGACGTCGTTCGACTACACCCTGTCAGACCACATCGGTTGCAGCCGCGGCGGCCGATGATCCCGGTCTCCAAGGCCATCGCGATAATCGTAGGTGGAAACGAAGTTCCCGCCGGGCCATTTGAACATCTTGAAGCCCTCTTCCTTGAAGAGCCGAATCATCCCGGCGTGAAATCCCTGCGCATTGTCCGCAGGCATCAGAGACACTGCGCCGATGTAATATGCGCCCGTTCCGGTGCCCAGAATCTCCAGCGTCGCTTCTTCAGTATCGGCAGCGGGAGAGAACTTGAAAGGAAACTTCCGGTACTCCCCAGTAAGCGGTGGGATCGTGATGCTTTGCGAATCGCCGGTGCCCGGCCCGCAAGTCAGGCGAACCGTGATCTTCGATCCCGGATCACCGGCCAGAAATACGCGGCCTTCGTACGATCGGTTAGCTCCGATACGCAATCTGGATTGCCGGATGCCGTGCGGCTCGGTCGAATCGAGTTTCACGCGCGGGCTATGCCTGCCGACGAGGGGCCGCTCGGTATCCATTTCGACCGTTCCCTCCGGCCCAACCGGCTTGAACGGCTCACCAAAGAACCGCCGGAAAAAGGGATTCGTCGGAAGCGGAGTGGGAGCGCTGGTAATCGCGTTGGCGAATTTTCTGTCGGTCAACACTTCGGCCCACACCTGGGTTGTCGCCGGCTCCATATAACCGCCAAAAATCATCGGACTAATGGGCGCTCCACTCTTACTCGCATCGATCGTCGCCTGGATATTTCTAGCCGGCACGGCGAAACTTTCATCGGTGCCCGCAAGATTGCCGACCCCGCCACCGATGCGGCGATGAATTCGCGCCGATTCATTGGCATCATTTCTCTCCGATTAAGCTTCTGTTGAAGCTGATTTTGCTGCGGAGATCCTGTGCGTGAATACTCCGTCAGCAATATTACTCGTGGAGGTTCCACGAACTTTACTTCTACGGGAAATTGAAAGGTCACATAGGCTCGTTTTCGGTGCCGAATACGATAGACTGGGCGGTGCCCGCAAGCAACGGGTGCGGAACCATCCAGAGGTCCGATGCGACTTCGTCGCTTTGCAATTGCAGTGCTCATCTCCACAATCACCCTGTCCATGACCGCGCAGCGCCGCGTGCCGAACGACCTGAGCAGCGTAAGAGGATTCAACTACCAGTCTGCTGAGACCATCGGCCACGCCGAATTCTGGCTTCAATACAACCCGTCGGTCACGGAACGCGATTTGGATTATGCCAGGCGGCTGCAACTGAATCAGGTGCGGGTATTCGTTCCCTACGCGGCTTGGGAGAAGAACAGAGAGGGATTGCGAAAGAATCTGCTCCACTTCGTGCGCGCCGCCCACCAACGCGGTATGGGCGTCATGCCGACCATGCAATACAAGTTTGGAGAATGGAAGGACCGTGAAGCCTGGCCTGATGCACGGGGCTTTGTCGCTGATTTAGTGGCCACAATCGGGAAGGAACCGGGCCTCGAAATCTGGGATGTGGAGAACGAACCGGAATGCTGCAAGCTTCCACCCAGTCCAGACAATCGGCTGCGCATGAAACATGCCGTCTACATGGCCAAGGTTTTTCATGAACTCGATCCCGTGACGCCGGTGACGATCGGCGCGACATTCGCGGAAAACATGATCGAGATGGGCGACGCGGTGGACGTGCTCTCGTTCCACGATTACAGCCCGACGCGCGCGGAGATTCGAGCCAACATCGAAACCGCGAAACAGTACGCGCGGAAGACCGGAAAACCGCTCATCAATACTGAGATCGGATGCATTGCCCGTGCCAATTCCTACGACGTGACCCTCGAGGAGTACATGCAGGCGCATGTCGGATGGTACATCTGGGAACTGATGATCACCGGCAACTGGGGCACGGTTCATGGTGTGTTCTACCCGGACGGCACCGTACGCGATCCGTCGATTCCCGCCGCACTTCTTGGCTTCTTTCGCAACCGTGGAAAGAGTGTTGTGGAAGAGGTTCCGGATCGCGAGAACCATCTCACGGAAGCGGTGGCGAAAAACAGGGCGTGGCTGGCGGATCCGAACGCTGATTGGAAAGCCGGTTTGGATCTCGCCGAAATTTCCGCGAACCTGCTGGAGGCTGCCCAGTTGGCGCCCATGCACAAATCACCCAGCAGGCAAGTGATTCTAATGCGCGAGGGTCAGCCGAATATGCCCGTCTTGCGATCGATGCTTGAATATTTCACTTCCTTGGTCGCTCCTTACCAACTCCCCGCGGACGATCCTCGTCGTTCTCGGCCGCCAGGTTTCATAAAGTAAACCGTTCAATTTTCAATGTTGACATCACGATTCTTCTCACGATTTCTCCTGCATATCAGTTTCCGTTGGCGAGCCTGCGGTAGAGAGCGGGAGCGAACTCCTGCAGGCCCGTGATGCCGTGCAGATGATTGACTGAAACCCATGGCAGCCAACTACGGTGGGTTCCAAAGCCTCTGTTGACTGACATCCCCCAATGCTCCTGCTGCCATCCCGGGCCGAGTAGATCGTACGTGCGCCCTGGCAACGCCATCATGCTCTTGGTGTCGAACAGAAGGATTCGCGCAACGTTAAGATAGTGCTGGTCATGGGTGCACTTATACAACCTGCCGTAGTCAGGGACCGCCCAATCCAGGTACTCGTCCACGCCACCGACGGCACGCGCTGTAATGCCCTGCACGCCCACGGTGGAGACGCCGCGTTTCCAATTCAAATCGGAATCGATGGCATCGAGCGGCATGGGCACATTCCATATCCAGATGTAGCTCTCGGCATAATTGCCCGCGGCCTCGGCACGGCGCAGCCATTTTGGATCTTTGGTGGCATCGTATAGATCCAGAAACGCAACCAGGGACAACATGCCGGCCTCTTTGTCGGTGATGTTTGGATTGTCGGTAGCACCGCCGACAAAAACACCGCGGCTGCCATATTTATCCCAGACGTAATCCGCAGCGCGGATCGCCGCCTCAAGATAATGTCGTTGCCCAGTCTCCCGGCTCAATTTCACCAGCATCGGCACGGGATTGTAACTGCTGGTTCCAGACGCCTCAAGCACCTCGCCTCTGTCCCCATGCCAACTCCTCGGAAAGGAACCGTCTTCGCGCTGCTGAGTCAGCAGCCAGTCGCCAAATTGCCGGCACCAGGCGAGCCAGTTCGGGTGATCCCGGCCCTCACGTTTCTCGCGGCGGTACGCGTCCAAAAGAGTACGCGTCCCTTCTGACGGGCCTCTGAGCGTCACGGCGTCACCTGCCCATGAATCCGCTTTGCCAGCCCAGACATTGAACCCTTCCCCCGCGGGAGGCGACAGCGGCACCAAGCGAATGAAACTGTCGATGATCGTGAGTCCATCCTTGCGCATCTTTTGGCCGCGCGGGCCACCGTCGCGGTCTCCCTCAATGAGCAGTTGGTCTGCTACCTCGATGCCCTTTGAAACGAAACCCATGATGATCTTGGGCCACTGCTCCAATTCATTGGCGCTCGGGTCGACGTGGATGCCTACGGTGCGGGCCCAATCAGCTAACTGCGCGCTCCTCTCCGGGCTCAGCTCGTGGGCGGTGATTGGCGTGTTGGCCGGCCGGCTGGGAGGGGTCGGAAAGGAGTTGCGGTACCGATTCCAATTGCGGTATGAACCGGGATTTCCCGTGACGGCATCGAAGAGAAATGGAACCGCCGCAAGGTCATTCACATGGAGAACATGATCGTCGAGGTGATCGGTAAGTGCGTGCCGCACGATTTCCAGATCCAGGTGCATCACCGGCGGCTTCAGAGCCTGCCATGCCCAGCGCCACGCGTCCCGTTCAATTCCCAGGAAGGAGTCACTCTCCCCGAATCGGAATGCAACCTCGTAACTCTGCGTGAATCCGGTCTTCACTGGATGATAGCGATGCCGCACAACGGGAGAAGGTGGGGCTGGTAAGCCTCGGGTGAATTCTTTGGTAGTCCCAGGAAACCAAAAGCCGAATTCGACGTTACCGGCAGGGCCTTCGCGCGCCCCGAGGGCTCCAAACTGGACGCGCTCGTCGATGACGGTATTGGCGACACCGGCGGTTGCCTCCGCCCAGGTCGTGTCGCCCCGCGGCGTCATATCCATGACCGCCGCCCATGTTTTGTCGGGAAAAGAAACCGCGAATAGAGGTGCGGAGAGTTGGTCTTCCCGAAATTCAAAACGCTTCGCGCGGTAATTCAATTCTCCTCCCGGCGAAGTGTCTCCGTCGTATGTCGGATCGCCGTACAGAAGGCCCGGAGCAAAGTACTTAGCGTTTGGCCATTTGACAACGGGCGTGGATGAGAGCCGGATTGCCGAAAAGAAGCCCGTCCTGTCGTCTCCACTCGTCACGCGTACTCGTCGCTGAAGCAACAGCGAATCGCCCTCGATCTTCCATCTGTCTTCGACTGCAAAAGCAGCATCGCCATCGCACGTCACCTTTGCTTTCGCTATGAGTCTGCCGGTCTCTTTTTGCACGGATTGATAGCCTGCCGCAAATCCGCGTACGTTCTCGTCGCCGCGATAGACCTCGATCTGCGCAGGCGTTTCTTGCAAGACGAGCGCGCCGGAGCGGGTCGAGATTTCGATGCCCCAATCGCCGGAGTTGGCACGGACAAACGTTACGGTTGCACCGTTCGTTAATCGGCCAAGTTGCCGCCGGCTGGACGAATTTGCGTGTAACTGCGCCGGCGCCACGGGGACGATCGATACAAACACAAACGCGCCGAGCAGGACTTGTGTGATCATGATGTGGAGTCCTCGCACATTGTATGCGTTCTTGTTTTCTCCCATTATCGTTCACTGGTGATAATCACTGACGTTGCAAGTGGTATCTGGAGTGCGGATGAAGGAGTGGGCAGGTCGCTGCGTGGGCAAAGCACTTGCAATCCTCCACTTGTGCGCGTCAGAGGCAATTGCTACCGGTAAACGGGCTAGGATCTCGCGATCCGTGAATATGCAATTTGTTGGCCTCAGTGTCCCAGTAGCCGACCACTCGCTCTCAAGCGCAGAAAAGTACTGCAGCTGGAGCGGCTCAATGAGTGATTTGGCCTGAAGTCATCAACGCAGATTCTCGGTACCAATTATTCCTCTTGCTTACCGAGGGGAGCTGCGTTTATGATAGCTCGGTAACCGAGAGGAGTGGGCGTGAGCAAACCTTTGGATCTTGTCCAGGGCACCCTGGATCTGCTGGTTCTCAAGATCCTCGCTCTTGAGCCGCTGCATGGATGGGCTCTCAGCCAACGACTGAAGCAGGTGTCCGGCGACGTACTTCAGGTGAGCGACGGGTCCCTTTACCCGGCTCTGCACAAGCTTGAGCAACAGGGCTGGATTCGTGCCGAATGGAAGCCGACCGAGAACAATCGGAGGGCGAAGTTCTACTCTCTCACGCGACTCGGACGCCGATACCTCGAGAAAGAAGCGGCCAATTGGGAACGTATCTCGGCAGCCATTTCCGGCGTGTTGCGGCTTACGGAGGTCTGAGCGATGCGACTTGAACACTGGATCTGTACATTTCCGCTGCGGCTGCGCGCCCTGTTTCATCGCAACCGCCTGGACTCGGAGCTCGATGAAGAAATCCGTGATCACCTGGACCGGCAGATTGAGTTCAATCTGGCAGGCGGGATGAGTTCAGAAGAAGCCCGCCTCGCCGCTCTTCGCGAATTGGGCAATGCCCCACTCCTGCGCGATCAAACACGAGCAACGTGGAGTTGGAACGGACTGGAGCAATTCGTGCACGACCTTCGCATCGGAATTCGGACCTTGAGCCGCACGCCCGGATTCACGCTCATTGCAGTTCTGGTCATGGCGCTAGGCATCGGAGCTAACGTCGCTCTGTTTACAGTTGTCCGCAGCGTATTACTCAAGCCGCTTCCGTACAGTGACCCAGAACGACTGGAACTGATCTATGAAGCGGATCCAGGTCATCCGCATCCG
>Ga0105240_10008876_pt1 | contig 14305 bp, 10 predicted proteins | sample KBSC54metaG_FD_80426 | JGI IMG/M metagenome (GOLD analysis project Ga0105240, IMG submission 80426) | Corn rhizosphere microbial communities from Kellogg Biological Station, Michigan, USA - KBS C5-4 metaG | ecosystem: Host-associated > Plants > Roots > Rhizosphere > Soil | place: Michigan, USA... | reverse complement strand
TAGACTGGACACCTTATGGCACGGTAAAAGATTTGCTGGCCGCCAGCCTTAATCCTTCAAAATGGAGCAGTCATACCAACCTGGCGCTGTTACTCACAATAGGCTACGCCACTGTATTTGCTACAATAGGTATCAAATGGTTTAAGTGGAACGCGAAGTAGAGCACCATTCCGGTTTGCGGTCAACTTCGTGAACCAGGCATGTTTCATTTATTTTGCTGAGGGTAAAACAAAGATCAGCTAAGCGAGCGGGCAGACGGAGATTACATACCAGTAATCTGTATTGCTGATCCAAGTTCTTATTTACCAAATCGATTCAACCTTTCCAGTCGGGCCGGTTCGTTTACTTTTAGCCAGGCATTCTTTGAAAGAATTTCGTGAGCCTTTGAAAAATAATCCATTGCCTTTTGACTCTCGTTTTTTATTAACAGGCATTCGGCCAATTCTTCGAAGACGAAACCCGATGGATCCAAATTATTTTGCAGTGTTTCCTCCAATAATTCGTTTTGAATTTGAAGGGCTTCGTCAATTTTGTTCAATGAGCGGTAAGCCCGGCCGACTGTCCATTTCGCAATGAAAATCCCCCTTTTATTGCCTTGGTTCGTTCTCCAGGTTAATGCCTTTTCAAACAACTCCAATGCTTTTCTGTATTCTTTTAAGTCGTGGTACACCCAGCCAATATTATTGTACAAAGACCCGAGCCAATTTGTTGCTTTCGGATCTTTGCTTTTCTCTGCCAGTTCCATTGCCTTTAAATTCCAACTTAATTGATGTTTTTGTTCCGAAGCAATGCCCAGCATATGAGCGGCGTCGATGGCATAAAAGTCCTGATCAGATTTTAAGGCTTTCGAATAAGCCTTTTTAAAAAAAGGTAATGATCGTTCTTTTTCATTGGCTGAATTAAATGTTCTTCCTCTCTCAAGAAGGTATCGAATTTCTGCCACCGGCATGTGACTACCCCTAGTTACCCGCTGCATCTTATCCAGTACATGGTGAGCCTCTTCAAATTTTCTCTGCAAGCTTTGCGACCTGGCGAGTTGGGTTAGCAATTCAGCATAATAGATTTTATCTGACGATTTCGCAATGGAAATCAAGTCCTTAAATCTCAATTCAGTAACCTCTGGATTTTCGTAATCCCAAAGAGTATCAATTTCAGGAAGATCGTTAGCGTCCATATGATACTACTGTAAAATGTTGTTGACTTGTATTATCCACTAGTTAGTTCTCTATAATTATATAGGCAAGATAAGATTTTTGAAAATTTGTTATTGCGGCTAACTGTACTTTTTAACCCTTTTTCATCTTGATAATCCCTAAAATCTCTCCGTCAGGTAAAATCGCATCGGCATTTTGAACAGGGTAGTAACCCACCGCCTGATAAAGCGGTAAACCCGGTAACGTTGCACCTAATTCAAATTGTGTAAAGCCGTTCAACCTTGCTGCTTTTTCGCAAACATTAATAATATGCCTGCCAATGCCTTTTCTTGAATGATCGGGGTGTACAAAAAACGCCCTTATCCTGGCAGCGTCTTTTATAGGATCGAGCAGGGGATCTTCGTTGTCCTTATGCTGGTCACCACCGTAAAGAGTATTTCTTTTACTCCACCCGCCACAACCCACAATAACGTTGTTAAGTTCTGTAACATAGTAAGTACCGTCTAAAATTAACTGGGTATCCACGCCAAAAACGTATTTCAGGGCGCTTTCTATTTGAGCGGATGTATAATGTGCGGTGCTCAAACGCCGAACGGAAAGCGCTATCAGCTGGTTTAGTTGCGGGATATCCTCAAATTTCGCAAGACGGGTAGTGATTTGCATTTCGTTAATCATTCTCAATTAAAATTTATTTTTATTGATAAGTTCCATAAACTGCTCTCTAAACTTTTCACTAACAGGGTATGCGTTTATCAGAGATATTAAGATAACCGCTGTTGAGATCAAAAAAACGCTACAAGTATGCCATGCCAGGCCAACCTTTGTTTTTGATAAAGCGCTGGTTATAAAAAATGCATATTCCCATAAATAATGGTCGCGTACGATGTTGTGTCGACCACGGTGTATATGACCGACTTCAGCAAACCATCCATGGTAATAAGGAAAGAAATATCAGCAACAATATGCAGCCCATATAAGCAGCTGAAGTTGAACAATACCCGGTCCGTGCTTCCACATCTTCATGTTCAAAAATACCAAGCTTTTATATCTTCTAACAGCATTTCCGTCGGTTGGGTCATTATTCTCGGCAATTGCTATGAAAATTCAGACAATTCGCTAAAAGAGTGTCAAAAATCCCAGTGTCGAAAAAATAACAGTCCCCGTTGGAAATAGCAGCTATGAGGTCGAAAAGATTATGGATGCCGATTGGTAAAAGACACTTTTGATCATCAAAAAATGTAAATCATGAAAAAAATAAAAACATCCTTAATGCTGTTCACCGGAATAATCCTGTCAGCTACAGTTTATGCACAAACGCCTCAACCACGGGTTAGCCCACCGTATTCAGTAACCGGAAAAATTGGGGATGCTACCATCGTAATTAACTATAGCAGCCCGTCGGTAAAAGGCAGAAAAATTTGGGGCGGCTTAGTTCCCTTTGATACGGTGTGGCGCGCCGGGGCTAATGAAGCTACCACGTTTAAAACCGATAAGGATATCAAAGTCGGGGACAAACTACTTCCAGCCGGCAAATATGCCTTTTTTCTAATCCCTTCAAAAAATAGTGATTGGCTTGCTATTTTCAATAACGTCACCTATCAATGGGGAGCCTTTAAATACGACGAAACTAAAGATCAGCTCAGGGTAAATGTAAATACCGTTCCGTTGCGGGAGCCCCAGGAAGAATTAATATATAAAATCACGCCGCGTGGATTTTCATTAAACTGGGACAAGCGTTCCGTTTTTGTGCCCGTTCGCTGATCATAATGCAGGTTATAATTCCAGTAATTTCTCATGAAACTATACCAGGTAAAATTAATAGCAATGGTTTTGCTGTTAGCATATATCGGAGACTATGCATATGCCCAGGAAAGCCGAAAAATAACGGGCAGTGTAAGGGATAACCGGACTCACAACCTGATCTCGTTCGCCACCGTAGCGCTAACAGATCAAACTACGAAAGCTATTGTTAAAAGCACCCAAACGGACATAAACGGAAGTTTCCTTCTGGATAATTTACCGTCAGGTGTATTCTCACTTCGGCTGAGCTTCGTCGGTTACGATCCGGTAACGAGGGACAGTATCGTCCTTAGTAACAGCAACAATGTTCTGAATTTTGACGATATGCAAATGAGTATGTCCAAAAATAAAGTATTGAACGAGGTGGTGATTACGGCAAAGAAACCTGCGTTGCAGAGCCGGGATGGTAAAAAGGTATTTTCAGTTGATCAGAGCCTGGTGAGCAAAGGTGGTAACGCGGCGGACTTGCTCCAAAACGTTCCAACCCTTCAAATTGATGCTAATGGTAACGTAAGCCTTCGCGGATCTGCAGGGGTTAACGTACTGATTGATGGGAAACCTTCGGTTATTGCTAACGGCGATATTACCCAGATCCTTCAATCAATACCGGCCAGCTCAATAGAAAATATAGAAGTGATTCCCAACCCCTCGGCTAAATATGATGCCAATGGTGCAGGTATTATCAACATCATTCTAAAAAAGAACAGCAGGGCAGGATTAAATGGCACAGCAGAAATTGGCGGCGGTACCCGCGATAACTATAATGCGGATGCCAGCCTGAGTTACCAAAGCGGCAAGGTTAGTCTGTACGGAAACTATAGCCTGAAAAATGGAAACACTTTCAGCAACGGTATCCAGTACCTGACTTTTTTAAAACCGACTGACTCTGTCAGATATTCTACAGAAACCTTTCCCTCCGTTACGAGGAACAAAATCCAGTTTGTAAAAGCCGGGATTGACTATTCATTGACGCCTGAGAGCATATTAGGCATATCCGGCAGCTTTAACTCGCGAAACAGCCATCGTAATGAGTTTCTAAGTTTTACTAATTTTTCGTCGGATCATGCCCTTATTCAGTCCTACAACCGCTATAATTCCACCGATAATAATGGCAATAGTTATGAATTCGATCTCGACTACAGTCAGCATTTTAAGAAACCTAAAGAAGAATTGACGTTCAACTTCGCGTTTGCGTACGGCAGTTTCAGGGATTACCAGGAATATAAGACCCATTTTAATCCTATTGACGGAGAGCAGGTGCCCGCTATTGATACCCCCCTCATCAGCGATGTCAGGCATGATGCCACCAATTATAATATACAGGCAGATTATGTTTTACCGGTGGGTAAATCGGGCCAATTTTCAGCTGGTTATCGCAGCCAGATCACCCTGGGCAATAATGATCAATATGCTTACAACGTTTTAGAAATGGGCCAAACTCCGATTGATGCTTTTACCGGTTTTTTTAGCATCAATAGCCAGGTACACGCGATTTATCTGAATTACAAGGATCAGGTCGGTAATTTCAGCTACCAGGCAGGCTTGCGGGCAGAGGACAGCCACCTCGATGGTGCTTTTACGAGTTACAATATCAATAATTTATTGTTTACCGTTCCCGTAAAAGTACCCATCAAAAGAGTATATCCAAGTGTGCTGCTCACTGATAAGCTTACAAACAACAGCCAGCTGCAGCTTACCTTTACCACACGGGTTTTAAAGCCAACCGGACGGGCGGTAAATTCCACCGTAGATTTTTCCGACCCGGCAAATTATTACAAAGGTAACCCGGGTTTAACACCCGAAAACATCACCGACCTGGAATTAGATTATTACAAAACCTGGCAAAACATATCCTTTACCTCTGGCATCTATTATAACCGGATCAGTAATGTAATCCAAAATATTCAAACGGACCCGGTTAATGACGAAACAACCACGGTACCCGAAAATTTGAAACGCAAAACCACCACGGGGCTCGAGCTGCTTGGCCACTTTGACCTGTTTAAAGGATGGGATATTGCCGCCAATGTCAATATTTTTGAGCGGAATAACGATGCTGCCCCACAATTTGGTATAGTCGCTAATAGGGGGCTTAGCTGGAATGCAAACATGACGAGTAATATAACGCCCATACAAAGCTTATCATTTCAAATCCGCGCAGATTACCGCGCACCATACATGGATGTACAGGATAAAAACCGCGCGACTTTCGGATTGGATGCAGCTGCTAAGTACGACTTTGCCGGACACAAAGCTTCGCTGAGTTTTAATGCCAACGACGTTTTTAACACCCGGAAGGGAGCGTTTTTAAGAAGCAGCAACGCCCTATTACTTGATTGGGAACGACGCACGGTAAGTTCCAGGGCGACGCTGACGTTTTCTTATTATTTTGGCTCCGGCTCTTCAAAGCAGCCGGGGAAGAAAGATTCAAAACAGGTTAAACGGATTGAGGATGCATCGTAAGCCAAATGAACCAAAGTATCTTTAGAAAAAGGGCACAAAAACCTTCATTTGTTCTGCCGCTGTTTTACTTTTTGATCTGCTTTGCGAATAGACGCGTATGTTCTAATGATTTTGAGTTTGTTCAGTCGCCGTGCCCCTGGATAACAAACTTTGGATCCTTAGACTTGCCTTGCACGTTTTTGATAGTTGCAGCATATTCGTTTATGTTGGCATCGATCAGATTGACTAACTCATCGGAACTTAATCCAGGATATTGGTCGCTAACTGAACATAACAGCCCGTGTTGAATGGGTAAATATTAAAAGTGCCGGTTGCACATTTACAAGAGGGCGAAATTTTATTTCCGCCTGTTTCGCATCAGGTGGTTCCATCCTACGAGGTAATTGGTGCGACGGTCAGAGTTCGTAGCCTTAAAGTGGTAAAAGCGCTCACCACCGCTAAAATAAAAGCACCTGCGATTGCAAAAGGCAGCGACAGAAAGAGCTTATTCTTATATCCCAATTTAACGTATGGTATCTGGCTGGAATTTGCACAATTCAATTAACAAACGATCATGACTACCAGCCTCCGGTGTCTTCAAATACGAATCATATTTTTGAAAACCGGAGGTACTGGAAAAAATCGGTTTATACGGAAAGGCTGTTGTGTTATTTAATGCCGTTTTTGACAAGAAATGTGGTGATATGAGCGGCGATTTCGTGATGATATTCCACGAGGGCAAAGTGGCCGCCATTCAACAAATGGATTTCGGCATTTGGCAGGTCCTCCTGATAAGCGCTTGCTCCTGGCGCGGTGAAGATGGGGTCATTTTTGCCCCAGACGATCAACGTCGGCGGACGATGATCCCTAAAATAACGCTGCCATTGCGGGTATTGAGTTAAATTGTTGTGATAATCGTAAAACAATGCAGATTGGATATCCACGCTTCCCGGGCGCTGCACATAATAATAATCTGTCAGATAGGCTTCGGGAGCGATGTTTTCCAGGCTTGCAGCCCCTTCCGTGTACTGCGATTTAATGCCATCGAATGAGATGATTTGACGTAAGATTTTCTCAACCCCATCCCGATCACCTGCTTGTTCCATTTTCATAATGTTACTGAAACCCGCCCCCAGTCCCGTAGTGTAGGCATTAGCATTTTGAATGATCAGGGCGCTTATTTTGTTCGGGTATGCACTGGCCAGCCGAAAGCCAACCGGACCACCGTAATCCTGCATATATATGCTGAATTTGTTAAGGCCAATCGTTTGCACAAAATCTTCAATTATAGTGGCCAGGTGATCAAAGCTATAAATGAAATGTCCGGGCTCGGGAAGGCTGCTGTTGCCAAATCCCGGGTAATCGGGAGCTATCAGGTGGTAACTCGCGGATAGGTCGGTCATCAATGACTCGTACATGTGGGAGGTTGAGGGAAAACCGTGCAATAGCAAGATCGTCGGTTTTGTCGGATCACCTGCTTCCCGGTAAAAGATAGTTAGTCCGTCAACTTTGACAGTCTTAAATTTCGGTTTGTCAAAACCTGCTTCTTGCGCGTCAGATTTTGGCAGACTGGTTAGCCACAGACTGGCGCAGATCAATAAAAAAATTTTTGTTTTCATGTTGAGTTAATAATATAGGAGTACATGCTCCAAAACTAAGCAAATGTATATTATTGGATCGATTGCTCCAAAATTATTTTATTAAATTATAACGGCAGGAATTTTATGGCTGAACGTATTGAACGTGCCATCTCGGCTTCAGGAGTATTGGCCTTGACGATTGAGCGGAGACCGGTTGTTACGGTCATTAAGTATTCTGCCAGGTCAGTACCATCGGATTTGACGGACAATTGCCCGGTTTCCCTGGCCATGTCAACAGCAGTGTGGAAGGCCTGTTCAAGCCGGTATTTTATCGCGAGCGTTAAAGTTGAGATCGCATCATCATGGATACCACTGTCCACTGAACTGTTATAATAGAAACAACCTTCATACCCACTGCCGTCGGCTATTTTTTTTGCAGTGCCCTTGAATACCTTTTCTATTTTTTCCCTGAAAGGTATGTCTGAAACAAGTAAGCGCTCCAGCGCTGCTATATAAACTGCATCATACTTTTGAAGACAGGCCAGGTATAATCTATTCTTATCGCCAAAGCTGTTAAACAGGCTTCCGTTACTAATGCCTGTTGCGGCGACCAGGTCTCGCGATGAAGTATCGGAAAAGCCCTTTTTCCAAAATAGGTTAAGCGCCTTGTTGATCACCACATCTTCATCATATATCCTGGGTCGGGCCATTTATTTTGGAGTAACTGATACAAAACTATCGCTTTTAATTTGGTTTTGCAAAAATTTGACTTCTTAGCCAAATTGCGGTTTTGCTCGTCTTCGATATACATTTTCTGTTCAAGCTGATCTTATTTGCTCAGTTGGAAACTGAACCCACAACGCTACCATAATCAGAAAATTCACTTATGTCCAACTTATATAAGCAAGCAATGTTTTCGTCATACGAAACGACTTGCCGGGATACCCGGACCCGATATACTGCACTTCGTTTAGCACATCATTTTGAGGGAGTGGAGAGATCGTTTTTAGAAATCGCACACGATGTATTTCCATCCTTTACCTTTTTGAAATCAGTCGCTATTTCCGGTTACCTGGTAAAGAATTTTAGGTTTCCAACCTAAAAACCACCTTAGAAACCTATCGTTTTGAGAAAATAATTCGAATTATTTACTTTCCAATTTACAGAACTTATGGAACTAAACTACGAGGTCAAAAGGACGACAAATGGGAAATTATCTATAGCAGGAATTTTTAAGTTATCTGTAGTAGAGCTTTTGCAACACCCTACTACAGATAAAATTGCAGTTGCCTTGGTGGTACAAAATTTACGCAAAGTATTGAGCTATCCGCCCTTTAACCAAACTTCAACTTCATTAATTTTTCTTGGCAAATCGGCCAGCCTTTTTAAATCAGCGATAAATCACGATGAAATTTGGAAGTCCTTCCACCCCGCGTGGGGCAGAAGTCTTAAAATTAGACTTTTGCCCCATTTTTTTTTCCTGTCTCCTTGCTTTTGAAGCTACTTGGCAGGAAGATGAAAATGAACCGGGTATTACTATTTCACCCGTTCCGCAGCTCGTAGCACTGCTTTGAATATCTGTTTGCGAACAGGACTCACGTTGTAGTAGGCCTTGTTATCAATCAGGCCCTCGTGCTGGCGATTAATAAGCAGGATCACCGAAATTTTCAGTGAAGGAACAACGGCTATACTCGTGCCAGTGAAACCGGTATGTCCGAACGTACCTGCCGGCCCGCCCGCAATAACTGGGTTCTCCGGGTCCATCATCCAGCCCAGGCCATTTTTGAATTGATCCTTAGTAAGGAATGCTTGAACAGTCTGCTCTGAAATAAATTGTTTTGAACCGATCTTGCCGCGGTTAATCAGCATATCGGTCAATTTCTGAATATCCTCAACTGTCGAGAAAAGTCCGGCTGCCCCAGCCACACCCTTCTCGGCATACCAGGCGTTTCCATCATTTACTTCGCCGCGTAACACGTAATGGCGCCAGCCGGCCCACTGGTCATGTTTGATCTCTTTGAACTGGTATCCGAGCGAAGGCTCATATACCATCCTTTTCTCATAAGGGTTTCCGAATGACGTCGCGGCGATATCGTAGTGTTTGCCTTTGGCAAGCGGGTTAAACATTGTATGCCCCATGCCCAGCGGAACAAATATGTTTTGCTCTTCGAACTGATCCAACGGCATCCCGGAAACCTTTTCAATGACCTCACCCAGGACCGTAAAGCCGAGGTCACTGTAATGGCGACCAGCTCCTACCTGGAAACCAAGGGGCAGCTTGCCGATCAGTTTAAAGGTTTCTTCCTTGCCGGATGCACGATAATACATCGGATACCACTCGTACAGACCAGAAGTATGCGTCAGCAGATGGCGTATAGTGATAGCAGACTTATCCGGGCTCGCAAAGGCTTTGATATATTTGCTAACCGGGTCATCAATATGCACCAGGCCGCGATCGACCAGCAGCATAATCGAGGTGGTAGTGCCCACCACTTTGGTCAGTGAAGCGATATCGAACAAGGTGCCTGTGGTCATGGTATCAGGGTGGGCTAGTAACTGATGGTTATAATCATATTTTTGGGCATAACCATAGGCCTGTTTCACGATCACTTCATCACCTATTTTTATTTCTATTACGGCCCCGGGTATCTTGTTAGCATTTACCTGGCTTTTTAATATGCTATCAACGGTGTGCACCAGGCGTATTTTATTATCCTGAATTTGCGCGTGCGAGTAGGTTGTTACTAAACACATCGCGATAATATAAGCTGCTAAAGATGTTTTTAAAAATCGCATGGTGAACGTTGGTAAAAAGCGAAATATAGGAAAAATAAACACTGTCAATTTGAAACTTTATAATTGGAAACCGGTCCCACCGTCTTGCGGAGTAATATTTCGGTATATCCAATCTTTATAAAATCCTTTAGCTCGCCCACTTTTTCAAAACCGAAGCGGGTATAAAGATTGAACGCGCCCTGGTTAAACGAACTAACGCATATGAAGATATTGGGCGAGTACTTCAGGATACGATCCTCACAGAATTTCAATATCCGGGTGCCATAACCCTTACCACGGTAGCCTTCAGCAACGGCTATAGTTTGGATATAGCCTTTGAAACTTCCCTGTGGCTGAATGATAAAGAAACCGGCGATCTCATCGCCCTTTCTCAGCACGAACACCTCACGGTAAAGGCCCTGGAAGGCTTTCAAACAATCTTCAGTGTCCATACAGAGCGTAATCGATGGATCGGTCTGCGACATGATTGCGGCGCAAGTGGCAAAATCGGCAGGGTCGGTTGTTTGTTCTATTACAACATATTCCTCAGGCGTTGGCATCTTTTTTCGTTTTGATGATGAACAGAAACAGCATGGTAAGCACAGCATTCACCAGGATATTCATGAACCCGAAATCGAAATTCAAATAGCTAATAAATATACTGTTCAATACCCAGGTAAACAATGCAGCGGCAACGCAGGCTACCGGCGTCCACTTGTCTTTCAATTGGATATTTGTAAACAGCCCGGTTAAATATAAGCCCAAAATTGGCCCATAAGTATAACCAGCTATTTTAAAAATAGTGTTGATAATAGCGCCCTGGCTGCTCCAGAAAGCCATCACGAGGATAAACATCACAATATTCACACCCAGCAATACCCGGTTTTTGATCTGCTTTTTCTGTTCGTGCGTTTTATTTTCAAAATCCATGAAATCGTAGCTGAACGCCGTGGTCAAAGCCGTTATGCAGGCATCAATACTGGCAAAGGTTGAGGCAACGACACCGATAAAGAAAGCGATGGAGCCAATCTGGCCAAAATAATGGATTGTGAGATAGGGGTACAAGCCGTCGGTATTTACCAGCAGGCCGTTTTGTGATTCGAGTTTGATACCCTGTTTTTCAACAAAAATGTAAAGAAGGACACCCAAACCCAGGAAGAGCGTTTGTGCGGCCGCAATGAAAAAACTGAAAGCCAGTACATTTTTTCGCGCTCCTCTGACATTAGCGATGGTTAATGTTTTTTGCATCATGCTCTGGTCGAGTCCCACAAGCGCCACCGTGATCAGCAGCCCCGAGATAAATTGCTTGAAAAAGTTGGAGCCTGAATTGATGTTCCAGTCGAACAATTTAGCGTAAGGATGGTGAATAATGGCCCCAACCATCCCGCTCACCGACAAATGAAGGGAGTTTTTTATGGTGACCATGGAAACGATAATAACCGTGATAAGGAAAAAAGATTGAAGGGCATCCGTCCACACAATGGTTTTGATACCCGATTTATTGGTATAGAGCCAGATGAGCAGCAGCAGGATGACAATGGTCATGAAATAGGGGATGTGCAGGCTGTCGAAAAGGCGTATTGCAGGATCTTGACCGACAACAACAATCTGAGAGCTGCGCCGAACGACTGCGATACCAGGAAAAACAGCGACCCGGTTTTATAGGTCACATTGCCAAAGCGGATTTTCAGATAAGTATAAATGGAAACCAGTTTCAATTTATAATAGATGGGCGTAAGCACAAAGGCTATAAAGAGATAACCTACAATAGTGCCCAGGATAAACTGAAAATAGTACAGGCTGTTGTTCCCAACGTTCCCCGGGATAGAAACGAGGGAAACCGCTGATATCCCCGAACCGATCATCCCGAATGCGACCAGGAACCATGGGGAGGCCCGGTCGCCGTCAAAGAAACTATTATCTTTGGTTTGCCTGGAGGTAAACCACGAAATAAGCATCAGCAGGGCAAAATAAGCCAGAATAATAAACAAGATCAGCGACGAACTCAAGGGAACCGGTTAAATAATGATGCTATAAAGATCCTGGAATCTCTTTTTTTGCAATATACCACTTTATAGAATACTCTCTAACAGATGCTCTCAATTTGCTTTAAATCACGCATAAGTAAACGGCAGTGGGAGCTTTTCAAATCTAACCGGAACAAAAATAGCAGGCCGTAGTAACTTGGGCCTTCTAGCTATTATAAAATTGGTAATTTTCTTTAGTTATAATATCAATAGGCATGTATATTGCTTTCTCGGGCTCATTAATATTGAATAGATGTTTGTACAAAGCCATTATTGCGAGATACCCTTGTTCTTTAGGCCGTTGGCATATTAAAAAATTTATTTGTCCGTCTATTAGGTAAGTAATATTGCTTTTCAAAAAGTCATACCCTACAAGCAAATGTGTTTTATTGTGTTTCTTCAGAATTTTAGCAACAATATTTACCCTGGAGTTGGTCACAAAAAAGGCTTTAATGTTGAGGTTTTGTTGTAATTCCCCTAAGACCGAGTTTTCAATAGATTCGATGTGGGTGTCGTAAATATTTAAAGTAATTATCGGGTTTGCAAGTTTTGCATCATTAAAATAGGCCCTGAATCCTTGTTCTTTTCTTACGAGGTGATGATCGTTTTCCAAATCGGATGATATGTTGATGATCAATATTTCATCCCCGTGAGTAATCGACAAACTTGTAAGCTGGGCAGCCAGTCTTCCGCTTTGGTAAAGTTCGGGTCCAATATAAGTCAAACTTCGCTGCTTGGGAAGGTCGGAGTTAATAAATACAAGCGGTATGTTTAATTCATTGATACGTTTTACCACCGCTGTAGATTCTTCAATAAATGAAGGTGCCAATAATATAGCCTGTGGGTTGCAATTAAGCAGTTCTTCGGCGGCTTTATTAAAGGACTCCCGGGAATCAAGGTCGTAAAAAAAATATTGAATGGTGATACCAAATTGCTTTACTTCATCGCCTGCTTGTTCAATGCCGTTAAGCGGATAGTTCCAGTAATCTGTTTCGGCAGAAACTTTCGGAATAAGTATGGCAAAATTTAAGCTTTTTTTTGTAGCCAGCAGGCTTGCCATTTTATTGGGTTGATAATTGATCTCCGCAATTATCTGGTTAATTTTTTGCCTGGTTGCGTCAGATACACCTTTCCGGTTATGAATTACCCGGTCTACTGTACCAATTGATACATTGGCACGCCGCGCAATTTCTTTTACGCCGGTAAGTTCTTCTTTTTTAATCATCTCTTTATGACCTCAAATATAGTAAAATGACCTGTCGACGGTTATCTCTTTTCCATGTTATGTACTTTTTTGGCGCCAATAGCTTAAATGTTACAAATCGGAAATATGTGCTTTTGCTTGAATGCTCTTTCAATTTTATAACGTCAGAAAACATAGCTAACAGGCCCCGGAATCCCGATTATTCATATAAAATCCGGGCATCCTTCTAATTCTTCAGAAAAAAGCGCGAATAAATTTGGAAAACTAATATTACTATATATATTTGTTCAACGTTAACGTACACGTTATGCTATTTGTACGTTAACGTAGTTGCTTTATAAAGAGTTTTCTGCCGAATTTTTTACCCCGAAACCGGCTGGTTTTTGAATTGTGTTTTCACTTGTTTTTCACTGTTTTCTCCATCATAACAAAACAAATTAAATGAACCTACTAACTAACCACTCACCTTTTAATTTAAAGTATGAAAAAACAACGACCTCCGATTAATTCAAGATTAACTGATCCCGGGACCGTCTCTGATCAGGTTAGAAAAGCAACAAAATGTATTTGTTGTTATCACCGGCCCGCAATCTCATTAAGCGGCTGTTACAAAACGATAGCTTTAGTACTGGCGCTATTTGTAAGCAGCGTAGCCTTTGCACAGAATAAAACGGTTACCGGTAAAATAATAGATAGTGCCACTAATCAGGGTATCAGCGGCGCGACGGTTAAAATTAAAAATACATCCCTGGGCGTAACTGCCGATCCGGATGGTATATTTAGGATCGATGTGCCTGTCCATGGCATTCTGCAGATCAGCAGTGTAAATTACCGGCCACTGGAAATAAACGCCGACTTCGAAAAATCGATGCTTATTCCACTGACCGGCATCAACAAAATGCTTAATGAAGTGGTTGTTGTTGGCTACGGTACTTCAAAAAGATCTGACCTTACCGGCTCGATATCGTCTGTGCCAAAAGAAAGGCTATCCGAAATTCCGGCAAGCAACGTACTTAAGGCTATTGAAGGTACGGTTGCTGGAGTTGCCATCAGGGACGGTACAAATGTCCCTGGCACCTCACCGGGTGTACTCGTCAGGGGCGTTAACTCAATTAATGGCAATACCGACCCGCTGATTGTTGTAGACGGTAATCCGTTTGAAGGGGGCTCATTGAATGACATCAGTCCTTCAGATATAGCATCCATCGATATTTTGAAAGACGTATCATCAACTGCCATATATGGTACAAGAGGCGCAAACGGGGTGATATTAGTAACCACTAAACGCGGAAAAACAGGCAAAGCTTCCATTACTTTTAGCAG
>Ga0105240_10008875_pt1 | contig 14307 bp, 10 predicted proteins | sample KBSC54metaG_FD_80426 | JGI IMG/M metagenome (GOLD analysis project Ga0105240, IMG submission 80426) | Corn rhizosphere microbial communities from Kellogg Biological Station, Michigan, USA - KBS C5-4 metaG | ecosystem: Host-associated > Plants > Roots > Rhizosphere > Soil | place: Michigan, USA... | reverse complement strand
CCTCGGCCTCGGCTTCGGCTTGGGCGAGTTTGGCGCGTTCGGTGTTCATGCTGAGCAGGATGGCGCTTATCGGCAGATGCATGTCTACGCCGAGGTCCTCAAAAGGGTCCAGAGCGATTACGTGACAGACCCCAACATCAACACCGTCACTACCGGCGCTTTGCATGGCCTGCTCGAGTCCCTTGATGCCGACTCCAGCTATCTCACGCCGACTGAATACAAGATCTACAAGGAGCGGCCAACCTCGGGAGTCGCACAAATCGGCATCACTGTGTCCAAGCGCTATGGTTACGCCACCATCGTCAGCGTCGTGCCCAATTCCCCTGCTGACCGCGAGCACCTCGGCGATGGCGACGTCATCGAGTCCATCGGCGACACCTCCACCCGCGAACTCTCCCTTGCTGTCATCCGTCTCATGCTAGAGGGCAAAGCGGGCAGCACCGTAACGCTTTCTGTGGTTCGCCCGCGCAAACCAGATCCCGACAAGGTCACGCTTACCCGTACCGTAATCCCCACTCCGGCCATGAGCGAGCAGCAGTACGAGAATTCCACCATCCTTTATCTCAAGCCGGGCGCCTTGACCAGCGATCGAGTTGATCAGCTCGCGGCGAAAATCAAGTCCGCTGGAAAAAATCGCAAGATCCTCCTGGACCTGCGGGACGTTTCCCAGGGAGAATCCGACCAGGGAATCCGCCTCGCCAACTTCTTCGTGAATCAGGGCACCCTTGCTGTCCTCGAGGGCCAGAAATATCCCAAGCAGACCTTCAGTGCTGATTCATCGAAGTACCTTACAGGCGCTCCGGTCGCAGTGCTCGTCAATCGCGGAACCTACGGCGCTGCTGAGTTGGCGGCTGATGCTATCGAAGGCGCAAAGCGTGGCGATGTAATCGGCGAACGCACCTTCGGCGAAGGTTCCGTCCAGAAGACCATCGAACTTCCTGATGGCGCAGCCCTCCTCCTCACTATTGCGAAATACGAGGGCCCGGACGGCAAGAAGATCCAGGATGAAGCGGTCGCACCTAACATCCTCGTCGGTCAGAACCAGGACGATGACATCGATGAAGACAATCCCCAGACGAACAAGGGCGATGAGACACTCAATAAGGCGCTCGAACTGCTCAAGGCAAAGAACACCTGATTCGGATTGAACGATCCCATGATTGCACCAGTGATTCTTACGTCGGTGCTCATACGCCAGCCAATCTAAACCCATGCTAGCCTTGATGGTAGGCATTCCAACCTTTCAGCGACCCACATCGTTTGAACCAGGAGGATTGCCTTCGAGGCTTTCGTCTTGGCTGCTCCCTCTGCACATTCGGCACCGCCCTCCGGTCTCGGCCGTACCCACCGGCTGCGGCCCCAACCGATGTTGCCGCCTAGACCTCGCGGCAGGCGTAAAGTTGCCGGGAAAGCGGCCCTTTTTGTCCTCTTGCTACTCGCCGTCGTTACCGGCTCTCTCTCGGGACTGATGCTCGTTTTTTCCGTCAATCTCCCCCAGATCAATGATCTCGAACGCTACCGTCCGTCCACTATGACCGATCTATACGACGCCAGGGGTCGCATTATCGGCTCCTTCGCGCTCGAGAAGCGGATCGTCGTCAACTACAACGACTTTGCCCCGGTCCTCCGCCAGGCGGTCATCTCCATCGAAGACAAGAATTTCGACTCGCATTGGGGCATCAATATTTTCCGCATTGCGGGGGCTCTCGTACACGACCTCCGAACCCACGGCCGCGGTCAGGGCGCCTCTACGTTAACCATGCAACTCGCTCGTAATCTGTTTCTGAACGCAGACCGTACTGCCGCACGTAAAGCGCAGGAGGCCATTCTCGCCATTCAGATCGAGCGTGCCTTCACCAAAGAACAGATCTTCACCCTATACGGCAATCAGATCTATCTAGGGAGCGGCATGTACGGTTTTGAAGCCGCTTCACAGTTCTACTTCAGCAAACATGCAAAAGATCTGTCCTTGACCGAAGCCGCGCTCCTTGCCGGTCTGCCCAAAGGCCCCTACGCCTATTCGCCCCTCATCAATCCTGAGAAAGCGCTACGCCGCCGCAATCTCGTGATTAGTGAGATGGAATCCGACGGCGCCATAACGCATCAGCAAGCTGATCAGGCTCGAAAGTCGCCCCTCGGCCTGCACATCAATCAGCCTGAGATGTCCGTCGCTCCCTGGTTTCAGGAAGAAGTTCGTCGCGAACTCGAAAAAAAATTTGGAACAGAGCAGGTTCACGAGGCCGGTCTTCGTGTTCAAACTACCCTTGATCTCGATCTTCAGAAGACAGCCAATAAGGCTCTCTCCGATGGACTTGCCGCTTACGAACGCCGCCATGGCTGGAAGGGGCGGCTCGAAAACGTTCTCGCGGGTGGAAACACTCTCGAAGACTACAAGCATCCAGACTGGGCGACCGCCTCACACCCTGGCGACTACGTGCACGCGCTCGTTACACAATCTCGTCCACTCGAGATCCGCGCCTTGGTCGGTTCAGATCAGGTCGTTCTGCTTCCCGAAGATTGGGCATGGACTGGCCAGCGCTATGGCGACGCTCTCGTCAAACCCGGAGACGTAATCTACATCCATCTCGGCGATGCCTTCGAAGGTCCTGCCCGCCGCGCCACCCTCGAGCAGGACTCCGGTGCGCAGGGTGCGGTCCTCGCGATGGACAACACTACCGGCGACGTCCTCGCGATGATCGGTGGGCGCGACTGGGCCACCTCTCAGTTCAATCGCGCCACCCAGGCCGAGCGCCAGACAGGCTCCAGCTTCAAGCCCTACGTCTACACCACTGCTGTCGAGGAGGGCGTTAAGCCCGACGACATCATCGTCGACGCACCGGTGAGCTTTGGCAGTTACGCCCCGCACAACTACGAAAACGACTTCAAAGGCGCGATGACAATCACCAACGCCTTCGCTGAATCGCGCAACGTTCCAGCGGTCAAGCTGGCAGCCCGCGTCGGCATCCGCAAGGTCATTGAAACGGCTCACAAATTCGGCGTCACAACAGATATTCCCGCATATCTTCCCGTCGCGCTCGGCGCTGCAGAGATCTCCCTCGAAGAGCAGGTCACCTCCTACTCCGTCTTTCCTAATGACGGCATTCGCGTCAAGCCGCGACTCATCCGGAAAGTCACGAACGCCGACGGCATCACGCTCTGGGAGGATGCACCCGCGGTGGACGAGATCATCAGTCAGCAAACTGCCCGAACGATGATGACGCTCTTTCGCGCCGTCACAGCCCACGGTACGGGAGCCGCCGTTGCGCAGATGAACCATCCACTCGGAGGCAAGACCGGCACCACAAGCGACTATACCGACGCCTGGTTCCTCGGCTTCTCACCTTCAGTCACCTGCGGCGTATGGGTCGGCTATGACAGCCGCCAATCCCTCGGCGAAAAAGAAACGGGAGCTCGTGCAGCCCTGCCGATCTGGATGCAGATTATGAAAGCCGCCATTACAGGCAAGGACGACGAGCAGTTCCCGGGCGACGTTGAAGACTCAACCATCCTGAAAGCCTCTCTTTCGCAACCCTCTCCACTTCTCGTTCAGTCCAGGCCCACCACGATTCATCAGCCGGTCGTGACACCGACAGCATCCGCGGGCGCGAAGCTGCTTCCAACACAGCCGCAACCTCATCCAACCGCGCCTGCCACTGTTTCCAAACCGGCTCTGAATCCAACCCCTGAGAAGAACCAATCGCGTGCTGCGCTGCCAACGGTGAAGCCGGTTCTGGCTCCGGCACCGATCGCAAAGCCGCCGCAGCCACTTCCGAGACGCACTCTCTCGCATTAAATACTCCCCTGAAATTCATTACGGCCCGTCCATCCGTCACACTCCTGTTGACATCCGACCCAAGCTGGCAGATACTCGTGTCGAATGCCGACCCAAGAGAACAACGATGACCGCATCGCCCTCCTTCAGGGAACTCTGGACATCCTGATCCTGAAAACCCTCCTGCTCGGTCCGCTGCATGGACAAGGAGTGGCACGGTCGATCCAGCGCCAGTCCGAAGAAGTGCTCTTCGTCGATCACGGTTCCCTCTACCTCGCGCTCCAGCGGCTCGAAGACAAAGACCTCATCCAGGCGAAGTGGGGTGTAAGCGAGAACAATCGTAAGGCTCGTTTTTATTCACTGACTGCAAAGGGACGTGCCGAACTGCTCGACAAGACCAGTCAATGGAAGCGCCTCACCCGCGCCATGGGCCTGATTCTCGAGCCGCAGGGTGAGGAGGGCTGAGCATGTCCAGACCGAAGCGCAGCACCGAAGATTTTGCTGAAGAAGTTCGCGCTCACCTCGAGTTCGAAGCGGATGAACTTCGCTCTGAAGGTCTCAGCGCCGAAGAAGCTCTTCGCCGGGCCCATGTTGAATTCGGCAGTGTGCGGACTGCGAAGGAGCGCTTCTATCTGCGCAGCCGCATTCAGTGGCTCGATAGCATCTTGCGCGACCTGCGCTATGGCGTTCGCTCTCTTTTCAACAGTCCTGGATTCGCGATCACGGCAGTTCTTACGCTCGCACTCGGCATCGGCGCTAATACCGCAGTCTTCAGCGTTATGAATGCTGTCCTTCTGCGCTCGTTGCCGGTCAGCGATCCAACCCGCCTGGTTTACCTGCATCCGTCGCATGCACCGTACGGGACTGGCACAATCAATTCGAGAGAGACGCTTTCGTATGCGATCTATGAGACCCTGCATGACCAGCACCCCGGCCTCGCAGACGTAATCGCCTATGTCCCCCTCTCCATCAACAAGGTCGCAGTCCGCTACGGAGCTCAGCCTGAGGAAGCTGAAGGCGACATGGTCAGCGGCACATTCTTCTCCGGCCTGGGCGTCAAGCTTCCTCAAGGACGCGGATTCACGGAACAAGACGAGAAGGACCACGCGTCCATCGCCGTGATCAGCTACAACTACTGGACTCGCCGCTTCGCGCGGAATCCTGACGTGCTCGGCACGACTCTCTTCGTCAACGGCATTGCCTTCACCATTGTGGGTATCTCCGGCGAAGGCTTCGAAGGTCTCGAGGCAGGCCGCTCGACGGACTTCTGGATTCCGCTGCAAAACCGTCCCGAACTCAACGCCTGGGGAAATCCCCTTGACGATGGAAAAACCTACGCTACGAACCCCACCTGGTGGTGCCTTCGTCTGATCGGCCGGCTCGCTCCGGACGTAAGCAAGCAGCAGGCCGCCGCGGCTCTCAACCCGCTCTTCCAGCGCGCAGCGTACATTGGCTTGGGTTCTCCTGCGGCTGGCGAAAAGGCCCCGACTCTCAGCCTCGAAGAGGCTCGAGGATTCCCTGGTTACAGCGAAGAATACGGCCGCCCTTTGCGCATGCTGATGGCGATGGTTGGCTTTGTTCTCCTGATTGCTCTGACCAATGTGGTAATGCTTCTGACAGCTCGGAATGCGGCGCGACAGCGCGAGTTCAGCATGAGGCTTGCTCTCGGCGCAGGTCGTCGCGATCTGCTGCGCCAGCTGCTCGCCGAAAGCCTGCTGCTCGTCACTGCCGGCGGCGCGCTCGCGTGGGTATTCGCGAGGATGGCAACGCGCGCACTCGCTTCGTGGGCCCAGATTGAGTCGAGCCTGGCTCCTGATCGTACCGTGCTGGCTTTTGCGCTCGGCATCCTGTTTGTGGCCGCTCTCATCTTCGGGTTGGCCCCGTTGCGGATCGCTCTGGCGGCAGGTCCGGCGCTCAGCCTGAAGACATCAGCCGCGACCTCCAACGCGGACGCTGGAAGATCGCGCGGAGCTCGCATCATGGTCGCCTTTCAGATGACTCTCTGCGTCGTTCTGCTCGTCGGAGCTGGATTGCTTATCCGCACTCTCCGCAACCTTGAGAACACGCCTCTTGGTTTTCCCGTCGATGGCCTCGTCGTCTTCGGAGTCAATCCTCACGTCACGTCGGTTCCCCAGGGCAAAGCCTTCTATCGAGAGCTCATCAGCAAACTGCGTGAACTGCCCGGCGTTGAGTCCGTCACAGTGATGCAAGAGCGCATCGGCTCATGGTCGTCCGACAACAGCGACATGACCGTGGATGGGCGTCTGCCTGATGTGCCCAATGGCAGTTCAAGGACGGTGCGCAGCAACGTTGCAGGACCGGGCTTCTTCACCACCCTCGGTGTGCCGGTACTTGCCGGACGCGACTTCGCCGATTCAGATACAGAAACTTCTCCACACGTCGGCATTATCAACGAGCAGTTCGCCAGGCGATTCTTCCCCAATCGCAATCCCCTTGGCCACATGGTTGGCACCAACGACGGGCGCTACCAGATGACAGTCATCGGGGTCGTCAAGGACCACAAGTATCGCAGCATAGACGAAGAGCCGATTCCGATGGCGTGGTACGAGTACGCGCAGATTCCGATCGCGGGCAGGATGGAGGTTGAACTCCGCGTGCATGGTGATCCGCTTGCAATCCTTCCTTCGGCTCGCAAAGTCGTTCAGCAGATTGATCCCAACCTGCCGCTCATCAAGCCGATGACTCAGCGTGCCCAGTACAACCTCACCATCTCCAGCCAGACTCTCTTTGCCCGCCTCGCAGGATTCTTCGGGCTCCTCGCGGTCGTTCTCGTCGCTACTGGCCTCTACGGCACCCTGGCCTACCGCGTGAGTCGCCGCACCGCGGAGATCGGCGTTCGCATGGCGCTGGGCGCGGGACGCAGCCAGGTCGTCTGGATGATTCTCCGCGACAGCCTGTTCCTCACAGCGGTCGGAATCATCGCAGGCGTGCCTCTCGCATTCGCGTTAGGCCGTGCTCTGTCGTCATCACTTTACGGAGTGCAGCCTCTCGATGCGCTTACCTATGGAATCGCGATCCTCGGAGTCACGCTCGTGGCCTTCATCGCCAGCGCAGCTCCAGCCAGCCGCGCCGCCAGCGTGGACCCGCTCAAGGCGCTTCGAACCGAGTGACTCAAGGAGCGGCTCCCGTCGATACAACTTGGCAGTATGCTGCGCCGTGATCACCAACGCCATCCCCGTCATCACACTCACCGCAATCACGCCGCCGACATCGAACAGCAGATACCTGTGCCCGAATAGGTTCGCGTAAGGACTGCGCAGCAGAGCCACGTTCCCGATAATCAGCAGAATCCGAATCTCGGTGGGCCCGAAGATCCCCTGCGACATCTGAAAGCAATTCAGCGTGTACGTCGCCAGATAGCTCTCGGCAGAGAGCAGCAGAAAGGCAATCAGCATTGCAATTGCCACCGGCCAGTGCACAAAACCGGATGCGCCAAGTCCGCACATCAGTGCCGTAGCCCCGAAGATGTCCACCATGTGATCGACATAGAACCCGTACCGTGGCCGTTGCTGATTCCGTACCCGTGCCAGCGTCCCATCCATGCTGTCGCCAAACCAGTTCAGTACGATGCAGGCAATCACTCCTAAAAGCCAGTACTGATCGCGAGCCGCCAGTGCATAGAATGCGCCCGCCGCGATCTGCGCCAGCAACCCAAGCATCGTCAACTGGTCAGACGTGACCCACTGCGGAAGCCGCTCCGCCATCCATCTCAAAGTGCGCTTCTCCGCCACAGCCGTCAGGGACCGGTTCACCCGTCGAGCCGTGGCAAAATCCGAAGAACCTGTCATCCCCGTACTCATCGCCTTCTCCTAACGCTGAAGCGCCTTGCTCGTGTTGCGTAGCGTGAACTCCAGCGACTCGCGCGGCACACTCTCCACAAACGGCCCGATCACCCATCCCAACCCAGTCGGAATCCCCCGCGTCAATGAGATCGATTCGATCTGCATGTACAACCCGCCGTCGCGTTCCTCATAACTCCAGTACGTGTTCAGTCGCCACAAAAACCCATGCTCTTTATCCGGCGGAAGAGAATGTTCTTTAGCCGTCTCACCATCCTCAATCTCTGCGATCTTCGTACTACGCGAACTGCTGTAGCCGTGTCTGCCATCGAGACGGCCATACGTCACGTCATAAGTCGTGTCCATCACCACTGTGATCACGTGCTTCTGCTTAACACGCATCATTGCCGTAAAGTGATCCGGAACCGGCCCGCTCTTCGGCGAGACAATCTCCGCCCGAACCACCTGAGGAGAGTACAGCTGCGGATATGCGCTGAAGTTCTTCATCAGCCGCTCGAAATCCTTTGCCGTCGCGCCCTTCGCGAATGCGGTTCCACGCCAGTCATGCAGCATTCCGCCCGGAATCTCTCCCTTATCTGGAGTCAGCTTTTCAATCACCAAGTCGCCGCGTCGCAACCGCTCGTAGGTGTTTCCACCCGACCCCACGCCGGCCAGAAAACCGGTCGTTGACCTGTGCTGTTGAGCAAGCCGCGCCTCCACCTGGCCTGCGTAAGCTTCGAACGAGCTTACCGCCTTCTTCGGCGCTTCCGCCCTTCCCGCCGGCATAAGTCCCGACCAGGCAGAGATCACAAGGACCTGCATAACCCACACCCGCCAACCTGAAATTCCGCACCTCATCTTCTGCAATCTGACAGCTTCGCGCCTCCGCCGCAATACCTCGCGTCTCAAACACACCTCCAATGAACCTCACCCTCCAAATCCACGCATTTAAAAAACTTCTGCCCACTTGTACACTGGCTTTCGCGCGCAATCGATGATGCTCAATCGGATAAACTGGCCTTAGAAATGTCAGACCGCGCGTCGCCACCTCGCTACCGCTTCGGAGTCTTCGAAGCGGACGCGTCGACTGGAGAACTTCGCAAGCAGGGAATCAGAATCAAGCTCAACGCACAGCCCTTCCAGGTTCTGCTCATGCTGCTCGCTCGCCCCGGTGAAGTCCTCACCCGTGAGGAGATCTCCCAGGCCATCTGGTCTGATGGCACCTTCGTAGATTATGAGCACGGCCTGAACTCAGCCGTGAACCGAATCCGCGAAGCCCTCGGCGACTCTGCGGGCTCCCCGCGCTTCGTCGAAACACTCGCTCGCCGCGGCTATCGCTTCGTCGCCCCCGTCGAACGCATTTCGCCTGAACCTGCCCAGCAGAACACGAGCCAGCCAAGTTCGCCAGGCATTACTGAGGACAATTCCGAAGTCTTCCAGGAAGAAAATTTTGTAGGCCTTCTCCCCACCTCGGCGGAACTTCCCGACCCCCCTCACAACATCGTCAGGTTGTTTTTTTTACTGCTGCAACTGATGTACGTCGCATTTTATGTGGGCTCGCTGGCAAATCTTTCTGAGATCCAGGATCTGCTCTCGCCTCTACCCGCGGCCAACTCCATCTACTATGCCCTCATCGGAACAGCTGTAATCCTCATTGCGGTTCGGGCGTACCTCATCTCTGCAATTGCACTTCGGGCCCCCCGCATGCGGGGAAAATTCCTGAAGCTGTGGCCTTATCTATTGCTCGCCGATGTGCTCTGGGCTCTGTCGCCTCTGCTTCTTCTTCATCACATCAATACGGGCATGGCGCTGGCTTGCATGGCTCTTCTCGCCTACTCACCCTTCGCGCAACGCTCGCTCATTCTCATGGGTGCCGCTCGCGATGAGGGGAGCACGGCCGCCTAGCAGAACTCTCGCTCTAGAGCTGGTCGTACAGTGTAGTGTTCCTGTACCCCAGCAGCGTCACCAGAGTCCAGATCGCAATCGCAGTTCCGAATGGAATCTTCAGGATGCTCAGGAATGCCGCTACAATCGCCACTACTCGCCCCCAGGAAGTGCGTTCCATCAGCCCCCACCCTGCGATGAATGCGAGCGAAGCCCTCAAGATCACCATTACCCATGCGAAGCGGAGAATCGTGTGCCCAAACTCCGAGCCAAAGGGGAACTCCGCGCGCGGTCCATGCATCCACGGGCCAAAGCCTCCATTGAAGAAAGAGCTCGCAAACGACAGTCCGATCAGGCCCGTGATCAGGACCAGCCCGCCGTAAATGAACCATACCGTGCTAAGCGCCCGTACCCGAGTTGCATAATTGGCCACTTCAAACGCGATATTCGGAATGGGCGGAGCAGGTGGGGCGGCAGGAACCGGAGCCGTGGGGCGCCCGCAATGTGCACAAACCGCCTGCCCTGGTGTAAGTGGCTGACCACATCCGCTGCAATACATTCCGACCCTCCTTCAGCTTGCTCCGCGTTTAAGAACCGGAAGCCATCCTGCGACCAATTAACTCTATCTCGCCACCAGAGTTCTATGTATCGACTCCAGCTGGGCGTACAGTTGCCGCGTGGTGACGTCCGAGCAGCACCGAGAAAGTGTAGAGCGCCCGCACGAACCCGATCGGAAAATTCAGAAAAGCTACTCCTGCCGCGATCAGTGCCACTGGCCTGCTCCAGTCCGTCTCCCGGCTTGAACCCCATCCTGCCGCAACCGCCACTGATTGCCACAACGCGCGCAGAACGGCTGCTGCGGACCTGCAACAGCACCACACTTGCTGCAAAGCATGGCCGCCTCCCACGGACTAGGAGGCCGCGAATCTGAACATGTTTCCAGCAGCCGGTTGATTTGCTCCTTTTACTCCGGCTGGTTATGACTACGCAAAATCGGCTTGATTCGTTCCCACCGCTCCTCGTGCCTGTCGTCCCGGAACACCAACCCCGTCACCCGGCCCTGCGAATCGTGCTCTACCGCGATCCGGGTGATGCTGCTGCCGTTCGGGTAAAAAAGAACGCTCGGAGATTCCGCGGCCAACTCAGAAATTTCCCCGTAATGATTCTTCTGGTACAGCGCCTCGCCCTGCCGAAAAAGTGAGACCATTACCAACCCTCGCTTATCCACGTAGTCACCGACGAAACCATCCAGCTGCGAAGCGTTCAGTTTCATGGCCGGCGGATGGAGCGGAATTACTGTTCGCTCCGCAAACGGCGGCAGGACCCGCGAACCCACATGATGCGCCAGCAGCCATCGCGGCAGCTCGGGCTCAAGATAGGCCCGCGTCCAGCAATCGTGCCTCAATCCCTGGTAGAGCCACAGCCGCACGTGTCCCCCCGCAGTCTTGAGAGACGCGTAGAGCAATTCATCCTGTCGCGGCACAACAATGTTGTCGTCTGCGCCATGGAACAGCCAGATGGGTATCCTGTCTACAGCCTGCGCGTACTCGGCCGTCAGCTTCGGCGCCTGCTGCCAGCGCTCCGGCGCATAGCTCCAGAAGATTCCTCCAGCCGCAATCGCCACCGCTGCCCAGCGTGTCGGGTACATTCGGGCCAGTTCCCACGAGCCATAACCTCCCATCGACAATCCCGAAAGGTACGTTCTCGCCGGATCGCCATGGAACTCTGCCGACGTTCGGTCGAGCTCCGACATCGCCATGGCCAGCATGTCCTTGTCTGTCCAGTAGCGGTCCATTGCGCACTGAGGCATCACCACCACAAAGGGCCATCGCTCAGGATGATCTCGGATTGCCTGCGGCAGACCGATCTGCGTCTGCCACATCCCTTCCTCGCCGCGCTCACCTCGCCCATGCAGAAACAGGATCACCGGCCACCGCTTGTGATCATTGCGTCGCCACTCTTCCGGCAGATACACCTGGTACCGGTATATATTCGACCCGATCTGAATCCTGCGATTCAGAAACCCCGTCTCCTGCGCAGGATGCTTAACGGATTCGTTCTTCCCCGAAGCAGCACATAAAAGTGGCGCAGTCAGCCCCCATGACAAACAGAGGCAACCCGCGAGCAGTTTCAGGAGGCGCATAGGTTCACAACATCATAAGACTTCGCCTGACCACCAGGGGAACGAGACCGCAACTAGCGCCCATCTTCCGTTGACTTGATGAACGCCGCAACATCCGCGCGGAACTGCTTCAGAACATCTTCGTTCACGTAAATCATGTGCCCAGCTTCGTAGTAGTGGTAGCTGATGTTCGACTGTAGCGCCTTCGGGATCTGGAGGTGGTGCATTTCATACACGCCCTCGAAGTACGGCGTCGCGAGATCGTAATAGCCCCCAGCCAGCATGATCTTCATCTTGGGATTCAGCTTCATCCTGAATGCCAGGTCCGGCATCACGTTTGTGCCCGTCTCAACATCACTAGCCGGCGGACCGTCGGGTGCGTGGTGCCGCAGATCCCAAGTGAAGTCGCCGCCCGCGCCACCGAAGCTCCAATACGTACTCTCTTGCCCGTACTTCAGATCTTTGTGCAGGTAGTCGTTGATCGCCGCAGTCCAGGCCGAACTGATCGCATCGCTCTGCGGGTCATAATCCGCACCCTCGCTCAGTGGATTGATATCCGGTCCCTGGAAGCGCGTATCCAGCCTTCCGATCGTCGTCTGCTCGTCCAGCTTCAGAGCCTTGGAGAAATCTCCGCCCACCACGCGGAGATCCGAGCGAATCAAATAGTCCACAGGCAATCCCGTGTAGCCGTGCAGTTTCTCCGCAACGGCGCGCTTCTCCTCATCCGAAAGTTCGCTCCCTTTCAATAGCGCCGCCATGTACTCTCCCAGCGCATACTTCTCCACTTCTGTTAGAAACGGCTTCAACTCCGCAGGCTGTGTAGGTAGCTTGTGGAAGTAGTAAGCAGTTGCCGCATAGGTCGGAAGCGCAAGGGCATAGGCCTGATCTACGCCCGGATTCCAGCGTGGATCATCGATCGAATTGTCGAAACTCAGAATCTGCGATAACAGCACAATCCCGTTCAAATCCACATCCCGCAGATCCGCCGCCAGCACCGCAGACCGTGGCGTACCGTAGCTCTCTCCGAACAGATACTTCGGCGAGTTCCAGCGATCGTACTTCGACAGGAACCGATGAATAAACCTGGCAAACGCATGCGCATCTCCATCGATGCCATAAAAAGCCTTCGCCTTGTCCTTGCCAAAGGTACGGCTGAGTCCGGTTCCAGGAGCATCGATGAATACCAGATCGCAGACATCCAAAAGGGAGAACCGGTTCTCGACAACTGTGTAGGGAGCACCCTCCTGGTGCTTTGTATCCGGGATGACAACCCGCCGCGGCCCAAATGTACCTAAGTGCAACCACATGGTTGCAGATCCTGGTCCCCCGTTGTAGAGAAACATGACCGGCCGGTGCTGTTCGGTGGCGCCTTTCTTGAAGTAGGCGACATAAAACATCCGTGCCGTCGGCGGTGCCTCGTTGGAATCCGTCGGAGGTTTGACACCCGAATCAGGCAGGATGCTTCCATTCGAGGCCAAGGTCGCGTCCTGTGCATCGGTAGATCCGACCGTAATGGTGCCCGCAATCGCGGTATAAGCCACGGCCTGACCGCCGATTGTGACAGAGCCTTCCGTACTCGAATCGGGAGGTGCAACGGTCTGAGCAGCGGGTGCCTGCTCTTTGTCTTTCGCTTTGTCTTTATCTTGGGCTCTTCCTACAACGCAGAACGCGCCAGTCCACAAGGCCAGCGCAACACACTTTCTCAGCCACGCAGTGGCCATACAGGCAACCTCCAGCGAATCAATTCAGTCGAGTATAAGATCCTGAGCCTTCCTTCACTCATTCTCTATGAGCCTGTGTGAAGCAATTGAACCAATTCGCCCATGCCTGCCTTGAACGCCGGAGATACGCTCGACCACTGCCGCATCGACGCGGTCATCGCGCATACGCAGATGTCCGCACTCTACAAGGGCACCGATCTGAACTCTGGCAGGAACTGGCAATCAAGGCCCCGAACCCCGAAATGGAATCCGACCCTGTTCTTCTCCAGCGGTTCAGGCGTGAAGAGCAGATCCGTCGTCAACTCGACCATCCCGGAATTGTGAAAGCCTTCAATGGCGAAGAACGCAGCCGGATATATGTAGTCATTGAGTGGGTCGACAGACGGCTGCTGCCGCGCACTTCTGAATGAGCAGAAGAAGCTCTCGATTGAACGCGCATCCGCAATCCCGTCGTCCTTTTTGCAATCATCCTGATGATGGCGAGGCGGTAAACGGGCGCGGAGCTTGTAGCGCGATCCCTCGCCTCTAATCTCAGGCTTTGCCCGCGGCCGCGCGGAACGGAGTCGACACAGAATCGTGCGGCACCAAAATATGCCGCACCGGCCAGCCACAAGAAAGGTGCAAAGCTAGACCAGAAGTCATCCCATTTTCTGGGACACTGACAGCGCATCAATGAGTGCTTTCTCACAGCTTTCATCGAAGGCGAACCAGTTTAGGTTTCAGTGGATTACAAAAAATTAAGCAGCATAAACATTTTTTGATCCCTCAACTGTTGAGATCGTTGCAGATAGGCCTTCGGCTGCTATATTGAACTTTCGGGGTCGTCCACCTTGCAGGTGGTTTTTATCCGAAATCGAAATCTGACCATATACTGTGTGATCGCCAGCACAGCGCGCACAATCGACTGATTAACGAACAACAAGCAGGAAAGCATTCATGGCGCAGATCTTTGACCGCAGCTCCAATGCTTTGGCTCGAGCGAGCCTGGTGCTGACGGGTCTTATAGTG
>Ga0105240_10008874_pt1 | contig 14309 bp, 10 predicted proteins | sample KBSC54metaG_FD_80426 | JGI IMG/M metagenome (GOLD analysis project Ga0105240, IMG submission 80426) | Corn rhizosphere microbial communities from Kellogg Biological Station, Michigan, USA - KBS C5-4 metaG | ecosystem: Host-associated > Plants > Roots > Rhizosphere > Soil | place: Michigan, USA... | reverse complement strand
TTCTTCAGCGGCGAGGGATTCGATGTGATGTCATAAAAATGCCCGCCTCGCAAGGGGCGGGTATTTTTATTTTGCGGCGACGGCGGATTCGTTACTTTTTCGGCGCTTCCTCGGGTTTCACGTCGTCCGCTGCTTTTTGCAATTCATCCACGGGCTTGACATCCAACTCATACAACTGCTGATCGTTTTCTCTTTTGGCGATCGCGTGATCGCCCACCTTCGCGATTTGAACTTTTTCCACGCGCTTGCCGTCCAGCGAGGTCACTATTAGGGAAATCGTAGGATTGGAAAATCCGGAGTCGATAAATTTTGTAGCAGCCAACTCGCGAATGGCTCGAATGACGTTGTAGGAAGTCACCGCGTCCATCTTCTTTCCGTCCGACCACCACTCATTGCCGCTGCGGGTCAGGAAAAAGGATTTGGCGCCGTTGTGCATTTCAAGCTTGTTGGGTTCCTCGCCGGGCAGATCGAAAAGCTTTGTTTCGCGGAAGTCGTCCAGGTTTTTGGCCATCGTGTCGCCGAGTTCATTGGCGATTTTGTAGGTTCCGTCAAACGCCGATGTCTTGCCGTAGTAGGAATCCTTATTCTTGCGAATCTGCAGGTCGTAAGAGCCCGACGCATCCGTAACTTTTATTGTGCCCATGGGCTTGCCCGAAGAATAGTCCGCCGTGGCTTTTTTCTGATCCGCTTCCGAAGTGCTCGGATCCATGGTGGCCGACCGCAACATCGTGACCACGCCTTCCAGCTTGGATGAACTGCCGCGCACGTCTTTGGGATTCTGAATTTTCCATTGCCCATTGTCAGAGCTGATCGCCAGATTCAGTTTTGGCGCGGCCAATTGCACGCTGCTGATCTTGTCGAAATCGACAGGCAGCAAATGCTTGTCGCGCAAATCGTTTGTGCTCTTATCCAGGGTGGTCTTGGTGTAACTGGAGACGGTAAACACGCGCGGGTCACCCGAGTGCATCGCGTAGACCGAGCCTCCCGTGGGGGTGTCGTCGCCAATCAGAAGACCTTGCGTCCCGCCCTTTGTGATCGTCGCGGAAACGGTGACCTGCGGTTCCGCCAACCCGTAGGGCTTCAGATCGACCGGCTTTTCATCGATCACTCGATCGGCGTCAATGACCATCAGGGTCGAAAGCAAAGTGGCGACTTGCTGCTGGTCCGCGTGTAACGGCTTCGGATCGGTAATCGTCCAGGTGTCGCCAGCGCCCTTGGCCAGCACGACGGCATCCCCGCCTTTTTTCTTGATCTCCAGCTTCGTTACGGCGTTTCGATCCAGCGCCAGAACTTTCACCGGCGCATCGGCGGCGGTTTTCGCGGCTTCCTCGATGGGCTGCCGGCGATTGGACCAGTACAGCGCTCCAAGCAATGCTGCCAGAACAATGGCAGCTACACTCAATTGTCGGATTTTCATTTCATATGTCCCGCGGTGAATTCAAGTCGACAGAGCAACCGATGCGGACCAGTTACCTTCTTCGCCACCACACGGATACACCAATCAGCAGCAGCGCTCCCGGCAGCAGGAATTGGCTGCTGATCCGCACCCAATTGAACTGCGACTTGGTCATGGTGACGTTGCGCTCATCCTGCGGCTTTGGCCGGATGGAGATCATGTCTTCGTCCGTTGATAGCCAGTTCACTGTGTTCATGGCCAGGTCGCTGTTCCCATTGAAACTGAGGAACGAGTTGGCGATCCAGGAGGAAGTTCCGATGACCACGAAACGCCCCTGCGAATTCTCTTTGCCGGTCGTGTAAGTGCCGGCGGCGGCGATGGTCATGGGGCCCTTCTTGTTCTTGGGATCGTTGGGATTCACGGTCGGGGAATTTAGATTTGTCGTCGCCAGGCTGGTTTCCGAGGACTCGAACAGTTTTTGAACTTTTGTTTTATCGCCATCCTTCGTGGTCAATGAGCGCGAAAGCGGGAAACCCGTTGCAGTGCCCTTGAGGTCATCCACGATAGGTTGCGAGTCGTATTTGGCGACCAGAGCCACTTGCGGGCCCAGTCCTTCCAACTGCCCGATAGGATTGAGGTCCAGCAGTAAATCTTTTTCCAGCGTGACACCCCAGTTGGCAAGTACGCTGGTCAGCGCATCGTTGTCCGCGGTGGCTCGCCCGATTTTCAGGGGAGGATCCAGCAGGAACAAAGCGCTTCCGCCTTGCTCCACAAACGTCTTGATGGCGTCCACCTCGGGCTGCGGATAATCGTTGCGGGGCCCGCCAACGACGACGACGCGGCAATCCGCGGGAATGTCGGATTTCTCCAGAAGGCTGATCGCTTTGGTCGCGTAGTTATCTTTGGCCAGCAAATCTTTCAACTTCGAATAACCATTGCGCTCGGTATCGTCGATCTGATGCTCACCACTGCCGGATAGGAAGCACACCGTCCGCGTTCCCGTCTTCAGGTCGCGGATAATGGCGCCGGTGATGTCCTGCTCGGAAACGTTGGTGGCGTCCTGTTTTTTATCGCCGATCTGTACTACTGCGGTGCCGTACTTGGTGATGCCGGCCGCCCGGGCGGTTTGCGGATTCTTATCGACGTCCACGTAAACCACATGAACGCGCGGGGAAAGGGTGGCGTAGCGGTCGAGCACATCCTTGGCGGTGCGAAATGCGCTGGTCTTATCGTAGTAGGTGACGGTGGCGTCCTGCTTGAGTCCCTTAACGATTTTGCCGGTCTGTTCGGACAGGCTGTACCGCTTGTTCGCCGTCGAGTCGTAGGATTTGTTGTATCGGTTGGCAAGTACGTTGACCACCGAAATGATGGCCATGATGAACAACAGATACATCGTCGCATACGCGGCGTACCTGGTCTGTCTGGCTTGCATCCAACGGCTATTCACTTACGACCTCCAACGCAGGGATTCCATAGAGCGTCCGGTAAAAAATAGTCCCAGGAAAATCACGGACGCGTCAAAAATCACGTCCTTCGAGTCAATCACGCCCTTCGCAAACGATTCAAAATGCGTGATCACGGACATGTAAGTAAGCACTTGCGCCCACGTGGCGGTCTCATACTGGCCGACCCAGCCCAGCACCCACAGCAACAGGCAGATGCCAAAAGTTCCCGCCCCGGCGATGATCTGGTTTTTCGTCAGCGACGAAATGAACGTTCCGATCGCCAGCAACCCGCCCGCTTGGAGCAACAGGCCCAGATATCCGATGAGCAACGGCTTCAGATCAGGATTTCCGTACCTGAATAGGTACATGAAATCGAATGCCGTGGAAAACAGCATGATCGCGTACATCGCAACTGCGGCCAGCCATTTTCCCACTACAATCTCATAATCCTTAATTGGCGACGTGGCCAGAAGCTCGATGGTTCCCGTACGCTTTTCCTCCGCGAACAAGCGCATGGTAATCATCGGAATTAAAAACAGACCAATCACATTCAGGTTGGAAAGCAGCGGCCGCACCACCTGCTCGGTAAGATTCATGGGAAAATCTTCGCCGCTCATCTTGGCTTCCATGCCCATGTTCACGAAGTATCCCAGTGCATTCCAGAAGAAGAATCCGAAAATGACCGCCAGCATGACCAATAAAAAATATCCCACGGGCGAAACGAAATAACCGCGGAGTTCCTTCTTGCAGATAATCCAGATATTCCTCATTAGCTTAGGCTCCCTGCAGTTGCGGCCACGGCTTCGGGTTCCGCGGCGATTTCTGAGCCAGTCAGCTGCAGGAATATTTCTTCCAGGCTCATCGCGGCGGTACGAAGCTCGTTCAGATCCCATCCCGATTCCACGATGGCGCGAGCTAGATCGCCCCGTATGGCACGTTCTTTCTTGCTTTCCACTTCAAAAACAGTGCGCTTCTGCCCGTCCTCCTTGAAAACCACGCGGCTCACGCCCGAAATCTGTTCCAGCTTTCGCTGGACCATTGCGGGATCCAGCGAACCGTTGCGGCCGGCAACTTCCAGCAGCACGGTTTCACCGGAACCCGCGCGATTTTGCAGATTGCTGACGGAGTCCGTTGCGACCACCTTGCCTTTATTGATGATGATTACTTGCTCGCAGGTTTGGCTGACCTCGGGAAGAATGTGCGTGCTCAAAACGATCGTGTGATCGCCCGCCAGGCTCTTGATCAGGTCCCGCGTCTCATTGATTTGCTTGGGGTCCAGGCCCGCCGTGGGCTCGTCCAGGATCAGCACATCGGGATTGTGAATGATGGCTTGCGCCAGTCCCACGCGCTGACGATAACCCTTGGAAAGTTTGCCGATCAGTTTGTTGCGGACATCCGCGACGGAGCAACGCTCGCAGACATAATCGACTCGCGAACGCAATTGCGAGCCGCTTAAACCCTTGAGCTGGCCGACAAAGGAAAGATATTCTCCGGTGCGCATCTCGGGATAAACCGGCGGCAGTTCGGGCAGATAGCCGATGTGTTTCTTGACCTCGTGCGGCTGTTCCAGGATGTCAAATCCCGCCACAGTCGCGGTGCCGCCTGTCGGCGTCAAAAAGCAAGTAAGCATGCGCATCGTCGTGGTTTTGCCGGCCCCGTTAGGGCCCAGAAAGCCGACGATTTGTCCCTGTTGCACTTCAAAAGAGATGTGATCAACAGCAGTATTGTGCGCGTAACGTTTCGTAAGCCCTTTAACCGTAATCATAGGAAGTCTCTTTTTTACAGACGCATGAGATTCAAAAACAGTTCCAAATTTTGTAAAAGTTTTTAGGCGAAATTGATTCTAAAAATTGTCCCGCCCCCTGTCAATGCTGTCGTCAGAACTTTCGACGGAGTGCGGCGTCCGCGGTGAGAGAGTGTCGTACGAAATGCGGCAAAGCACCAGCCTTTTAATTTTATCCGAATCCGGAGACAAGCATCTTAAGCCGTCAGAGTTTCGACCTAGATCGTTCAAGGGACACGGGGCACACACGAGGGAGGCACCGAACCGGGGAACAGACGCACTAAACAGAAAACACGGATGTTATTCGGCGTTTAAGGTGCGGCGAATGAAAGAACTACACGTCGCGGGACATCGATGAAATTCGGGATGTTCAGTTTATATGGCCAATAGCTTGCACAGAATCACAAGGCGACCTGCCGCGTACAGCAAAGCATTCAGCACGATGTTCAAAATCATTATTTTTTCAGCTGGTCTGCGAGCACAAACCAGCTGCCCCGATGCCCAGCCGTTGGGCGCTTACTGGGTCACTCAACGGTCCATAGCGGTTTGTCGCGGGAAATCTTTAATGCGGGCAGCGCCGTACTGGGAAGCTGAAATTACAAAGTTCCCAGCGGATCGACAGCGGTACAGAAATTACAACAAATTGAAAATGACGAAGGGAAACAGCCGGGATGGCCCCACCAACCGTGTCAGGGTCATCCCGCAGTTGCGATGCGCGCAGCGCTTGGGGTCTAAAAAACTCAGGGAGCTACGTCATAGACCATAATCGCCGCCGGCTGGCTGTCCTTCTTCGGAACGCCAAGGTAATACCGGTTCAACTCGGGTATCAGGCGTCCCGTTTTCGCCCCTGGTTTGGTGGGGATCGTTGCGACCACTTGGTAATCGTCGGCGCCTTTTTGGGCAACTACGCTGATCGACCCCTGGCCGCCGCCTCCCGGAATATAGATGCGGTGATGCGCGGCGTCATAGGCCAGATCATCCACATAATCGGCTACGTCCAGGCTGGCTACCTGTTTTCCGTTGTCGGAATTTATAACCACAAGCTTCGATGGTTTGCGCGTGGCCACGAACAAACGATGCGTGGATGGATCGTACTGCATCGGCACGTTGTCTTTTCCCGCCGTGACTGGCCAGGTCTGCACCACGGCGCGCTTTTCCAGATCCACCACGCCGATCATGTTATTGCCGGTCATATTCACGTAGAGCTTTTTTCCGCCCTTTTCCAGCGTCATCGATTCCAGCCGATTGGTATCCAGCTTCATGTCCGCAACCTTTTTTCCGGACGCCATATCGACGATGCTGATCAGGCAGTAGGGAGTTTTGGCCGCGCGTCCGCCGTTAACGACATACAGCATTTTATTGTCGGGGTTATACACGTAGGGGTCCGCGTCGATGGTCAGAGGGATTTGTCCGATTAATTTGTAGGTATCGTAATCCAGTACCTTGATTTCAGAAGCCTCCCCATCGATGACCAGCACTTTCTTCAGATCGCTTAAGGCGATGGCGTTATGCGGTCCTTTGAAATCAGTAAGCGAACGGAGGAGCTTGTTGGTTTTGAGGTCGATCACGTCCACGGCCGGATCGTCTTCCTCGGACGTAGCAAAGAGCCGGTTACCCTTGACGTCCACGCCGAAATGGTCCCACTTCCGCGCCAGACCAGGCAGCGGAATCGTTTGTACCAGATTTAAAGGAGCTGTTTCTTGAGCGGGCGCTTGTGCGGCAAACGCCAGCGCCAGAATAATCAAGCACTTTTTCATAATCGCTCCTGAATCACGAAGATTTTCACCCAGGTTTGTGGATACATTTTATTTGGCATAATGCAAGCCGCGCGATCCCACCGGCACATCGGTTCGTGGATCACCGCAGCCTTCCGGACTTTCCTGCTACCACCCGAACATTGCAGCCGGTGCTGCATATGTTGCAAGAGCAACCTGAAGACAGGCTGAAGGCCTACTGGAATTTTGATTTTATTTTTGCTCTGAAAGTGACCGCGGTGAAGCCTATGCTACTAGAACGCGTTCCGGGTAGCGTATACTTTCGACCGCCTCGCTGCGCTGTCAATTGTGGCAGCGACGGTTATGGCGCGATGCTTGCGCTCCGAGAACGACGACCGTTGGCGATTTGGGAATAATGGCCAAAGAAAAATCTGATCTGGAACTGGCGAAGCAGCGGCGACCCGCATCCGACCCGCCCGGTACGCGGGCGGTGGCTATTGGCATGTACTGCGTGCTGCTGGCGTCGTACGCAGTCAATGCTGCGGATCGGCAACTGTTCCCGCTGTTGGCGCATGACGTGCGCCTGCAGTATGGTTTTTCGCTCTCCGATACCGGGCTACTCACCACAATCTTTACGCTAGGGCTGGCGGTTGCGGGATTGCCCACTGGCTTTTTGCTGTCACGTTTCACGCGTAAAACGGTACTGCTCTTGGGAATTGCAATTTTTTCCGCTGGCACCGCGCTCACGGTCCTCGCTACCGGTTTCTCCGACATGCTTTTGTACCTGGCCGCCACGGGAATCGGCGAAGCCATGCAACTCACCGTAATGATCGCGATTGCGGCCAACTATTTCATCGGGTACCGCGCTGCGGCTATTGGATCCATGAATGTTTTTTTTGGTCTGGGCGCGTTCTCCGGCCCGATTCTTGGGGGGATCCTGGTCGCGACTTACAAAAGCTGGCACGTCCCCATGATCGCGTTCGGCCTTCTCGGCTGCGTCATGATCGCCGTGATCGCGCTCACCGTGCGTCCCTGGTTCAGCGAAACTCTTCGTGCCGCCGATGCCAAAGCGGACGTTCGCGGTGCGCCCACATTATTCAATAGAAATACTTTGATTCTTACGTTGCTGAGCGTCATCGCCGGCCTGGTGCTTTTCGGATTCACCGGGCTGTATCCGACGTACCTTCGCGAAGGCCTGCATTACACGCCGAAACAGGCGGGGTATGTGACGAGTTTCTACGGCGCGGGAGCGCTAATTTCGATCTTGGGCGGTTGGCTGGGCGATCGCTTCTCGCCGCGAATCGTGCTGAGCGCCGCATTCTTTTGCGTAGCGGCTTTGGGTTACCTGTGTTTTCACGGCTCGGGGGCTACGGTTCCTCAAGCCATTTTGACCGCTTGTTACGGCGCCTTCGGCAGCGGCACCATTTACGTCAATCTGGCGGGTTATCACGTAAAAGCCGTGCGCAGCAGCCAGTCCAGCCGCGCCTCGGGCATGTTCGTGACCAGTTTTTACGCATCTGCCGCCACCGCCGGGTACGTCATGGGCGGATTGGTCAGCCATGCCGGTTGGGCGGTGGCGGCTGAGCTTCAGATTTCACTGCTGGCCGCCATCGGCTGTGTGATGGCCTTCGCTCTTCGTCCTGAAAACATGGCGCTATGATTCTGAGTTCGGGTGGACAGGCGATTACGCGACCGTTTCTACTTCGCGATCGCGCGCGGTGTAACTCCGCGATTCACCAAGCCGTACGGCTTCTCGCCCTGCAGGCACGAAACCACCTGTGCGGCTGCCCGAGCCTGTAAAGACGCGCGAGCTTCGACGCTCAGCCATGCGGTGTGCGCGGTCACAACGATCTTGGGATGGTTGACCAACGCGGCCCGCGTGGGCGTCACTTCCGTCTCCGACTCCACAACGTCCAGGCCGGCGCCGAAAATCTTGCCTGCGTCCAGCGCGGCCACCAGGGCATTCTCATCGATCAATCCGCCCCTCGCTGTATTGATAATGCTCGCCGTGTTCTTCATTTTTGCGAACGTGGCTGCGCCGAACAGGTGCTGCGTTTGCTCATTCAGCGGCGCATGCAGGGAAATAACATCCGCGGTCGCCAGCAAATCATCGAAGGAAACCAATTGCGCCCCCATTTCCCGGGCGCGCTCCTGGCTCAAAAATGGATCGTGAATCACCACCCGCATCCCTAGTTGCTGCACTTTTCCCGCGAGCAGCGAACCGATTTTTCCGCAGCCCAGCAGACCGCAAACCTGTCCGCGCAACCGGTGGAGAGTCGGCATTTTGGCCACGGCCCAACGATCTTCCCTGGCCAGCGCCATTGCGGGGATCATTTGCCGGCTGAGCATCAGCAACAGCGTCAGCGCATGATCGGAAACTTCGTCGATGCAATAATCAGGAACATTCGCCACCATGATGCCGCGCCCGGTTGCCGCCGGAATGTCAATCGTATCCACCCCAATTCCGTAGCGCACGATAATCCGGCAGCGCTCCATGGCCGCGATCACGGCTTTGGTAATCTGCGCGCGCGCGGTAATTATTCCATCGGCATCCTTGCACGCATTGATCAGTTGCTGCTCCTCCGTGGTTTGCGGTACTACCAGCGTTCCACCCGCGCCCTCCACCGCCGCCCGTTCCTGCTCCACATCTGGAAATCGATGATCGGTAATTACAACTTTCATATGGCCCCCTGTGTGATTTTGCTCAGTCAAAATACTATGCTGCAGGTCGCATCGCGCGCAACCACCCCAGCTAGATTCGAATTTGCCCGGAACTCCCTGCCCTTAGCCTTAGTACCTCCATTACTATGGTCCCATTTACGCCCCGGGCAGCCCACGCTACCCTATCGGGATCGAATTTAGCGGCTCGTCGGAGAGAAACATGGAAATTCAGAATTATTACGAATTCCTGCAAATCAGTCCCAGTGCGGAGCCCGACACCGTCCGCCGCGTTTACCGTTACTTAGCGGGACGCCTGCACCCGGACAATCCGGAAACGGGCGATGCGGAAAAGTTTTTCCTCCTGAAGCAGGCCTATGACGTTCTGTCAGACCCTGCGCGTCGCGCCGAATATGACGAAGCGTGCAAAAAACAGGCGCCGCAGGAAACTCCGTTGTCCACTTCGATCGACTTTATGGATAACCTGGAGGGCGAGCTAAATCGTCGCTTGGCGGTTCTGGCGGTACTCTACATCAAGCGCCGCAGCAACCCCTACACGCCGGAAGTTTCTCTGCTGGAAATTGAGGAGCGCATGGGTTTTCCTCGCGACTATTTGGAATTCACCACCTGGTACCTGCGAAACAAGGGATACATCACGCGTGCGGATAACTCCGATTTCACCCTTTCGGCCGAAGGCGTGGATTTCGTTGAATCGCAGCGCGTCAATATCCCCATCCTGAACAGATTGCTGACCACGGGCACGGCCGGTGCGGAGGGAGCATCCCTGAATAAGGGATTGATCCCGTCGTACACTCCGATCATCGTGCCGGTTTCCACGCCGGCTTCCACACCAATCATTCTGCCCGCCAGCGAAGTCGTCTCGACGGAAAATGGCTCAAACGGAAGCAATCAGTCCTGAAGAGTCGGACTGAACGATAGCCTGCACTCGAGAGTTAACACCCGCTCTAAACCTGCGGCGTGACACCGCGGGTTTAGCAAATCTGCACATTCCTCTCCGCATTACGCTGGCCAAAATCACTTTCCGAATGGAAAATTCATCCTTACCGGAAGCTAGAATTTCACGCTTGGTAGCATATAATGTTCAGGAAAGTTCAAATACAATTTTAAGGGGGAAGAATCAGTGTCTGATTACGGACTCATTCCGGTTGATTGGGAAGCACGGCTGGACCCGCAGCGAATGGTGCGGGAGCGTTTGCAACGGGCGAAAGACGCGCTGAATAATTCTGATTTGGATGCGCTGTTTGTTTTCCGGACCGAGGATGCGCGCTACCTGACCGGCTATCGCCACCATCTGGGTCCCGCCTTCATTATGGGCAACGCGGTTACGGTGTTGTCGCGCAATCACGATCCGATCATGTGGACCATGGATTTTGAGCACTGCAAGCTGCGCATGCCGTGGCTGGCCCCCGATCAGATTCGCCCGCGCGCCAATTTCCGCGAAAAGATTGGCATGAAGCGCTGGGCCGAGCAGGTGGAAGGATTAATCGGGTCGCTGGCGGGCAAGCGCGTGGGCATCGACATCTGGGACATCAACATGGAAAACGCCATCAAGGAGGTTTTCCCCAAAACCACCTTCCATGACGGCTACCAGAGCGTTCTGATGCGCGCCAAAGAAATTAAAACTCCGGACGAAATCATCTGTCTGAAGATTGCCAATGCCATTACTGAAGCCGCGCTGGATCGCGCACTGGAAGCGCTGCGGCCCGGCATCAAGGAATGCGAACTGTTGGCCATCGCCTGGGGAACCATGACCGCCATGGGCAGCGAGTGGACGCAGTGTTCCAACATTATTTGTTCGGGGCCGTATACCGCGCCGTATCGGCGGTTTACTTCCGACCGCATCATTCGAAACGGCGACCTGGTGATTATCGATATCGGCGCGGGGTACAACGGCTATTGGGGCGACCTGACGCGCACTTGGGTGTGCGGCACGGTGAAGCCCACGCCGGAAATGAAGGATCTGCATCAGAAGTGCTACAACGCCCTGTTCAATGCAGGCAGCAAGGTGCGTCCGGGAGCCACCAATGCGGATGTGTTCGCGGCGGCCGATCCGTATGTACTGGACAGCCTGGGGCATGGCGCAGGCGTCAATCCCTGGGAGGCACCCTACTTCAGTCCGGCGTCCAAGGATGCTCCGGTGGTACTGAAAGAGGGCATGGTATTTAACTTGGAGCCGTATGCGGGCAAGCCGGGCGTGGGCGGAATTCGCCTGGAAAACGATCACATCGTCACCAAGGATGGCGTGGATATCTACACCACCTATCCCTTTGACGAACGCTTGGTAAACGAACTCCATCCCCTGGACACCACCACGGGCCGGACGAGGTAGCGCGTCCCAGATGGCCACCGAACCTGCAGGCACCAAACCGGTCGAGGGCGACCTGCCGTCCTTTCGTCTGGATGGACGATTGGCGGTGATTACGGGCTCAAGCGAGGGCATGGGAAGGGAATTTGCCCTCGCTTACAGCCGCGCGGGCGCCGAAGTGGTGCTTGCCAGCCGAAATCGCGAAAAACTCCTCGGAGTGCAATCCGCTATTCAGGCGATCGGCGGGACGGCCCATGTCCTAACTGCAGACTTGAGCAACCTCTCCGACATCCGCGCGCTTGCCCACGGCGTTACCTCGATCATAAAGGGCAGGGAACTCCCGCTGGTCTTGGTGAACTGCGCGGGATTTGCCTTCACGAAACCGGCTCTGAATGTGACCGAACAGGACTGGAACCAGGTTTTGGACATACACGGTAAAGGCACGTTTTTCTGCTCACAATTAATTGGCCGCCTGATGATTGAGCGGGGTTACGGCAAGATCATCAATCTCAGTTCCACGTGGTCAACCAGTACGGACCTGGGCAAGAGCGTATACGGCTTTGCCAAAGCCGGCGTGTCCTACCTAACTGCCGCACTTTCAACGGAGTGGTCCCCGTCGGGGGTGCGGGTGAACGCCCTGGCCCCCACCGCGACCTTGACCGACAACACCAGCCGCAATTTTCGCGACAACCCGGAACGCGCGCAAAGCCTGCTCAGCCGCATTACCTTGGGACGATTCGCGCAACCTTCTGACATGATCGGGGCAGCAATCTTCCTGGCCAGCCCGGCCTCGGACTTCATCACCGGTCACACCTTGTACGTCGACGGCGGCTGGCACGCCAATAGCTGAGACACGCATCTCTGTTATGCCGGACGTCCGGGGCATGGTCCAGATCAAACCGAGGCGACAACAAACTATTGACGGCAAAGTTTCGAGAGGCGACAATATCTAACGAGTCCAGGGGTGGGCTTAGGGTGGGAAAATGGGCCATGCTATTGTGTTTCTTCCAGGCTGCAACTTATAAATCCCTCAACAATTGAACCTAACCTAGACCGACTGAGAAGGAGCAACTATCTCGCTCGCTATACGGCAGGACGTTGCTCGTTGTTTTCAGGTATTACAGGAACATAATTGACCCGAGGAGAATCGCTTAGATGAATCGTAAGGATCTCAAGAAGTATGGATTTGCCATAATCCTGTCCGGATTTATGGCCCTTTTGGCGTGCATCTTTTCGCCAATTCCCGCAGGCGCTCAGGTGACCGGAGCTACTTTGTCCGGCACCATTACAGATGCTTCCGGCGGCGCAGTCCCCGGAGCCCAAATCGCCGTGAAGAACACCGGCACAGGCATCGTTCAAAACTCCACATCGGATTCCTCCGGCTTCTACACGGTGCCCAACCTGATTCCCGGGCCCTACGAGGTTTCGGTAACAGCTCCCGGGTTCTCCACGGCCAAGCAGTCCAACCTTACCCTGTCGGTTGGCCAACAGCAGATGTTGAATATTCCTTTGCAGGTCGGTCAAACCTCCACAACCGTTAGCGTTGTGGAAGCCGCTCCGACGGTCGAATTGACCTCAGCCACGATCAGTGCCCAAGTGAATGCGACGACCGTTCGCGAACTGCCCTTGAACGGACGTGACTGGACGCAGTTGGCAACCCTCCAACCGGGCGTTGCCACGGTACGCGTGCAAGCCAGCACCAGCTCCCCGACCACCAACCGCGCCAACCGCGGCTTTGGAAACCAGCTCACCGACTCTGGCCACAGCCCCTACGAAAATAACTACCGCGTGAACGGAATCAGCATCAACGACTACACCAACGGTTCGCCCGGGAGCGTCATCGGAGCCAACCTGGGCACGGACGCCATTCAGGAATTTTCGGTACTCACCACGAACTACACCGCCGAGTACGGACGCAGCTCGGGCGCGATCATCAACTCGATCACGAAGTCGGGAACAAACGAATTTCACGGAACCCTGTTTGGATTTCTGCGTAACGCCAGCCTGGATGCTAAGAACTATTTCGATCCAAAGAACCGGGCGATCCCGCCGTTCCAACGGTACCAATATGGCGGAGCCATTGGCGGCCCCATCGTCAAGGATAAAACGTTTTTCTTTGGCGCCTATGAAGGGGTACAGCAACAGCGCAGCAATACGACACCGGTCACCGTTCCATCTCTCCAAGCGCGCAGTGGAACATTCTGCGCCAGCGCCGGGAATTGCACGAATTTTGCAGCATCGAACCCTGCTCAATACGCCGTCATCCAGCCGTACCTGGCTTTTTGGCCGGTGGCCCCCGTGGGATCCACGCTCTCGCCGGATGGCAATACGAACAAATTCTCCACCAACGGACTGCTGAAGCTAAAAGAGAACTACGCTTCCGCCCGCGTCGACCACCACTTTTCGGAAAAGGACACACTTTCGGGAAGCTGGCTGTTTGACCGCGGTCCCTACACGCAGCCCGATGCTTTGCTGGATGTAACCTCCTCGCTATTCAGCTTCCGGCAAATGTATTCCGTGGAAGAAACCCACATATTCAGCCCCGCGTTGGTCAATACCGCGCGCTTCGGTTTCAACCGCTCGCACGGAATCAACGGTGGTGTTGTCGGCGCGAACGTTCCAGTTGCGGGGGATACCACTCTTGGTGTGAGGCCCGGAATCGCCGCGCCAATTATCAGCATGAGCGGTTTGACGTCCACCTCCTCCGTAGGCAGCGCATCGCAGAACCTGCTGGTTTCCAATTCGTTCCAATTCTACGACGATGCCTTTTTTACCAAAGGTGCCCATTCTTTCAAATTCGGACTCGCCGTCGAGCGCATCCAAATGAATGTGGCTACACTGCAGCGCCCCAACGGCAATTTCACCTTTAGCAACTTCGGCACCTTCCTCCAAGATGCTCCTTTGAAAGTTCAGGAGTTGTCTCCAGGCAATGCCTTCGAGGTGGGTTCACGACAGACCGCTTATGGTTTCTATGCGCAGGACGACT
>Ga0105240_10008872_pt1 | contig 14310 bp, 10 predicted proteins | sample KBSC54metaG_FD_80426 | JGI IMG/M metagenome (GOLD analysis project Ga0105240, IMG submission 80426) | Corn rhizosphere microbial communities from Kellogg Biological Station, Michigan, USA - KBS C5-4 metaG | ecosystem: Host-associated > Plants > Roots > Rhizosphere > Soil | place: Michigan, USA... | reverse complement strand
TCGACGATGTTGACGTGCGTCCCTTCGTATTCGACGGCACAGTTCTTTGCCAGGATCGTGATGCCGCGTTCGCGCTCGATGTCGTTCGAGTCCATGACGCGCTCCGCGATCTGCTGATTTTCACGGAAGGTGCCCGACTGACGAAGCAGTTGATCGACGAGCGTGGTCTTGCCGTGATCGACGTGGGCAATGATGGCGATGTTGCGTAGGGCGCGAGTCATAAGGAATCTGAACGGTTTGGGGCGGCGGCTTCATGCCCGAGGTAATCAAAAATTATAGCACGTCGGTGTGACGCAAGCCGCACTGGCAGGCGGGGCCAGAGCACGCGGCGCGTGAATCGGGCGCTTCGCCCCGCCAACTGGCCGGCGTGTGTTCACGCTCGGTGGCATGATGAGCGCCCGCGCGACGAGCCACTCCGCACAAGAAGGTTGCATAGGCAGCTTTTGGCGACTAGAATCATGCCTAGTCAACTATTGCATGCTCACCAGATCATGACCCAACCGCCCGACCAGCTTCTTGCAGAACTGCGCGAATTCGAGCTCGACGAGGTGGTCGGGTATTTGCTCGCCCGGGCGAAGTCGAGCATCTCGAACCTGGTCTCGCAGCGCACGATGAAAGAGCTGGGCATCACGAGCACGCAAGGCAGCATTCTTTTCATGATCGGTTCGGGGCGCTGCCAGCTTGCGGCGGAGCTCGCGCGGCACTACGGGATCGATGCAAGCGCCGTGACGCGGCTCGTCGACCGGCTCGAAAAGCGCAAGCTGCTGCGGCGGGTGCGCAGCAGCGAGGACAGGCGGGCCGTGCTGCTCGAGCTGACGGCTGAGGGCTACGAAATGGCCGCGCACATTCCGGGCATGTTCTGCGACGTAGTAGACCGGGCGCTCAGCGGTTTTACACCCGAAGAAGTCGGCTTCCTCAAAAGCATGTTGAGGCGCATTCTGGCGAATACCTGCGAATCGGTGGACGAGACGCCTCGTTAGCCGCGCCGCGCAAAGTTCGGATTTCGCAGGAATCGTTCGCGTCCGCGAGCACTGCTTCATCGGTGTGATGGCAAGTAATCTCCATCCGGAACTCATAACAACAAGTTGCGATGTCCATCATTTCATTCGAGTCGAAAGGCGATGCAATGAACTCTTCAACCGTGCCGTCCCATGTTGTCGCGCCCGCGAGCGCCATTGCCGCGGCATTGACCGCGCTCGTCCTCGCCGGTTGCGTCAGCTATGCCGGCATCAAGAGCGACAAAACACCTGCCAGCGCCGCCAGCTTCGAGGCCGCGCAAAGTCTGCCGGCTCAAAGCGGCCAGTGGCCCTCGCTCGATTGGGCCAATCAATTCGGCGATGCTCAATTGCCGAAGCTCATCGACGAAGCGCTCGACGGCAATCCGACGATCGCACAGGCTCAGGCGCGCCTCGCCAAAGCCCAGTCCTACATCGAGACCTCGCGTGCGGGCCTGATGCCGAAAGTCGAAGGCAGCTATTCGATCACGCGTGAGCGATTCACCGAAAACGGTCTCTATCCTCCGCCGTTGGCGGGCAACTGGGTGACCGAGCACAATGCGCTCGCGAGCGCCTCGTGGGACCTCGATCTCTGGGGCAAGAACCGCGCGCGCCTCGCATCGGCGCTTTCACAGCAAAAGGCCGCGCAGGCCGACATCCAGCTCGCGCGCATCACGCTCGCCTCTTCGGTCGCACGTACCTACAACCAGCTCGCACAGCTTTACGCGATACGTGACATCACGGCACGCGAAATCGCCAATCGCCAGGAAGTCAGCGCGATCACGAACGGGCGCGTCGTGGCCGGTCTCGATACCAGTGTCGAAAAGCAGACCGCACTCGGCAACATCGCCTCCACCCAGACGACGCTGTCCGATCTCGACGGGCAAATCACCGCTCTCCGCTATCAGCTCGCCGCGCTGCTCGGCAAGGGGCCCGACCGCGGGCTGCAGATCGCTCAGCCGGCGCTGTCGGCCGGCGGCACGGTGACACTGCCCGATAACCTGCCGGCCGATCTCGTTTCGCGCCGTCCGGATCTCGTCGCGGCGCGCTGGCAGGTCGACGCGGCACTGCACGATGTGAAAGAGGCCAAGGCCGAATTCTTTCCGGACATCAATCTGGCCGCGGCAGCGGGTCTGGACTCTTTCGGCTGGAGCCGGTTCCTGACGGCCGGCAGCCGCCAATTGCAGGCCGGGCCCGCGATTCACCTGCCGATCTTCGATGCCGGCGCGCTGCGCGCCCAATTGAAGGGGCGGTACGCCGATTTCGATCTCGACGTCGCGAATTACAACCAGACGCTGATCAACGCCCTGTCGGACGTGGCCACGCAGGTGTCGTCGATTCGCGCGATCGACCGTCAGATGAATGACGCGCAACGGGCGCTGGACGCATCGAGCGAAGCTTATCGGCTCGCCGTGATCCGCTATAAGGCGGGACTCTCGCCGCAATTGCAGGTGCTCACGGCCGACATCAACCGGCTCAACGCCGAGCAAACGGTGACGAATCTCAAGATGCGCCGGCGGGATCTGCAATTTGCGCTCATCAAGGCGCTCGGCGGCGGATTCGACGCAAACACCGTCGGGCTCGGCGAGCCGGCGCCGCAGGTGCCGGGACAGGCGCGAAGTGCGGCGGCACCGTCGAGCTGATGAAGGCATGATCCAGGCACGGCACCGATCGACGCGCCACGAGCCGACGAACATTCGAAGACAGACACTCGAGAACCGGAGAGCATTTCCATGAGCGAGACTCAACAATCCGCCGCGAACGTTCAGACGCCGGCGAACGGAAAGCGCAAGCGGCTGATGGCACTGCTTGTCGGCGTGATCCTCATCGCGGCCATCGCGTACGGCGTCTACTATTTCCTCGTCGCGCGTTTTCACGAGGAAACGGACGATGCCTATGTCAACGGCAACGTCGTGCAGATCACCCCGCAGGTGACGGGCACCGTCATCGCGGTGAATGCCGACGATACGCAAACGGTCAAGGCGGGCGACCCGCTGGTCGTGCTCGACGGCGCGGACGCCCGTGTCACGCTCGCGCAGGCCGAGGCGAATCTCGCGCAAACGGTGCGTCAGGTTCGCGGCCTTTTCGCCAACAACGATCAGTACCAGGCGCAAATCGCACAACGCCAGTCCGATCTGTCGCGCGCGCAAGACGATCTGCGGCGACGTATGGCCGTCGCGCAAACAGGTGCGGTCTCGCAGGAGGAAATCTCGCATGCGCGCGATGCGGTGAAAAGCGCGCAAGCGAGCCTCGATGCCGCCGAACAGCAACTCGCGTCGAACCGCGCGCTGACCTCGAATACCACCATCGCAACGCATCCGAACGTGCTCTCCGCAGCCGCGCGAGTGCGCGACGCCTATCTGAACAATGCACGCAACACTCTGCCGGCACCTGTCACCGGCTACGTGGCGAAGCGTTCGGTGCAAGTGGGGCAGCGCGTCTCGCCCGGCACGCCGCTCATGGCGATCGTGCCGCTCGAGGCCGTCTGGGTCGACGCAAACTTCAAGGAAGTGCAAATCAAGCATATGCGCATCGGCCAGCCGGTCGAACTGACCGCGGACGTCTACGGTTCATCGGTCGTCTACCACGGCAAGGTCGTGGGCTTCTCCGCGGGTACCGGTTCCGCGTTTTCGCTGCTGCCCGCGCAGAATGCCACGGGCAACTGGATCAAAGTCGTACAACGCCTGCCCGTCCGGATCGAACTCGATCCGAAGGAACTGCACGCGCATCCGCTGCGCATCGGCCTGTCCATGCAAGCCGACGTCGACATCAAGAACGACAACGGCGGCCAGTTGGGCAACGCGCAAAACACTGTCTATCAGACGAACGTATTCGACAAGTACGGCGCAGACGCGGACGCGGAGATCGCTCGCATCATCGCGCAAAACGCGGGCTCGGATGCAGCGGCGGGCATCGCCCGGCAAAAGCCGCCGGCATCCCACGGGACGCGCGGTGCGCAAGTCGCGAGTGGCGCGGCAAAGCTGATGTAAACAAGCAGCCCAACGTTTCCCGATTCGAGGCATTTACGCAATGGCCCAATCCGCAGCCGCTCCGCATCCGCCGCTCACCGGCGCGAAGCTCGTTATCGGCACGGTCGCCGTGTCGCTCGCGGTGTTCATGAACGTGCTCGACAGCTCGATCGCGAACGTGTCGATCCCGACGATCTCGGGCGATCTTGGCGTCTCGTCGGACCAGGGGACGTGGGTCATCACCTCGTTCGCCGTCGCCAATGCCATCTCCGTGCCGCTGACGGGCTGGCTGACCGACCGCATCGGCCAGGTTCGCCTCTTTCTCGCATCGATCGTGCTGTTCGTGCTGTCTTCCTGGATGTGCGGCCTGTCTCCGACGCTGCCGTTGCTGCTCGTCTCGCGGGTCATCCAGGGCGCGGTCGCCGGGCCGATGATTCCGCTCTCGCAAACGCTGCTGCTGGCGAGCTATCCTCGTTCCAAAGCTCCGCTTGCCCTTGCCATGTGGGCGATGACCACGTTGATTGCGCCGGTGGCCGGCCCGATTCTGGGCGGGTGGATCTCGGACAATATCTCGTGGCCGTGGATCTTTTACGTCAACATCCCCGTCGGCATCGTCGCGGCAGTGGCAACGTGGGCGATCTTCCGCACGCGCGACTCGGCGATCAAGAAGGCACCGATCGACACCGTCGGCCTCAGCCTGCTCGTGATCTGGGTCGGCTCGCTGCAAGTCATGCTCGACCAGGGCAAGGATCTGGACTGGTTCTCGTCGACGACGATCGTGATACTCGCGCTCGTCGCCGTGATCGGCTTCGCGTTCTTCGTGGTCTGGGAGTTGACCGCCGAGCATCCGGTCGTCGATCTATCGCTGTTCAAGAAGCGCAACTTCACGGGCGGTACCGTCGCGCTGTCGGTCGGCTATGGGCTGTATTTCGGGAACCTGGTCCTTCTGCCGCTCTGGCTGCAAACGGATATCGGCTACACCGCGACCGATGCGGGTCTCGTCATGGCGCCTGTCGGGGTCTTCGCGATTCTGCTCTCGCCGTTGACCGGCAAGTTCTTGCCGCGAACCGATCCCCGCAAGATCGCCACGGCCGCGTTTCTCGTATTCGCGCTCTGTTTCTGGATGCGCTCGCGCTATACGACCGGTGTCGACACCTGGTCGCTCATGCTGCCGACGCTCGTGCAAGGCATCGGCATGGCGGGCTTCTTCATTCCGCTCGTGTCGATCACGTTGTCCGGCCTGCCCGGCAATCGCATCGCGGCCGCATCGGGCCTGTCGAATTTCGTGCGGATCATGTGCGGCGGGATCGGCACCTCGATCTTCACGACGGCCTGGGATCATCGCACGACGTTCCACCACGCGCAGCTGACCGAGCGCGCGAGCGCGTTCGATCCGACGTTCACGCAAGCGATGTCACAGATGGGCTCCGCGACCGGCCTCGACGCGACGCAACGTTATGGGCTCTTCGATCGCATGGTGACGCAGCAGGCCGCCCAACTCGGCGTCAACGACCTGTTCTACATCTCGGCGGTGATCTTCGTGGTGTTGATCGGGCTCATCTGGATTACGCGCCCCGAACGATCGGGCGGTGGGGATTCGAGCGCAGCCGCATCGGCCGCGCATTGATCGAGCCTTTCTCAGCTTTTCTCATCACAATTGAGAATTCTCAAAGTACGTGAGAAAGCAGGATGCAAAAGCATGGAGCGCCTTGTAAATGGAGAAAGGATCTCCCAGGCTCCACCGCTCCGACGCTGAAGAAACCCCTCGACGTCCGCCTTACCCGCCGACGACGAGCCGTTCCGGCGCAAGCACGCCCTCCCCAGCACGTGCTACGCCAAGCAAAGCTCCATCGCTTTCACGGTATACCCGCACGCGAACGCTGCCCTCGCTGCTTTCCTGCACCGTCGGCGCGCTCAGTTCCGCCAGGCGGATGCGCTGTCCTTGCTGAAACCTGCGCGCGAGGTCTTGCCCGAGCTGCACGGGCGCGAACGTGGACAGCAACGCGTCGACGGGCTGCAGCATCGCATCGCGCGCAGGCATATCCATATCGGAAAGTGCATCGAGCGTGACCGCATGTTCCAGAGTCAACGCGCCCACCCCCGTGCGCCGTAACGCGACGAGGTGCGCGCCGCAGCCAAGCGCCGAACCGATATCCTCGGCCAGCGTGCGAATGTAAGTGCCCTTGCTGCAGGTGACGCGAAAGGTCACGTCCGGCAATACGCAGCCGGTCACTTCGAGACAGCGGATGGTCACCGCGCGGCCCTCGCGCTCCACTGTCTGCCCAGCTCGCGCGTACTCATAAAGCGGTTTGCCGTCGCGCTTCAGTGCCGAGTACATCGGAGGTACTTGAATGATTTCGCCGACGAAGCGCCGGCATGCCGCCTCGACCTCTGAACGCTCGACCCGCACCGCCGCCGTCTCGAGCACCTCACCTTCGGCGTCGCCCGTCGAGGTACGAACGCCGAGCCGCATCGTAGCCTCGTAGGTCTTGTCGGCATCGAGCAGATCCTGCGAAAACTTCGTCGCCTCACCGAAACAAAGCGGCAACAGCCCCGATGCGAGCGGATCGAGCGTCCCCGTATGACCGGCCTTTTTCGCAAGATACAGGCGCTTCGCGCTCATCAGCGCGTCATTACTCGAGAGCCCGAGCGGCTTGTCGAGCAGCAACACCCCATCGAGCACGCGACGCGGCACCCGGGGCCTTTGATTCTGATTCATCGGACAGTTGCAAAAAGAGCGGACATACACCGGGACCTCAGTCGGGACTCAATCGTCCTTGGCCCGGCTGGCGTTAGCCTCGTCAATCAGGCGCGACATCTCGACGGCCTGTTCGATGGTCTTGTCGTAGTGAAAGTGCAGCGTGGGCACCGTATGGATATGCAGCCGCTTGAACAGCAGATTATGAAGATGGCCCGCCGCGTGGTTCAGTGCGCGCTCGGTTGCCTGAGCGTCGCCCGTCAGCGTCGTGAAATAGACCTTCGCATGCGCGTAGTCGGGCGTGAGCTCGACGCTTTGAATCGTCACGAGCCCGATGCGCGGATCCTTCACCTCGCGCATGATGAGTTCCGACAGATCGCGCTGGATCTGATCGGCAATCTGCACGTTGCGGTTAGGAGAACTACGTTTCTTCGACATGGCGAAAATTCCTGATGCAAACTTTGCGGGCCGACAGGCCACACAACCGTTCTTGCGGCCATCGTTCGAACAAAGGGCCGCCCAAAAAAACAACGGGCGGGACAGGCTCGTCGCCCGCCCCGCCCCGAGCCGCGCACGTGGCGCTTACAGCGTACGCGCGACTTCGGTGACCTCGAACACTTCGAACTGATCGCCTTCGACGATATCGTTGAAGTTCTTGACCGACATACCGCACTCGAAGCCCTGCTTCACTTCCTTGACGTCGTCCTTGAAGCGCTTCAGGGAATCGAGTTCGCCGGTGTGGATGACCACGTTGTTGCGCAGCACGCGCACCGACGACGAACGCTTCACGACACCGTCCGTCACCATACAGCCGGCCACCGCGCCGACCTTCGGCACGCGGAACACCTGCCGCACTTCGACCATGCCCGTGATGACCTCGCGCTTCTCCGGCGACAACATGCCCGACATCGCAGCCTTCACTTCATCCACAGCGTCGTAGATGATGTTGTAGTAGCGAATATCGATGCCGTTGGTCTCGGCGAGCTTGCGGGCCTGGGCATCGGCCCGCGTATTGAAGCCGATGATGACCGCTTTCGACGCCGTGGCCAGATTGACATCCGACTCGCTGATGCCGCCCACCGCGCCGTGCACGATCTGCACGCGCACTTCGTCGGTCGAGAGCTTTTGCAGCGACTGCACGAGCGCTTCTTGCGAACCCTGCACGTCGGCCTTGACGATGAGCGGCAGGTTCTTGACCTCGCCCTCGCCCATTTGCTCGAGCATGCTTTCGAGCTTCGCGGCCTGCTGCTTGGCCAGCTTCACATCGCGGAACTTGCCCTGACGGAACAGCGCGATTTCGCGTGCCTTGCGTTCGTCCTGAAGCACCATGACTTCTTCGCCAGCGGCAGGCACTTCCGACAAGCCCTGGATTTCGACCGGGATCGACGGGCCGGCCGATTTCGTCGCCTTGCTCGTTTCGTCGAGCATCGCGCGAACGCGGCCATAGGCGCTGCCCGCGAGCACGACGTCGCCACGCGAGAGCGTCCCCGATTGCACGAGCACGGTCGCAACCGGGCCCTTGCCCTTGTCGAGCTTCGCTTCGATCACGAGTCCCTTCGCAGGCGCATCCACCGGTGCGGTCAATTCGAGCACCTCGGCCTGCAGCAGCACGTTTTCGAGCAGATCGTCGATACCCGCGCCCGTCTTGGCCGACACCGGCACGAACGGCGAATCGCCACCGTACTCTTCCGGCACGACGCCTTCGGCCACGAGTTCTTGCTTCACGCGCTCGGGGTTCGCTTCCGGCTTGTCGATCTTGTTGATCGCGACGACGATCGGTACACCGCCCGCCTTCGCGTGCGCAATGGCTTCCTTCGTCTGCGGCATTACGCCGTCGTCGGCAGCCACGACGAGAATCACGATATCGGTGGCTTTCGCGCCACGTGCCCGCATGGCCGTGAACGCTTCGTGGCCCGGCGTATCGAGGAACGTAATGACGCCGCGCGGCGTTTCGACGTGATAAGCGCCGATGTGCTGCGTGATGCCGCCCGCTTCACCCGCCGCCACCTTGGCGCGCCGGATGTAGTCGAGCAACGACGTCTTGCCGTGGTCGACGTGGCCCATGACCGTGACGACCGGCGGACGCGGCAGTTGCTCGGCGTCGTTCGCTTCTCCTTCGACGAGCAACGCCTCGGGATCGTCGAGCTTCGCTGCCACCGCACGATGTCCGAGCTCTTCGACGACGATCATCGCCGTTTCCTGATCGAGCATCTGGTTGATCGTGACCATCTGGCCGAGCTTCATCATTATCTTGATGACTTCCGATGCCTTGACGGACATCTTGTGCGCGAGGTCGGCAACGGTGATCGTCTCCGGAACGTGCACTTCGCGCACGATCGGCTCCGTCGGTGCCTGGAAGTTGGCGGCCGCATCCTGATGCTTGCCGCGGCCCTTCGGACCGCCGCGCCAGCCGCGATCGACACCGCCGCTCGAATCGCCGCGCGTCTTGATGCCGCGACGCTTCGCGGCGTCGTCCTGCCAGCCCGCTTTGCCGCCAGGCTTTTTCTTGTCGGCGGAGGGAGCTGCCGGGGTCGTGCTCGGCGCGGCCGCGGGTGCAGCCTTGCGCGCGGCCGGACGGGCCGCCTCGCCCGGCGGGCGCGCGGGCTTGTGCAACGTGCCCTTCGCTTCGGCGGTCTTGACGGCAGGCTCGGCCGGCTTCGCGGGCGCGGGCTCCGGGGCCTTTACCTGCGCCTTGCGCGGCGTATTCATCATCTCGCGAATCGCGCGCGCTTCGGCCTCGGCCGCCTGGCGGCGCTTGGCGATTTCCTCCTGCTCGGCGCGGGCCTTCTCGGCGGCCTCGCGCGCAGCGTCTTCGGCCTTCTTGGCCGCTTCACGCTGTGCGGCGCGCTCGGCGGCGGCTCGCTCGTCCTCGCTCGCACCACGCTCGGCCTGCTCGCGCGCAGCGACTTCGGCACGCTTCGCCGTAGCCTCTTCCTCGGCGCGGCGACGCTCCGCCTCGGCGGCTTGCTCGCGCGCCTGGCGTTCCGCTTCCTCGCGCTCGAGACGTTCTTGCCGCTCCTTGAGCTCCTGCGCCTGCTTCTCGAGCAGCTCGGCCTCCCGACGTGCCTCTTCCTCGCGCCGCTGCAGCTCGGCGCTTTCGGCGTCGACCGCCTGACCCGCCGCTTCGGCAGCCGCTTCGCCGGCTTCGTCGCGCTTCACGAACACGCGCTTTTTGCGCACTTCGACCTGAATGGTGCGAGCCTTGCCCGTCGCGTCGGACTGTTTGATTTCCGACGTATGCCGGCGCGTCAGCGTGATCTTGCGCTTGTCCGCGTCCGCCGAGCCGTGCGCTTTGCGCAAGTGGTCGAGCAAACGTGCCTTGTCCGATTCGGACAGCGCATCGTCCTCACTCGCTTTTTGGACGCCCGCCGCCTGGAGCTGCTCGAGCAGCACCCCGGCAGGCATTTTCAGTTCCGCGGCAAATTGGGCTACGTTGTTACTCGCCATTCATTCCTCTTAATGCAAGGACCGATTCCTTGCGGTTAGCATCGGGTCGTGCGACCGGCGCGTGCTAAATCTATCGCCGTCGCGATCGTTTCAGTGCGTCATGGTATTCACTCACTGGAACCAGTGTTCACGTGCTTTCATGATCAACGCTTTCGCGGCTTCCTCTTCCATTCCAATCAATTCGACCAATTCGTCCACGGCCAGCTCGGCAAGCTCGTCGCGCGTCTGTATTTGATGCGCGGCCAGCTTCGCCAGCAAGTCGGAATCGACTCCGTCGAGGCTCTTCAGATCGAGCGAGGCGTTTTCGACTTTCTCTTCGTTCGCGATGGCCATCGTCAACAGCGCATCGCGTGCGCGGTTGCGCAGCTCGTGAACGGTGTCTTCGTCGAACGCCTCGATCTCGAGCATTTCGTTGAGTGGCACATAGGCGATCTCTTCGAGGCTCGTGAAGCCCTCGTCGATCAAAATGTCGGCCACTTCCTCGTCGACGTCCAGCCGCGCCATGAACAGGTCGCGCAATACGCCCCGCTCCTGGTTCTGCTTCTGCGCGGATTCGTCCGGCGTCATGATGTTGATCTGCCAGCCGGTCAGCTCGCTCGCGAGCCGCACGTTCTGGCCGCTGCGGCCGATCGCGACCGCGAGCTCGTTTTCGTCCACGACGACGTCCATCGAGTGTTTTTCTTCATCGACGACGATCGACTGGACCGCTGCCGGCGCGAGCGCACCGATCACGAACTGGGCGGGATCCTCCGACCATAGCACGATGTCGACGTTCTCGCCACCGAGCTCGTTGCGCACCGCCTGCACGCGCGAGCCGCGGATGCCGACGCAGGTGCCGATCGGATCGATCCGCTTGTCATAGGCGATGACGCCGATCTTCGCCCGCACGCCGGGATCCCGCGCGGCGGCCTTGATTTCGAGCAGGCCCTGCTCGATTTCCGGCACTTCCATTTCGAACAGCTTCATCAGGAACTCGGGCGCGGTGCGCGAGAGCTCGATCTGCGGCCCGCGAGCCGTGCGATCGACCTTCGCGATATAGGCGCGCACGCGGTCGCCCACGCGCAAGTTCTCTTTCGGAATCAGTTGATCGCGGCGCAACAGCGCTTCCACGCGCCCCGATTCGACGATGAAGTTGCCCTTGTCGAGCCGCTTGACCGTCCCCGTCATGATCTTTTCCCCACGCTCGAGGAAATCGTTCAGGATCTGCTCGCGCTCGGCATCGCGCACCTTTTGCAGGATGACCTGCTTCGCGGCCTGTGCGCCGATGCGGCCGAACTCGATCGACGGGATCGGCTCTTCGATGTATTCGTCGATTTCGATGTCGGGCTGCTCTTCGCGCGCCTCGAAAAGCAGGATTTCCTGATCCGGCTCTTGCAGACCGGCCTCGTCCGGCACGACGCGCCACCGGCGATACGTTTCGTGCTCACCCGATTCACGATCGATGTGCACGCGAATATCGACGTCTTCTTCGAAGAGCTTCTTGGTTGCCGAAGCAAGGGCGGCTTCGAGCGCAGCGAACACGACATCCTTGTTGACGTTCTTCTCGCGCGCCAGCGCATCCACCAGCATCAATACTTCGCGACTCATTGTTTCCGGCTCCTAAAATCAACGTGCGGGACGAGGCGCGCGCGGTCCATATCCGCAAGCGTAAAGTCGAGCATCGCGGCGCCTTCTTTCCCAACAAATTCCAAACCGATCGTTTCCCCGTTCGGCGCATGGAGAATGCCCCGGTACGTCTTGCGTCCGTCCAACGGTTTTTTCAGCGTAACGACCGCCTCGCTCCCCGCGAATCGCACGAAATCGGCCAATTTCTTCAGCGGACGGTCGAGCCCAGGCGACGACACTTCGAGCCGCTCGTAATCGATATTTTCAACCGTCAAAACGTGCTGGAGCTGACGAGTGACCTTTTCACAGTCCTCGATCGCGATACCGGCGGGCTGATCGATATAGACGCAAAGCATGCCGCGCCCGGTACGCTCGAGATCGACCAACTCGTAGCCCATGCCCGAGACCGTGGTTTCTATCAGTTCCGTCAGTTGCACAAGTGCCCTCTAAGATATTCGCGCGCGACGCGAACATCTTGCGGGCCGCGCGCCTGGCCGGCGCACGGAAGGTCAGTGCAACCCGAGATGCTGAACCGCAACGGCAAAAAAAAATGGGCTGAACGCCCATCTTCTTCTTACCGGTGGTCGCACCTGAGCCGCACGAAAAAGCCGCACGCCCAGCGACTTCGAGATTCTAGCATTTTTCAAGAGCACGTGCCAAGCTCGCGCTCTTGCGAACGACGCCTTTCTCCAATGCGGACCGCTGGCCGTTACCGGCCCCGCGCCCGATTGCGCGGCATTCCGCGCGGCCCGTTGGCGCTTCCGCCCGGGCGATTGCCGCCCGCAGGCCGGTTGCCGCCAGGGCCGCCACCACCGCCACCCGGGCCGCGCTTGGCACCACCGGCAGGCAACGCACGGTTGCCATCCACGTCGCCACGTGCGCGTTGCGGCCCGCTCTTGCCCCGGTTTGCGCCCGGACGCCCGCCGAAACCGCCAGGCGCATCGCCGAACCCGCCGCCCGGACCGCGCCGGCCCGGACCGCGGCCCGGCTGCTCGAAGCGGCCGTGCGCCGTCAGCACCGGCTCGCGGCTGATGAAGCCCATCGACGTTTGCATCGGATCCGGTTGGCGACGTTCCTGCGTCGCGCGGCGCGCACCCTTGTCTTCGACCGGCGCCTTCAGCCCGACCGCGCTCATGAGGCTGCGCACCTGATTTTCTTCGAGCTCCTCCCACCGGCCGCGGCGCAATCCGCGCGGCAGCGAGATCGGGCCATGCCGCGTGCGAATCAGACGGCTCACCATGAGGCCGACCGCTTCGAACATCCGGCGCACTTCTCGATTGCGCCCTTCCGCGAGCGCAACGTGATACCAGTGGTTCGTCCCTTCGCCGCCGCCGTCCCGAATCCGCAGGAAGTTGGCTGGACCGTCTTCGAGCTCGACGCCGTGAAGCAGCTTTTGCCGCGCCCCTTCGCCCAACTCTCCGACCACCCGAACGGCGTACTCGCGTTCGACGCTATAGCGCGGGTGCATGAACCGGTTGGCCAGATCGCCCGACGTCGTGAGCAGCAACAGCCCTTCGGTGTTGAAGTCGAGCCGGCCGACAGCCAGCCATTTCGCCGTTTTCATCGGCGGCAGCTTATCGAAGACCGACGCCCGGCCCTCGGGATCGGCATGGCTCACGATCTCCCCGGCTGGCTTGTGGTAGACGAGCACGCGCGGCGGCTTCGTCTGCACGCGTCGTTTGACCGGCTTTCCATTGATCCTGACCTGGTCCGTCGGCATGATGCGCTGACCGATATGGGCCGGCTCGCCGTTCACCGATACACGCCCGGCAACGATGAGTTCCTCCATTTCGCGGCGCGAACCCATGCCGGCTTCGGCCAGCACCTTGTGCAGCTTCGGCGCATCGTCATCGGGCGACAGCACCCGCTTTTGCGGTGCCTCGCGGCCGCGGCGCAGCATCGGCGCACGAACGCCGGCCGTCGAGCCGTTGTCCGCATCGAACGCCGGCGACGTCACGTACGAGAACAGGTCGTCGGACCCTCCTGCTCCTGCCGCTGCCGCGCCGGGCGCATCGCCACGCGGTTCCTCGGCGCGCTTGCCCTCGCCTGCCGGACGGCCGGAGCCGGGACCCGGGCCGCGCTCGCGGCGCCCGCCAACGGGCTTGCGCGGCGGTTTCCCGCCCGCGCTTCGTTTTTGATCCCGGTGCGGGGGCGCGGCGTCGAGCGCGTCGCCTCCTGGCGCAGCGAGCTCGGCCGGCGCATCCGGCTCCGATCGCGCCGCCGGATCGCCGGCCGCCGGATCGCCTTTGGTCTTGGCCGCCGCACGACGCCGCGCGATGAGACTGCGCGGCCCGCGGCGCAGACCGCGCCTCGGGCGCTCCTCGCCGCCGGCATCCGCCGCCTGGGGCTCTCGCTCGTTGGAGCGGTCGGGTGCCTCTTGCGCGCCCAATGTCTGTTCGCGGCCCGCAGCGTCAATAGCGCGCCCGGACGCGGACAAATCGGTGTCGTGGGTATCTGTCAAAACAACCTCGAATGTCAGAGGGCTCGCACTCGTCGCGAGTGCGGCAAAAATTCGGTTAATTCAGGCACGGCGCGAGGCCGCTTCGTGGTTGGCGAACGGGTCGTCGTCGACGCCATTCACCGAATCGTTTTCGTC
>Ga0105240_10008871_pt1 | contig 14311 bp, 11 predicted proteins | sample KBSC54metaG_FD_80426 | JGI IMG/M metagenome (GOLD analysis project Ga0105240, IMG submission 80426) | Corn rhizosphere microbial communities from Kellogg Biological Station, Michigan, USA - KBS C5-4 metaG | ecosystem: Host-associated > Plants > Roots > Rhizosphere > Soil | place: Michigan, USA... | reverse complement strand
GCGCGCACGACCGAAAGCCAGGTGCATCGCGAGCTCACTTCCGGATTGTCCTGCCCCGTGGGTTTCAAGAACGGCACGGACGGCAACGTGAAAATCGCGGTCGACGCGGTGCAGGCGGCCGCGCAGCCCCACCATTTCCTGGCAGTGACCAAGCAGGGGCGGACCGCGATCGCCACGACCTCCGGGAATTCCGATTGTCACGTCATCCTGCGTGGCGGCAAGGCTCCCAACTACGACGCGGCAAGCGTCGCGGCGGCGTGGAAGACTCTCACTGCCGCGGGGCTCTCGACCTGCCTGATGATCGATGCCAGTCACGGCAACAGCAGCAAACGACCCGAGAACCAGCCTGCCGTCATCGAGGAGATCGCCGGTCAGCTGGAAGCCGGCGATTCGCGCATTGGCGGGGTGATGATCGAGAGTCACCTGGTCGCTGGCCGCCAGGACCTGGTACCTGGACGGGCGCTCGTCTACGGCCAGAGCATCACCGATGGCTGCATCGACTGGGAAGGCTCGGTGCCTCTGCTGGATCGCCTCGCCAAAGCGGTAGAAGCGCGGCGCCGTGCCCGCAGGCAGGCAGCAACCGGGAGCTGAAGCGAACGCGCGGGAGATGTGCTACAAGCTCGACAATGAAGTTTTGCGTAGTCGCTTTGGGTTTCCTGGCGATGACTAGCGCGCAAGCGGCGACGCCGGAACTGCAGGAACTAAAAGCCATGACGGCGCGCTACGCGCCGGTCGACGTGCGTGTCGATGTCTCGCACCTGCCCGCGAACGAGCGCCAGTCTCTGGTCCGTATCATCCAGGCCGCGCAAATCCTGGACGCGTTGTATCTGAGGCAGGTGTCCCCGCAGAACGAGTCGCGCCTGCTCGATCTGCTGGATGACCACACGCCGCTCGGCGAAGCCCGCCTGCATTACTTCCTGATGAACAAAGGGCCCTGGTCGGAGCTGGACGAGGACCGGCCGTTTCTTCCCGGCGTGCCTGCGAAGCCGCCGCAAGCCAACTACTACCCTGCCGATGCCACGCGCTCCGAAGTCGAAACGTGGATCAGCTCCCTTCCCAGGAGCGAGCATGAAGAGGCGGCAGGATTCTTCACCACGATCCGTCGTGACACCCACGGCAAGCTGATCGCAGTCCCGTATTCCCTGGAATACCAGGGGGAGTTGACCCAGGTGGCGCGCCTGTTGCGTGAGGCGGCCGCGCTCACCACGCAGCCCACTCTCAAGACCTTCCTCGACAAACGGGCCGCCGCCTTCCTGAGCAACGACTATCAGGACAGCGACGTCGCCTGGCTGGACCTGGATGCCTCCATCGACCCGACTATCGGGCCGTATGAGACGTACCTCGATACCTGGTTCAACTACAAAGCGGCTTTCGAAGCTTATATCGGGCTCACCGATGCGCAGGAGACCGCCAAGCTGACCCGCTTCGGCGGGGAGCTGCAGGAGCTGGAGAACCACCTGCCCATCGACCCGCAATACCGCCGGCCGAAGCTCGGCGGACAAGCGCCGATCAGAGTCGTCAATGTCGTGTTCGCCGCGGGCGACGGCAATCACGGCAGCCCGGCTGCGGCCTACAACCTGCCGAACGACGAGCGCACCGTCGAAGCGAAGGGTTCCAAACGGGTCCTGCTGAGGAATTTTCAGCAGGCCAAGTTCGATGCGGTGATGCAACCCATCGCCAACATCGTGCTGGCGCCAGCGGACCGGAGCGCAGTCTCGTTCGAGCCGTTCTTCACGCACATTCTGATGCACGAGCTGATGCATGGCCTGGGGCCCCAGAACATCCGCGTCGGCGGCCGCGCCACGACGGTGCGCCTGGAGCTGAAGGAGGTCTACGGCACCATCGAGGAAGCGAAGGCGGACGTCTCAGGACTGTGGGCGCTGCAATACCTGATGGACAAAGGCGTGCTCGATGAGAAACAGGAGCGCTCGGTCTACACGACCTTCCTGGTCTCCACTTTCCGCACACTGCGCTTCGGACTGGGAGAGGCGCATGCCAAGGGCATGGCGCTGCAGGTGAACAACCTGTTCGACCACCACGCGATCCATGTAGCCCCGGATGGCACGTTCACGCTGGACATTCCCAAGACCAAGCAGGCGGTGACAGACCTCACGCACCAGATCATGACGCTGCAGGCGCGCGGGGATTACGAGGGTACACGCGCCCTGCTGCAGAAGATGGTGAAGATCCGGCCAGAAATCCAGCAGGCACTCGACCGATTGAAGGCAGTGCCGGTTGATATCACGCCGCGATTCGTGACGGCTGAAGAGATTACCCGCGGCGAGTAACAACCGCGGGGCAGCACATGCCGCGGCTGCGACAGACACCGTTCCTCGCGACAGCCGCCTACGAGACCCTTTGCGTCCGCGCTCGCGAGCCGCGCCGCTGCGTGGTGGCGAGGCGCTCGCGCAGAAAACGCTCCGCTTTCGCACGTATCGATCCTGGGTGCAGCTCGTGCCCTTCCGCGCGCTGCCAGATCTTCGTCAGGGCATCCTGAAGCGCGGCGATCTCCTTGTCGCTGAGATCCGCCAGCAGGTCGCTCTCGATGCGCCCCGCCGCCCGCAGGGCGTTGGCGACGAGCTTCTTGCCTTCCGGGGTGAGACGCATGTGCAGCACGCGTTGATGCTCCGGGCTCGGCTCACGCTCCAGAAATCCTTTCCGCTCCAGGGGCCGGATCAGCCCGATCATGGACTGCGGCCGCACTCCGATGTCGCGCGCAAGCGCCGCGCTCGACAGCTCGCCGTGATCGCGCATGCGGAACAGCATCAGCAGTTGCGCAGGGGTCAGACCAAACTCCGCGAGAGCGACTTCCATGCAGCTGCGCACGGCGAGCTCCACTCTCTTCACCAGATAAATCGTACCGACGGGCCGCTTGTACACCGGAGATCTCTCACCACGATACTGGAGAATCCCGGCACAACGATATCAGCTTCCCTGATACGCGTCGATCCGACGGTCTATGGTAGAAAGCCTCAGCCGACCGTCAGCCGGAAATGTGCGCCGCCGAGCACCCGAGCTCGTGCTGCTGATAGCCGCGATCGCATTCCCACTGGTGGCCGGAAAAGTCCAGATGAGCGTTGGCCGGCAGGTGTAGCGGCATGCAGGCTTTGTTGTCGTTGTTCGCGCGGTATCCCCTGTCACATTCCCAACGGTCACCGGAAGCTGCCAGGTGGGCGTTAGCAGGCACGTTGACGGCGACGCATTGTCCGCCAGACGCGCGATAGCCCCGGTTGCATGCCCAGCCGGTGTCGTACTGCTGGTAAGTCGCGTAGCCATGCGCGGGCACTACTACGGCCTCACAGCTCTGCTCGGTCTGGCGATAGCCAAGGTCGCACTCCCAGGAATCCCCGGTATCGGTGAGATGTCCGTGGGCCGGCACGGCCACGGGCACACAGTCCGTATTCTCCTGTTTGGCGTAACCGCGCCTGCAAGCCCAATCGTCGCCGCTTGCCATGAGATAGCCGTGCGTCGGCACCTGGATCGCCAGGCAGCTCTCGCCCTCGGCGCGATAGCCTCGATCGCAGTCCCATCCGCGCATGTCAGAGAACCCCGAGAGGTGCGCGTGCGCCGGAAGCTTGATGGCATCACATCGGCTCTGGGTCCGGTGATAGCCGCGGTCGCAGCTCCAGTCATCGCCGCTGTCATCCAGATAGGCATGCGCGGGCACCACGACCTGCACGCACGAATTGTCCTGCTGCGCGTACCCGCGATCACACTCCCAGCCGGATCCGAACTCACTCGTGTGCGCATGCGCGGGAGTGGCTGCGTTGGAGATCTGCGGCACCGCCGCAAGCCCGAGCAACCCACCCAGCACGAGACTGAAACGGCCGCGCCAGCGGCGGCTGCATCCATCGGCGATCATGCGAAGTACTCCCGTTACGTCAGGGGCATCAGTCCTACCATCGGGGGGACTACGGTCCTGCGATCAGGGCGTGGCTCCCCGCTTCCTGTGGACATCCGTGGCGCGGCGAAGTGCCGCTCCAGCCCAGCAAAAGTCGCGCTAAACTATTGCGTCAATTCCGCTACATATTGTAGCGTATAGGCTGGACAACCTGTCGCCGGCGCTGCCGGCGCGCTTCAATCGGAGGTCGTAGTGAACAGATTTCGCTGGTTGTGTCTCGCCGTCGCCGCGTGCGCCGTGGCCGGAACGCTGGCTGCATGCAGCTCGGCGCGCCAGGACTTCCAGAAGGCAAGCGAGGCGAACACCGTCGCCGCCTACCAGGACTTCCTCAAGCAACACCCGAATACCGATCTAGCCGTGCAGGCGCAGAGCCGGCTGAACGCGCTCGAGGACGATCAGTCATGGTCGGACGCCCAGAAGGCCAACACGCTGGAGGCGTATCAGAACTATATACAGGCCCATCCGAGCGGCATGCATTCGGCCGACGCCCGCGATCGAATCACGGGCTTCGAGCGCGCCGACGCCTGGAAGAGTGCGCAAGCGGCGAACACGACCGAGGCGATCCAGGCGTTCCTGAAGAAATATCCGACCGGACAGGAAGCCGATCAGGCCAATGCCCAGTTGAAGGTGCTGCAGACGGAGCAGTACCGCGTCCAGGTCGCGAGCTTCAAGGCGCAGAAGGATGCCGACGCGGCCCGACCGAAACTGGAGGCCAAATACGGCAAGTTGCTCCACAGCGTGGTTGTCGTCCCCCCGACGGCTTCCGAAAAGCTCACCACCGTTCGCTCGGGACCGATGACTCAAAAGGATGCCGAGTCGGTGTGCGGCACGCTGAAGAAGGAGCATCAGCACTGTCAGGTGGTCAAGGTCACCGCCTGAAGCGGATTCAGTCGGCGCTCCAGGGCGGCGCCCATCGGGGCCGCCCTTGCGGGCATCGACACGCGAAGGCGGGCCCCGCGGGAAGGCTGATCCCAAGTGGTGCCCGACAGAGGCGGTCGCAGCAAACAGTCTCCCGCTGCGATCGCCTCGTTTTTTTGGTTCGCTACCGGGTTTATCGATGCGCTAGGGGCCCGACTCCGGGGCCACCATGCGCAGCACGTAGGCGACCACTTCCCGGGTCATGCGCCGGGTGACCGGCGCGTGTCCAAAGAGAGTCCGGTAATAAAAAGGCCCGGTGAGCATATCGAGCACCAGCTCGATATCCAGATCCGGCCGAACCTCACGGCGCGCCCTCGCCCTTACGAACGCCTCGCGCATCGACTTGCGCCGCGCGGCCAGGACTTCCTCGCGGATGGTCTCGGCCAGCTCCGCATCCTGCGCCATGTCCGCCACCAGGCCGGCGAGCGCCCGGCCCAATGGGCCGGCGAAGCCGCTCTGCAGCGTGCCGACGGCGGCTTCCAGATCTTCGCGCAGCACTCCGGTGTCCGCCGCCGGGTTGTCCCCCAGCTCGTTCAGCACCGCATAAGCCACCAGGTGCCGCTTGCTCGGCCAGCGACGGTAGATGCTGGTCCGTGCCCGCTTCACCTTGCGGGCAATACCGTCGATCGTGACCGCGCGATATCCGCGGGTCCGCAGAACACTGAGCACGGCCGCGACCACTTCCGTATCGATGCGCTCGTCGCGGGGCCGACCGAGCCCGTGCTCGACAGGCGCCGCCTGGCCTGCCGGGGACGCGGCCGAGCCGGAGCGCGTTTTGGGGCCTGCCTTCATCGCCACACCCGTATCCCGGGAAAGGCCGGATGGTACCAATCGGGCAGCCGGTCTGCCCGGTCCGGCGACCGTAGGGTGGCCGCCGAGCTTGCGCATGTTACGCTACATACTGTAGCGTTTGTGCTGCGTATCAGCCTGACCGGCGTCCCGTACGCGCATCGCGGCAGGGGCGCGTTGCCGGAACAACTCGTCCTCACGCGGTAGGCGATGCGGGAAGGTCGGATTTGAGGCTGGGGGGAACCTCGGCAAGCTCTCGTTGCCGAGGACTCTCCATCGCAGCGCGGTGATCGCGCGCAATGAAGCTGTACATCGTCGGAAGCACGAACAGCGTGAAGAGCGTTCCGACGAGCATGCCGGTCGCTACCACGATCCCGATGGCGAAGCGGCTCGCGGCCCCTGCTCCAGAGGCAAACACCAGCGGCACCAGTCCTGCCACCATCGCCGCCGTGGTCATCAGGACCGGGCGCATGCGGACGGCGGCGGCGCGGCGGATCGCCGACAGCCGGTCCATTCCCTGCTCGTGCTGCAGCTGATTCGCGAACGACACCATCAGGATGCCGTGTTTGGAGATCAGCCCGATCAGGGTCACCAGGCCGATCTGGGTGTAGATATTCAGCGTCGCGTATTGCAGGTACAGCGGCACGAGGGCCCCGCAAACGGCCAGCGGTACCGTGACCAGGATGACCAGCGGATCGCGGAAGCTCTCGAATTGTGCCGCGAGGACCAGGAAGATCACGATGAGCGCGTAGAGGAACGACACCGTGAGCCGGTCCCCTTCGGTCACGTACTGCCGGCTCTCACCCAGCCAATCGAGCGTGGCGCCCGGATCGAGCGGTTGTGCCTTCAGGAACTGGACCGCGCGGCCCATGGTCACCCCCGGAGCGAGGATGGCCGAGAGTGTCGCGGAGTTCATCTGGTTGAACTGCGGAAGCTGGTTGGCCTGTGGGCGCATGCTGATCTTGACGACGGTGTTCAAAGGCAACAGCGCCCCACTGGCTGACTTCACGTAGAAGCGACCCAGCTCATCGGGCGTGTCGCGCGAGGCCTGCGGAACCTGGGTGATCACATCGTACGAGCGGTCGTGCCAGTTGAATCGCGTGATGTAGTTCTCCCCGACCATGATGGCCAGAGTGTTGGCGATTTCATCCATGCTCACGCCCAGCTCACCCGCTTTCGCCCGGTCGATCGTGAGACGGGCTTCGGGACTGTCGAAGGCCAGATCGCTATCCACGTAGGCAAACAGACCGCTGTTGCGCGCAGCGGCCTTGACGCGTTCCATCGAGGTGTAGAGGGCAGGGAAATCCTGCGGCGAGCGAATGACCATCTGCACGGGCAGCCCGCTACTCGCAGCGGGAAGGGCCGAGCCCTGGTAGGCGCTCACCCGCACGTCCGTGAGAGCGGCTCCGCGAGCATTGATCTCCGCTTGCACCTGCGCGGCGGAGCGCTTGCGATCGGCCCAGTTCTTCAGATTGATGCCGCCGGAGCCGCTGCCGAGGGAATCCCCGCCGGTGCCGAACCAGCTCGAGGTGTATTCCGGCTCGCTGCTCATCAGATCGACCGCTTCATGGGCGGCACGGATGCCGTATGCGGCGTTCGAGTATTGCGGGGCCTTCGTCTGTACGTAGATCGTCCCGGTATCCTCCGGCGGGGACAGTTCCCGCTGCGCCCCGGTGAAGAGAACGACGATCGCACCGAGCACGCCGACGCCGACGAGCAGCACCGCCGGCCGGGCAGCGAGCGTCACATCGAGCACCCGCGAATAACCTGCCGTGAGGCTGGAGATGCGATGCTCGATGGCGCGCGCCAGGCGGCCCTCGCTCACCCTGTCGTTCAACAACCAGGAGCTCATCATCGGAGAGAGCGTCAGCGCGATGACTCCTGACACGACGACCGCGCCGGCGAGGGTGAAGGCGAACTCGCGAAACAGGGCACCCGTCAATCCTCCCATCATGCCGATGGGCGTGTAGACCGCCGCGAGCGTCAGGGTCATTGCAATGACGGGACTGAAGATCTCCCGCGCGCCCACCAGGGCGGCGCGAATGGGCGAGAGGCCCTCCTCGATGTGCCGGTGGATGTTCTCCACCACCACGATGGCATCATCCACGACCAGACCTGTGGCCAGCACCATGGCGAGCAGCGTCAACAGGTTGAGCGAGAAGCCCGCCACCAGCATCAGAGCAGCCGTGCCGATCAGCGACAAGGGAATCGTGATCACCGGAATCACGACCGCCCGCAGGCTCCCGAGAAACAAAAAGATCACCACGATCACGATGGCGACGGCCTCGATCAGCGTGCGGATCACCTCTTCGATGGAGGCATTGACGAAGAAGGCGATGTCATATTTGCTGGTGACCTCCAGTCCCGGCGGCGCGGCCCGCTGGATCTGCGGCAGCAGCTCCTTGACGTGCTTGACGATCTCCAGCGGATTGCCGTCAGGAGTCGGCGAGATGGCCAGCGTCACCGAACGATGGCCGTTGCTGAGCTGCACACTGTCGTAGGTCTGCGCTCCCAGCTCCACCGTCGCCACATCTCCCAGGGTCACCACCGCGTTGCCCTGGCGTTTGATGACCATGTTGCGGAAGCCTTCCACTCCCGTGACATCGGTGGAGGCCGTGATGTTGATCGCCGTGTCGGCGCCTTTGAGCTGACCCGGCGCCGCCTGCACATTGTTGGCTTTGAGCGCCGCCGAGACGTCCGTTGCGGACAGCCCGCGCGCCGCGAGCTTCATGGGATCGACCCAGACGCGCATCGCCATCATCAGTCCGGCGTGCATGTCCGCCGAGGCCACCCCGGGCACGGAGGCGACCAGCGGCTGGGCAAAGCGGGTGACGAACTCGGCCATCTGCGCGGAGCTGAGCGTGTCGCTGACGAAACCGACGTACTGGACGGCCGTCGTGCCGTCGGTGATCTTCGTGACGATCGGATCCTCAGCTCCCGGTGGCAGCAGATACTTCACCTGCTGAACCTTGGCGAGAATCTCCGTCATCGAGCGATTGCTGTCGGCGTTGAGAACCAGCTTCGCCTTGATCTCCGTGCGGCCCGCGGCGGATACCGCAGTGAGGTACTCGATGCCGCTCGCGGTCGCCACCGCTTGCGAGATCGGGGTGGTCACGAAACCCTGCATGACCGCTTCGGTGGCGCCGGGATAGTTCACATCGATGACGATGGTGGCGCTCTGCATGAACGGGTACTGGCGCACCGGAAGCAGGAACACCGCGCTCAAGCCCACCAGCAGAATGAGCAGGCTCAGCACGATCGACAGGATCGGCCTTCGTATGAACCTGTCGGTGAACGCCATGGCCGTCAGTGTTCCGGGTTCGGGATGAGATGCTCCACTCGCACCGGCGTGCCGGAGTGGACGCGGATCTGTCCCTCGGTGATCACGATGTCCCCTGCCTTGAGGCCTTGCGTGACGACGACGCCCTCCCCCACGCGACGGCCCGTCGTCACCGGAATCGTTTGCGCGTCACCGGCCTCGGAAGGATTTGCGCCGCGCACCACCACGACCGTGTCGCCGAGCGCGGACGTCTGGATGGCCGTCTGCGGAATCACGAGCGCGCCGTCCTGCGGTGGCAGGTCGAGGACGGCCGTGACGTACATTCCGGGATGCAACGGGTGCTCGGGATTGCGCAGGGTCGCCTCGATGCTCACATTGCGCGTCTGCTCCTCCACCTTCGGCTCCAGAGCGTTGACCTTGCCCTCGAACGTGCGGCCCGGCCAGGCATCGGTCCTGACCTGTACGCTCTCCCCAACGCGCACCTGTGGCAAGTCCTGCTGGGGCAGATTGAAATCGACGTACAGCTCATCGAGATCGGTGAGCGTGGCGATGGCATCTCCGGCATTCAGATATTGCCCGGGATTGATGCGACGGATCCCGAGCACGCCGGCGAACGGCGCCCGGATGTGGTGTTGCTCGATCTTCGCATCGAGCTGGCGGACCGAAGCCTGCGCCTCCTCCAGCTCCGCCTCATGTTGCTCCAGGAGCTGGCGCGGCTCGACGTTGCTCGGCGCAAGCTTGCGCGAGCGCTCCAGCTGGATCGTGGCGTAATGGGCCTGCGCCAGGGCGGAAGCCCGGTCGGCTTCCTCGGGAGCCTGATAGAGATCGACCAGGGGCTCTCCGGCGGATACCCGCTGTCCCGGCTCGAAATGGATGGCGACGACGCGGCCGGCGATTTCCGGTGCCAGCATCACCTCGCGCACGGCACGCAGGGTGCCGATCGCCTCGAGTGTCATGGGAACACGCGCGGCCTTCACCATGATGGCCGTCACTGGAACTGCCGCTGCCGGGGGCTGCGGCGCGGGAGCGGTTCGAACACCGCGCCACACCGAGATCACGACACACAGAACGATGAACCCGACCACCACCCCCCAAGTGGGATTGATGCGGGATTGAACGGGCGCACGCCGCAGCAGCACTCGAACCTCCGACCGTGGTCTACCGCCACTTGAGCGTGGAGAATATACTCTGGGTCTATTTTACTGCCAACGAGATCTGCAGCGGATGATCGCACGTCAGACGGCCGGCGTGGCAGGCGCACCACCGGGTCCAAGGCAGCCCGATCTGCGCCGCGCCGCGCTCACGAGCGCCGCGGCGGAGCTGTTCACCTCCCGCGGCGTCGAGGCGACCACGATCGATGACATCGCCAGCCGTGCCCGGCTGTCCAAGGGCAGCTTCTATCATTACTTTCGCACCAAGGCCGACATCCTGGCGGCGGTGCGGACCCGCTTTGCCGTTGAGTTCCGTGACCGCATCGCCGCCACTGTCGAGCGCCGCGGCACTGCGACCTGGGCGGAGAAGCTGGGACTCTGGGTGGAAGGCATGATCGGCGCGTACTTCGAGCTGCATCCGCTGCACGATGTCTTGTTTCACGGCGGAGTCGACGCGAACAGCCGCGGAAACCCAGACGGTGCGCCGCATCGGGAGTTGGTTTCGGAGTATCTGACCGTACGGCACCTGATCGAGTTGCTGCACTCGGGCATGAGCGCCGGAGCGTGGCATCTACAGGACCCGCGTGCCACGGCGGTGATCATGTTCTGCGGCCTGCATGGCGCCATCGACGAAGCGCTGATTACCGGCACGCCTCGCGAAGAGATCGCGAAGACGATCACGCCCCTGTTTCGGCAGATGGTGGGAATGAGATAGGGCGAGCTGAGCAGAGCGGCCTTGCAGAGCAAAGCCGCCTGCCCACCCCCCTCGTGGCGCTGTCAAGCGCACTGACGTGCGTCATTTGCGCGCCATCCAGCGAACTCCCGCGGCGCTTCGCGCGCCGTGGGCGGGTCCTGACTCTCCAGAGAAGTGCGTAGTGGAGTACCCGGAAGGTCAGTGCCCGCGAGCGACTATATAGAAGCCGGATCGCCAAGGGAGTTACGGAAAACCGCAGCATCCCGTGAGCTCGGCAGCCGAATGGCCTCGACCAAGCCTACTTTCCGGGCGGCCTCGCTCAGCACTTTGGAGGTTCCTCGCCAGGCGATGGTGCTGCCGGCGGCGCGCCGCTCGTGCATGAAAGCCACGAGCAGCCTGAGGCCGGCGGTATCGATCCGCTGCACTGTCGAGCCGTCGAGCGAGTCGCCGCGCCCCGCCGTGCGCAGGCACTCGTGCAGAACGCCAATTGCGCCAATGGTGCAGTCTGCCGGCAACGCAATCGCGCCGCGGCCGGCTGACTTCGGGGCCGACTGCGTATCCGTGGCAACGTTGCGCTGCATGCTGTTCCTTCTTCGTGGATTGGCGAGCTCACCGGTTTTATCGTCCCGGACCCGGCATCCTGAAGGCCGGCTCGCCCCGAAACGCGACGTGCACACGTCAGTAGTTTCCGCAAGACCCCCACGATTCTCCGGTGAATTTCCGACGATGCGCTTGTGCGGCCTGCTTACTTCGCCGGCTCGATGCGCAGAATCGCGCCGTGCGCTTCGTCCGTCGCAACATACAGCAGTCCGTCCGGGCCCTGTTTCACGTCCCGGATGCGCTGATGCAGATCGACGAGCAGCGACTCCCGCCGCAGCTCTTCCAGGTTCTCATTCAAGAGAATGCGGTCGAGCCGTCCGGTGCCCGGGACCTCGCCATAGCGCAGGCCGCTCACGAACAGGTCCCCCTTCCACTTGGGCAGCTTGTCGCCGGTGTAGAACGTCAGGCCGGCCACGGAAATGGAGGGCATCCAGTAAATGACCGGGGGCTCGAAACCTGCGTGCGTCGGCTCGTGCGTCTGCGCTTGCCAGGGTCCCGGATAGGTCCGGCCCAGACTCACGAGCGGCCAGCCGTAGTTGCGGCCGGGCTTGAGGACGTTGATCTCATCGCCCCCGTTGGGCCCCATCTCGGCAAGCCAGACCTCACTGCTTCCGGGACGGACCGTCAGGCCCATCGAGCTGCGGTGCCCGAGGGTGTAGATCTCCGGGCGGTACCCCGGTTTGCCGACGAACGGGTTGTCCTTGGGGACGCTACCGTCATCGTGCAGCCGGAGGACTTTGCCGACCAGCGAGCTCGGATCCTGCGCCGTGTCGCCGCCGGTGGCGATCCACAACATGTTGTCCGGCGTCATCACGAGACTGACGGCGCCGTGCATGTTGTCGCCGACCCAGATGTCCCGCACATCGCTCAGCGAGCCCTCACCGAGGCGCGCCCGCGCGACGGCGACCGTCGAGCTCTTGTCGGGGAGCCACTTGCTGTAGCTGAAATAAATCCAGTGGTTCTTGCTGAACTGCGGGTGCAGCACCAGGCTCATGTAGCCATGGATGGCGCCGATGGCCCCCGACTTGCCGCTGAACCGCGACGGCGGCCCTCCGCTGATGGGGTGCGGATCGAGCACTCCGTTGTGGATGAGTCGCAGCTGCCCCACACGCTCCGTCACCAGCAGGTCGCCGTTCGGCAGGAAGGCCATGCTGTAGGGGTATTCCAGTCCCTTGGTGAACACAGTGACTCGAATATCCTGCACTTCAGCCGTTTTGTAGACGAAGGGACCCTCCGGCAAGGGCTGGTCGGCGAGGCCCGTGGGCGCCACGGGGACGCCAAGGGAAAACGGTACTTTCTGCTGCGCCCCGGCGACGCACAGCGCCCCCGCCAGGATGGGGATCGCAACGGCTGCAAGGACTCGGCGCATGGACGTCATGGGGACCTCACCTCAGCATGTCGGTGTCAACATCGCGGCCACACTCTAAAGGGGACTCGTGCCGGACTTCGCCAGGGGCATGGAGCGCCCACCACTGGCCGGACAGACCCTGGCGGCTCCGGGGCCGTCGCCCGGCGCCTGCACTCGCTAGGTGTCAGCCCACTGCCGTAGGAGATTGTGATAGATGCCCGCCAGGCGCACGCAGGCGTCGTGATCCGCGTTGGTACGAACGAGCTGCTGCAGCGTGTTATCCAGATCGAAGAGGATCGCACGGCGGGTCTCGTCCCTGACCATGCTTTGAACCCAGAAGAAGGCGGCCAGGCGCGCGCCGCGAGTGACCGGCTCCACACGATGGACCGTGCCCCCGCCATACAACACCATGTCGCCGGCAGGCAGCTTGAGGGGCTTCTCCTCCCCCGCCGCCCCGATGACGAGCTCGCCCCCGTCGTATTCTTCCGGATCGCACAGAAACACCGTGGCGGAAAGATCCGTCCGAACACGATGCGGCGTGCCGACAACGGGGCGGACCGCGCCGTCGATGTGTCCGCCGTAGGATTGTCCGCCCGAATAGCGATTGAGCAGCGGCGGCACCACCTTCAGCGGCAGAGCGGCCGCGATGAACTGTTGGTTCTTGTCCAGCTCATCGAGGATCACGTTGCCCAGGCGCCGGGCGAGCGGATGGCCCTCCGGCACCTGCACGTTGTTCTTCGCGCGGCTCGAGAGATAGCCCGCAGTTGCCTTGCCGTCCACCCACTCGGCCGTCTCGAGTGCCTTGCGGAGCTCGGTGACCTGGGACGCGCTCAGCAACCGGGGAACAATCAGCACCATGTGTCAGAAGCGGACGTTCAGGCTCAAAAATGCCGTGCGGCCCTCCGCCGGCACCACATGGAAGAAGTGTAGCTGATCGTAATAGTAGCGGTTCGTCAGATTATTCAGGTTCAGCTGAGCGTCGATCCGGGTGGTGATGGCGTACCGGGCCATGGCGTCGAACGCCCAGAATCCCGGGGCGGTCTTGATCGGCGGCACGTTCTGCGTCTCCTGAGAGGACACGAACCGCCCGCCGCCACCGATCTGGAAGCGCGGCATGATCTGGTAGACGCTCCAGAAGGTCAGAGCGTGCCTGGGCGTATTCATCAGCGGTGAACCGACCGGCGCCGCCCCGGGGGTCGAGCTCGTCTGCTGGCTGTCCAGGTAGATATAACCGCCGGTGATCTGCCAGTCCTGAGTGATCCGGCCCTCCAGGCGCAGCTCCGCGCCATCGACCCGCTGGCTGCCTGCCAGGATGTTCAACGTGATGTTGTCGGGATCGGGGACCCGGGCATTGTCCTTCTCGATTCTGAAGATCGAGCCGCTGACATCGAGCCGGTTGTGCGCCAGCCCCCACTTGGTGCCGAGCTCGTACGACTTGTTCTTCTCCGGATCCAGCTGGGCATTGTTGAGGGAGAAGGAACGCGAGCTGCTGATCAGCGACAGGTCTTCCGCGGACGGATTGAAGGAGGTGCCGAAGGAGAAATAGGCGTTGCCGTTGTCGGCGATCCGGTAGGCAAGGGCTCCGCGGTATCCGGTCACCTCATCCGTGTGCACAATGTGGTCGGTCCTG
>Ga0105240_10008869_pt1 | contig 14311 bp, 10 predicted proteins | sample KBSC54metaG_FD_80426 | JGI IMG/M metagenome (GOLD analysis project Ga0105240, IMG submission 80426) | Corn rhizosphere microbial communities from Kellogg Biological Station, Michigan, USA - KBS C5-4 metaG | ecosystem: Host-associated > Plants > Roots > Rhizosphere > Soil | place: Michigan, USA... | reverse complement strand
CGATCGACGAGCAGATCAGCGAGCTGAAGGCGACGACACTCGAACAGGCGCGCAATTTCCATGATCGCTTCTACGGCACCGACCACGCGCAGCTCGCGATTGTCGGCGACTTCGATGCCGACGCGATCGCGAAGCTCGCCGGCGAGCTGTTCGGCGACTGGAAGAGCGCGGCGCCATACGAGCGCATCCGCCAGCCCTATCATGCGAATGCAGCGAAGGACATGCGGCTCGAGACGCCGGACAAGGCCAACGCGTACTACGTATCGGGAATGAACATCGAGGTCAACGATCGCAGCCCCGACTATCCGGCGCTGCTGCTCGCCGACCAGCTTCTGGGCGGACCGCCTGGAAACCGGCTGTGGAAGCGCATCCGCGAAAAGGACGGGGTCAGCTATTCGATCGGCACCGCGCTCGACATCACCAACGAGGACGACAACAGCCAGTTCCGCGTGGGCGCGATCTATGCGCCGGAAAACATCGACAAGCTTTCGTCCGGCGTCCGCGAGGAGCTCGAACTGACGCTTACGCAGGGATTCTCCGGGCCCGAGTTCGCCGCCTTCAAGGCAGGCCTCTTGCAGGAACGGCGGATCGACCGCGCGCAGGACGAGAGCCTGGCGCGGCGCCTCGCCGACAACCTTTACCTCGGACGCACGATGGCGGTGTCGGCCGAAGTCGATCGCAAGCTCGAAGCTCTTACGCCCGAGGAAGTCCAGGCGGTGTTCCGCAAGTATGTCGATCCGACGCACTTCGTCACCATCGCGGCCGGCGATTTCGCGAAAAAGAAATAGCGATCGCCGATGGTCCAGACAAGCTTGCCGGCCTCGCACACCCGATTACTATAAAATCGCGTCTTTCGTCGTCAGGAATCGTAATGGGAGAGCGTGAGCAGGTCATCGAGGATGCGTGGGACACCCGGGCATCGCTGAGCCCGTGGGTGGCGTCCGACGCGATCCGCAATGCAGTCGGCTCGGTGATCACCGACCTCGACAGCGGCGCGCTGCGCGTCGCCGAAAAATTGAACGGTGAATGGACGACGCATCAGTGGATCAAGAAGGCGGTGCTGTTGTCGTTCCGGCTGACCGATAACGCGCTGCTCGCAGCGTCGGTGCCGGCCGCGGGAACCGACTATCCGCGCTATTTCGACAAGGTGCCGAGCAAGTTCGGCGACTGGGATGCCGAGCGCTTCTCTGCCGCCGGCTTTCGCGCAGTTCCACCGGCGGCTGCGCGCCGCGGCGCATTCATCGGTCGCAACGTCGTGCTGATGCCCTCGTTCGTCAACATCGGCGCCTACGTCGACGAGGGCACGATGGTCGACACGTGGGCGACCGTCGGCTCCTGCGCGCAGATCGGCAGGAACGTGCATCTGTCCGGCGGCGTCGGCATCGGCGGCGTCCTCGAGCCGCTGCAGGCGAACCCGACGATCATCGAGGACAACTGCTTCATCGGCGCGCGCTCCGAAGTCGTCGAAGGCGTCATCGTCGAAGAGAATTCGGTGCTGGGAATGGGCGTTTATCTCGGACAGTCGACGCGCATCTACGACCGCGCGAACGACCGGGTCAGCTATGGCCGGGTTCCTTCGGGCTCGGTCGTGGTCTCGGGCAGCCTGCCTGCCGGCGACGGCAGCCACAGTCTGTATTGCGCGGTCATCGTCAAGCAGGTCGATGCGAAGACGCGCGCGAAGACCAGCATCAACGAACTGCTTCGCGGCGACTGAGCAGCAGATGTCGGCATCGATCAAGTCGCCCGAAGACATCGCGAAGATGCGGGTCGCCGGGCGGGTAGCCTCCGAAGTCCTCGATTTCATCACGCCTCACGTGAAGCCGGGCGTGTCGACCGGCGAGCTCGACCGCCTGTGCAACGAGTTCATCGTCGGCGAGCAGAAAGTCATTCCGGCGAACGTCGGCTACGCGCCGCCGGGACACACGCCCTTCCCCGGCACAGTCTGCACGTCGGTCAATCACGTCGTCTGCCACGGGATTCCCGGCGACAAGCTGCTCAAGGACGGCGATATCGTCAACATCGATGTCGCTGTTATCGTCGACGGCTTCTTCGGCGATACCAGCCGGATGTATTTCGCCGGCAAGCCGTCGATCCAGGCGAAGCGCCTGTCCGACATCACGTACGAATGCATGTGGCGCGGCATCCGGACGGTGAAGCCCGGCGCGCACCTGGGCGACATCGGCGCGGCGATCCAGAAGCACGCCGAAGCCAACGGCTGCACCGTGGTCCGGGAATTCTGCGGCCACGGGATCGGCCGCAAGTATCACGAGGAACCGCAAGTTTTGCACTACGGCCGGCCGGGCACCGGCCTCAAGCTGTTGCCGGGAATGATGTTCACCATCGAGCCGATGATCAATGCCGGGAAGTCCGGCATCCGCATCCTCGCCGACGGCTGGACCGTCGTGACTGCCGATCATTCGCTCTCGGCGCAATGGGAGCACACGGTGCTGGTGACGCCGGATGGCTACGAGGTGACCACCGTCTCGGCCGGCACCCCGCCACCGCCCGAATCCTGAGCCGACTCCGGCGCGGCGGATCCGCGCATGCCATTCAATCGGGAACGCGCCCGCCGTGGACGACCGGACACTGGTCCAGCAACTGCGCCAAACGCTGAAGGACGGCCGTGCGCGACTGCGCGAGCAATACTTCGCGCGGCCGCAGGCGGCAGTGCTGCTGCACCGCCAGTGCCGCCTCGTCGACTCGGTCCTGCGGGCGTTGTGGGATGCGTACCGGATGCCGAAGTCGGCGGCGCTGGTCGCGGTCGGCGGCTATGGCCGCGGCGAGCTCTTTCCCTATTCGGATGTCGACGTGCTGATCCTGCGCCGCGAAGGCGAGCCGGACGAGGCGGATGCGGTCGATGCGTCGATCAGCCGGTTCGTCAGCGCATTGTGGGACATCGGTCTCGAGCTCGGTCACAGTGTGCGCACCGTGCAGGAATGCACGCGCGAAATGCGCGCCGACGTGACCGTCCGCACCACACTGCTCGAAAATCGCCAGCTTGCCGGAAACCGGACGCTGGTTCGCGCGCTGCGCACGGTGATCGCCGCGGAACTCGACGTCCGCGCGTTCTACGATGCGAAAGCGCTCGAGCAACAGCAGCGCCACATCCGCTTTCACGACCTGTCGTCGAACCTCGAGCCGAACCTGAAGGAAAGCCCCGGCGGACTGCGCGATCTGCATACGGTGCTGTGGATCGCGCGCGCCGCGGGAATCGGCACGCGCTGGCGGCAGCTCGCCAATCGCGGCCTGCTGACCGCCGACGAGGCGCGGCACGTCGCCCGCAGCGAGCGCGTTCTCCAGCATCTGCGCATCCGTCTGCATTACCTGGCCGGCCGGCGCGAGGACCGCCTGGTATTCGACCTGCAGAACCAGCTGGCGGCGAGCCTCGGACTCGCCGACAACAAGCAGAAGCGGGCGAGCGAGCAGATGATGCAGCGCTATTACCGGTCCGCCAAGGCGATCCGGCAGTCGAACGTGTTCCTGCTCCAGGAATTGCAGGCGCGGCTGTTCCCGGTCGATCCGACGCCGCATCCGATCGACGAAAACTTCCAGGCGGTCAACGAATTGCTCGACATCCGCGCCGACGATACCTTCGAGCGCACGCCGGCCGCGATCCTCGGCAGCTTCCTCGCGATGCAACAGCACCCGGAGCTGAAGGGAATGTCGAGCCGAACGCTGCGCGCGCTGTGGCAGGCGCGGCAACGGATCGATTCGAAGTTCCGCCGCGATCCGGCGAACCGGGCGCTGTTCATGAAGATCCTCCGACAGCCGCGCGGAATCACGCACGAGCTCCGCCGGATGAACCAGTACGGGATCCTCGGCAAGTATCTGCCCGCGTTCGGGCGCATCGTCGGCCAGATGCAGCACGACCTGTTCCATGTGTACACGGTCGACGAGCACATCCTGATGGTCGTGCGCAACCTCCGGCGCTTCACCGAGCCGCAGCATGCGCACGAGTACCCGCTGTGCAGCCGGCTGATGGCGGATTTCGAGCACAAGGAGCTGCTCTACCTGGCCGGCATCTTCCACGACATCGGCAAGGGACGCGGCGGCGACCATTCGCACCTGGGCGCGATCGATGCCGAACACTTTTGCGAGCAGCATGGGCTGTCGCGCAGCGAGTGCGCGCTGGTCGTCTGGCTGGTCGAGCGCCATCTGCTGATGTCGGCCACCGCGCAGAAGCAGGACATCACCGATCCGGAAGTCATCCGCGCGTTCGCAGCGCAGGTCAAGACAGAGCGCCGCCTCGTCGCCCTCTATCTGTTGACAGTGGCCGACATCCGCGGCACCAGCCCGAAGGTTTGGAACGGCTGGAAAGCGAAGCTGCTCGAGGATCTGTTTCACGGCACGCGACGCGTGCTCGCAGGCGTTTCGGCAAGTGCTACGCTGCACGACAGCCTTGCCGAGCGCCAGGGCGAAGCGTTGCGGATCCTGCGCACCTACGGACTGCGCGACGATGCACACCGGACGCTGTGGAGCCAGCTCGACCCGGTTTACTTCCAGCGCCATTCCGCCGAAGAGATCGCGTGGCACACGCGGCTGCTCTATTACCGCGCCGACCCCGACCTGCCGATCGTCAAGGCGCGTCCGAGCAAGGCCGGCGAAGGCGTCCAGATCTGTGTCTACGTCCGCGACCAGCCGAACCTGTTCGCGCGCATCTGCGGGTTCTTCGGCAAGATCCAGTTCAGCATCGTCGAGGCGAAGATCTACACGACGCGCAACCAGTTCGCGCTCGACACCTTCACCGTGCTCGACCCGGAGCACAAGCCCGCCTCGTACCGCGACCTGACCAACTACATCGAGTACGAGCTGATGAAGCGTCTCACCGGGCAGGCGCCACCCGACCCGATCGTGCCTGGAAGGATCAGCCGCCGGCTGAAGGCGTTCCCGCTCACCCCGGAAGTGCAGATCTTTCCCGACGACAAGGGCTCGCACTTCATCCTGGAGCTGGTCGCCGGAGACCGCCCCGGGCTGCTGGCGTCGATCGCCGAGATCCTCGCCCGCCACAACATCAATGTCCACAATGCCCGGATCAACACGCTGGGCGAGCGCGCCGAAGACGTGTTCCTGATCAGCGGCCCCAGGCTGCACGACGAAGCGGCGCTGGTGCGGCTGGAAGCCTCGCTGTTGCAGGCGCTGCGGATGGAGCCCGTCGCTGCCCTGTCGCCGGCAGCAGCGGATTCTTCGCAAAAGCAACGCGCAATCGTTTCGTAGCGATCCGCGCAGCCGCAGGCAGCGGCGAACGACTGCTTCAGTCTTCGGTCACTTCCTCGCCGGGAAAAAGCGCTTCGGTGAAGCCGAACCGGGTCAGGTCGCGAATCCGCCGCGGATAGAGAATGCCGTCCAGGTGGTCGCACTCGTGTTGCACGACCCGCGCATGAAACCCCGACACCGTCCGCTCGATTCGGGCGCCGTTTTCGTCGTATCCGGAATAGCGGATGTCGCGCCATCTCGGAACCACGCCGCGCAGACCGGGCACCGACAGGCAGCCCTCCCAGCCCTCCTCGACCACGTCCGAAACCGGCTCGATCGCCGGGTTGCAGAGCACCGTAAAAGGCACCGGCTCCGCATCGGGATAGCGCTCGTTGTGTTCGAAGCCGAAGATCACGACGCGCTGCAGAACGCCGATCTGCGGCGCCGCGATCCCGGCGCCGGATTCGGCGGCCATCGTGTCGCGCATGTCCTGCACGAGGTCGAGCAGCGATTGCGTGCCGAATTCGGTCACGGGTTCCGACACCTGCAACAGTATCGGATTGCCCATGCGCAAGACTTGTCTAATCATGACCTTGTATCCATAGCTCGAGAATTTTCCGGACGTGAATCATGGCTGGCTCGAGCGCGCTCCGGATCTGTTCCAGCGAGATCCGGTCGGCGCTGTCACCCCTGCCGGCCGCATGATTGACCGAGACCGCAAGCGCCGCGTAGCCGATATCGAGCTCACGGGCGAGCGCGGCTTCCGGCATCCCGGTCATTCCGACAATCGTGACGCCGTCGCGTTCAAGCATGTCGATTTCCGCGGCAGTTTCGAGCCGTGGACCGTTGACCGCGCCGTACACCCCGGTTCCGGTCGCCGGAATTCCAGCCTGCCTCGCCGCATCCAGCAACGCCACCCGTAACGACTGCGTGTAGGGTCGTGTGAAATCGATGTGGACGACGTTGTTGTCGTGACCGTCGAAGTACGTGTGGTCGCGGCCCCACGTGTAGTCGATCAGTTGATCGGGGACGACGATGGCCCCCGGACCGAGCCCGGCGGCGATTCCGCCGACCGAGAACACGGCGACGATTTCGCGGACGCCCGCATCGTGCATCGCGCGCAGGTTGGCGCGATAGTTGATCCGGTGCGGCGGGATCGTGTGCTCCGCGCCATGGCGGGCGAGGAAAACGACGTCGCGGCCGGCGATCTGTCCGAAGACCAGCGCCGACGATGGATCGCCGTACGGCGTGCGGACTTCGCGCGTGCCCGTCATCGCCAGATCTGGCAGCTTCGTCAGTCCGCTGCCGCCGATTATCCCGAGCATTTGGTCAGCGCGCGAAAACGTGTTGTATAGTGTTCTTTGGATCGAGACGCAGGCGCTCGGGCTGCGGAACCGGATTGCGGGTTCGGCTGCACGGGTTTGCCGCACCTCGACTGCCCCGACCACTTGTCCACGCGAAGAATTATCTCATGTACCTGGACCGGCTGTTCCAACTGATGGCCGAGAAGCAGGCCTCGGACCTGTTCATCTCCTGCGGCGCGCCGATCAACATCAAGATCGACGGCGTGGCGATGCCGATCAACACGCAGCCGATGGAGCCGGAGACGGTGCGGCGGATCGCCTACGAGATGATGAACCGCGCCCAGGCCGATCGTTTCGAGCAGACCAACGAGATGAACCTGTCGCACGTCGATGCGAACCTGGGCAATTTCCGGATCAACGTCATGCGCCAGCGCGGCACCATCGCGATGGTGATCCGCTACATTCTCGGACAGATCCCGTCGTTCGAGTCGCTCAGCCTGCCGCCGGCGCTGCTCGACATGATCACCGCCAAGCGCGGCCTGATCCTGATCGTCGGGGCGACGGGCTCCGGCAAGTCGACGACGATGGCGGCGATGCTCGACTATCGAAGCGCACGGATGCCGGGCCACATCCTGACCATCGAGGACCCGATCGAGTACCTGTTCCGCCATCGCAAGAGCCTGATCAATCAACGCGAGATCGGCGAGGACACCCAGAGCTATCACAACGCGCTGGTCAACGGGCTGCGGGCGGCGCCGGACGTGCTGATGATCGGCGAGGTGCGGGACCGCGAAACGATGCAGCATGTGCTGATCCACGCGATGACGGGGCACCTCTGCCTGACGACGCTGCACGCCAACAACACCTACCATGCGCTGAACCGGATCATCAACATGTACCCGCACGACGCGCGGCCCGGACTGCTGTCGGACCTCGCGGTGAGCCTGCGCGCGATCGTCTCGCAGCGCCTGATCCGCAACAAGAAGGGCAAGCTCCAGCCCGCGGTCGAGATCATGATGAATTCTACGCACGTCGCCGACCTGATCAAGACTGGCGACCTCGACAAGCTCGCCGAAGCGATGCAGCAAAGTCTTTATCCCGGGTCGCAGACGTTCGAGCAGGCGCTTTGCAAGCTGTATCTCGAGGATGCGGTTTCGTATGACGAAGCGCTCCTGGCCGCCGATTCTCCGACCAACCTGTCCTGGCTGATCAATCAGCACACCGAACAGGGGCAGCAAGTGGTCGATTCGACCGGCCGGCCTCCACAAACTGCGCCGGCGCCGGTGCAGTTCAGCCAGTTCCAGATCTCGGGCGAGCTCACGCGCGGCCGGGCTTGATGCGCTTCCCGGCGGCCGCAAAATCACCGTCTGCGCCAGGGCCGGCCGGCTAACGGCGACTGACGCGCGACCATGTCCGTCGTCCCGACCGAGCTCGAAACCGTACGCGACTGGATCCGGTACGCGGTCAGCCGCTTCCAGGAAGCCGGCGTCACCTATGGGCATGGCACCGACAACGCCTGGGACGAGGCGGTCTTCCTGGTCCTGGCGCTTCTGCACCTGCCGCTCGACCAGCTCGATCCCTTCCTCGACGCGCGGCTGACCGTGGCCGAGCGCGCGGCGCTGAACCTGGCGATCGAGCGCCGGGCCGTCGACCATGTTCCAGTCCCGTACCTGACCAACCAGGCCTGGCTGGGCGACTTCCGGTTCTATGTGGACGAACGGGTCGTAATTCCGCGCTCGTTCGTCGCCGAATTGCTGAGGGACCGGCTCGCTCCGTGGATCCGCGACGATCAGGTCGTGACTTCCATCCTCGATATGTGCACCGGATCCGGCTGTCTGGCCATCCTCGCAGCCGACGCGTTTCCCGATGCGGAAATCGATGCGGTCGATCTTTCGGCCGATGCGCTCGCGGTCGCACAACACAACGTCGCCGAATACGGTTTGCAGGACCGGATCAACCTCGTGCGCTCCGACCTGTTCGAGAACGTCAATTCCGAGGACAAGACCTACGACGTGATCCTGAGCAACCCGCCGTACGTGACCCAGGCCGCGATGGCCGAGCTTCCGGCCGAATACCGGCACGAGCCCGAGCTTGGACTGGCTTCCGGCGATGACGGGCTGGATGCGATCCGCCGAATCATCGCTCTGGCCCGTGGCTACCTGAATGTCGGCGGCTTGCTGATCGTCGAGGCCGGCCACAACCGGGGAATCGTCGAAAAAGCCTTTCCCGGCCTGCCCTTCGTCTGGCTTTCGACGCCGTCGGGCGAAGACAAGGTTTTCCTCCTGCATCGCGACGAACTGCCGGTCTGAACGGGCGGCGTCAAACGCGCGCCGACTTGCAAAACAACAGTCGTTCAATTTCAGCGCGTTGACGCGCTGGTTTCAAGCTCGATATCAGGACTCGCGTGATAATATCGCGCGCAGCGCAACCTGGGCATGGCTTGGCTGTCGCCTCCATTGCAAAAATGACAAGAAAACATCTGGCGCTGGCCGTGCTGCTTCTCGGGCAATGCCTGGCCGCTTCAGCACAACAAGCCGCAGTCGCGCCGGCAGGCGAGACAACGCCCGAAGGTATCGGATATGTGGGCGCCACGACGCGGATCGGCATCGGATACGACGACACAACGCATTTGCGTGGAGAGTTGTACCGCGTCCTGACCGAATCGGACACCAGTTCGATGCTGGGCGAAGCCTGGATCGGCAACAGCGCCGGCGGTCTCAAGCTCAGCTACAACTGGCTGTCCGAACGCTGGTCGCCTGGCGCGGGCGATCCGACGGTCCGCAAGTTCTTTCTCGCCGCCGACCGGAATTCGGAAGGCGATGCCAAGGTGACCATTGGCGGCGGCTTCGAAAAGCCGAACCTGTTCGGCGGGCTCTACGGCTCGTTCGGCGTGACCGGGCGCCGGCAGATATCCGATGCGACGATTTCGTCGATCCAGACCGTGGCCGGCGACGACGGACGGCCATTCCTCCAGGACGTCACCACGGCGGTCCGTACCCGGATCTTCGAGCGACCCTACGATTATGGAATCGGTGCGCGAATCGGACATTTCTACGATCCGATCCTGCTGCGGATCACCCTCGGCGGCGACTATGAGTGGGGCCGCGACAGCGCGCGGCAGACGACCGTGTCGCTCGGCCTGGAGAAGTATTTTCCCGGCCAGCCGTTCAGCCTCGCGCTCAATGTCGAGCACTACCGGAAATCGGGCGGGTTCGACCTGACCGGAACGGACACGCGCGTGATGGCGATGTTCCGCTACGAATTCGGCGGCCCGGCGTTTCGCCCGGCCCGCGAGTCGCGAATGGTGCAGGTGCCGCCCGCGGAACCGTCGGCTGCCTTGGCGGCCGTCGCCGCGCCGCCGCCGGCTGCAGCGACTGTTGCCGCCGCACAACCCGCCGTCACGCCTCCAACCGCACCCCGGAAAGAAACGCGACTCGTCAAGACGACGGCGAGCATGTCGTCGGATGCCTTCTTCGAGTTCGACAAGTCGGCACTGACGCCGGCTGCGCGCAGCGCGCTCGACGGCGTCATCGCGCGGATCAAGACCTCGGGCTTCGTCGGCAACATCCTGATCACCGGGCACACCTGCAACATCGGCTCGGCCGCCTACAACCAGGCGCTGTCCGAGCGACGTGCGAATGCAGTGCGTAACTACCTGATAACGAATGGCGGACTATCGCGCGACGCAATCATCGCCGAGGGTCACGGCCTGCGCGATCCCCGCTATCCGAATACCCGCGCGGAGCGCCACAAGAACCGCCGGGTCGATCTCGAATTCGTCACCTATGAAGACAAGGTCGAGGAATTCATGGTCCCGGCACCCCCGGTCGCCATCCAGGCACCTGCGCCCTCCCCGGCAATCGTGCCGGCGACGCCGGTCACCCGGCCACCCGCGCCGGTCGAGTGGCGGCGCGAGGTGATCGAAAAGGAACCGACATGGCTGCGCCGGGCGCTCCGCCAAAGCCTGCCGCACAAGCAGACGGTCGACGTGTATCGGCAGCAGGAGCAGACGACGACCATCACGCCGGGTGAAAAGCGCTACGTCAACCGCCCGCCGGTCGCGAACAACGATGCCTACAACGTCGCCTTCAATTCGACGGCTAACGTGCTGGACGTCCTCGCCAATGACAGCGATCCTGACGGCGATCCGCTGACAATTACCTCGGCCGGCGCGCCGCAGCACGGCACCGCCGCAGTTGCCGGGTCCCGAATTTCCTATACCCCCGCAGCCGGCTTCAGCGGCATCGATTCATTCACGTACTCGATCGCCGACGGCAAGGGCGGCAGCGCCAGCGCGACGGTATCGATCACTGTCCAGGCTCCGCAAAACCGGCCGCCGGTCGCCCAGAACGACGCCTATACGGTGGATCAGAATTCGAGCGCCAACTCGTTGAATGTATTGGCCAACGACAGTGATCCCGACGGCGATCCACTGACCATCACCGCGGTGGGAACACCGGCGCACGGCAGTGCTGCGATCGCCAGCGGCAGGATCAACTACACGCCGGCCACCGCCTTCAGCGGAAGCGACAGCTTCACCTACTCGATTTCCGATGGCCGCGGGGGCACGGCCACGGCTACGGTTGCGATCACCGTGCAACCGGCGATCGCGGTCAATCATCCGCCGGTCGCGCAAAACGACAGCTTCACCGTCGCCCAGGATTCGACGGCGAACAGCCTGAACGTCCTGGCCAACGACAGCGATCCGGATGGCGACCCCCTGACGATTGCGACCGTCTCCGCTCCCGCGCACGGCACTGCGACGATCGCGGGCAACCGGATCCGCTACACGCCATCGGCCGGTTACTCCGGATCGGACAGCTTCACCTACTCGATCGCTGACGGCAGAGGCGGAACAGCAAGCGCCACCGTGTCGATCACGATCACCGCCGCGGCGCCTGTGAATCACCCACCCGTGGCGCAGAACGATGCGTTCACCGTCGACCAGGATTCCAGCGGCAACTCGCTGAATGTGCTGGCCAATGACAGCGATCCGGATGGCGATCCGTTGACCCTGACGACGGCCGGTTTACCCGGCCATGGCATCGCGACGATCTCGGGCAATCGGATCCTCTACGCGCCGGCACCGGGCTTCGTCGGCACCGATGCATTCAACTACTCGATCGCCGACGGGCGCGGCGGCACAGCCAGCGCGACGGTCACTGTCACGGTCCGAGCGGTGATCGTCAACGTGAACCGGCCGCCGGTGGCAAGGGACGACACCTATTTCATATCGCAGAAGTTTACCGATCTGGACGTATTGGCGAACGACAGCGATCCCGATGGCGACCCGCTGACCATCGTCTCCGTCACCCAGCCTCCGCTCGGGACAGTTGAAATAACTTCGAATGGCAAATCATTGCGTTACACGCTTCCGTTGATGTTCAATCACACGAGTTTCACGTATACGATCAGCGATGGAAAAGGCGGCACCGCGACCGCGACCGTCACCTTGATCGATCCGTGACTGCTCGGAGGCGAGTCGAAACAGGTCTGCCGGAAGTACCATCCCGGATCAGCCTCCGGTGCCGCAACCTGACGTGAAGATTTGATGGAAACGAATGCCGCCTTGCTCGCTGGCCGGGTAATTCTGCTGACCGGCGCCACCGGAGGACTCGGCGAGGTTCTCGCGCTGGCTTTTGCCGGCGCCGGCGCGACCGTGATATTGCATGCCCGGATCGTGCGCAAGCTCGAAGCGCTCTTCGACCGGATTGTCGAGTCGGGCGGAGCCGAGCCGGCGATCCTGCCGCTGGACTTCGAATCGGCCGGCCCCGATGCCTTCACCGCTGCCGCCGCCGAGCTGGAAGCGCAGCTTGGAAGGCTCGACGCCATCGTCCATTGCGCCGCGGCGCTCAAGCGACTGGCGCCGATCGAGCATCACTCGGCCGAAGACTGGGCCGCGGTGCTGAAGGTCAATCTCTCGGCGCCGGCCCTGCTGACCCGGGCAATGCTGCCGTTATTGCGGAAAGCACCGCAGCCGACAGTGGTCTTCACACTCGACTCCCGCGGACACCAGCCGGCGGCATATTGGGGAAGCTATGCGGCAGCCAAGGCCGGGCTCGAAGCGCTGGTCCGGGTGCTGGGCGACGAATGGGAGTCGACACCCTCAATGGCGGCCGTTGGCGTCATTCCGGGCCCGATCGCCACGCCGATGCGGCGCCGCACGCATCCGGGCGACGATCCCGGCTCGCTGCTGCAGCCGGAAGCGCTGGCCCCGCTCTACGTCCGGTGCCTGGCGGAGGGCGGCCAGGCCTGGAACGGGCGCATCGTCGAGGCTCAGGACTGGCTGGCCACCGGCGCCTGACGCGTCCACTTCAACCGGACGCGCAACTGCCGAAAATCGTCGGCGTCGAGCATGTCCGGCAGCAATACCAGATACCGGGCTGTCCGGTAGCGGCCGGTCCGCATCGCAAGCACCACCAGGTGCCCCGTGACCAGCGTCGTCTCGGCGACCTCGCCGTGAATCGACTGTCCGCTGCGGGTGAAGAGCGCAACCCGATGCGAATCGTCCAGCGCGATCGCGACGATCGACCCCGGGTCGGCGAGCAAAGCGTGCCGGCGTGTCGTCCATCCGCCGTGCATCAGAATGACCGCCGTCAGCGCGCCGAGTGCAAATGGCGGTGATCCCGAGAGCCACAGCGGAGCCAGCGTGGCGAGGTGAACCAGCCACAGCCATACCGCGAACAGTCGCGAGCGCCTGAGCGCAATTCGTGGCGGCCCGTGCCCGCTCAACGTTGCTGGGGATTCGGAGCGCGTCCCGCCAGGAACATCCATGTGTCGACGACCGTATCGGGATTGAGCGAAATGCTCGTAATGCCCTGATCGGAAAGCCACTGCGCAAGATCAGGATGATCGGATGGTCCCTGGCCGCAAATCCCGACATACTTTCCCGCTTTGCGGCAGGCCTTGATCGCCATCGCCAGCATCGCCTTGACCGCGTCGTCCCGCTCGTCGAATGACGCCGCGATGGCGCCGCCCGAATCGCGGTCGACCGCCAGTGTCAGCTGGGTCATGTCGTTCGAACCGATCGAGAATCCGTCGAAGCGTTCGAGGAAGCGGTCAGCCAGGATCGCATTCGAAGGAATCTCGCACATCATTACGACGCGCAGGCTGTTTTCGCCCCGGCGCAGTCCGTTTTTCGCCAATAACTCGATGACCTGATCGGCTTCCTTCAACGTTCGCACGAACGGAACCATCACCTCGACGTTGGTCAATCCCATGCCGTCGCGGACCCGCTTGAGGGCCTGGCATTCCATCTCGAAGCAGTCGTAGAACTCGGCCGACACGTACCGCGAAGCGCCGCGGAATCCAAGCATCGGATTCTCTTCGTGCGGCTCGTGCTCCTGGCCACCCAGCAGGTTCGAGTATTCGTTCGACTTGAAGTCGCTCAGGCGGACGATGACCGGCTTCGGCCAGAAAGCGGCTGCGATGGTCGAAACGCCCTCCTTGACCTTTTCGACATAGAACTCGGTCGCATCGGCATATCCCGCCGACTTCGCCGCAATGCGCTCGCGCAGCGCCGGTTCGAGGCTGTCCGGGTCGTTCTTGTATTGAAGCAATGCTTTAGGATGCACGCCTATTGCATTGTTTATAATCATTTCAAGTCGTGCCAATCCAACGCCTTCATTGGGTATTTGGCAAAAGTCGAACGCGAGCTCCGGATTGCCGACGTTCATCGAGATCTTGACCGGCGATTCGGGCATCCTTCCCGTCTCGACTTCGCTGGTCACGACTGGCAACAAGCCTTCGTAGATATTTCCGGTATCGCCTTCGGCGCAACTGACGGTAACCGCCTGGCCGTCCGACAGCACACT
>Ga0105240_10008866_pt1 | contig 14316 bp, 9 predicted proteins | sample KBSC54metaG_FD_80426 | JGI IMG/M metagenome (GOLD analysis project Ga0105240, IMG submission 80426) | Corn rhizosphere microbial communities from Kellogg Biological Station, Michigan, USA - KBS C5-4 metaG | ecosystem: Host-associated > Plants > Roots > Rhizosphere > Soil | place: Michigan, USA... | reverse complement strand
GTCGAGGGGTTCGCGCCTCAGGTCGCATACGTCACGCACGGCGGCGGCGAGGAACTCGCTGAGAAGCTCGTGGTGCGACCGACCTCGGAGGCGATCATCGGCACCATGTACGCGAAGTGGGTGCAGTCGTGGCGCGATCTGCCGATTTTGATCAATCAGTGGGCGAATGTCGTGCGGTGGGAAAAGGTGACCCGGCCCTTCTTGCGGACGACAGAGTTCCTGTGGCAGGAAGGGCACACGGCCCACGAGACGGAAGCGGAGGCGGAAGACGAGACGCTGAAGATCCTGCGGCTCTACAAAGACGTGCTCGAGTCGGAAATGGCGGTGCCGGTCGTCGAAGGCCAGAAGAGCGAGAGCGAGAAGTTCGCGGGCGCCCTGCGCACGTATTCGATCGAAGCGTTGATGGGGGACGGCCGTGCGCTGCAGGCCGGCACGTCGCACAACCTCGGCCAGAATTTCGCGAAGGCATTCGACATCACCTTTCAGGCGCGCGACAAGTCAGTGCAGCACGTCTGGGGCACGTCGTGGGGGATGACGACGCGTCTTGTGGGCGCGGCGATCATGGTGCACGGCGACGACAGCGGCCTCGTGCTTCCGCCGAAGATTGCGCCGTACCAGGTGGTCGTGGTTCCCATCGGACGCGACAACTGGCGCGAGGCGGTGCTGCCGAAGGCGCAGGAAATCCGTCAGCAGCTGGTTGACGCCGGCGTACGAGTGACCATCGACGAGCGTGACGAGCGGCCCGGCTGGAAGTTCGCGGAGTGGGAGATGCGCGGCGTGCCGCTTCGGCTCGAGATCGGCCCGAAGGACATCGAGAAGTCGGCGGTGCTGCTCGCCAGACGCGATACGCGCGAAAAACTCAGCGTGCCCATGGATGGCCTCCCTGGCCGGGTCCGGTCGCTTCTCGACGAGATGCAGGCGAGCCTGCTCGAGCGCGCGCTTGCGTTCCGGGAAGCGCACACTCACCGCGTCGCCACGTATGCGGAATTCAAGGACATCATGGAAGGTCGGCCCGGATTCGTCATCGCGCCGTGGTGCGGTGCCGCGGTATGCGAGGCCGAGATCAAGAACGATACGCAGGCCACCATTCGCAACATGCCGATCGGCGGCGCGGCGCCGTCGGGCCGGTGCATACGCTGCGACAACGCCGCGCAAAGCGAAGCCTGGTTCGCAAAGTCCTACTGATAGTGCTTCGGTGCCAGGCACGTGCCTGGCACCGAAGACATTGGGAGACAAACAGCCGTGACTATCGACTAGTGACTATCGACTCGCGACTATCTCCGGCCACCGCTTCGCGATTCGCTTCATCACGGCACTGCGGACCGTGACGCGTTCCCGTTTCGCAATCGCCTGAAATAAATCGGCCAGGTGCTGCCGCCACCATGGATCCCCGTTCGCGCGGGCATACGCGGCGGCGATCGGCTCGAGGCACGATGTGTCGCCGATGCGGGACAGCGCCGCGAGAAATTCGACGGGCAGCGGCGTGCCCGTCTCGAGCGACTCCTTGAGATCGTACAGCGCGATGCGGCTGTCCCGATTCGCGAGCGCGCCGTGCGCGGCCGCGCGCGCGTTCATCCATTCCGGTCGCTGGACCGTGGGCACGGCCTGCTCGCGCTCGCGAATCCGGTCGACGATCCGGACGAGATGCGGCAGCGCGGCGGTCGCGCCACCATCGACGAGCGCGTTCCGGAGCGCGGCGGGATCGTCAGAGAGTCCGTTCTCAGCCGCATCGGCGAGAATCGCGGTTGGATCGAGCGCACGTTTCCTGCCGATCCTCAGCGCCGCCGCTGCCCGGACCGCTTCGCTCGGGTCGTCGGCGAGCTTTGCCAGAAGCGGCTTCACGGTCGCCCGATCGAGCTCGCCGATCGCGCGGACCGCCGCCGCCCGGACCGTTTCGGGCCGTTCGCGGTCGAGCGCGGCAGCCGTCAGGCGATCGAGGGCAGCGGCGCCGTGCGCGCCGCGCAGGAATCCGCGCGCGGCGACAACCGCCGCGACCGTGACGCCGGCGTCGCGATCGTCAATCGCGTGAACGATTGCATCCAGGCTGCGAGCATCGCCGATCGCCTCGAGCGCTCCCAGCGCGGCAACGCGTGCGATCGGAAGCGCGTCGCTCTCCACGACGCGCACGAGCCGTTCCACTGCACGCGAGCCGATAACTGTCAGGCGCGCAACCGCGGCCTCGCGGTCGACCGCGTTCTCCGAGCCGAGATCGGCCACGAGGCGTGCGATTGGTCTCGTCGGCGTTGGCGGAATCACGGCCGGGTCGCTAGTCGTCGGCGGGCAGTTTCTGCTTGTTGCGCGGATTCACGATCCACGCGATCGCAATGCTGAGGAAATACAGCAGGATCATCGGCGCGGCGAAGATCGTCTGGTTCATCGGATCGCCGGTGGGCGTGATCACGGCCGCGATGATGTATGCGATGAGAATCGCGTACTTGCCGTGCTGCCAGAGGAAGCGCGCCGTCACGAGCCGCATCTTGGCGAGGAAGAACACGATCGTCGGCATCTGAAAGATGATGCCCATGCCGATCAGCATCTTCGTGTACAGCCCGAACGTGTCCTCCAGGCGGGGCATGAACGACAGGTCGGTGCCGTTGAAGCTCGCGAAGAACGCCATCATGAACGGGAATGCGACGTAGTGATTGAATGCCGCACCGAAGATGAATCCCCCGGTCGTGAAGAGCACGAACGGGATCGCCATCCGTTTTTCTTTCGAGTAGAGGCCTGGAGCGATGAATTTCCACACCTGATACATCACGAACGGCGACGCGATCACCGCGCCGGCGATCAGCGAAATCGTGATGTACATGCCGAACGCTTCGCCCGGCTCCGTGTAGATCATCTTCACGCCCGGCGGCAGCACCTTCCGCGTCGGCGCGAGCAGGAAGTTCACGATGCGGTTGATGAAGAAGAAACTGACCAGCACGCCGACCGCGATCGCGATACACGCGTTGACGATGCGTTTCCTGAGCTCGTCGAGGTGCTCCAGAAACGACATCTTTCCGGCGATCGGATCGTCGTCTTCGTCGTCGGGGTGTTGCTGAAGGGCGCCCGCGTGGGCGCCCGGGAACGGAACGAGGGCCATCAGAGCTGCGGACGCGCGTTACGCGCTGTGATCGACTTTGCGCACCGGCTCTTCGACGGTGACGACTGGCGGAGGCGGCGTCGCGGCAGCGGTTTTCGACGCCTCGAGCGTTTGTTTCTGCTCTTCCAGGCGGATTTCTTCTTCCAACGTGTTCTTGAGCTCGTTCGACGCGCGCTTGAATTCCGCGATGCTCTTGCCGAGCGAGCGGCCCAGCTCAGGCAGCTTCCGTGGCCCGAAAATAATGAGCGCGATCACGAAAATAATGATCAGCTCTGGCATGCCAATCGAACCTAACATGGGACTCTCCTGCTAGCGGAAAACCGTGCCCGGACCGGTGACGTCATTATACCCAGAAGTCGTTGTTGAGACGTATTTTATCTGTTACGATGCCGATCATGCGACGTTATCGTCCCCTGCCCGCCGCCGTCTTCGCCATCATCGTTTCCGCTCTGGTTGGCGGCTTCTTCGGGCGCAGCGCGCTCGCGGTCGACGATCGTATTCCAGACCATCTGAAAACATACTCGGCGGCGCTCAACGCCATCGAGACGAACTACGTCGATACGGTCGAATCGGACAACCTCGTTTACAGCTCGATTCGCGGCATGCTCGGCACGCTCGATCCGCATTCCAGCTTCTTCACGCCCAAAGAATACGCGACGATGCGGGAGCGGCAGGAAGGGCATTACTACGGCATCGGCGTCAGCATTGTCTCGGTGGACGGCGACATCACGGCCGTCAACGTGTTCGAAGGCTCGCCGGCGTTCAAGCAGGGCATCCGCCGCGGCGACATCATCTCGTCGGTCGAAGGGCAGAGCGCCAAAGGCTGGACCATCGACCAGACACAGCTGAAACTTCGCGGACCCAAAGGGACGCTCGTCCACATCGAGATCAAGCGGCGCGGCTACGAGAAGCCGATCCCGGTGGATCTCGCGCGCGATCAGGTCACGATTCCGACCGTGCCGGCGTACTTCATGGTCGACTCGACGACCGGCTACATCTGGATGAAGGATTTCGGCGAGAACACGGATCATGACGTGCGCGCGGCGCTGCACGATCTGTCCTCGAAGGGCATGAAGCGGCTGCTGTTCGATATCCGCGAGAATCCCGGCGGGCCGCTGGATCAGGCGATCAAGGTCGCCAATGAATTCCTGCCGCGCCGGCTGATGATTGTGTACACGCGCGGGCGGATTCCCAATTCGGATCAGGATTACCGTGCGACGGAAGAGAGCGAATTCACCGACATGCCGATGGTCATGCTGGCGAATCGCGACAGCGCCAGCGCTTCGGAGATCGTCACCGGCGCGCTTCAGGATCACGATCGCGCCTACGTCGTCGGGGAGACGACCTTTGGAAAGGCGCTGGTTCAATCGATTTATCGCGTCAGCGGCAACGCCGGTCTCGCGTTGACCACCGCGCATTACTACACGCCGAGCGGCCGGCTGATTCAGCGTCCATGGGATGCGACGTTCGACGAGTATCTCAGCTACAGGCTGAAGGATCAGGATGTCGAGCGCCCGCACAATCCGAGCGATTTGAAGCACACCGATGCGGGCCGCCCGGTGTATAGCGGCGGCGGCATCGAGCCGGACAAACGGATTTCGGGTCCGATCGAGGGGTTCAACCCGTCGCGCTTCGGCCGGATGCTCTATGGTCGTCAGGAGTTCGAGAACTTCGCGCAGAACTTTACGGCCGAAGGCGATACGCGGATGGCGGGCAAGTCGACCGGCCGCAGAACCGTGCGGCCGAACTTCACGGTCGACGATGCAATGCTTGCGGCATTCCGCGACCAGTTGAAGACCGACAAGGTCAAGATCGACGAGGATGGTTACAAGAAGGACCTCGACTTCATCAGGGCAATGGTCCGCTACCGGATCGATGAGGTCGTGTTCGGCATGGCCGAGGCACGGCGTCATCTGATCGCGGTGGATCCGCAGGCGCAGGCCGCGCTCGCGAATTTCGGCGAGGCGCAGAAGCTGACGCAACTCGCGAAGGCGTCAACGAGGGCCGGCCACTAAGCTCGTGCGGGGTCCGGTCGAAATCCGGTCCCCGACTTCGGTGCCAGGCACGTGCCTGGCACCGTAGGTCGTACGACCACAATGACTTGGGCTGCAGTTTGGCCTTGCCACTACAGCTTGCCCTTGTTAGACTGACGACCGTTTTGCGACCCCGGGGCCGCCATTCACGATTGAATGGCGAAAGGGTCGGCGAATCGGTCCGTTGCCTAGCTGTCTCCCAGCAGCCAATTCACTCGTTTTGAGCGACGGCCGTCGCTCAAGGGGCGCCCCCTGTGGCGCCGTGGTGTGTCGATATGCGCCTTCAGCGTCTTGAGATCAACGGGTTCAAATCGTTCTCCGATCGCTCGGAGCTCGCCTTCGACCAGGGGGTGACCGCGATCGTCGGCCCGAATGGCTGCGGCAAGAGCAACGTCGCCGACGCCATCACCTGGGTCATGGGCGAGCAGAGCGCGAAAAGCCTCCGAGGCGACAAGATGGAGGACGTCATCTTCAGCGGCAGCGACGCGCGCAAGCCCACCGCAGCTGCCGAGGTGCGCCTCCGGTTTGCCGGGGTCCTGAGAAACATCACCGGTCCGGCCTTCCCGGACGATCATGATCCGACGACGCAGAACGGCCACTCGAACGGCAACGGCCATGCGAATGGAAACGGTCACCAGGCGAACGGCAATGGCCACGCGAACGGCAACGGCTACCACGCGACCGACGTCGCGCCGACGCTCGATCGCCCGCTGACCCGCGACGCCGCTGAAACGCTGATTCAGTCGGTCGCGCGCGAGATCGAGGTCACTCGGCGCCTGTATCGCTCCGGCGAGAGCGAGTACCTCATCGACGGCCAGCAGTGCCGGCTTCGCGACGTGCACGACCTGCTGATGGACACCGGCCTCGGGGCGAAGGCCTACGCAATCATCGAGCAGGGGAAGATCGGACTGATCCTCAGCTCGCGCCCGACCGATCGACGCCAGCTGATCGAGGAAGCGGCCGGCGTCACGAAGTACAAGGCGCGCCGCCGTTCGGCGGAGCTCAAGCTCGAAGCCGCGCAGCTGAACCTCACGCGCGTCGACGATATCGTCTTCGAAGTCGAAAAGCAGCGCGGCACGCTGAAGCGCCAGGCCGCCAAGGCGCGCCGTTACCAGAAGCTGCGCGACGAGCTGCGCCGCTGGGAAAAGGTGCTGTTCGCACGCAAGTACCGGCAGCTGGCGCAGTCGATTGAATCCGCGCGCGCACGCCTCGGCGACGCGCGCGAACGCGAGTCGGCTGCGGCGGCGCGCGTGGCGGAAGTCGAAGCGCATCTGAGCCGCGTCCGCATCGAGCTCGCCGAAGCGGAATCGAAGGCGGCGACGACGCGCGAGACGGCGCACGGCTGCGAGCTCGCCATCAATCGACAGCAGCAGCAGATCTCCTTCGACCGCGACCAGGTGCAGTCGCTGTCAGCCCGCGCGACGACGGTCGCAGCGGAGCTCGATCAGATGGAGGCGCGTCGAGAGCCGGCGCGCGCGGCCCTCGAGAGCCGCCGTCAGGCGGTCGCTGACGCAACCGCCGAGCGCGATCGCGCGGCGCAGACGCTTGCCGCCGAATCGGAGTCCTACGAGCTCGCGCATCGCGAGATCGAAGGGCTCGAAGCGGACGTCGAAGCGGCACGGAGCGAGGTTTTCTCGGCGATCAACTCCGCCACGGCCCTCCGCCATGCGATTGAGCATGCCTCTGCCGCCCGCGAACGCGTCCTCGAAACGCTGTCGAAGCTCGATGTCGAACGCGGCGACGTCCGCATCCAGTCCGAGCGCGCCGATACGGATCGCGCGGCTGCGGCTGAAGGGCTCCGCCGCGCACAGGACGCGATTGAGTCGGCGCGCCTCGCGCGGCTTGCACGCGAATCGGAGCTGGCGAGCGCACGAATCGAGCACGAGTGGCGGGCCCGATCCGTGCGCGCCCGCGAGCAGGAGCTCGCCGGGCTCGATGCGCGCCTCAAATCGCTCGAGGAGCTCGAGGCGGCTCGCGCCGCGTATGGCGATGCCGCACGGACGGTGTTGGCGCAGGCCAATGGCAAGGTGAACCAGCAGGGCGCGATTGCCGATTACCTCGAAGTCGAGAGCGGCTACGAACGAGCCGTCGAGGCCTGCCTCGGCGACCTGCTCCAGCACATCGTCGTCGATCGCTCGGAGCACGCGGCAGCTGGGTTCGAGGTCGTGCGCGAAGCCGGCGCCGGGCGATGCGGCTTTCTGATTACCACGGCCGCGCCGACGCCGACCGCAGTGCCCGAGCAGCCGGAGGGTTTCGGGGCGCTCGTCTCTTTGTCGTCCGTTGTGAACGTGAACGGACCGCATGCGGCAGCGATTCGCACCGCGCTCGGGAATGCCTGGATCGCGGATACGTACACGACCGCTGCTGATGCCAGCGGCGCGACCGCGATGCCGGTCGCCACGCTCGCCGGCGATGTATTTCGCGGCCCTCATCTCGTCGCCGGCGGAGGAACCGATCAGGCGCGCGGAATCCTCCAGACGAAGCGTGAAATCAAGGAACTGCGGGAACGGATACAGACGGAGCGCGATTCGCTGGCTGTTTTGGCGCAGGAAACCGCCGATCTCGAAGCGACGATCGCGCACGCGACGAACGCCATCGCGGCGCTGAATGCCGAGCACCACAAACAGGAAAAAGTGATCGTCGGCCACGAAGCGCAGGTTCAGCATGCGGCTGAGGAGTCCGTCCGCCTCGTGCAGAAAGGCGAGCAGCTCGCACGCGAGCGTCGGCAGGCGGAGGACGAACGCGAAACGCTGGATCGCCGTCAGCAGGAAGCGCTCACGTCGATCACGCAGCTCGAGGAGGCGCAGCGCGCCGCCGACGAGCGGCTCACCGTCGCTCAGCGCCGCCTGTTCGAAGCGCGCGAAGCGGCCGAAGAGCTCAGTCAACGCGCGGCTGCGGCGCGCGCCGATCACGCGGGGCTCGTCGAGCGGGCATCCGGACTCACCGCCGACGTCGAGCGCCTCGAAGAAGCCTTAGCGGAGCTCGAGCTGCGCGCTGCGAGCCTCGCAGCGGAGCTCAACCAGACCCGCCGGCGCGTCGACGAGCTGCGGACCGCGATCGCCGCCGGCGAGGCCCAGCTGCAGCAGGACCTGCTCACGCTCGACGCGCTGCGGCTCGAGGTCGGTGCTGCCGACGATGCGGTCTCGACGTTGCGCATCAGCGCCGATCAGCACGAAGCGGCGATCAAAGATGCGAGAGGCGCGCTCGAGGCGATTCGCGCCGTGGTGTCGGAACTCGACATCGCCCGCGTCACCGCCGAAGCCGACCTGTCGCACCTCGCGCACACCTGCGTCGATGCCGTGAACGCGACGCTCGATGACGTGCTGGTCGAAGTCGAGCAGCTCGAAGCCGACGGGCAAGCCACGCCGGATCCGACCGCGGTGTTCAGCGAGGAACCGTCTGAAGACGACGGTGAGGAAGTCCGCCTTCACGCCGATGATGCGGCCGATGCCGCGGCGGCGGAGGCGGCTCAACGGACGCTCACGGCCGACGAAGCCATCGCGCGGCTCAGGGCGAAGATCGAACGCCTCGGACCGGTCAACATGATGGCGATCGATCAGTTCGACGAGCTCGAGAGCCGCCACGCCTTCCTGACGACGCAGCGCAACGACCTGGTCGATTCGATCCGGCAGACCACCGAAGCGATCAAGCGAATCGATGAAACGACGCGCCAGCGGTTCAGCGAGGCGTTCACCGCGATCAACACGAACTTCCAGCAGATGTTCAGCACCCTCTTCGGCGGCGGACGCGCCGGCCTGACGCTCCTCGACGAAAACGATCCGCTCGAGAGCGGGATCGAGATCATCGCGCAGCCGCCGGGCAAGCGCCTCCAGAGCGTGCAGCTGCTGTCGGGCGGCGAGAAAGCCCTCACCGCCATTGCGCTCATGTTCGGCATGTTCAAATACAAGCCGAGCCCGTTCTGCCTCCTCGACGAAATCGACGCGCCGCTCGACGACGCCAATATCGGCCGCTTCGTGGAGATGCTTCGCGGCATGCAGTCGCACACCCAGTTCATCGTCATCACGCACAACCGCAAGACGATGGAGATCGCCGACCGTCTCTACGGGGTCACGATGGAGGAGCCGGGCGTCTCCAAGCTGATTTCTGTCCAGTTGAACTGACCGCCGCGGCTGGCGTATGTACCTATCAAAGGAGCAGCGCTGATGCCACTGTCGATGTCGCGGTTCGGAGCCCCTCTTGCGCGCACGGCGCTCGCCTTCGCGGTCGTCACGACGACGGCGGCATGCGTCGGCAATCTGTCCGGCCGCGCGACCGACGAATGGACGCGCAGCTATCCGCTCGGCGCCGGCGGGGAAGTCGAGATCACCAACACGAACGGCGCCATCGAATTCGAGCCGGTCGACGGCTCCACGGTCGAAGTGCGCGCCGAGCGGATCGCGAAAGCGACGAGCGACGATGGCGCTCGCGAGCTCCTTCCGCGGATTACGATTTCCGAGAACGCAAACCCGAAGCACGTCACGATCAAGACCGAAGGGCTTGGCGGGCTGATGATCGGCGCGAGCGTCGAAGTGCGCTATCACGTCAAGGCGCCGCGGACGGCGGCGATCCGCGCCAGCAACACCAACGGGCAGATCACGATCAACGGAATGAGCGGAAAGATCGCGGCGCATACGACGAACGGCGCCGTCGTGATGGACCTGGGCGCGGTCGCGGACAAGATCGATGCAAGCACCACCAACGGCGCCGTAACGCTCACGCTGGCTCCGGACGCTAAAGCGGACCTGTCCGCATCGGTCACCAACGGCGGCATCAGCGTAACCGGCCTCAAGCTCGAAACCACCGAGCAGTCGCGCCGCAAACTCGAAGGCAAGATCAATGGCGGCGGACCTTCCGTGGAACTCCACACCACCAACGGCGGCGTCCGCGTTCGCGCCAAAGGTTCAGTCAGTTCGTGAATGAAGACAAAGCCAGCCGATATCAACGCCTGAAGCGCCAGGCCGACATCGCGTCTTTCGCCTGGACCGCAGGGCTCCTCGTCGTCCTCATCGCGAGCGGCCTCTCGCTCCAGCTCCGCACGCTCGCCGAGTCGTTCGCGCCGTCCTCGACGACGCTCGTCGTCACGCTCTACGTCGGGATGTTGCTGCTTCTCAGCGAGGTCGGCGGCGTGCCGCTCGCCTTCTACAGCGGATTCGTTCTCGAACGGCGCTACGGCCTGTCGACCGAGACCCTGAAGGTATGGATGCTCGATCAGCTGAAGGCATTTGGCGTCGGCCTCGTGCTCGCGCTGCCGGCTGCCGTCGCCGTCTATCTACTGATCGCGCGATTCCCTGACCGCTGGTGGCTGGCCGCCGGTGTCCTCTTCTCGCTCGTGATCGTGGGTCTGACCAACCTTGCGCCCGTTCTGCTCCTGCCGCTCTTCTACAGCGTCAAGCCGCTCGACCGGGAGTCGCTTCGCGCACGCCTGCTCGCGCTCGCCGACCGCGCCGGCGCCCGCGTGCTGGGCGCGTACGAGTGGGGCATGGGCGAGAAGACCAGGAAAGCAAACGCGGCGCTCGCCGGGATCGGCGGCACGCGGCGCATCCTCGTGTCCGATACGATGCTGGCCGAGTATTCAGACGAGGAGATCGAAGTCGTGCTCGCTCACGAGCTCGCGCATCACGTCCACGGCGACATCTGGAAGGGAATCGCGTTCGAGAGCGCGCTCATCGTGGCCGGATTCTTTCTCGCGGCCCAGCTGCTGCGATCGCTTGCGCCGTTCTTTGGTTTGCGAAGCGTCGCCGACGTCGCCGGGCTGCCGCTGCTGCTTCTCGCCGCGGGCGCCGTCTCGGTCGCGATGGTCCCGATTGCGCACGCGATGTCGCGAGCATTCGAGCGGAACGCCGACCGGTTCGCGCTCAGGCTCACCGGCAACCCGGGAGCATTCATCTCGGCCATGCGCCGTCTGGGCGCGCAGAATCTGGCCGAAGAGAACCCATCGAAGATCGTGCAATGGCTGTTCTACAGCCATCCCCCGATTCGCGAGCGGATCCAGGCGGCGCAGGCGTTTCAGCGCTGAGTCAGGTTAGGGCGAGTGCTGAGAGCGAGCGCCGCGCGCGCGAGCTCGCTCTCGGTTTGCTACGCGGGCGACTTGCTCGCTTCTTCCTGAAGAAGCGCTTTGCGGCTCAGGCGGATCTTGCCGGTGGGATCGATGTTGATGACCTTCACCAGGATCTGCTCGCCTTCCTTCAGCTCGTCCCGCACGTCCTTCACGCGATGATTCGCGATCTCCGAGACGTGCAGCAGGCCGTCGGTGCCGGGCATGATCTCGACGAAGGCGCCGAAATCGGTGATTCGCTGAATCTTCCCGAGATACGTCTTGTTCAGCTCGGGCGTGGCGGTCAGCTCCTGGATGATCGAGATCGCCTTCTGCGCTGATTCGCCGTCCGCCGACGCCACGTTCACGCGCCCGTCGTCCTCAACGTCGATCTTGACGCCGGTCCGCTCGATGATGCTGCGGATCATCTTGCCGCCGGGCCCGATCACGTCGCGGATCTTGTCGACGGGGATCCGGATCGTGACGATGCGCGGCGCGAAATCGGAGATGTTCGCGCGCGGGGTGGCGAGCGCCTCCGTCATCTTGCCGAGAATGTGCATGCGGCCGCGGCGCGCTTGATCGAGCGCCTTGCGCATGATGTCGGTGGTGATGCCGCTGACCTTGATGTCCATCTGGAGCGCCGTGATGCCGTCGGCGGTGCCAGCGACCTTGAAGTCCATGTCGCCGTAGTGATCCTCGGCGCCGGCGATATCGGAGAGGACCGCGTACTTGCCCGTCTTCTCGTCCATCACGAGGCCCATGGCAATGCCGGCTACGGGGGCTTTGAGCGGTACGCCTGCATCCATCATGGCCAGCGCTCCGCCGCACACCGACGCCATCGACGAGGAGCCGTTCGATTCCAGAATGTCGGACACGACGCGGACCGTGTACGGAAATTTTTCTTCTCCTGGGATCATCGGGGCGAGCGCGCGCTCCGCGAGCGCGCCGTGGCCGACCTCGCGCCGCCCGGGTCCGCGAAGGAACGCGACTTCACCGACCGAGAACGGCGGGAAGTTGTAGTGCAGCATGAAGCTCTTCCACGTCTCGCCTTCGAAGCTCTCGATCTTCTGCGCATCGTCGGCCGTGCCGAGGGTGCAGGTGACGAGCGCCTGCGTTTCGCCGCGCGTGAACACGGCCGAACCGTGTGTGCGGGGAAGGACGCTCGTCTCGATCCAGATCGGCCGGACCTCGTCGAACTTGCGGCCGTCGAGCCGCACGTTGTGCTGCAGGACTTCGTCGCGAAGGACCTTTTCCTTCAGCTCTTTGAAGATCTGCTTCGCTTCGACCTTGCGCTCGACCTCGCCCTCCGGAATCGACGCGACGAGCTCTTTCAGGGCTTCGTCGACGCGGTCGTAGTTTTCGAGCTTGCCGCGGATGCGCATCGCCTCGGTGAGCGGCACCATGACTTTTTCTTCAACCTCGCGGTAGAAGTCGTGGCCGATCTCCTTCTTCGCGACGGTGAGCTTCTTCTTGCCTGCCTCGGCGGCGAGCGCGTCGATCGTCGCGACGATCTGCTTGATCGCCTTGTGTGCGGCGTCGAGCGCTTCGACCACCTGGTCTTCGGTGACTTCCTTCGCGCCCGCTTCGACCATCACCAGGCCGTCTTTGCTGCCGGCGACGATCAGATCGAGCTTGCTGTCCTTGCGCTGCTGGAAGGTCGGGTTGATCAGATACTGACCGTCCACCAGGCCCACGCGAACGCCGGCGATCGTCTTCTCGAACGGGATCTCGGAAAGCGCGAGCGCAGCCGACGCGCCGGTGATGGCGAGCACGTCCGTGTCGTTCTCCTGATCGGCCGACAGGACGAGCGCGATGATCTGCGTCTCGTAGCGCCAGCCCGATGGGAACAGCGGCCGGATCGGCCGGTCGATGCAGCGGCTCGTGAGCACTTCCTTCTCGGCCGGTTTGCCTTCGCGCTTGAAGAAGCCGCCCGGAATACGCCCCGACGCGTAGGTGTATTCACGGTAGTCGACCGTCAGCGGGAGGAAATCGATCCCTTCGCGCGCACTGCCCGCGCGGCATGCCGTGACGAGAACGACCGAGTCCCCGAATCGGACGATGACGGAGCCGCCGGCCTGCTTGGCGAGCTTGCCGGTTTCGAAACGAAGCGTGTTGTTACCGATGGCGATTTCGCGAGTGTTCATAGGAGCTCAGAAGGCAAAAGTTAAAAGGCAAAAGGAAAAAGGAAAAAGGAAAAGGAAGAAGGATTTTGCCTTCTACCTTTGGCCTTTTCACTTCCTGATGTTCAGGCGTTTGATCAGGTCGGCGTAACGCTGCGCGTCCTTGGTCTTGAGATAGTCGAGCAGGCGGCGGCGGCGACCGACGAGCATCAGCAGCCCGCGGCGAGAGTGATGATCTTTCGCGTGCGCTTTGAAGTGCTCGGTGAGGTAATTGATGCGCTCGCTCAGAATCGCGACCTGCACTTCAGGCGAGCCGGTGTCTGCCTCGTGGGTTTTGTAACTGCCGATTAACTCAGTCTTGCGGTCCTTGGATAGCGACAATGTGCAGTCCCTCCACGAACGCTCCAGAACCGTTCAGGAACCGGATGCGCCGTCTGTACGAAAAACGCTTACTTGAGCAAGATCAACATCTTACCATCAGAACAAGACGCGGGTGCAAGAATCCGGAGAGCCCCGCGGGTTCCGCCATGCCGAGGAGGTCGCCGCCCGCGCCGAGGAGGCGAACACTCTCGCCCGCGCCTTCGCGCCGTTCGACAATCTGAGACGGGCCAATTTGGCGTCCGTGCGCGAGATAGTCTTCGCCTTCACCCGAGAGGACAACGGCCGGCAGCTTCGGCAGCATCGCGGACAGCGGAACGAGCCGGGCCGCGGCCGCTGCGCTGTCGCGGTCGACCTCGTCGAGCGGGATCGCATCGGCCAGGGTGAAGTCGGCGCTCCGAGTTCGTCGCAGCGCCGCGAGATGAGCGCCGATTCCCAGCCGTTCGCCGAGGTCGTGCGCAAGGCTTCTGACATAGAACCCGGCCGAGCATTCAATCCGCAGGGCAACCTGCGCTCCGTCCACGCTCACAACCTCAATGGCGCGCGTCGTCACGAGCACCGGTTGCGGCCCCAAGTCGAGCTGCGGATCGGCCTCACTCGTCGAGCGAGGGTCACACGTCGAGCGAGGCTCAGACGTAGCGCGAGGCTCACACGTAGCGCGAGGCT
>Ga0105240_10008864_pt1 | contig 14317 bp, 13 predicted proteins | sample KBSC54metaG_FD_80426 | JGI IMG/M metagenome (GOLD analysis project Ga0105240, IMG submission 80426) | Corn rhizosphere microbial communities from Kellogg Biological Station, Michigan, USA - KBS C5-4 metaG | ecosystem: Host-associated > Plants > Roots > Rhizosphere > Soil | place: Michigan, USA... | reverse complement strand
TGTGCGGGAGCTGTCGCATCTCGAGCAGCTCGAGACGCGGAGTGACCCGCACCGCAATCCAGCGCTCCGCGAGCTCGCGACCGGTTATCTCGGGCTCGTCCCGGGCGGGCTCGACCCCGAGGTGCCGGAGGACACGCGCTGGCATCCGCTCGACGAGCTGCCGGACCTCGCCTACGACCACGAAGAGATCCTCCTCGGCGCGCGTGAGCGCCTTCGCGCCAAGCTCTCCTACACGAACCTCGGTTTCGCACTGGCGCCGCCGAGCTTCACGCTCGCCGAGCTGCGCGACCTCTATGCCGCAGCGCTGGGGCATCCGGTGAGCGCGACGAACCTCCAGCGCGTGCTGCTTCGTCGGGAGCTGCTGGAGGAAACGGGGGAGCGGCGCCGTTACGGCAGCGGCGGCGGCCGGCCCGCCGCGATCTACCGGTTCCGCAGCCGCCGGCTGGAGATAACCGACCAGTTCGCCGTCCTCCGGCCGCCTACAATGGCCCGCTGAGTTGGCTGTCCGTACCCAAACCCTGATGCAGCCGCGGCGACTCAACGTCCGCGCCTGGCTCGCCTTCCTTTTCGGCGTCGTGGCCGCTGCTGCGATTCCCGTGGGGATCGAGCTGACCCGGAAGATTTCCGGCGTGGCGCTGCTCGATGCCGTCTGGGCGATCCCGGTCGCCGCCCTCGCGGCGACGGCCTCGCTCCTCTTCGCCCGCGGAGCCCGCGGCGCGATCGCGCGGACGCTCGAGCGAACGGGCGGGTCGGCAACTATCCGGCTAGCGCGCATTCTCGCCGTGGCAGGCATCTGCCTCACGCTCTCCGCATCGATCGCAGTGGGGCTCTACGAGTTGCTCTTGCGCCTCGAGCACTGAGTCGTAGACTCCTTCCGTGTTCGACATCGGCCACAGCCTCCGGGAGGCGCGCGAACGGCAAGGACTCGGCTATCCCGAGATCGAGCTCGGGACGAAGATCCGCGCGAAGTACATCAGGGCCCTCGAGGAGGAGGACTTCGATGCGATCCCGGGGGACGCTTATACGCGTGGGTTCCTGAGGACGTACGCGGAGTATCTCGGGCTCGACGGCGAGGTCTACGTCGACGAGTACGCGTCGCGTTTCCTCATGAGTTGGCGCGACGAAGTACCCGCGCGGCGGGACAGTCCGCGCCGTATTCGAACACGTCACCGTCCGATCGAGCGACGCGCGGTTCTCCTCGTCCTTGCCGGGATAGCCGTCGTGACCGCGCTCGTCTTCGCGGCCTGGCGGTATGGCGGGTCGACGAGCCACACCCCGGGGCTCGGCACGCAGCAGAAGCAAAAGCATTCAGCGCCTCCGCGTCAGCTCGTCCTGCGCGGCGTCAGCCGCGGGACGTATGTCGAGGTGCGCCGCAACAAGGCGTCCGGCAACGTGGATCTCCAGGGGACGGTGGGAGCGGGGGAGACCGACCGGCTCGCCGGAAGCCGTTTCTACCTCCTCGTCCGCACGCCTGCCGGCCTTCACATCACGCTCAACGGCCGAGCCGTGGCGCTGCCGAACGTGCACAACCTCTGCGTCCGCGTCACGCCACAGCGGACGACACGCCTCCACTGTTGAGCCGTCGGCCGCGGGCCGTCGTCGTCGTCACCGGCAGCGAGCTCGTCCGCGGCGAGCGCACCGACCGCAACGGTCCGTTCCTCGCCGGCGAGGCCCTGACACACGGGCTCGAGCCCGCCCGAATCACGATCGTCGGAGACTCGCCTACCGAGCTGCAGGCGGTGTTGCGCGAGGGGCTGGATGCGGACGCGTGTCTCGTCTCCGGCGGTCTCGGCCCGACGCACGACGACCGGACCGTGGAGATGCTCGCGCGCGCGGCGGGGATCGAGCTCGTCGTCGACGAAGCGCTCGAGGAGGAGATCGAGTCGATCTCGCGCGCGGTCGCGGAGCGCCTGCGGAGGCCGTACACGGACTTCGCGCCCGGCGTGACGAAGCAGGCGACGCGGCCGGCCACAGCAGTGTCGATCGGGCTCGCAGGCACGGCCCCGGGCCTCGTCTTCCGCGCCCCGACCGGTTGCGTTGTCGTCGTTCTTCCCGGTCCGCCCGGCGAGCTGAGGCGGCTGTGGCCGAACGCGCTCGCGAGTGAGCCGATGCGGGAGTTGCTCTCGCGGGCGCAGCCTCCGGGACGGCGCGTGCTGCGGCTGTTCGGCGTGAGCGAGTCCGCGGTGGCGCGTGCGCTCGAGGAGGCCGGCGGGGACGGCTCGGGCGTCGAGGCGACGATCTGCGCTCGCGAGTTCGAGATCCACGTCGATCTCTTGGCCGAGCCCGATGCGGAGGAGCGCGCCGAGGCGCTCGAGGCGGCGCTCGCCGAGAGGCTCGAGCAATGGCTGTTTGCCCGCGACGAGCAACGAGTCGAGGAGCTCGTGCTCCAGCTCGCGGCCGCGCGCGGCCTGCGCCTCGCGACCGCCGAGTCGTGCACCGGAGGGATGGTCGCGGCGCGGCTCACCGGTGTGCCCGGCTCGAGTACGTCGTTTGTCGGCGGTGTCGTTGCGTATGCCGACGAGGTGAAGCGGAGCGAGCTCGCCGTGCCGGCGAAACTCCTGGCCGAGCACGGTGCGGTCTCGGCCGAGGTCGCGGCTGCGATGGCAGAAGGAGCGCGCGGCCGGCTCGACGCCGACGTCGCCGTCGCGGTGACCGGCATCGCGGGGCCCGACGGCGGGACGCCCGAGAAGCCGGTCGGGCGAGTCCACATCCACGCCGTGGGCCCGGACGGCGCGTTGGCGCGCATGCTCGACCTGCCCGGCGAGCGCGAGCAGATACGGGTCCGTGCGACCGTCACGGCGCTGCATCTCCTGCGTGCGCTTCTGCTGGGAAGCCGCGACGAAGACGCGTGAGTGTCCCCGCTAGCGTGAGCAGCGATGAACGGCTCCGCCTCTTTCTTGCCCTGCGCGTGCCCGAGGATGTCCTCGCGGAGATCGAACGCTGGCAGTGCGGCGAGTTGCCCGGCGTGCGGCTCGTCCAGCGCGAGCACCTGCACGTCACGCTCGCGTTCCTCGGTCATCGGCCGGTCGGGGAGCTCGACGCGATCGTCGATGCCCTTCGTCGGGCGTCAGCCGAACCTGGGGAGATCCGTCTCACGCCGGCCCGCTACCGCGAGACGCGGAGCGTCGGCATGCTCGTCCTCGAGGACGAAAGAGGCAGTGCAGCTGCGCTCGCGGACGACCTGCAGGGGCGGCTCGAGCGGCTCGGCGTCTACCGCCGCGAGAGTCGGCCCTGGCTGCCGCACCTCACCGTCGCGCGCTGGCGGGAGCGCCCGCGGCTGCAGCCCGCACTCCCGTCGGTGGGAACGTTTGTTCCGTCCGACGCTGCTGCTTACCTATCCCGACTGCACCCCGGCGGGGCGCGGTACGAAGTCTTGGAATCTGTCGCTTTAGGAGGCTGAGAGGTGGACAAGCACGAAGCACTCGACGTGGCGCTCGGCCAGATCGAGCGGCAGTTCGGCAAGGGCTCGGTCATGAAGATGAACGACCGAGCGGCCGTCTCGGTCGGCGCCGTCTCCACCGGCTCGCTCGCACTCGATCTCGCGCTCGGGATCGGGGGTCTACCGCGCGGCCGTGTCGTCGAGATCTTCGGCCCCGAGTCGTCGGGCAAGACGACCCTCGTCTACCACGTGATCGCCGAAGCTCAGCGAAGGGGCGGCATCTGCGCCTTCATCGACGCCGAGCACGCGATGGACCCGGCGTACGCGAAGAGGATCGGCGTCGACATCGACAACCTTCTCGTTTCGCAGCCCGACACGGGTGAGCAGGCGCTCGAGATCGCGGAGCTCCTGATTCGCTCCGGCGCTCTCGACGTCGTCGCCGTCGACTCGGTCGCGGCATTGACACCGAAGGCCGAGATCGAGGGCGAGATGGGGGACAGCCACGTCGGCCTCCAGGCGCGCCTCATGAGCCAGGCGTTGCGCAAGCTTGCCGGCACCCTCAACCGCACCGACACGATCTGCATCTTCACGAACCAGCTGCGCGAGAAGATCGGCGTCATGTTCGGGAATCCCGAGACGACGCCGGGCGGCCGGGCGCTGAAGTTCTATTCGTCCGTACGGCTCGACATCCGCCGGATCGAGACGCTGAAGGAGGGCGTCGAGGCGTTCGGCAACCGCGTCCGCGTCAAGGTCGTGAAGAACAAGGTCGCGCCGCCGTTCAAGCAGGCGGAGTTCGACATCATCTACGGCTCCGGCATCTCGTGGGAAGGCACGGTGCTCGACGCAGCGCTCGAGCGGAAGGTCGTGACGAAGTCGGGCTCGTACTTCAGCTTCGGCGACGAGCGGCTCGGCCAGGGTCGCCAGAACGCGACCGCCTTCCTCCGCGAGCATCCCGACGTTACGCAGCACGTGCTCCAGCAGATCCAGGTGGAGCTCGGCTCGGACCAGATTGCCTCTGCGCGGCTGCTGCCGACCGCCGGAGAGGAGTCCGCGGCCTCCAACGGCAAAGCAGAGGTGGCCGCGGAGGCCCTCGCGTCGGCCGAAGCCGAGGCGTGACCCCAACCGTCACGGGGCTGCACGAGCGGAAGCGCGGCCGGGTAGCGGTCGAGCTCGACGGCAAACCGTGGCGTGTGCTGCCAGCAGATGCAGTCGTACGGACTGCGCTCACGGTCGGGCGCAGGCTGGACCGGCCTAAGGCCCGAGAGCTGGCCCGGGAGGTACGCCGGGCCAAAGCGCTGGCGGCGGCGAAGCGATCGCTGGCCGCGAGCGGCCGCTCGGAACGCGCTCTCGAGCAGCGGCTGGCACTGGCGGGCCACTCCGCTGCCGCGCGCAAAGACGCGATCGCGTCCCTCGGCCGTGCTGGGATCGTCGACGATGCCCGCCTGGCCGAGAATCGGGCGGAGCTGCTCGCGCGTCGCGGCTACGGCGACGCCGGCATCCGGGCCGACCTCCGGCGGCGCCTTATCTCAGCCGACATCGCGGCCGACGCCGTCGCCGCACTCGACCCAGAGCTCGAGCGCGCCGAACGGCTGCTCGCAGGTCAGAGCCTCACGCCGGCGCTGCTCCGCCGCCTCTCCGGTCGCGGGTTCTCGCGCGAGACCCTCGAGGAAGTCACGACTGCGTTTGCGCAAGAGGCCTGAGGCGCGGTAGGATTCCTACGCATTCCATTCGACGTTTTGCCTGCAAAAGCAGCTTTTCCGAAACCGCATCCGATGATCGACCGCTCAGACCCGACGACACGGAGGTTACGCGCGAGGTAGCGCGGTGACCTTCGGTGGGCAGCTGCCCACCGAATGAGGCTTCTCGAACAGCTGCCGGCCAGGCCCGGCGCCGGATGAGACGTACCGCCGAACGGCGGTTGAGTCCTCGACCGAGGAGCCGGCAATGCTGATCGGGATCGGAATTGCCATCGGGATCGCCGGAGGCGCGGCCCTGGCCCTGCTCGCCGTCTCCGTCTTCGGCACGACCGGAGTGACAAAGGCTCGCCGGATCCGCGATCAGCTCCTCGAAGACGCACAACGCGAAGGGGATGCCGTGCGGCGCGAGGCGCAGGTCGAAGCGCGCGAGCAGGCCGTCCGGCTGCGAAGCGAGATCGACGCCGAGCTCACCGACCGCCGCGCTCAAGTTCTGAAGATCGAGGAGCGCGTTCTGGCGAAAGAGCTGGAGATCGAGAAGAAGCTCGAAGAGCTCTCGCGCCGCGACCAGGGGCTTGCCGACCGGGAGGAACACATCCGGCAGCTTCAGGAGGAGCTCAAGGAGACGAAGAGCGCCCAGGTCGCCGAACTCGAGCGGGTGGCCGGCCTGACCCAGCCGGATGCGCGGGCGCTGGTGCTCGAGCGCGGCGAGGAGCAGGCGCGGCACGAGCTCGCACGGCGCGTCCGCACGCTCGAGGACGAGGCACGCGCCGACTCGAAGCGCCGCGCGCGCAACCTCGTCGCGGATGCGCTGCAGCGGGTTGCCGCGAGCCACACCGCAGAGACGACAGTGACGGTCGTGGAGCTCCCCTCCGACGACATGAAGGGGCGCATCATCGGCCGGGAGGGCCGGAACATCCGCGCCCTCGAGCATCTCACCGGTGTCGACTTCATCGTCGACGACACCCCTCACGCGGTCGTGCTCTCCTCCTTCGACGGGCTTCGCCGGGAGATCGCGCGGCTCACCGTGACGAAGCTCCTCGAGGACGGCCGGATCCACCCCGCGCGGATCGAGGAGACGTACTACGAGTCGAAGGCGGAGGTCGAGGAAGTCGTGCGCCAGGCGGGCGAGCAGGCGGTCTTCGAGGCGAACTGCGGCCCCTTCCCCGAGGAGCTCGTGCAGATCCTCGGTCGGCTCCGCTTCCGCACGAGCTATGGCCAGAACGTCCTCAAGCACACGCTCGAGGTCGTGCACCTTGCCGGAATCATGGCGACGGAGCTGGAGGCGAGCGTGCAGACGGCGAAGCGTGCGGCAATGCTCCACGACATCGGCAAGGCGATGACGCACGAGATCGAGGGCTCGCACGCGTTGATCTCCGCGCAGCTCGCACGGCGCCACGGCGAGTCCCAGGGCGTCGTCCATGCCATCGAGGCGCACCACTACGAGGTGCAGCCGCAGACCGTCGAGGCCGTTCTCCTGATTTCGGCGGACGCCGTCTCCGCGAGCCGGCCCGGCGCACGTGGCGAGAGCCTCGAGCAGTACATCAAGCGCCTCGAGGCGCTCGAAGAGCTCGCAGCGTCCAAGCAGGGCGTCGAAAAGGTGTACGCGCTCCAGGCGGGGCGCGAGATCAGAGTCATCGTCAGCCCCGGCGAGGTCGACGACGATTCAGCCGCACTCCTCGCGCACGAGATCGCCCGCGAGATCGAGGATCGCCTCGAGTATCCCGGCCAGGTGAAGGTGACCGTGATTCGGGAGAGCCGAGCAGTCGACGTGGCCAAGAACCATTCCGCGGCGAACTCGCACCCGGTGCAGGAGCAGCCGGATCAGGCCGCGGAATCGCCGATCCAGGCCGCGTAAGAGTCCGGGCTACCCTTCGCGCTGTGAAGCGCTACCACGTCACGACGTTCGGCTGCCAGATGAATGCCCACGATGCGGAGCGGATCAAGGGCATGCTCGAGGAGCTCGGGCTCGGCGAAGCAGCTTCACAGGAGCAGGCGGACGTGATCGTCCTCAACACGTGCACGATCCGCGAGAAGCCGGACACACGCTTCGCAGCGCACATGGGGAATGCGGCGAAGCGCAAGCGCGAACGCCCCGGCACCGTTGTCGCGGTCGGCGGTTGCTATGCCGAGGCCCAGCGCGAGCGGCTGTTCGCTCTCTATCCGGCCGTCGACGTTGCGTTCGGGCCAGGAACGATCTCGCACCTCGGTGACTGGCTCGGCGCCGGCGGCGAGGGCATCGCGCGCGGCTCCTTCGGAACCGGGGAGGAGCGTGCGTTCGCCGCAAGACTTCCGGTCCGGCGCGAGCGGCGCTTCCAGGCGTGGGTCCAGGTCTCGATGGGCTGCAACTCCGTGTGCTCCTACTGCATCGTCCCCGCAGTGCGTGGGCGCGAGATCTCGCGCCGGCCCGGCGAGGTCGTCGCCGAGGTCGAGCGGCTCGCCGCGGAGGGTGTCCGCGAGGTGACGCTGCTCGGCCAGAACGTCAACTCGTACGGCCGCGACCTCGGTTCGAGCTTTGCGGAGCTCTTGCGCGCCGTCGACGCTGTCGAGGGCATCGAGCGGATCCGCTTCACGAGCCCGCACCCGAAGGACTTCCGCCGCGACGTGATCGCCGCGATGGCGGAGTGTGCAGCGGTCTGCGAGCACGCTCACCTGCCACTCCAGTCGGGGTCGAGCCGTGTGCTCAAGGCGATGCGGCGGACGTACTCCCGCGAGCGCTACCAGCGTCTTGCCGAAGAGCTCCGAGCCGCGATCCCGGATCTCGCGCTGACGACCGACATCATCGTCGGCTTCCCCGGCGAGACCGAGGATGAATTTCACGAGACGCTCGAGGTCGTGGAGGAGATCGGCTTCGACGGCGCCTTCACCTTCGTCTACTCGCCGCGCGCCGGAACCGAAGCCGCCTCCATGCCGGACCAGGTGCCGGAAGAGGTGAAGCGCGAGCGCATCGAACGGCTCGTCGAGGCCGTGCAACGGATTGCGGCTGAGCGGAACGCGGGTCGGGTAGGGCTGGTCGAGGAGGTGCTCGTCGAGGGACCAAGCCGCACGGCGCCGGACCTGCTGCGCGGCCGGACGCGCCGCAACACGACCGTGAACTTCAGCGGCGACGCCGCTCCCGGCGACCTCGTCGAGGTCGCGATCGCAAGCGCAACCTCGACGACACTTTGCGGTGCTCACCTTGCGGCAGCTGCGGCCTAGAGACCTCGTCTGGGACGGCTGCCTCAACGTCCGTGAGCTCGGCGGGCTGCCGACCGCAGAAGGCGGCGAGACGCGGTTCGGCGCCATCGTGCGTGCGGACAGCGTCCGCCAGCTGACCGGCGAAGGGTGGCAGTCACTCGTCGACCACGGCATCCGCACGGTGATCGATCTGCGGGGCGACGACGAGCGCGCTGAGGATCCCCCGGCCGCGGTGCCGGTCGAGGTCGTGCATGTGCCGTTTCTGGAGGCCAGCGAGGCTGAATGGGAGAAGATCGGCGAGGAGCTCGACGCAGCTGTCGCGGCAGCGCCCGACGTGCCGAGCGCGACCCGCGACGTCTACCTGGTCTTCCTCGAGCGCTTCCGTTCGAACGTTGCCGCGGCCGTAAGAGCGATTGCGAACGCACCTGCCGGCGGGATCGTCATCCACTGTGCGGGCGGCAAGGATCGCACGGGGCTGCTCTCCGCCTTCCTTCTCCATCTCGGCGGTGTTGCCGGCGACGAGATTGCGGCGGATTACTCGCTCAGCGAGGAACGGCTGCGTCCGCGGCACGAGGCGTGGTTCGAGGCCGCCTCCTCGGAGGAGGAGCTCGAGCGGCTCAGGCGGATCGCGCAGACTCCGGCAGCTTCGATGACCGGCGTCTTCGCCGAGCTCGAGCGTCGCTACGGAGGCGTGGAGTCATACCTCCGCGGGGCGGGCCTGACGGCCGAGGAGCTCGAGCTCGTCCGCGAGCGCCTCCGTGGCTGAGCGTGTGATCGGCCTCTTCGGGCCGACCGCGAGCGGGAAGTCGGACGTCGCAGCGGCCATCACGCTGTTGCACCCGTCCGAGGTCGTCTCGGCTGACGCCATGCAGGTCTATGACGGCCTGCCGATCCTCACGAACCGGTCGCCACACCCCGAGCGGCTCGTCGGGATCTGGCCGCTTTCGCATCTCGCGTCGGTCGGCGAGTACGCCCCGCTCGCGCACAGCGCGATCGACGAGATCCTCGCCGCCGGCGGCACGCCACTCGTCGCCGGAGGGACCGGGCTCTATTTTCGTGCGGCTCTCGCCGAGCTCGAGCTGCCTCCCGCGCCGGCAGCCGGCGCGCGTGAGCGGTGGGGACAGCTCTACGACGAAGCCGGAGAGGGGGCGGCGCACGCTCGGCTCGGCGCGCTCGACCCGGCCGCAGCCGCCCGCATCCATCCGAACGATCGCCGCCGTGTCGTTCGCGCGCTCGAGCTCGCAGAAGCAGGCCACTCGCTCGTGCCTCGGCGCGACAGCCTCTTCGGTGGCGCCTGGCGCCATCCCACCCTCCTCATCGGGCTGGACGTAGCAAAGCCCGAGCTCGACCGGCGGATCGTGGAGCGGACGAGGCGCATGTTCGACGCCGGCGTCGAGGAAGAGGTGCGCAAGGCGCTCGCCGCCGAGCCGTCCACGACCGCGAGGAAGATCATCGGCCTCGACGAGGTCGCGACGCTGCCGCGCGAGGAGGCGATCGAAGCGCTGATCGTGCGGACCCGGCGCTACGCCGCGTATCAGCGCAAGTGGCTGCGTCGGCTCGAAGGGCTCGTTATGGTCGCGGCCGACCGACCACCGGAGGAGACCGCTGCTGAGATCGTCGCGCTGGCACGCACACGGGAACGTCTACCTCGTCCATGAAGGGCCGGTGACCGGCGTCGATCTGTCCGGGACGGACGGCGCGGTCGAGGTGCTCGCGGTCGAGGGTGACGACATCTCGGTCGGCATCGTCAATCCGGACGGATCGCGCGCCGAGATGTCCGGCAACGGGACCCGCATCGCCGCGGCCTGGTTGATGAGCCGCACCGGATCGTCGCGGGCCCGCGTGCACGTCGGGCCGAGAACGGTGGAGGTGCGACGGATAGAGGACGTCGTCTACGAGTCGGAGTTCGGCGCGGTTGAGGTGGGGGAGCCGGAGCTCGTCGACGGGATCGAGCTGACGCCGGTCGTGGTCGGCAATCCCCACGCCGTAGTCCTGGGCGACCCGAGCCGGATTGGGGAGCTGGGTCCACGGCTCGAGAAGCATCCTCGCTTCCCAGGGCGCACGAACGTGCAGGTCGCCCGGGTGAACGCACCTGGCGAAGTGACCGCCCGCGTCTGGGAGCGCGGCGTGGGGGAGACGGAGGCGTCCGGGACGAGCGCGGTGGCTGTTGCCGCAGCGACCCATCGCGGCGGCAACGTCGTCGTGCACTTTCCGGGCGGCGACCTGCAAGTGCGCCTGGCCGGAGGCCGTGCGTGGCTCACCGGGCCGGCGGAGCCGCTCGACGAATTGCCGGGCTCCGGTCACGAAGCCGGTACGAGCGAGTAACAGGTTCCGCGGTATCGTCGCCTCCGAGGGCGGAGGGAGATACCCCACCCTATGGGCGGGGTCTGAGATCTTCTCCGCCGCAACCGGCCCGTGTGCCGCGCTACGCCCCGATTTCGAACTCACGTAGCACGTCGTTCAAGCTCGTCTTGAGATCGGTCTGAGCGCTCCGCCAGCCCACTACGAGCGCACACGCGACCTGGTACGTCCCCGCAGGGAACTCCTTCGGCCTCGTCCCCGGCACGACCACCGCCCGGGGTGGCACGTACCCCCGGTGCTCCACAGGCTCGGCGCCCGTCACGTCGATTACCGGCACCGACCCCGTCAGCGACACGTTCGGTGCGAGTACGGCGCGCTCTCCGATGACGACGCCCTCGGTGAGGATGCAGCGCGACCCGATGAACGCGCCGTCCTCGACGATCACGGGGCGCGCCTGCAGCGGCTCGAGCACCCCGCCGACGCCGACGCCGCCGGCCAGGTGGACGTCTGCTCCGATCTGTGCGCACGACCCGACCGTGGCCCACGTGTCGACCATCGTGTTCGGGCCGACCCAGGCGCCGATGTTGACGTAGCTCGGCATCAGGATCACGCCGGGAGAAAGAAACGACCCGTACCGCGCGGTCGCTGGCGGCACGACACGGACGCCGCGCTCGGCGTGGTCGTGCTTGAGCGGGATCTTGTCGAGATACGTGAACGGGCCAACCTCGATCGGCTCGACCTTCCGCAGACGGAAGTACTCGAGGATCGCCGCTTTCGCCTCCTCGTTCACCCGCCAGTCGCCATCGACCTTCTCGGCGACCCGCACTTCGCCGCGGTCGAGCGCCGCGATCGTGCCTTCGACGTCCATCACACCTCCCGCAGGATCTCTGCCGCGCGCTCGCACTCCTCGACGGTAGGCACGAGCGCGAAGCGGACATAGCCCGCGCCGCTCGGCCCGAACATCTCACCCGGGGACACGATGATCCCACGCTCGAGGAGCTCAGCCGGGTCGGGTCCCACGACCCAGAGGTACATCGTCGCGGCGCTCGCCACGATCTCCCAGCCCCGGCCCTCGATCGCCGGGATCATCACGTCCCGCTTGGCGCGGTACCGCGCCCGCGTGTCCTCGACGTGGCGGTCGTCGTTCCAGGCGACGACGGAAGCCCGTTGTACGAATTCCTGTGGCGCCGTCCCGACCGTCGGGCGATACGACTTCAGAGCGCCGACGATCTCGGCCGGGCCGGCGACGAAACCGGAGCGGTAACCGGTCATCGAGGACCGCTTGCTCAGCGTCTGGAAGACGACGGTGTGCGACCGGTCCGCGGCCTGGAGGGCGGAGGGCGGCGGCTCGTCGAACCACAGCTCCGTGTACGCCTCGTCCGAGCCGACGACGAAGTCGTGACGCTCGGCCGCCTCGGCGATGGCATCGTAGAACTCGCGCGGCGCCACCGCTCCGGTCGGGTTGTGCGGGTAATTGACCCAGACCAGCGCGACGTCGTCGTCGAGCTCCGCGAGATCCGGCAGGAACCCGTTCTCGCGCCGCAGCGGAAGCGTCTGCACTCGTGCCCCGGCGAAACGGGCACCGCGTTCGTACACAGGGTAGGCAGGCTCGCCGAACGCCACGACGCGACCCGCGGTTTCGAGCACCTGCGCGAGCGAGAAGATCGCCTCCTTCGAGCCGTACGTCGGCACGATCTCCGTCTCCGGATCGACCGAGACGCCGAAGCGCCGCTCGAGCCACCCGGCGGCGGCGTCGCGAAGCTCGGGCAACCCCTGCGCGAGCGGATACGGCGCGCGCTCAGGCAGCGCCTCGACGAGTGCGTCGCGGATCATCGGATCCGTCGGCTCGTTCGGGTCGCCCTTGCCGAAATCGATCACCTCGACCCCCGCCGCAAGCAACCTCCGCCGCTCCTCCTCGAGCCGCGTGAACGGGTACACGGCCATCTCCGTCAGCACCGGGTTGATCACGAGAGGAACCTAGCCAGCGTCTCGTACACCGCGTGGAGGTTCGCGATCGGGATGTGCTCGTCCTGCCGGTGCGCGGCCGTCGTCGCGCCAGGGCCGTAGTTGATCGCGTCGATCCCATGCTCTGCGAACTGCGCGACCGGCGTCCATGCCTGTTTCGGCGCCACCTCGTGCACGAGTTCTCGGAGCCGGATCACAAGCGGATTCGACAGCGCCGGGACTGCGGACGGAGAGTTGTAGAGGACCTCGAGCTCGCCTCCGGAGACGTGCTCCCGCAGCCGCGCCTCGGCTTCTCCGCGCGAGCGGCCGGGCGCGTAACGGAAGTTGAGCTCCGCGGAGGCCCGGGCCGGCACGACGTTCGCTGCGATCCCGCCTTCGACACGCACCACGCTCAGCACCTCTCGAAAAACGAGGCCGTCGAGCTCGACATCGCGTGGCTCGAGCGACGCAAGCGGCGCCAGACCCGCGGCGAGCGCGTGAATCGCGTTGTGGCCGGTCCACGGCCGCGCGGAATGCGCGCTCTCGCCGTGAAACGCGATGCGGGCCTGAAGGTTGCCGAGGCACCCGGCGTGGAGGATCCCGTCCGTCGGCTCGAGCACGACCGCAAGCTCGACACCTGCGAGTGCCTCACCGGCGAAGACACCGGGCAGCGGGCTCTCGTCGATGGGGACCTCCTCGCGGGTGAAGAAGACGTAGCGCCCAGGTGCGCCGTCGCGCGCGAGCTCGAGCATCACCGCCACGCCGCCCTTCATGTCACTCGCGCCGAGGCCGTGCACGGCGTCGTCCGCGATCCAGCCGGGGATGTTCCCCTGGGCGGGCACCGTGTCGACGTGGCCCGCGAGCGCGACCGGCGCGTCGCCGCTTCCCCAGACGATCGCCTCGCCGTCGTCGTAGAGCGGCTCGCCGGGCAGGAGCCTCCGCACGAGCTCCATCGCAGCGGCCTCTCGGCGGCTCTCCGAGGGGACGTTCACGAGCTCGAGCGTCCGGGCAGCGAGATCGGAAGCGGGCATGGCAGGAGTCATAATGACCGGCGGATGGCGGTGAGACAGCCCGATCGCTCCTGGGCGGCCGAGCCCGAGCGCGGGCTCGTGCTTGCCGTGCTCGCTCCCGGCTCTGACGGAGCCGACGAGCTCGCGGAGTTCGAGGAGCTCGCGCGGACGGCGGGAGTCGAGCCCGTGCGCCGGGTCGTCCAGCATCGGCGGTTTCCCGACGCGCGCACGTATGTCGGCAAGGGAAAGGTCGAAGAGCTGAAACGTGAGTACGGCGATGCCGGCGCGGAAGTGCTGCTCGTCGACACCGAGCTGAGCCCGGCACAGCAGCGGACGCTCGAGAACGCCCTCCAGGCGCGCGTCGTCGACCGAACCCAACTGATCCTCGACATCTTCGCTCTGCACGCCGTCAGCGCCGAGGGGAAGCTCCAGGTCGAGCTCGCGCAGCTCGAGTACAACCTCCCGCGCATGCGGGGCATGTGGCAGCACCTCGAGCGGCTCGGCGGCGGCACCGGAGGCCTCGGCGCCGGAGTCGGCACTCGCGGCCCCGGCGAGTCGCAGCTCGAGACGGATCGGCGCCTCGCGCGGCGGCGCATCACACTCCTTCGCGAACGGCTGCGCAAGCTCAGCCGGCAGCGCGACATCCGGCGCAAGGAACGGCGGCGGACGGAGACACCGACGGTGGCGCTCGCCGGTTACACGAACGCCGGCAAGTCGACGCTCCTCAACGCCCTCACCGAGGCGGGTGTCTCCGTTCGCGACCGGTTGTTCGAGACGCTCGATCCCACCACGCGCGGCTTCGAGCACGAGGG
>Ga0105240_10008862_pt1 | contig 14321 bp, 15 predicted proteins | sample KBSC54metaG_FD_80426 | JGI IMG/M metagenome (GOLD analysis project Ga0105240, IMG submission 80426) | Corn rhizosphere microbial communities from Kellogg Biological Station, Michigan, USA - KBS C5-4 metaG | ecosystem: Host-associated > Plants > Roots > Rhizosphere > Soil | place: Michigan, USA... | reverse complement strand
GGGCGTGGACTCGGCGCCCGTATCCACGATCGAAAGGGATGGTCATGGGACTACAACATGACACATTTTCCGGCTCGGCACCATCTTTGGGACCGGTTGAACGACCCAAACAGCGTCAATCTCAAGGAGAGCCCCATGGAATCGCGCGACGCCTCGCCGACTCTGTGCACTCGCATCGATTACCGCCTTGTTATCGGTGACCGCGCCCGGCACCATTTGCAACGAGGCATGCTCGCGCGCGTCGTCATCGTTGCGGCACTCGTCGGCGTTCCGCGCGCCGCAATTCGAGCGCAAGCCTCGCACGGTTTCCCCGAGGGCGCTGCCATTCTCAGGACGTGGTTCGATCATGTGCAGCGCGACGAGCTCGACTCGCTGGCCGCGTTGCTGGCACCCGACTTCGTTTTTGTCAGCGACGGCGCCCGCATGGACCGGCAGCCGTTCGTGGCCATGATCAAGAGCCTTGGGATTCGCCACCCGCGCGTGCAACTCTCGAACGTCACGGCGCATCGATCGGGAAGCGTCGGCTACCTCATCTACGATCGTGTCGAATCGTTCGAGTCACACGGCGCTAAACGGGTGGTGCCGGAGACCGGCACGATTGTGTTCGCGCGACGGGGCCCGGCATGGTTGATCGTTCTCTGGACCACGACGTCGCCGCCAGGTTAACTACGGCGGCGACTCACTGGTCATGATGCGCAGCACCGGTTTGCCGTTCACGTTCTCGAGCGGGAAATACACCAGGTGCGTGCGCGGATCCACGGACACCGTGTGTGCATGCGGCATGAAGAGATTGCCCTCGTGATGCAGCGTGATCCCGTTCGCGCCGACGCGTTCGGTGAACACCGAGACCAAGCCTGATTCGGCGGACACGTACAAGCGACGCCATCCCGGATCGAAGGCCAGCACGTCCGGATCGTCGCCGACGTGCTCGGTCGAGAGGACCTTCATCGTCGAGAGATCGACCACGGCTAACGTTGCATTCCCTTCGCCCGCAACGAATGCGACGCCGTGGGCCGGATCGAGCGCGATGCCGTGCGGCTCCTTGATGCCCGGCAACGGATGACGCGATGTGATCGTCGCCGTTGAGGGGTTCAGCACCGCCAACTCGTTCGGCTCGTGCACCGCCACCAGAATGCGCTTCACCGTCGGGTCGTACACCGTGTTGCCGGCTTCGCCGCCGAGCCGCACCGACCGGACGAATGCATTCGTCGTCGCGTCGATCACGCCATCGGCTCGCCCGCGCTCATCGGACACGAACACGCGCCTAACGCCTGGCGCGTATGCGATGCCGTCGGGATAGGCGACGCCCTTCACACGCGAGAGGATCGCCAGCGACTTCGCATCGATGACTGCCACTTCGTGTTTACCGGTCACCGACGCGTACACACGTCCGAGCTCGGGCACCGCCCACACGCCGTGCACGCGGTCGAAGCCGTCCAGGTTCGCGACCACGCGACGCGTTGCGACGTCGAACACGACGAGCTGTCCGGCGTTCATATGCGCGATGTACAGGCGGTTCGCCGCGGTATCGAGGCTCTGGTAGTCGAAGCGCACGGCGCGTCCGGGCATGGGCACGTCGGCGACGGTGCGAAGAACCGGTGCCTGTGAGGCAACGGGAGCGCAGAAGGCGCAGAGGGCGAACAGGCACGTTAGGCGCATGGCTGGATCACGGCGCAATGCGATGGACGTACTTGACGGTGAACGTCGCGGTCAACGGTCGCGCGACGGCTCGGCTGTCCGGAAAGCGGAACGGCGAGAGCGGATCATTGGTGTACCCGGAGTTCCACACGACGTACGCATCATCGCCGATCACCGGTGTCCAGTGGAAGCGCAGATCGAAGTCGGTACGGTTGAGCGCGCTTCCGTACTGCGCGAAGCCGAGAAAATCCATGCGCGTCGTGAAGGCGTACTCGACGCGGCCGGTGGATTGGGTGGCCACGAAATGGTGGGACGGTAGCCTGACGTCGGTCCGCGACATGTTAGCGCCGAGGATGAGATGGCCGCCCGATCGCCACGTGAGGCCGGCGTCGGTCTCGGTGCTGTGTCCGTCGTAGAACGTGCCCGTGGAGAACAGCGCCGTCCCGCTGATCGGCCGGCCGAGGGATGACTGCATTTGCACGCCGGACTGGGTCCACCAATAGCGGCCGGCGAGAATCGAGACGCCTCGCGCAATCGTGAACGGCTCCGTTGGCGCGTCCATGTCGCGGACGATCATGACGTGGACATCATCGCCGCTCTCGAACATCGCGCCGATGGGGTGCCATTCGATGGTCGCGTTCTGCCAATCGCGCGCGTTCGCCAGCGATCCGTCGTGGTTCGCGTAGATGTCCCACGACGGCAGCTCGAACTCGAGCTGCCTAACGCCGAGCACGTGCGGACGCGGCATGAAGTCGATGTGGCCGTACGTCTCCCACGCGTCGGTTCGGCTCACGAATCCGAGCGTGGGTGAGAAGCCGGCATCGTACCGCGCGAGCCCGACGAAGTTGTCGAACAGATCGTTAGGAAAATCGGTTGCGACACGCCAGGCGATGTGCGTTCCTGGTGCCTGGGGTGTCTGTGTCCCGGCGACCCACACGGTCGGCTCGATGTTCTGGGCGCCCATGACCAACGGAAAGTCCGCGTCGATGCCTTCCGCGACCTCCGCACGGCCCACGCTCGGTGCGGTGCGCACGGTGACCATGCCGCCGACATAGGAGCGAGCGAAGAGATCGTGTTTGACGCGCAGCACGGCATCGTTCGCGTCTTCATCGCCGCCGGTCCGTGTGTCGATGACGCCTAACGTCCACGACCCGGCTCGTCCGTACAGGCGCGCGCCGGCGAGAATCGGCACGACGGTGCCGCTGTCGGTGAGGCCGATGCGCCGTGAGTAGAACAGGAGCGCTTTCTGGTTGAATCCGAAATCGAAGATGTTGCTGGACTCGAGGAAGAAGTCGCGCTTTTCGGGGAAGAACGTCGGAAAGCGCGTCAGATTGATGACCTGGCTGTCGACTTCGACCTGCGCGAAGTCCGTGTTCACCGTGAGGTCGGCGGTCAGCGTGGATGTCATGGCGATTTTCGCATCGGCGCCGACTTTGCCTGCGACGCCGGCGCCGCCGGTTCGGTCGAGGATCGAATCGTGCGCCGCCTGGTGGGCCTCTCCCAACACGTACGGTTTGATCTCGACATCTCGCGAACGGCTGACATCGCCAAGTCCGACCAGCTCGCCCTCGACATCGAGGCGGTCGATGCCCTCCGTTCGACGCCAGCCGCGCCACAGGTCGATTTCGTTTTGCCGGCGGATGTCGCGCCTAACGTTGAAGCCGAACGCCGCGCCCGCGCCAGCCTTGAAGCGCAGCGTTCGGAACGGGATGCGAAAGATCGCGGTCCAACCGGACGAGTCGCGGCTCGTGGCGACATCCCAGACGCCGTTCCAGTCCTGGTTCGTCTCCTGCACCGTGATTTGCGCGTCCCAGCGGGCGCCGTTGGGGTTGGTCTCGAACAAGTACGCGCTTCGCCGGTCGTGGAAGCTGTCGATCAGGATCGTGACGTTGTCGTCGGACGTGAGGTCGGCATCGCGCCGCAGCTGCGTCGCGACGATGCGGGTCGCGTCGCGATCCCAGGCGCGCACCGCGACGTACAAGTCGTCGTGATCATGGAGCACCTTGACGACCGTTCGCTCACTGCCCTCGACGCCCACCGACGGTTCCCGCTGGCGAAAGTCGACGATGGAATCGGCGATGCTCCACTCTCCCGCGTTCCATCGACCGGTCATTGGCGGCGCGACATCGACTGCACGCGCGGTGATCGTGGCGCGAGACGCGACGTCTCGGCTCGCCGTATCCGCTTGCGCGCTCGGCGCCGATACGGCGATGGTGTGCGCGACAGCGAATGCGAGGCTTCCGACGTGCCGCCACGCGGTCACGATGTGCCGTTAGGCCTCGCCGATTGTGTCTTCGCGAGCGCGGCTCCCAGGGCGCGAGCGAGCTTGAGGGCGTCGTCGTTCGCCCAGTAGTGCATGAAGTACAGGTGCGGTGTGTCGCCGATCATGTGGCTGTGCAACGCCGTGATCGCGATACCGTTGTCGCGGAGGACCCGAATCACGGGATTCACCTCGTTGCCAGTGAGCACGAAATCCCCGGTAATCGCCGCCTTCCCGCCGCCCGTCGACTGAAAGTTGATCGAGGTCGCCGTGCCCATCGACGCCGGCACGTCTTCGGTGCCTTCCATGATGCGCCCGTCGCGCGGGACCGCGACCTGATAGACGCCTCCGCTCGCGTGGCCGTGGTATCCGAGCGCCTTGGCGATGGCGGTGGTGTCGAGGTCGAGCGCCGGTGCCGCGGCGGCGGCAGTGTCGAGCGGCGTCTTGCTCGCCTCGAGCGCGCGGCGAAGGGCGCGCGCGATGTCGACGCCGTTCCCGCGCGCGGCGATGTGCAGGTACATCGGGTTGGGCACGCCGCCTAACAAGTGGTTGTGCAGCGCGGTTTGCTCGATCCCGCCCTGCTGCAGCGCCGAGATGACGGGGCCGATCTCGTCCTCCGTTAGCACGAGGTCGCCCATCACCATGGTCATGCCGCCTGACACCTGCTTGAACGCAACCCAACCGCCGAGCGCGAGCGCCGGCCGCACCGCGACGTTGCCGACCATCACGTGCAGGTCGCGACGCGAGAAGGCGAATTTCATGACACCGCCGGGCTGCACCGCGCCGGTGCGTCCCAGTGCCTGCTCGATCGGCAGCCAGGAGGCGCTGTCCTGCGAGGCCACGGCCGTGCGCGGCACGGAGATGACCGCGACGAGACCGAGAAACCAGACGATGCGAGTCCACAGCGGCACCATAAGAACCCTTCCAGAGCAGAGGCGGAGCAACGCGGTGCGGATTCAGTTGCGATAATAGCATCGATCGGAACGGCGGCAAGGTGCGGTGGCGGACTCACCCGCTGGCGGCCATCGCCACCCGCGAGACAGCAGCCTGGCTCGGCCTCCCCGTCGCCGGCGGGCATTGTGATGATTCAATTGTGATATTACCAATTGACCCCATGACCCGACCTCGCGCCGAGGGTGCCACACCGTGGCTGCTCCTCATCCACCAGATTCCGCCCAAGCCGGACTACCTGCGCGTCAAGATCGGGCGGCGCCTGCAGCGCTTGGGGGCGGTGCCTGTCAAGAAATCGGTATATGCGCTACCCGATCGCCCACAGTCGCTGGAGGACTTTCAATGGGTCCGCGCCGAGATCATCGAGGGCGGCGGCGACGCGTCGATCTGTAAGGCCGACTTCGTGGACGGCCTGACGAACGAGCAGATCGTCGCGCTGTTCCGCGGTGCCCGCGACGCGGAATACGCCGAGCTCGCAGCGGCCGCGCGCGACGTCCAGGCGGCGTTGCGCCGGCCCGATCGACATGCCGACCGTCGCAGCATGCGTCCCGAGGAGGACGTCGCGCGGCTCACGAAGCGTTTGGCGGCGATCGTCGCCATCGACTACTTCCGAGCGCCCGGGAGAGCAATGGCTGAGGAGACGGTGCGCACGATGTTGGAGGCGCCAGACCCCGAACGGCGGCGCGGCCGCCCGTTAGGCACGTCCCGGTCGTCGCCGCCTCGCGGCCGCACGTGGGTGACCCGCACGGGGATTTTCGTCGACCGGATCGCGAGCGCCTGGCTCGTCCGCCGGTTCATCGACCGCGACGCGCGGTTCAGGTTCATCGATCCGGACAGCTATCGCGCGGCCGCCGGTGAGCTCGGCTTCGACATGTTCGAGGGCGAGTTCACACACGAAGGCGATCGGTGCACGTTCGAGACGCTGCTCAACCGATTTCGGATCGATGACGCCGCGTTACACACGATCGCCGAGATCGTGCACGACATCGATCTCAAGGACGAGAAATTCGGACGTGATGAAGCGCCCGGCATCGAGCGCGTGCTCGCAGCCATCGCCGCCGCCAACGCCGAGGACCAGACGCGGCTCGAACGCGGCTCCCTGCTGTTCGACGATCTGTACGCGCTGTACTCGTTGCCGTCGTGAGCCATGCGTCCATCGCGCATGGAGCTCCTCCGTTATTTTGCGTCGTTAGGCACGACCGGCTTCGGCGGCCCCATCGCGCTCGTGGGCGACATGGAACGCGAGCTGGTCGATCGGCGACAGTGGGTCACGGCGCAGGAGTTTCGCGATGGTCTCGCGTTCTCCCAACTCGCCCCGGGTCCGCTCGCGGCGCAGCTCGCGATGTACCTCGGATGGGTCTGCAGCGGCGTTCGCGGTGCAACGTTCGCCGGCGTCGCGTTCGTGGCTCCGTCGTTCATCATGGTCGTCGCGCTCGCCGCGGCGTACGCGCGCTTCGGCGGCATGGGCTGGCTGCAGGGCGCATTCTATGGTGTGGGCGCGGCGGTGATTGCGATCATCACGCGGAGTGCGATCAAGCTGACGCGAACCACCCTCGGCCGCGATGTGCTCCTGTGGGTTCTTTTCGCAGCGTGCGCCGCGACGACAGCGTGGCGCGAGGCTGAGCTCGTGTGGCTCTTCGTACTATGCGGACTCGTCGCGATGGGCATCAAGGCGCCGCCCAAGCGAGGCAAGTCGCTCGCCTCGGTCGCCGGCAGCGTGTCCGGCCTGACGCAACTGATGACGGGCTTGCACGGCGCTGGTGCCCTGCCGGTGATCGCCAGCATTTTCTTGTTCTTTGCGTCCGCCGCGATGTTCGTGTTCGGCAGCGGCCTGGCGATCGTGCCGTTTCTCTACGACGGCGTGGTCCAGCAGCATCATTGGCTAACCGAGCGCCAATTCCTCGACGCGGTCGCGGTGGCGTTGATCACGCCGGGACCAGTCGTGATCACCGTCGCATTCATCGGATACCTGGTAGGGGGTTTGGCTGGCGCTATCGCGGCGGCCGCCGGCGTGTTCGCGCCGGTGTACGCGATCACCGTTGTGCTGGCGCCGCATTACGAGCGCCTCAAAACCGACCGGCGCGTGCGCGCGTTCGTCGACGGCGTGACCGCGGCGGCAACCGGCGCCATAGCGGGTGCGGCGATCGTGTTGGGGCGACGATCGATCGTCGATGGTCCGACCATCGCGATTGCCGTCGGAGCGCTGCTCGTTCTCACGCGAGTGCGCAGGATTCCGGAGCCGCTGGTGATCATCGCGGCCGGGATCATCGGCTTGGCAGCAAAGGGCTTGTCGTAAGATCGGACTCGGCGCGCATAGAGCACAACGAAACCCATCGCTCCACAGTCCGTACGGCAACGTCGGGATCATCCTGATCGACGCGCGCACCGACATCGGAGTCTCTCAATGAGCGGACTACTTCGCGATCTGCAGTACGCCCTCCGCCGGCTACGGACGCGGATCGGCTTCACCCTCATCGCGGTCATCTCGCTCGGCCTCGGCATCGGCGTCAATACGGCAGCGTTCAGTCTGATCGACGCGATCATCCTCCGAAAGACGCCGATCGCGCATCCGGAGCGAGTCGCCGAGCTCGACCTGATCAATCACGGCGAAATCTCTGGACCGTTGTCCTATCCGGACCTTCGCGATTTGCGCGAAGAAGGCGCGAAGGTGTTCAGCCAGATGTCGATCACGCAGTTCGGCATGTTCCCGCGTGATGTCGGCGACCACGTTGAATCGCTCACCGGCGAGCTCGTCAACGGCGATTATTTCCCACTGATCGGCTTACAGCCCGCGGTTGGGCGGCTGCTCGGACCAGAGGACGACCTCGCGCGAGGCGCGCACCCGGTCGTCGTCCTCGGCTACAACTATTGGATGAGTGAATTCGGTGGCAATCGCGACGTCGTTGGGCGCGAGATGCGGTTGGGCGGGCGCGCGTACACGATCGTCGGCGTTGCGCCGAAGGCGATCGAGGGACTGCTGCCCGGCCTCCTGCCCAAGGTGTACGCCCCGATCCAGATGATCAATCAGCTCGAGCCGTCCACCGACGACCAACTCACGGCGCGCCGTAATCATTCAGCGTTCGCGAAGGTGCGGCTGGCGGATGGCCAATCCTTCGCCGCCGCGTCGGCCGTGGTCGAGCGATTCGCGGCCGACATGCAGCGCCAGCATCCCGACCAGTGGCCGCCGAACGTGACCGTGCGCGTGATCCCGCTGTCGACCATCGCGGTGAGTCCGCTCATCGATAACGTGGTCGTGCCGGCGGCGGCCGCGCTCATGGTGGTGGTCGGGCTCGTGCTCGTAATCGCGTGCGCGAATCTCGCCAGCTTTCTGTTGGCGCAAGCGCGCGACCGGCGTCGCGAGATCGCCGTCCGGTTAGCCATTGGCGCCACCCGGCGGGCCCTGGTGCGGCAGCTGCTGGTCGAGTCGCTCGTCGTGGCCGCCGCCGGCGGCGTGTTAGGCATCGTGCTGTCGCGGCTCGCCTTGCACGTGCTCCTCACCGCCAACCTGCCCATTCCGCTGCCGCTCAACCTTGATGTCGCCCTCGACGCGCGCGTGCTGACGTTCGTGATCGTCATGACGGTGGCCGCCGGCGTGTTGTTCGGCTTGGTGCCGGCGCTGCAGGCCACGCGCCCGGACGTGGTCGAGACGCTCAAGAGCGAGAACACGGGCGGGAACGGCGGGCGCCGCTTCACGATGCGGAGCGGGCTCGTGGTCGCGCAGACCGCGGCGTCGTTAGTCCTGCTCGTCACCGCGGCGCTGTTTCTCCGGAGCTTCGCGGCGCAATCGCAGGTCGACGCCGGATTCGGCGCGGCGCCGGGCGGCCTCGTGTGGATGGCGCTGCCCGACGACCGCTACCCGGCCGAGCGCCGCGGTCAGGCCGTGGCAGAGATCGAGCGGCGGGTGCGCGCGCTCGACGACGTGAGCCGCGCGGGCGTGGTCAGCGACATGCTGCTCAATTCGTTGAGCAACAACTCCGAACGGATCCACGTGAACGGGGTGCAGCCGCCTCCGGGCCAGAGCGCGTTCGACATCGACTACACGAGCGCTGATTCCGGGTTCTTCGATGCCGCCGGCCTTACGCTGACGAGCGGCCGCGTGTTCAACTCGTCGGATACGCCGGCGCACGACCGCGTGGCACTCGTGAACCAGGCGATGGTTGACAAGTTCTGGCCCGGCAGCGACGCCGTGGGCCGCACGTTCCGCACCGATTCCGCCGAATACCACGTTATTGGCGTGGTGAAGACGACGAAAGTCCGGTCGTTAGGCGAGGCGCCGCGGCCGCTCATCATCGCGGCCTACACGCAGGACGTGGAGCCCTTCTTCTACGTCGTCGTGCGGGCGCGGGGCGACGCGGCGGTCGCGACGACGCGGGTGGTTTCCACGCTGCGCGGGCTCGATCCGTCGTTCATGATCTTCCAGGCGAAGACGATGGAGCAGCACCTGGGCACCATGCTGCTGCCGGCGCGCCTCGGCGCCGTGGCGTTCGCGCTGTTCGCCGCGCTGGCGCTCATACTGGCGATGATCGGCGTGTACGGCGTGGTGCGCTACGCGGTGGCGCGGCGGTCGCGGGAGGTGGCGATCCGGCTGGCGATTGGCGCGCGGCCGGACAGCGTCGTCCGGCTCCTCATGCGCGACGGTGTGATGCTGGTTGCGTTAGGCTCGGGCATCGGCTTGTTGGTGGCCGCGGCGGCCGCGCGCGCCCTGCAGTCGTTGTTGTTCGGGGTTGCGGCGTTCGACCCGCTGGCGTTCGTGGCGGCGCCGCTCCTGCTCGTGGCGATCGGAGCGCTCGCGGCGTTCTTGCCGGCGCGGCGGGCGAGTCGCATCGATCCGGCGAGGGCGTTCCGGGCGGAGTAGGGGAATGAGCACCACGGACTCGATCTTTCAACGGGCGTTGTCCAACATGCTAACGGAGCTGTTCGACGGCCCGCCGGCAGGCGAAGCGTACGTGCTCAACCCGGGTGATCCCGGCCTGCTCCGCCAACTCGACTCGATCGACGCTGCAGTGGCGTCGAAGCAGTTCGCGCCCGGCCGGCCTCCAGTCGCGGCTCATGTCGATCACGTGCATTTCGGGCTTGCCCTCCTCAATCGTTGGGCGAATGGTGAGGCGAATCCGTGGGCAGGCGCCGATTGGAACGCCAGCTGGCGACGCGCGTCGGTGACGAATGACGAGTGGCGAACCCTGCGCGATGCGCTCCGGCACGAGGCCGATGCTTGGCGCACGGTCGTCAAGGCGCACGCGAGCTGGGACGACGTAAGCGCGTCGGCGGCGCTCTCGACCGCCGCGCACACAGCGTATCACCTCGGCGCGATCAGGCAGATTGTTGGGGCGCTGTCGGCGCGTGACTCCTAACGGAAACCGGCCGGCGAGCCGGTGTCCGGCATGAAGATTCTGTTCGTCTGCAGCCGGAACCAAATCCGCAGTCTCACCGCCGAGAAGATCTTCAATGGCGTCGCCGGTCATCAGGTGCGGTCGGTCGGCACCGAAGCCGGCGCGCGAATCCGCGTAACGGCCGGTCACATTGGCTGGGCCGATTTGATCTTCGTGATGGAGAAGGGCCACCTCTATCGGCTCCAGCAAAAATTCCGCGAGGAGCTGGCCGGCAAACGTGTCGTGTGCCTGCACGTCGCCGACGAGTACGACTACATGGACGTAGCCTTGATCGAGCGCCTGCGCGGCGGAGTTGCGCCGTACGTCGATTTCGACGCACCGGCATTGTAACTTTCGTCGACCAGCAACACGTCTCGCGCGCGTCGTACACATGACTCAACTCAACGATTTTCGCGTACTGATCTCCGGCGCCACGAGCGGACTCGGCGCTGCGATGGCGTCCGCGCTGGTGAGCGCCGGCGCGCGCGTATTGGTCACCGGGCGCGACCAGGAAAGAACGGACGCAGCCGCACACACGCTCGGATCCGCGGCCATCGCCTGCCAGCTCGACGTCCGCGACGAGCGCTCCGTGGCCGCGTGCGTTAGGCGGGCCCAGGAAGCGTGGGGCGGCATCGACATGCTCGTCAACAACGCCGGCATCGGGATGCGCACGGTGAATCCGCGGTTCCTGACGGAGCCGCAGTCGTTCTGGGACGTCACGCCGGATGGCTTTTGCGGCGTGGTGGACACCAAGCTCGTCGGCTGCTTTCTCATGGCGCGCGAGATCGTGCCGCTCATGCTTCGCCAAGGCGGCGGCCGCATCGTCAACATCTCGATGAACGAGGAGACAATGGTGCGCCGCGGCTTCGTTCCGTACGGGCCGGCCGGTGCCGGCGTGGAAGCGTTATCACGGATCATGGCGGCGGACCTGGCCGACACGCCCGTGACGGTGAACATCCTGCTGCCCGGCGGCCGCGGCACGCGGACCGGCATGGTGCCCGACGATGCGCCTAACGATGTCCGCGCGCGGCTGCTCGAGCCGACGGTGATGGGCCCGCCCATTGTCTGGCTCGCCTCGCCCGAGGCAGCCGGCGTGCACGGCCGGCGCATCGTGGCCAACGACTTCGCGCCCGCGCCGGCCGCCCGTTAGCCATCTACGCCTCGACGCCAAGCCGATCGTCGGCCCGCGGCACCTCGGAACCGGCTACCTGATGTGAGGATTTGTCGGCAGACTCCTCGGGAGGAGCAATGCGTCGTCGACACACGCAGGGCGCAATGATTTCACGCCCCGTCGCGGGTGCCTTCGTAGCGATCGCCTGCGCGGCCTGCTCGAGCAGCAGCACGCCGTTCGGTTTCTGCACCGCTCCAGCGTCCGTGGCCGTCGTGGTGGACGTTCATGATTCCATTTCCGGCGCCGCCCTCGCCGACAGCGCGTCCGGGACTCTGGCCACGCCCAGCTTTCAAGACTCGCTGCACCACGTTTCAGGGGTGGACAGCGAATTGGTCGGCGGGAATCAGTTAGGCACGTACACGGTTACCGTGCGTCGCCCGTCGTATGCCGACTGGATCAAGGCGGGAGTCGTGGTTTCTCGAACCGGTCCATGCGGCAACGTGATTCCAGTCCAGCTCACCGCCGCGCTCGTTCGAGCGCCCTGACGCATGCTCTGCATGATCGTTGAGCACCTCCGCGATGGCGACCCGCGTCCGTGCGTTCGTGACAATGTGCCGGTGTGGCGTTATTCTCGCGTTATGCCAGGCCTACTCCGTGTCAAGAATCAGCGGTACATCTGCTTGCGCCTAGCGTTCGGAAGTCTGGCTCCGTGAAGAAGACCGCATCTCAGACAGGACGGTCAGCATCTCGATTGATAGACGAACGGATCGCCGAGTTGGGCGACTGGCGCGGCGAAATGCTCGCTCGGCTCCGTGCATTGATCCAGGCGGCCGATCCTGACGTGGTCGAGGAGTGGAAGTGGGCAGTTCCCGTGTGGTCGCACGACGGATTGCTCTGCACCGGAGAGACGTACAAGCAGGCCGTGAAGCTGACGTTCGCGAAGGGCGCGTCGCTGGATGACCCGTCGGGTCTGTTCAATTCCAGCCTCGAAGGCAACACGCGGCGCGCGATCGATTTTCACGAGGGCGAGAAAATCAACGTGAAGGCATTCAAGTCGCTCGTTCGCGCGGCCGTGAAGCTGAACACGGCGCGCGCCCAACGCTGATCGCGATCGCGAGGAGACATCCCATGACTTCGCCAACGACCACGCAGGCGCAACTCGGCTTCGTCGCCCCGTTTTTCATCGTTCGCGACGTGTTGCACTCGATGGCGTTCTACACAGATCGCCTCGGCTTCGAGGTCCTGTACCTCGGTCCTGACGATAATCCGTACTGGGCGATGCTGCAGCGGGACGGCGTTAGGCTCATGCTCAAGGCGATCACGCCCGAGGTGCAGCCGATACCGAATCCGAGCCGGCATCCCTGGGCGAAGTGGGACGCGTACATCTATACCGCGGACCCCGATGGGCTGGCCGAGGAGTTTGCATCGCGTGGCGTTTCATTCCGTGAGCCGCTTCACGTCAACTCGGACAAGTTGCGCGGCTTCGAGGTCATGGACGCGGACGGATACGTCCTGTACTTCGGGCGCCCCGCCTGAACGGGTGGGCGGCAATGGATCGACCAGCCTGATCGCTTCCCCCCAGAATCGAGGCCGTTCGGGGGCCCGGATCGCCTAACGCGCCTTACGGAGCGCTGATCGGACGTCGGGTGGTACCGCGGCCGGCCGTCAGTCGTCTTTGTGCGACAGGTCGCAAGCCAGCGCTTCGCGCATCCACCCATCACGCCTGAGACTTCCATGCGTCGGCCACTCCTCTCGCTTTTTCTCGCTCTTGCCATAGCCGGGTGCGGCAGCACGTCCCCAAAGCCGACGGTCAAAGGCTCGTGGTCTGGATCATCGTCGGGGCTGACCATGACCCTGACGCTCGCCCAGACCGGCGCGAGCGTGACCGGGACCGGTCAGCTCAGCTCGACGAGCAACACCATTCCATTGACCGCCAGCGGCACGTTCGTCAACCCGACCCTGTCGCTGACACTTTCCTCGGCTGGGTTTCAACCGACGCAGTACACGGCAACCCTCGCCAATGGCAGGCTGACGGGGAACCTCAACGGTTCGGGCTTCAACCAGCTGGGCATGACGCTCACGCGGCAATAAGCGGTTAGGCAGCTTCGACGTCATGGACACGTGCGATGGGGTCCGCGTGCTCACGCCCCAGTGAGCGAGGGCGTCAACCCCCTACTCGTCGAGTTGCTTGCACCAAACTTGCGCGACCGCCGAGCCTTGGCATTCACTGGGAGGTTTTCATGCTGCAGCGTTCCCCGATGTACGCCTACATCCCCGTCGCGGACCTCTCGCGCGCCCGGAAGTTCTACGAGCAGAAACTGGGATTCGTGCCGAAGGAGGAGGCAGCGGGCGGCGTCCTCTATCAGTTCGGCGACCACACCGCCTGCTTCATGTACCCGACGCCGAATGCCGGTACATCAAAGGCGAGCCAAGCGTTTTGGGAAGTCGACGACCTGGACCGTGAAGTCGCCGAGCTGAAAAAGAAGGGCGTGGCCTTCGAAGATTACGACCTGCCGGATATCAAGACCAAGGACGGAATCGCCACCGGCGGCGGTGCAAAGAGCGCCTGGTTCAAGGACACGGAGGGGAACATCATGGCGATCATACAGACCGTGTAAGGCCCCCGTAAGGCCTCACGACCTCCGCACGGTCGTGACCTGAAACCAGTTCCCGGCCCGCCTAACGACGGGCCGGCACACATTTCGGGCTCGTGCGGGCGCATTTGTAAGGCGGCCGTCCGACGGAATGCTCCTCGCGGACCGCATCACGCCGGGTGATACACGCCCCACCCCGACGACAGCGTGTCGGAGATCTCGCCGAGTGTAGCCCGCGCTCGGACCGCGGCCACTATGTTCGGCACCACCGGCGACTGAAACGTGCCGCTCGCATAGGTTGCCGCAGCGCGCAACTCGCCTAACGCCTCGTTCGCCACTCGATCGTTGCGCGTGGCGCGCGCCGCCCGCAGCCGCTCCACCTGCTCCCGTTCGAGCGC
>Ga0105240_10008860_pt1 | contig 14325 bp, 14 predicted proteins | sample KBSC54metaG_FD_80426 | JGI IMG/M metagenome (GOLD analysis project Ga0105240, IMG submission 80426) | Corn rhizosphere microbial communities from Kellogg Biological Station, Michigan, USA - KBS C5-4 metaG | ecosystem: Host-associated > Plants > Roots > Rhizosphere > Soil | place: Michigan, USA... | reverse complement strand
TCGAGATAGACGCGATCTTCAAGTTGGAGACGGCGCATCGTCGACTCGTCGAACGGTGCGCGCAGGTGATATTCGCTCATTGGTTTTTCATCCTATTTCTGGCTGCTGACGAGCTCATCTTGCGGCAAACGTACTTCGCCCGCCGCAGTAATCACTGCCTCGGCCCGCTCTCCACGCCAGCATTGCATGTTCACGGCTACCGGGTTCTGGCTGATATGTGTGTGAGCCCAATCGATGTGCACTGCAAGCGCCGTGGTAGCTCCACCCAGTCCTTGCGGCCCGATGCCGGTCTGATTGATCTCATGCAACAACTCTTGTTCGAGGCGCGCCACATCGGGATCGGGATTGATAGAGCCGATCTTGCGAAAGCTGCTGGCACGCTTAGCCAAACCGGATGCAACATCCGATGTTCCACCGAGACCTACGCCGACGATCACCGGCGGACAGGGCCGGGCGCCAGATTCAAAGATGCATTGCAGCACAAACTTGTGAATTCCCTTGATTCCATCGGAGGGATTGAGCATGCGCAGAAAGCTCATATTTTCAGATCCCGATCCCTTGGGCGCAAGCTGGAGTTCAATTTCGCTGGAACCGGACACGAAGTCCAGGTGCACGACAGGAATCCCAACGCCCGTGTTGGTTCCGGTGTGCTTTCGTGTCAGAGGATGCACAGTATTTGAGCGCAATGGACGCTCGCGCGTAGCCCGCTCGCATCCACGGCTCAAAGCAGCCTTGAGTTCCGGGATGGACACCGGAGCGTCGCTCCCCACTGTGACATGGAATATCGGCAGCCCAGTATCCTGACACACCAGCGTGTGATCGCGGTCGGCGACTTCGATGTTGTTCAAGATAGTTAGCATCATCTGAGTCGCGGTCTCATTGTTTTGCTCTTGTTCTGCTTTCTGCCCGCGGAGCAGTGCCAGGCGAATGTCCTGAGGAATTTCCTGCAACGCGCGAATGTAAAGATCGCAGGCCGTTTGTTCGATGATGTCGTAGATCGATTTCATTCTTAGGTCCTCGACAAAGCTGTGGGCGCCGCCTGCTCCAGTTCCGGGGGAGCCATGCGATTGAAGTTGATAGGGATGTAGCTCACGTGCATCGCGCCATCCTGTTGTTGGAGGCGAATTCGTTTCAGCCATTCAGGATTGGGGCGCGGGAAATCTTCGCGGTAATGCGAGCCACGGCTCTCTTCGCGCAGCAGCGCTCCATGGGCGACCAACTCAGCGTTGAGGCAGATATTCGTCACGTCCAGCGACTCGTTCCATTCCAGGTTGAACGCGACTTCCGGGTTGGCGCTCTGGCGTTCGGCCCGCTCGCGGATCGTACCCAATTCAGCCAGAGCAGATCTCAGGTCTGGCCCGTTGCGCACCAGACCTACTTTTTCCCACATAAGGGTTTCTATCTCGCGGCGCAATCCATTGGGACGCTCGCCATGCGATCTTCGCAGAGGTGCACTCCACTTTGAACACAACTCACGAATGTATACCTCGGAGATCTGCCCCGGAGCGGCTGCAGGCAGCGCCTGCGACATCACGTCCCCGGCGTGTGCGCCGAACACGATCGAGTCTGCGACTCCATTTCCCCCGAGCCGATTCGCGCCATGCACTCCCGCAGCATCTTCGCCGGCCGCAAACAACCCTTCGAGGGTGGTGCGGCATTCGGTGTCGATGTATAGGCCACCCATTTGATAGTGCGCGCTGGGCGATACTTCGACCTGGCTGTGCAGCATGTCGAATCCGTTATCCTTGCAGCGTTCCACCATTCCGGGAAAATTTTCGAGAAGAAATTTTTCTCCGAGATGCGTTGCATCGATCCAGACGCCTCCATGCGGTGTGCCACGGCCCGCCATGATCTCGATATAGCTGGAGCGCGACACTACGTCGCGGGTGGCTCGTTCCGCCTTCGGATCATATTTCTTCATGAAGCGCTCGCCGAGGCCATTCAGCAGCCAGGCTCCCGCGCCGCGCAAGCCTTCTTCGAGCAAACCACCGGTCGCAATCGACTTCCCCACCAGTAGGCCTGTGGGATGAAATTGCAGCATTTCTGTGTCACTGAAAGCGGCTCCGGCGCGCCAGCCCATGGCCATCCCGTCGCCCGATTTCTCCAGCGAGGGCGACGAGATGCGGTACATTCGAGCGCCGCCACCGGTCGCTAGAAGAACAGCTCGGGCCGTAACCGAAACAAACGTCCCCGTGCGGCTTTGCAGTAATAGAGCGCCTGTAACCCGATCTCCGGAAAGGAGCAGGTCCAGGCCGCGACATTCTTCCAGTACTCTGACTGGACTTTCGAGAATGTAGTCGCGGAGGTTCGACATGATCTCAATGCCGGTCAGATCGCCGCGATGAACCGTTCGGTCGAACGATTGCCCAGCGAACGGCTTCTGGTGAACACTGCCATCGGGATTGCGATCGAAGAGGCAACCCACCCGGTTCTCCAGTTCGATGATGCGGGCGGGAGCTTCCTTCACCATCATCCAGGCGAGTTCCTGATCGTTCAGGTACGCTCCGCCCCGAATGGTATCGGCAAAGTGCCGTTCGTAGGAATCCTCGGGATTCAGCACCGCGTTATATCCGCCCTGCACCATGCGCGTGCAGCCGCTCTGCCCCAGAAGGCCCTTCACGACAACCGTGATATCGAGATTCGGGGCCTGCGTATGCGCATGCAACGCCGCCATCAGGCCGGCTCCCCCGGCGCCCAGAATCAGTATGTCCGTATTGAGGGTTTCGATTTTCATAAGTTATGAAATGCCATGACTCCCCAGAAGGCCCAGGCCACTCCGATAATCACGAGGATGGTTGCAGTAACATTGGCCCCGCGCGGTCCGATCTTGCCAAAATCCAACACGATGCTGTAAAGACCGTTCAACCCGTGGTACAGGGCAATCAACAGGAAGCTGATGTCGATAGCCTGCCACCAGGGATTTGCAATGCGCGTCAAAATTACCTCATAACTCAGGTCCCCGCGCATTAGCGTGGCGCTCATGAAGTGTTCCACCCAGAAGTGCGCGATCAGTAACGGCACCAGCAAGGCTCCGGTGATTCTCTGCATATACCAGGCCAATGCATTCCGCGACATCTTTACCTCCCCATAACCGAATGCAGAAATAGTGGCACGGCGCCGGCGATAAAAATCAGCGCGCCCGCAATCACGGCCAGACCCCAGAAGAGCCTTTTCTGATGCCGGGTAGCTACTCCGAAGTCGATGACCATAATTCGGATTCCATTGAGGGCATGAAGAATCACGACTCCCAGTAACCCAATTTCGAGCAATCGAAACAGCGGATTCTTGAAAGCGGCCATGGCACGGTCAAACGCAACAGGTCCCGCACTCAGTTGATGCACTGTTTCTACATGCAGGAGAAGATAGAACAGCAACAGCAAGCCTGTTACGCGCTGCAGGAACCACGCCGTCGTCCCAACCAGCGGGGATAGATACGTTCGTACAAGAATTCGCGGCGAGATCACGATTCCAGTTCCCCGTTCTTGAGCAGCAGGCGGCGCTTGAACAAGCCGATACTCTCAGTAAGATCGATACCTTTGGGGCAGACGGCCACGCAGTTCATTTGCGTGTGGCACCGCCAGACACCGTCATGCGAGCTGTTCAAAATATCGAGCCGCTCTTCGCGTGCGGTGTCCCGAGGATCGAGGACCCTAAGCAGGGCCTTGTTGATGGCCGCGGGCCCAAGATAGTGCTTGCTCATCGCCAGAATTCCGCAGGCGGCAAAGCAGAGTCCACAGGTAATGCAGTCCCGCTTACCAGGTGTGTTGCGGGCATAGGTGGACTCCGCCGGAATCTTTGCCAGTTCTTTGGATTCCGGATCGCGCGGACGCAGAGCAGGCAGTACCTTTCGCCACTGCTCGAAAAAAACAGCGAGCGATACGACCAGATCTCGTATGACGGTGAAATGCGGCAGAGGAGCCAGAAAGACGTCTTTGTCCCCGATATCTGCGAGCCGTGTCTTACAAGCAAGCCCGGGCACCCCGTTGATTTGAAGGCCGCATGTGCCGCACATGCCGACGCGGCATGAGCAACGGAACGCAATTGTAGGGTCCTGCCGCTGCTGGATGACAAAGAGCGCATCGAGCACGGTCAACTCAGGTGGACAGTCGAGGGCATAGTTCTGCCATCCACGCTTGCCTCCGCCGCCCGATCGATTTATAAAAATACGCTTGTTCATTTGGTAGAACGCTTGTATTGCATATAAAACATCATTTACATTTCCCTGTCAAGAGAAATTGTCTAAAGCAATTCATGCAAGCGTGCCGCTTCGTTCTCTTAGCTTTTCGGTTCCTCAGTCACAAAGGTGTTCTCCAGCACGCCAATCCCGGAAACTTCTACCTCGACGCGGTCTCCGGGTTGCAGGAAGACCGGGGGCTTGCGGCAGGACCCAATTCCCGCTGGCGTTCCCGTGCTGATCACGTCTCCCGGTTCAAGCACCAAACTCTGCGAAAGAATCGATATAAGGGCCGCCGGACTGAAGACCAGGTTTTTCGTGTTGGAACGCTGCCGCTCCTCACCATTGACCCGTAGCACGACGTTCATATTCGCGGCATCTGAAATGTCATCCACAGTCACCAGCCACGGTCCCAGCGGTCCAAACCCATTGCAGTTCTTTCCTCGAAACCACTGCTTGTCCATCCGCTGCAGGTCGCGGGCGCTCACATCATTCATGATGCTGTATCCGGCGATGCACGATGCGGCTTCTGCTTCGGTGACGCGATCGGCACGGCGTCCGATGACGACTGCGACCTCAGCCTCGTAGTCCACCAACGTCGTGATGGCCGGAATGGGAATCTGCGCCCCATGCGGAACCACGACCGCGGCAAGTTTCGAGAAGAAGATTGGAGAGGTAGGCGGCGGCACATTATTTTCAGCCGCATGATCGGCATAATTCAGCCCCACACAGAAGATGCGAGCATCCCGCTCGATCATGGGCGCATGTTTCAAGCTGCTCAATGGCATGCCTGCTGAAGGATTGCTGATGGCTTGCCCACGGAGGCTGTAGATATGCTCGCGGGCAACTTCGCCGGCACTTAGCCATTTGCCAACGGTTGAAAACTCCGGTTTACCGCCTGAGGCATCTGACAAGTCGAACACGCGCTCGCCTTCGACCAGGCCCATCGCCTTTTTTCCTTCAGCATTGTAGAAATTGAGCAGTCTCATATTTTTTTCACCAGGCGCAAAAAGTTATTGCGAAGAATCTGTTCCTTTGCGGTATCGGAGATGCGCGCGGTTAGTACGCGGCCGATCGTCATCGCAGCTTCGAGAAATGGTAAATCTGAACCGAACAGTATCCGCTCAGCGCCCAGCCGTTCGACGCAGTGCTCCAGAATCAAACGATGATTCTGCGAACCAGAGAGATCGAGGTAGAGATTGTCCGCGCTCTCTGCCGCTTCGATTGCCTGCATGTAGCCACGCCAGGTGACGCCGGAATGCCCCAGCAGAATACGCGCGTGAGGATGAGCGCGAGCAATGGCTGGAAACAACAACGGGCCGCAATTGGGATCGGAATCCCACGTGTGTACGAGCACCACGGCATCAGTGGCGTGCGCATATTCCCAAATCGGTAAATAGTGTTTCCCATGCACCGGATACTTGTGCAGCCCGGGATGCATCTTGATGAGCGGAGGCGAATGGAAGTGCGACCACTTCTGCAGTTCGGCCACGCCCTGACCGGGTGGGTTGGGGTTCACCGTAATGTACCCCAGGAATCGTTCCGGATATTGCCGCAGCACCGGGTCCACCTCGGCATTGCCGCGCGGACAATCGTTGTAGCACGCAAGCGTAGACGTAATGGCGAGTATCTCGATATTGAGATGATCCATGACCGCAATCATCTCTTCAGGGCTGGCCTTGTATGCGGGAAAGTCGGGGTGGACGCCGAGATGACCGTGGCAGTCCGCGATGGCGATGGGTGATCTCATAGCGCACCTCCAAAATGGGCAGAGGCCAGCAGCCGCTGTAGATTCCCGCCCGCGATGGCCAGCCTTGCCGCGTCTGAGATGCGGGAACTTGCCAGCACTCCAAGCGATGCAGCTGGCGTAAACAGCGGCAGACGAGTTCCAAACAACAATTGCTCTGCACCATGGCTCTCGACGAAGGCCTCCAACTGGCGATGGGCCAAATAAGTGGCGGAATCGAAGTGCAGTAGTGGAAAGCGTTCCAGAAGCGGCAACAGATGGCGGTCGGCGCGGTAACCGGTCTCCAGCAGTACGACTGGCAGGCGCGGAAAGCGTTCCAGCAGCATCGTCAGGCCCGGCCATCCAATGTCGGAGACGGTGATCAGCGTGATTACACCATGTTGCTGAAGATAGTCGAACATTTCTCCGGAAGGCCACGCCGCCAGGGAGAAGTTATGCTGCGTAGTTCCGGGAGTAATACGCACAGCCACCGGCTTACGGAGGGCAAGAGCAGCGACAAACTGTGAATCTGGCAGAACACTCCATGCGGGCGTCATTCTGGGGTCGAGATCTCGGGCGAGGGCTTCGTTGCCTAATGCAGCATCATATTCCTCCGATTCCCAGTGGGAGACCAGGGCTCTCCGTATGAAGAATCGGTCCATCTCCGACAGCAGCCCATTCGTATCCAGGGCCAACTCACCGTGAATGCCCGAGGAGCCAACACGCACGTTGACATCGAACAGGTTCCAGTCCGCAGCTTCGGTGAACAGCGATTCCGGCAAGGTCACTCTCCTCGAAAAATGGCATCGCGCTAGCAGGCAAATCTCAAAAGCGCCGCATTGCCTCCGGCGTAACATCTACGCGACACAACATACAGATGCGGACGCGGTTGTGCTACGGCTCTCCTACTGCCTGCAGCGCTGGCACCGCAGAAGCCAGCCGTTGCACTTTCCTGAACGCTTCGATGATGTCATCTACATCCTTCCGATCGCCAAGAAAGACGGTGTGATTCAGCCATATGCCGTCGCGGCAGACTCGCTCAGCTTCGGGCAATTGCAGCCGCTCATAGTCTTGTGCTGCATGCCATCCGCTGCAACGGGCCAGCATGTCCTTCTGCTTTGCGAACACAGGGTTGCGATAGAGCGGGTATGGGTATGTGGGCTTGCAGGGAATGCCTTCGGCATTCAGCGCGCGAATCGTGGAGTCACGATCAAGACCGGAGAACGCGTCCGGTTGATAGCGCAGAGTAAGTAAATAATACGGATGCTGCTCGATGCGGGGATCATCTTCCGCCAGGGTAAGTCCCGGAACTTCCTTCAGGCGCTCCCGGAAATACGCAACATTTTCGGTACGCAACTGTGTCTGCCGAGGCATCTTCTTCAGTTGCTCACACAATATTGCCGACTGAAATCCCGTGATGCGATAGTTCGTTCCGAGGGTATCGTGATCGAACCAGCCGCCGTCGCGCGTTCGCCCTTGATTGCAGTAGCTCCAGCATTTGTCAATCACTTCGGCAGAGCGGCTCAGAATAATTCCGCCTTCTCCTGCGGTCATCAGCTTGAAGGACTGAAAGCTAAAAGTCGCCACATCTCCCCAGCCGCCGACAGCAGTACCGCACCAGCGGGCGCCATGAGCATGGGCAGCATCCTCGAGAAGCTTTAGTCCCCGGCGCTTGGCCAGCGACTGAAAGGCATCCATTTCAGCCGGACGTCCGCCAAAGTGGACAACGACGATTGCACGCGTCCGTGGTGTAATCGCGGCTTCCGCCGCCTGCACGGAGAGATTCAGCGTTTCAGGATCGATATCGGCAAAGACAGGGGTGGCATGGCACAGCAGGATGGCACTGGCTGAGGCGATGAATGTATAAGGTGGGACGATGACCTCGTCCCCAGGGCCGATACCCAGTGCCCTCAGAGCCACTTCGATGGCCACAGTACCGTTAGAGCACGCTACGGCATGAGAGACGTTATGGTAGCGGGCAAAGCTACTCTCAAGTTCTTTAACGCTCTCGTGGTAGCCACCCCACGAGCGGCTGTGTAGAACCTTGAGCAACGCCACTTCTTCATCGTGGTCATACTGCGGCCATGGTGCAAAGGGTTGGGTTCGTACAGGTGATCCGCCAAGCATCGCGAGTGTCACGAGCGCTTCCTTTCTGCGGCTGGGAACCCTTCATGTCACAGCTTAGGCCAGATCGTACGTCGGCACCCGCCATGTCTTCGGGCTTAATTATTCCTAACCCGTTTGTGCGTGTTCTATATATAAAACAACTATTCGATATGGTAGTTATACGTCCGCTCCCTGTCAAGCACCATGTCGCTGCACATGCCGGATTCCGTTCTGCTTATGTCTCGTTGAAATTCTGCTGTGCTCGAAACACACTGTCAGCGGGAGACGACGAAGACAACGCACGTGGGAGAATCGACCTCCTGGCTACGTCTATGTGCTGACTGCAATCTTCCGCTCTCTGCATTCCTGCGAAGCCAAACGATCGAATGCGAGTTCTGATTGGCAACTGCCAGCCAGGCCCCACCAGGATCGATGGCGAAATGACGCGGAGTCTCTCCCTCAGTGGAGATGAATTGGATCGAACTCAGGCGGCCGCTGCGAGGGTCAATCGAGAAGACGCCGATGCTGTTCTGTTCACCACGAATGGATGCGTAAAGAAAATGGCCGCTACGATCCACTTCAAGTTCTGAGCCGCCCTTGGCTGGCGCAGTGCCACTGGGAAGCGCGGGTAGGGTCTCAACCATCTGCAGCATACCGCGGGTATAGTGGAACACCGTAAGCGACGAATCGAGTTCATCGATGGCATAGAGGAATTTCCCATTCGGATGAAACGCCAGATGACGAACGCCTCCGCCGGGGATCACGCTTGCGGCAACATGCCCGGCAGAAAGAATCCGGTTTCTCGGATTCATGGGATGCAGGAAGATTTTATCGAGGCCGAGATCTGCAACGAGGGCGAAACGATTGTCAGGTGAGATGGCAATGCCGTGGGCGTGGGGCCCTTTCTGCCGCACTGGATTTATGCTCGAACCCTGATGCTGCACTACGGCGGTCGCCTCCCCGAGGCTTCCGTCCGGCATGATCGGTAATAATGCCAAGCTGCCACTGCCGCAATTCGCTACCAGAAGCACTTTCCCTGTATGGTCCTGCGATAGATGACATGGGCCAGCACCGGCGGAGGACACCTTGTTTATGAAGACTAATTTTCCAGTGTGGGAGTCGATGCGGAATACGCTTACAGTATTGCCTTTCTCGCCTTGACCGTTTCCCAATTCATTGACCGCGTAGAGATAGCGTTCATTCTTACTTGCCAGGAGAAACGTCGGATTCGGCGTGGCAGCCGAAAGACCCAGATAATAGGCTTTTCCCGTCGCAGGATCGAAACGGTAGGCGTAAATGCCCTGAGACTTCCCGTTGGTAAACGTACCGACATACACCAGATAGCTCGTTCCACGCGCGTGACCGGCTTCTCCTTGAAGCGGTAGGACGGTAAGGAACGTCAGGATAAGGATCAGAGTAAGAGTCAGTCTCTGTCTTCTGGACAATTACACCTCCGAGCATCTACTACGCGAAATCAAACCGCCACCGAGCACTGGCGAACCTGTGTCAGACGATCAATTCCATCAAAGCCATACAACCTCTTGACTTCATGTCATTTTTGTAATTATTATACCGCACTAGTGTTCTATATATAGAACACAGGGAGATGGAAAATGGCGCAGAAAAGGCAATCGAGCAGTGGCGAGCCCGGGTTCCTGGTACATAATCGCGGGGACTCAGTGGGGGTCGCGGTAGCAGACCTGGCATCACAAACGAAGGCCAATGGTCGTCTGCTTTCAGGGGAAGAGACTCCCAAGGTGACGTTGTACGACGCAGTTCCGCTCGGGCACAAACTGGCCCTGCGCGAGATTGCCCGTGGAGAACGCGTGATCAAGTACGGCCAAGTGATTGGCGAGGCGACATCCGACATTCATGCCGGCAATCATGTGCATGTTCACAACATCAGGGGCCTGCGCTGGGTCAAAAAGGAGAGCAAATGAAGAACGCAAGCTTTTGGGGATACCGGCGCCAAAACGGACGCATGGGAACACGCAATTATGTCATTATTCTGCCCGTAGACGACATTTCGAATCGCACCGCTGAAGCAGTGGCGGCAAATGTGCCGGGCACGCTTGCTCTCCCTCATGCCTACGGACGGCTACAGTTCGGACAAGACCTTGAGCTTTTCTTTCGCACCCTGATTGGTGTCGGTTCCAATCCAAACGTGGCGGCGGTAGTGGTGATAGGCATTGAGCCGCGATGGACGGAGCGTATCGCGAGCGGCATCAGGGCCACCGGGAAACCGGTGGAAGCATTTTCGATTGAGGGTCGCGGCGATTTCGCCATCACAGCGATGGCCGCGCGCGCTGCCGCTGGCCTGTTGCAGCAGGCTTCAGAACTTCGCCGCGAAGAAGCACCAGTCTCCGAACTTTGGGTTAGCGCCAAATGCGGGGAGTCAGATACGACGACTGGGTTGGCTTCGTGCCCGACGGTGGGGCGCGTGTTGGAACGGGTCGTTGCCGGTGGAGGGAACGCCTTCTTCGGTGAAACTTCCGAACTGACTGGCGGGGAACACATAGTCGCTGACCGCATGAAGACGCCGGAGTTGCGCGAGCAATTCATGGCGATGTTCCGCGACTATGCGGAGATGATTGAGAGAACCGGTGACGATCTGCTGGGATCGCAACCTACCGAGGGCAACATTGCTGGAGGCTTGAGCACGATCGAAGAAAAGGCCTTGGGAAATATTGAAAAGATCGGACGCCTTATGGTCGATAGCGTATTGTCTCCCGCCGAAGCCCCTTCCACGACAGGTTTGCATTTCATGGACACGTCTTCTGCGGCAGCCGAGTGCGTAACGCTGTTTGCCGCCGCAGGTGCGACAGTCCATCTCTTCCCAACTGGCCAGGGAAACGTAATTGGCAATCCAATTCTGCCGGTCTTGAAGGTTTCGGGAAATCCTAAAACTGTTGCCGGCATGTCAGAGCATATCGATGTAGATGTAAGCCAGCTCCTGACCGGTGAGATCAATATTGATGAAGCTGGCGACCAGTTATGGGAGATGACGCTGCGCGCTGCCTGCGGACGCTTGATGTGCGCGGAAGTCCTCGGGCACCGCGAATTCGTTTTGACTAAACTTCACCGGAGTGCGTAAGGCGACTTCACGCCGGAAGTGTCCTATCTACTGTGTGCCTCATGGCTTGGTCCCAGGTGAAACAATAACTGAGCGGAGTAACTGCATAGTCCTACTCTTTCGCACTGGAATATTTGGTAGTGTCCTAATTAGGGCACTACCGAATATTCCGCTTACGCCTGAGCCAATTGCCAACTCGCAGCAATACCGGGACGCGTCCGCCGGATCGTGAACTTTCAGGAGACAGGCATATGAAGCGGCGCCAATTTCTATTCCGAGCAGCCGCGGCTGGAACTACTCAAATGGTGACTGGCGGTTTTGGCTTGCAGGTTGCAGCAGCTCAGCCCACTGATGAGCGCTCCAAGGACGCCACGGCTCAGCGATTGATCGGGTACAGCCTGCCACAACTCCGCGAGCTTTACCATCGCGATCTCTTCGTTGACTGGCTGCCTTTTATGGAACGGCACGTCATCGACTCTGAATACGGTGGCTTTTTGTGCAATACCGATTTTGACGGTACGCATACGGACACCGAAAAAAATCCTCTGTTCGAGGGCCGCGGGATCTGGGTTTATTCCACCCTGTACACTCACTTCGGCAAAGATCCGCAGTACTTCGAAGTGGCTCGCCGGAGCGTGGAGCTGCTTAGTAAATCGCAGCCACAGAAAAACGTACTCTGGTGCACCAGCATTCGACGCGATGGGTCGCCGGCTGGTCCGCCCGGCAAGATGATCCCGACTGATGTGGGGATTGCCGAGGGTTTTGCCGCGTATGCGCAAGCCACTGGACAACAGGAATACCTCGACCGCGCCAAGCAGCTTTTGCTCAAATGTGTCCGGGCCTATGACCAGGATAATTACAACCCAACGGTGGGCCGCGGCTACTTTGGCGCTACAGCGCCTGATTTTCCAGGCGCTCGCGTCATGGGCAGTTCGATGATCCTGTTGCGCGCTGCCGCTCAGATTCTCGAGATCGATCAGGACCCAGCCGTCGACCAGCTTGCTCGCCGGTGCGCGGATGCAGTCATCCGCCATCACTTCAATCCAGACTTTCAGTTGAATATTGAATTGCTGAACCGCGACTTCTCGCGCCCAGCCAATCCATATAGCCAGCTTTGCAATCTCGGAAACACCCTCGAAATCACCTGGATGCTTCTCGACGAAGCTACGCGCCAACGCGACGAATCGATGTTCCGCCTATGTGCCGAGCGCTTTCAGAGGCACGCCGCGGTAGCCTTGGATTCTGTGTATGACGGAGTCTTCCACGCGCTTCTCAACGTGGACGAGAATCGCTATGAGTTGAACAAGATCCTCTGGGCGCAAGAGGAAGTGCTTATTGACACGCTATACATCTACGACCGCAGTTCTGCTGTCTGGGCCGCGGAGTTATTCGGCCGCATGTACAAATATGTCCGTGAACGATATCCACTCACCTCTCATGGTTCACCGATCTGGATGTATGCCGCCGGACGCAAGGCTACCTTCGATGAGTTTGCAGGCTTGCCGAAACGTATCGAGAACTATCATCACCCACGCCATCTCATACACAACCTGCGACGGGTCGAAGCCATGATCGCGCGCACAGGGAGCGACATTCCGCATTGAGGGGTCCGCTGTCGCGCACTTTGCGATGGTGGGAATGTACGATCTGCTGTTTCTTTCGGCTCCCCGAAAGGTGTCAAGCCCCCTTTCCTCCCAAAATCTGGCTATCACAAACAAAATAAACGTGTTATTTAGCAGCGAAGAATGGCGGGTTAGTTTCGCCAGACGACTATAATAAAGAGTAGAGATAGGAGATCGAAAAGCCACGGCGCAGCTCGTGGCTTTTTCGTGTCGAGCAAGCCATAACCCATTTATAATAAATACTTTACATTACTCGACCCAATAGAATGAATACTTTACTCCGGAGCGACTACCGAAGTCCGGAGCTAAGTCCAATCTTGAAAAGACTTTAGCACTTTTAAGTAGGGGGAGGGGGAGCACCTTACTGGCCTCATCCTTGGCAGGATCCACCCTCATTTTGACCAAAGCAAAGGGGGGCCTCTGTATGAGCCAGGCATAACGACAGGATGGGACACCAGTGTACATTCCCACCCATCGCAAAGTACGCGATGGATGGAGCACCCGAGCATTTTCGCGGCTGCTTGGAGAAAAAGCGGATTCCTTGTCAGCGCTTGACTTCGGCTGGACAGTTATCTTATTGTATTGTCGTTCTACTTATTGTACAGACTGCGTCTCGAAAAAACGGGGAATTCGCTCTCACCGACGAGGCGGCTCTCTGTGTTGGAATCCACATATCCAAATTGCCGGTCCGAGATATGGCGCACCTGGAGATACGGAATGGCGATTCTTATTTCCCGCTCGGAGAGTCATCGCTCGTCAGCATGGGAAAACGAATGTTCCAATCCGGAATAAGCCTTTTGATGGGCCTGTTGCTTCTGCCCGCTGTTGCGGCGGTCGCCCTTGCGGCCGGTAGACCGGCCTCAACCGTTGCACCCTGGGTCTTTCGCGCGGACTGGAAGGGCGGATACTCCGGCTGGATGAGTTTCCCGCTCGCACAGGACATCGGCTACGATCCCACGCTCTACACGGAACAACAAGGGTCCGCCACGGTTCTGCGGCATAATTTTCTGTCTCATGGCGAGCCGAGGCCGTGGTTCGGGCTGATCCGTCCCCTGGAGTTTTCAGCCAACGCGTACAGCACTATCACCCTACGCTATCGGTTGAACATTGCCGGTACGATCACACCGTTGGAACTTATTTTGTCCGGTGCAGATGGGCACCGCTATTCGGCGCCGCTGCCTGCCGGGTCTGGCGAGCACACCGTCCGGATCACCGGTGCTCAGTTGCACTTGACCGCCGAAACGCCGATCCAGGCCATTATCCTGCGCGGACGCCTGCAGCATCCGCCTGTGAATTCGGAGTCGCAGTGGATCCTCGAAGAATTCGTGCTCCACGCCGACAGAGCGCCTGAGGTTTCCTTGTCGCTTCCGCAGTTGGATGCGACGGTGGATGGCTCGTGGGTGGCACGGACGACAGTTCCCCGCGACGGCGCGTTGACGGTGGAACGAAAATCTTCTGCCATGCCGGCGCGCATTTCGCTCTACAACGGAACTGGGGCGTTTGTTAGTAACCGCGACATTGCTGCCGGAGAAGCTACGTCCTCGCTGCCTCTGGGCGCAAATCCGGCGCCGGGCTTATGGAAAGCGGAGATCACACAGGGACAAGCACACACTGCATTTCGATT
>Ga0105240_10008854_pt1 | contig 14333 bp, 9 predicted proteins | sample KBSC54metaG_FD_80426 | JGI IMG/M metagenome (GOLD analysis project Ga0105240, IMG submission 80426) | Corn rhizosphere microbial communities from Kellogg Biological Station, Michigan, USA - KBS C5-4 metaG | ecosystem: Host-associated > Plants > Roots > Rhizosphere > Soil | place: Michigan, USA... | reverse complement strand
AGCCAATCTGACCGAGGTCATGCAAGAGCCTGCGCAAACGGCTCGCCAAGGCGCGCCGCCATTACCTAAGCAGAAGCGCTGAACCGGCGCGTCCGCTCGAACGCCAGGTTAGCCGTCAGTGGCCCCAATATTCGCGCACCGCGGCCATCGACATTGCCAAGAGGAACCCATACCCTAACGATTCAAGGCGAATGACTTCTCGTCCATGACGCCGCCTCCATGCAGCTATCCCCGCCATCACGAAGCCAACAGCGAGAGGAGTGAAAATCAAGTTCGCCCCTTGGGTGTACCCGCTCACGAATTGGTCTGGTTTAGTCGTAAGGTTTGCGAAAGGTCGGCTCGTTAGCATCGAATCGCAGTTCTGCTCCCTGCGGCTTTTCTTCCGATACGCCCACAAGTGTCGCAAAAAGCGTGGCGAGGTGATGGTTCGATAGTCTTGGAAGGGGCATCCCGCAAATGGGTTCCAGGTTTCGCGCTTTGACCATACCGGCCCTTTGCCTCGCGGCCGCGGCCATGCTGTTGTCGGCATCCGCCCTCCGGTGCGCCACGCTGACCGTTACAACCGTTAACGACGCGGTCAACGCCGCCGACGGCTGTTCCCTGCGCGAAGCCGTCACCGCCGTCAACAACCAGGCGGATTTCAGCGATTGCGTGCACACCGGATCCGCCTACGGAACGAGCGACACTATAGCCTTCGCCATCAGCGGCGCCGGCGTGCACACAATCACGCTCGGCTCGACCTTGCCCGACATCACGAAGCCCGTCCTCCTCGACGGTTACAGCCAAACCGGCGCGAGCGCGAACACGCTGGCGACCGGCGACAACGCCAATATTCTGATCCGGATTGACGGCAGCAGCGCGGCGGGCATCTTCAACCTCGCGACCGGCAGCTTTGGATCGACGCTACAGGGACTGTCCATCGTGCAGACCACGGGCGGAGCGATGGTCACGGTGAACAGTGGCAACGCCACTATTGCGGGCAACTTCATCGGCGTCGACCCGGACGGGGTGACGCTGCACGGGTTCAACACCCCGATCCAGGTGAGTGGCGGTGCATCCAATACCCATATCGGGGGGACTTCGCCTGCATCGCGCAACCTCATCGCCGTCAGCAGCGCTGCCTTCGGCGTTCTCAATGACAGCGACGGCTTGACCGTACAGGGCAACTATTTCGGCACCAACGCTGCCGGGACCGCGGCGCTCGGCGGTCAAGCGCGCGGCATCACCGTCGAGGCCGGCAGCGGAACCATCATCGGCGGCACGACGGTCGGGGCGGGTAACGTGTTCGGCGCGTGGACTGAAACCGCGATCATAGTCGACTCGGCCTGCCTCACCTGCATCATCAACGGAGCGACCATACAGGGCAATCTGATCGGCACCGATGTCAGCGGCACGGTGAAGCTCACGGCCGGCGTGCACGGCATTGCCATCGGAACATCCTCCAACGTCCAGATCGGCGGCAACACGGCGGCCGCCGGCAACGTCATATCGGGTGCTGCGGGCGACGGCATTGTCATTGCCCACTCGCCGGTGAACGCGAGCATCCAGGGCAACAGGATCGGCACCGACATCACGGGCACGGTCGCGATGGGCAACGGCAATTGCGGCATCAACGTCTTCGCTTTTTCGAGCGCCGGTGGAAACATAGGCGGCTCGGGTGCGGGCAATGTGATTGCCTTCAACGCCACCAACGGAATCGGGATCTCTGGCGCTAACACGGGCTGGAACATCTCCGCCAATTCCATTCACGACAACCACAATCTCGGGATCACGCTGGGCGGACGCTGCGATGACCTCAGTGCGACGCCGACCCTCAACGACAACGGGGATCCGGATACCGGCCCCAACAACCTGCAGAACTACCCGGTCCTCGATGCGCCGTCGCTCGGCACAGGCACGGTCACGCTCTCCGGATCGCTCAACAGCGCGCCGATTTCCACGTTCCACGTCGAATTCTTCGCGAATCCCATCTGCGCGAGCAGAGGCAACGGTCAGGGCAAGATCTTCCTTGGCAGCACCGACGTCACGACCGACGCGAGCGGCAACAAGACTTTCGGTCCGCTCACGTTTTCGTCGCCCTCTGGCAACCTTGTGTTCACGGCGACCGCGAGGGATGCCGCGAACAGCACATCGGAGTTCTCGGCCTGCGTCCGGGCGATGCTTCTCGACATCGACGACAACGGAAGTTACGACGCGCTGACCGACGGCTTGATACTAATTCGCTACCTGCTCGGCCTGCGTGATGCAAGTCTCGTCGACAATGCGATCGGCCCGGGAGCCAACCGCAACACGTCCGCGGCGGTCGAGGCGTACCTCGCTTCGGTGCTGCCGCGCTTCGACATCGACGGCAATGGCCAAGTCGATGTGTTTGACGGATTGCTCGCGCTGCGCTACCTCTTTGGACTGCGCGATGCTTCGCTGATCGACAACGCTGTGGGCCCGGGTGCTTCGCGGAAGACGGCGATGGACATCGAGCAGTATCTCATCTCGATCACGCCGTGATTCGGTTCCAGTGTTTTCGCCAGCACCTTCAAGAAATAGCCTTCCCGCCGGGCATTAGCTCCTGCGTAACGGGACATTCAGCATTGCAATCGCCTCATAGTCTACGTTGCCGAAGTCCTTCACTTCGCGACCGGACACGAAAACTTCATTGCCATCAGTCGACCGTCGCCCCGGAGCTCTTGACGACGCGTTCCCACTTTGGCAATTCGCTCTGGATCAGTGCGGTGAATTGAGCTGGCGATTGCGTCATCACTTCCGCGCCATCGATTGCGAGTTTCTCCGCGACACCCTTGCTGGCCATTGCCTTGATCGCCTGCTTGTGAAGTTCGTCGATGATCTCTTTCGACGTTCCTGCCGGAGCGAAGAGTCCGTACCAAGGCGTGGCGCCGAAGCCTGGCAGCGTTTCGCTGATTGCAGGAAAGTCGGGGAAGAGCGCCATCCGTTTTTCGTTCGCTACTCCGAGAACTTTGAGCTTCCCCGCCTTGACGAATGCAATCGAGGACGCGACGCTCTGGAACGAGAGCGGCACGCGCCCGCCGATTACATCGGTTACGGAAGCGGCACTACTCTTGTAGGGCACATGCACCAGCTGGATGCCGGCCTGCTTCTCCAGCAATACTCCGAGCAGGTGATTGAGCGTGCCGTTGCCGGCCGACGCAAAGCTGATTTGCGCGGGCCTGGTCTTCGCAAGGTCGATCAGCTCCTTGACTGAATTGGCGGGAAAGTCGGTCGCGGCCACCAGCAAGTATCCCGCTGTGGCAAGGGTCGTGATCGGGACGAAATCCTTGACCGGATCGAAGCCGGCGTTCTTGTAAAGGAACGGCGCGACGACATGCGCGCTAGTCACTGTGAGCAACAACGTATAGCCATCGGGCGGCGCCTTTGCAACTGCAGTCGTGCCTATGGTGCCGCCGGCGCCCGCGCGATTCTCGACGACAACCGGCTGGCCGATGCCTTGTTGCAACTCGATTCCGAAGATTCGCGCAATCGCGTCGTTCGCCCCGCCTGCTCCTTGCGGAACAATCAGCTTGATCGGCTTGCTCGGATACTTGTCTGCCGCAACAGCGACGGAGCTTGTAACCCCGTACGCGCCAGCCGCCAATACTGCAACGGCAAGCGAGAAAGTCATTCGCATCCTTGATTCCTTTCGATGTCTGGAGTGATTTCGCGTTGGTTCAGCGGCAGGGGCTTACTGACACTCCGATGCTGGAGATGATCAACAACCGTTGCAGCAGGTAGTGTACGCACCATAACAAGACCTGGACTCATTTTGTCGATCGTTTGACCAATCACGGGCGCCGGGCGCTCGACGCCGCCGCAGACTGGTCCTCGAGGCGCCGATCCACAGCGGCGATCGTGCGGGACCGCACAGCGGCCCCGAGCCCGATAGTGCAAACTCCTTGACGTTTTCCGTGAAGTGTTTTGACGCAGTCCATTAGCCATGAAACATGCCGGGCAGACCTCGGAATGAAAACCGTCGTCGTCGTCGATCAAAATCAGGAGTGGTTCGAGATTCCGGATGCTACCGTCCTGACGGCGCGCACCTACCTGGCGCAACCGGAGGCTAACGAAAGCGCCGTGCGCGTGCTCAATCTGTGCCGCACCGGCCGCTACCAGGGTCGCGGGTATTACGTGTCGCTTCTCGCCGAGGCGCGTGGCCAGCGCCCGGTTCCCGACGTCAAAACCCTCGAGGACCTCAGGTCCGATGCGTTCGTGCCATCGCTCCAGTCCGAGATTCAACCGCTGGTGCAGGAGACGCTGCACCATGACGAGAGCGAGCGCTTCCAGCTCGACATTTATTTCGGCAAGCATGAAGGTTATCCGGCCCTCGCCAGGCGTCTGTTCGAGAGGGTGCGTGCGCCGCTTCTGCGCGTGCAGTTCGCCCGGGCGGAGGGAAGCTGGCGCCTCGATGCCCTGCACATCATCGGCCTTGCGGATATTCCGCTGCAAAACCGCGCGTTCCTGATCGAGACGATCAAGTCGTTCATGGGCGAGAGGTCGACCCCCCGGCGGGAAGGCGAAAAAAGGGAACGACCTCGACTGGCCATTCTCTGGGATCCGAACGAGCCGCACAGGCCCTCCAACGAGGAAGCGCTGCAGCGATTCGTGAAGACGGCGCCCCTCGTCGGATTGGAGGCGAAGCTGATCGGTCCCGACGCGCTGGAGCGCCTGCCCGAGTTCGACGCGCTCTTCAACCGCGCCGGGCCCACAGGCATCATCTACGAGTTCGTGCGCAGGGCGGATTCGCTGGGCATGCCGGTCGTCGACGATCCGGAGTCCATCGTCAGGTGCGGCAACAAGGTGTTCATGCAGGAGCTGCTGAATCGGCATCGCATCGCCACGCCGCGCACGCTGGTCGTACATCGCGCCAACGTCGATGACATCGTTCCGACACTCGGGTTGCCATGCGTGCTCAAGCTGCCGGACAGCGGCTTCGGGCTCGACGTCGTGAAGATCGAATCCGACGAGGACTTGCGCAAGGAAACGGAGCGTTACTTCAAACAGTCGGAGCTTCTCATCGCGCAGGAATGGCTGCCGAGCGAGTTCGACTGGCGCATCGGCATTTTCGATCGGCGGCCGCTCTTCGTCGCCAAGTACTACATGGCGCCGGGCCACTGGAAGGTGAACAAGGTGGTCGAGGGTGAGGAGAAGCTGGTCGAGGGCAAGACCGAAGCGCTGACCATTGGCGAAACACCCGAGCAGGTGATCAACACCGCGTTGCGCGCTGCCAACCTGGTCGGTCGCAGCCTGTACGGCGCCGATCTGAAACAGGTCGGCGACCGCATCTATGTCATCGAGGTCAACATCAACCCGAACATCGACGCGGGCAACGAAGACCAGGTGCTGGGCGAGGCGCTCTATCGCGAAGTCCTTGGCGTCTTCGCCCGCCGCATCAGGGAGACTGCAGGCGCCGCAGACGTTCCCGCGCAACGACCGGCGTCGTGACCGCTCATGGAGTTTGTCGTAATCCCCGGAAGTCTCGAGACGCTGCGCACGGATTGCATCGTGCTTGGCGTTTACGAGGATGACGAGGGTGGCAAGCTCTCGCCCGCGGCGTCAGGACTCGATACCGCATCGGGCCATGCCATCAGTGCGGCGCTCCGCCGCGGCGACCTCGACGGCGAGCTCGGCACGACGCTGCTCCTCGGCAGGATTCCGAACGCCGCTTCCGAGCGCCTGCTGCTCGCAGGTCTCGGCCCCGAGCCGGAGTTCATCGAGGGCAGCTATCACACGGCCCTCTCCGCGGCGACGAAGACGCTGCGCACGACGGGCGCCGCCGATGCGACGCTCTGCCTCCACGAGCTTCGCGTCGATGGCCGTGACGGAGGATGGAAGATCGAGCAGGCGGTGCTTGCCGTCATGGACGGCATCTATCGCTTCGACAGGTTGAAAAGCGAGCCACCGAAACACCGGCGCACGCTCGAGAAGATAGTCTTCCACGTCGCGGACCGTTCGCAAGTGACGGCTGCCCAGGCCGCCATCGCTCGGGGGGTGGCGATCGCCGAAGGCATCAAACTCGCGAAGGATCTCGGCAACCTGCCTGCCAACATCTGCACCCCGACGTATCTGGCCGATCAAGCGCGAGAACTCGGCAGCCGCCACGGCTTCGAGGTGAAGATCCTCGACCACAAGGAGATCGAGGCGCTCGGAATGAATGCGTTCCTCGCGGTTGCGGGCGGCAGCCGCCAGCCGCCGAAGCTGATCGTCATCGAGTATCGCGGCGGCCACCGCGAGGCGCGGCCGGTCGTCCTGGTCGGCAAGGGAATCACGTTCGACTCGGGCGGACTCAGCATCAAGTCCGCCGCGGACATGGAACAGATGAAGTTCGACATGTGTGGCGCGGCGAGCGTGTTCGGCGCGCTGCTTGCGGCCGCGCTCATGAAGCTGCCGCTCAACGTTGTCGGCATCATCCCGGCCGCGGAGAACATGCCCGATGGCAACGCGATCAAGCCGGGGGACGTCGTGAAGACGATGTCCGGCCAAACCGTGGAAATCCTCGACACCGACTCCGAAGGCCGTCTCGTTCTTTCGGATGCGCTCACATACGCCGAAAGGTACGACCCCGCGATAGTCGTCGATGTGGCGACGCTCACCGGCGCGATCGTGCGCGCGCTCGGCGAGATCGCCTCGGGCGTGTTTTCCAACAGCGATGCGCTCGTGCGCGAGGTGCTCGAGGCGGGTGACCGCGCATGGGACCGCGCCTGGCACATGCCGCTGTGGCGCGAGTATCAGGACACGTTCAAGTCGGACATCGCGGATTTCGCAAACGTCGGGCCGCACGGCGACTGCGCGATCACCGCGGCGTGCTTCCTTTCGCGGTTCACCGGCCGCTATCCGTGGGTGCACCTCGACATCGCGGGAACGGCGTCGAAGGGCGGCGACGACAAGGGCGCGACGGGCAGGCCGGTGGCGCTTCTGGCGCATTTTCTCGCAGGCCGCGCAGCCAGCTGAGCTGCCGCCGATTCGAAGTCAACGCCGCGAAAGAGCCGGCCGCCGGCGTGTCGGCGCATGGTTCGTGCGTGTCATGGTGTACGCTCTCGTCCCAAGTGCTACTGACACTGGACAACTACACCGATCGGCGCATGCCTTCATCGACCGCCACCCTGACATTCCTGTTCAGCGACATCGAGGGCAGCACCCGCCTGTGGGAAGCCCAGCCCGCGCGCATGGAGGCCGCGCTCGCGCGGCACGATGCGATCGCCCGCCATGCAATCCACGCCAGCCACGGAACATACGTCAAGACCACGGGCGATGGCGTGCACGCGGTGTTCGACGATCCCGCGCGCGCGGTCGACGCCGCGCTCGCATATCAGCAGGCGCTCAACGATCCGGTGGCGGAGGGGATCACGCTGCGCGTCCGGTGCGGACTGCATCTCGGCGCGGTCGAACGCCGCGACGACGACTATTTCGGCACCGCGGTGAATCGTGCCGCGCGCATCATGAGCGCGGCGCACGGCGGACAGGTGCTCGTCTCGCAGGCGGTGGCGGCAAGGGTGGAAGGGCATCTGCCCTACGGCGCCGCGCTGCGCGACCTCGGCGCCGTACGACTGCGTGACCTGGCCGACGCCGAACGCGTCTACCAGTTGCTGCATCCGTCGCTGCGCGCGGAATTCCCCGCGCTGCGCTCACTCGAGGCCACGCCGAACAACTTGCCGCATCAGTTGTCCTCGTTCGTCGGGCGCGAGCGCGAGATGGCCGAGGTGAAGCGACTTCTCCGGAGCGCGCGGCTACTGACCATTCTCGGCATGGGCGGGCTCGGGAAAACCAGACTCTCGCTGCAGGTGGCGGCCGATGTGCTTGACGACTATCCCGACGGGGTCTGGTTCGTGGATCTGGCGCGGCTTTCCGATCCACAGCTCGTGCCACAGGCGGTCGCCTCGACGCTTGGCGTGAAGGAGGAGCCGGGGCATCCGGTGCAGGAGGCGCTGGTGACGCACGTGCGGGACCGGCAGCTGCTGCTCGTCCTCGACAACACGGAGCATCTGGTGCGGGCGTGTGCGGAGCTTGCGAAGGAGCTGTTGCAGTCGGGACCGCGGCTCAAGATTCTCGCCACGAGCCGCGAGGTTCTCAACATTGCAGGCGAGACAGCCTTTGCGATGCTTCCGCTGGCAGTGCCTGCATTGTCCGGTCCGATGGCGGCCGCCTCGCTGGCGCAATTCGACGGCGCGCGCCTGTTCGTCGACCGCGCGGAGGCAGCCGATCCCGGTTTTCGGCTCACCGACTCGAATGCGCCCGCGGTTGCGGAGATCTGCCGCAGGGTCGATGGCATTCCGCTCGCGATCGAGCTTGCAGCGGCCCGTATCCGCACGTTGCCGGTCGAGAAGATCGCCCTGCGCCTCGCCGATCGCTTTCGGCTGCTGACCGGCGGCGACAGGACGGCGATGCCGCGCCAGCAGACGCTGCGCGCGCTGATCGACTGGAGCCACGACCTGCTTTCGGAAAGCGAGCGCGCGCTGCTGCGGCGGGTCTCGGTGTTCGCAGGCGGCTGGACGCTGGAAGCCGTCGAAGCGGTCGGCGCGGGGGGCGGGATCGACGAATCGGCGGTGCTCGATCTGCTGACTGCGCTCGTCGAGAAGTCCCTCGTGACGCGGGAAGCCGACGGCGGATCCTATCGCCTGCTCGACACGGTTCGCGATTACGCGCAGGAGAAGCTGGCTGGATCCGGGGACGCCGACGAAGCGCGTGAGCGGCACCTCGCGTTCTATCTCGCGTTCGCAGAGGGCGCGCAAGCCGGCCTCGTCGGTCCTGCGCAAGGCGAAGGGTTGAAGCGCCTCGATCGCGAACGGGAGAACATCCTGGCGGCGCACGCGTGGTGCGATCGTTCCCGGTCTGGCGCGGAATCGGACTTGCGCCTGCTGCACGCGACCAAGCTCTACTGGTTCAAGCGCGGTCTCCTCGAACTCGGACGCCGCATCACCGTCGAGGCGCTGGGCCGCGACGGCGTAGAAAGGCGCGGTCCGCTGCGCAGCCGCGGCCTGTTCCAGGCGGGCCAGTTCTGCGCGGTGATGGGTCGTTACCGCGAAGCGCAAGGCTATCTGGAAGAAAGCCTCGCGATCGCGCGCGAGCTGGGCGACAAGACGCGCATCGCCGCGGTACTGCAGCCGCTCGCGATGGTGTCGCTGGAGCAGCGCGACTTCAGCGCGGCGCGCACTCAGCTCGAAGAGGCCCTTGCGCTGGCGAGGGAGCTCGGAAAGCCGCGTGAAGTCGCCGCGGCACTGAATCAGTCGGCTGCGCTGCACCGGATGCAGGGCGACCTCGACACGGCGGAGTCGCTCTATCGTGAGGTTCACGCGCTCGTCGCCGGCCTCGGCGACCGGGAGAGCGTGGCCATCGCGCTGCTCAATCTTGCGATGGTGGCGGTAATCGGAGGCTCTGCCGAGCGTGCCGGGCCGATGCTCATCGAGGTGCTGGACATCGCCGGGCAGATCGGCGGCCGGGCGCTCGGCCAGAGCGCCGCCGACGTTGCGGCCGCGCTTGCTGCCACGCGTGCCCAATGGGACTGCGCCGCGCGCTTCTATGGCGTCGCCGAGGCCCAGATCGCGCTCACCGGGCTGCACCGCGACCCGGGAGACGAAGCGTTCCTCGCGCCTTACATCGCCGACGCGCGGAAGGCGCTTGGCACGGCGGGCTTCAGCGCTTCCGAGGCGTCCGGGCGCGCACTCGATTACGACGGGGCAGTGCGCGAAATGCGCGGCTGGCTCGCGCCAGCCGATTGACGATCAGCCTTCGTTGATGATGGTTGGGTCGAACGGGTTGCAGTTAACCAATCCTCCAATTCCCTGCAGTTGAAGCGTGATGCTGTATTGGTTGGCGGTCTTCTGGCCCGGCTGCGCCCTGGAGTTCTTGTCGTGTAGCCTGAATGTTTTGCCATCCGCCAGCCACTGTGCGTCACCGAATTCCGAACCGTCCGGCTGGCCGGGCTTCATCTTGATGCCGTCGGTTGGATGGAAACGGTAGGCCGATTTCGGGTCCAGGTACCAGAAGATGTCGATGCCGTTCCTTTTGGTCACGTTCTGCGTAGAGGGGTTCGCCGTGATGACGCACAGCGTGGCGGCGACCTCTATCCTGCACTCCCCGTTCCCGTCGCATGGGGGCGGCTGCCCTGCGCTGCCTTGTGTGTGGACCGACACGCAAGCCGTCTCCGCAAATGCGATTCCAACAACGATCAGCACAGCAGCAATTCTCTTCATTTGACTCTCCCGTTGGATCGATAAAGCCTGCCCGCTCCCCTGGGCAGATATCGGCAGCTACCAATGAGCGGGCAGTGCGCGTGGAACGGGGATGCCCGGCGGGCTCGCGCCTGCGCGTTGACGATCAGCCTTCGTTGATGATGATCGGGTCGAACGTTCCGCAGTCGTTCCAGTTTCCTCCACTCTGCACCTGGATCTTGATGTTGTAATTGTTGTAGGTCTTTTCGCCAGGTTTCGCCTTGCTGTTCTTGTCGTGCAGCTTGAATTTCTTGCCATTCGACTGCGACTCGGGCAGGTCGAATTCGGATTCGTCAGGCTGGTTCGGCTTCAGCTTGATGCCGTCGACCGGATTAAAGCGGTACGCCGAATGGCTGTCCAGTTCCCAGAAGATGTTGATGTCCTTGGCGCCGACGGTCAGCGTATAAGGGTTCGCCGTGACGAAGCACAGGCTGACGGCGACATCCACCTTGCACGTCCCGGTTCCGTCGCAGCGGTTCTGCGTCGGCGCCCCACCCTGAACCTGCGCCGACACCCCGGCCGCTCCCCCAAATCCGATTCCTGCAGCGATCATCACAGCGGCAATTCGCTTCATCTGACTCCCCTGATTGGTTGTGGTCTTGCCTGCACCGGACTCGCATCGATACCGGTCGCGCGCAAGTCTAACCGGATTCGGCGCCGGCTCGCGCAATTTGAAGCCGTTGCCGCGTCGTGGTAGGTTGGAATCTTCTGCTGCGGATGACGAATCGGGCCATGATTGACGTGCGCGTGAAGACCGGGATCAGCGACTGGATCGTGTGCGCGGCGCTGGAGGGCAGCAGCGAGGTCGAAATCGTCGACGGCATGTGCCAGCGGCTGGCGAATGCGGACATCCCGCTGGTGCGGGCGACCGTTGCCACGAACCTGCTCGACCCGACCTTCGACGCGCGAATCGTGCGCTGGATTCGTGGCCAGGGGGCGTCCGAAGAAGCGGTCTCGCTCACGAACGACGCGCAGGGCAACGAAAACTTCGTGCGCAGCCCGTTCTACTACCTGATCGAGAACCGGGAGAGCTATCTGCGCCGGCGCCTGGACGCGAGCTATCGCCGGGGAGAATTCCCGTTGCTCGACGGTTTCCAGGACGAAGGCGTTACCGACTTCGCGGCATTCACCCAGAAAGTCGGCGAAAACATGCTGCTGGGCCAGGGCGAAGGGATGGCGTCGTCGTGGGCGACCGACGCGCCGGCCGGCTTCTCGGAGCCACAGATCGAAATTCTTGCCGGGATAATGCCCTCGCTCACGCTGGCGTGCATGCTGCGGATCACCAATCGAGTTGCGCGCACGCTGATCACGACGTACCTCGGGCGCGACGCGGCCGAGCGGGTGCTCGCGGGCAACATCGTGCGCGGCCGCGCGCAGGCGATACGCGCGGTCGTCTGGTACAGCGACCTGATCGGCTTCACGCGGATCTCCGACACGGTGAGTCCCGACGTGGTGCTCGCGCTGCTCAACGACTACGCCGAGGCGCAGGTCGAGGAGATCGAGGCGCACGGCGGACACGTGCTGAAGTTCATCGGCGACGGAATGCTCGCGATCTTTCCCGACGACGACACGAAGCGCGCGTGCAAGCGCGCCCTCGACGCCGCCGCCAACCTGCGTCGCCGGATCGCCGCGCTGAACGAAAGACGCCAGGCCGCCGGGCTGGCGGTGACCGACACGCACCTGGCGCTGCATGTCGGTGAACTGCTTTACGGCAACCTGGGCAGCCCGCGGCGTCTCGACTTCACCGTTCTGGGATCGGCGGTGAACATGGCGGCGCGGATGGAGGCGCTGTGCGGCTCGCTCGACCAGAAGGTGATCGTGTCGGCAGCGTTTGCCGAGGCGGCGGGTGAAGCGCAGTCTTTGCTGGTCAGCCTCGGCCGTTATGCGATGAAGGGCATTGCGCGGCCCGAGGAATTGTTCACGCTGGATGCGGGGACCGAACTCGGAAGCTGAAGCAATCCAATCTGTTCATTGGATCACCTCGTCGGCGCGCAACAGCACCGATTGCGGGACCGTGATGCCCAGCGCCTTCGCAGTCCTTAAGTTGATCACGAGCTCGAACGTCGTGGGTTGCTCGACGGGCAGGTCTCCGGGCTTTGCTCCCTTAAGGATCTTGTCGACATAGCTTGCCGCCCGGTGAAACATCGCTGGAAGGCTCGCCGCGTACGCCATCAGGCCGCCGCTGCGGGCGAATTCCGCAAATTCGTACACCGCGGGAATCCGGTTCGCCGCGGCGAGCTTCACGATTGCTTCGCGATTGCGCAGCGTCAGGGGGTCGGCCAGCACGATCATTGCGTTTGCGTTCTTCTTGCGCATACCGGCGAACGCACCTTCGAAATCCGAAGACTCGCGCACTTCGAATGGCAACGGGATCATGCCCATCGTGCGCACGGCCGTCTCCGCTTCGTTCACATGCGACGCAACCACTCCCTGGCTGTTCAGGAGAATCGCGATGCGCGTCGCCCTGGGGACGATGTCCTTCAGGAGCTGAAAGGCCTTCCCGATCAGCCCTTCGCCGAAACCGCGCGAGATTCCGGTCATGTTCCCACCGGGACGGGCGAGACTGGCTACCAGTCCGACATCGAGTGGATCCCCCACGCCGACAAACACCACAGGAATGGTTGCCGTGACCTTCCTGGCGGCCAGCGCGCCCAATCCGGACGCAGCCACGATCACGTCCGGTTTGAGCTGGATCAGTTCGCCGAGGAGTTCGGGAAAACGATCGGCCCGTCCTTCGGCCCAGCGATCGTCGATGACGACGTTGTCGCCTTCGACGTATCCGAGCTCGCGCAACCCGCGCTTGAATGCCTCGAGAAAATGGCGGTTAACCGATGCGGCACCGGCTTCGAGAAAGCCGATGCGGGGAATCTTCGGCAGCGCCTGCGGCCGCGCGACTACCGCACCAGCGAAAAGGCCGCCGCCAAGCGCGGCGACAAATGCGCGCCGCGTCCACGACTGAGACATGTCGTCCGCCAGCGGTTGACTCGACTGACGCTTTCTGATGGGCGAGACGCCGGTGGCTGGCAACTTGATCGTCAGCTCAAAGCGCAGCGGCACGGTTCGCATATCCTTATTCGATCGACGCCACATTCTAGCGCCGGAAGTCGGCCGCTGTAGTTCCTGCTTCCATCAGCTCGCCGCCCTCTAATGCGGCCAGCCTGCGCGGGCGTCCACTTGACGGGCATGGGCCGGCAGATGCAAGGACGATGCGAAAGCAACCGTTCTCGCTCCTTGAGATCGGTCGGGGTAAAGTGTTAACGTGCATCGAATGGAGGCAATCGAATGAAGCGGCGCTTCCGTCTGCGCGCGGCTGGTCGTGTGCGGGCCTTCAACGGCAGGCTGTCGATGGCCGCACTGGTCTGCGTCCTGAGCCTCGCAGCGGGCGCATCCGCCTGGGCGCAGCAGCCCGCAAAGCTGCCGAAAGTCGCGGTTCTCTCTCCTCGCGCACCGACGGCAGAGGCGTGCGGCGCGAACAGGCAAGGAACCACGTTGCCGTGTTTCCTGCAGGCCATGCGCGATCTTGGCTATGTCGAGGGCAGGAACGTTTCGTTCGAGTTTCGTTACGCCAATGACGATTTCAAGCGGCTTCCAGCGCTGGCCGGCGAGCTTGTCAAACTGCGGCCGGATGTGATCTACACGTTCAGTTCACCGGGCTTAACGGCAGCCGCCGACGCGACGAGCACGATTCCCATCATCGTCGGGCCGGCTGGCGAGATATTGCTGACGCGTCTTGCGGGCAACCTGGCCCGTCCCACCAGAAATGTGACAGGCTTCACGCTGGTCAGCGTCGAACAGGAAATCAAATGCCTCGAGTTATTGAAGGAGTTGGCGCCGCACACTGCGCGGGTGGCGTTGCTGATCAACCCGGACAACCCGGTCGATCGCGAGAGTCCGGGCGCCCTCGCTCCCGCGGCGGCGCAACTGGGCATGAGCCTGGTCACGATCAGTGCCCGCGATGCGACCGGGCTGCCGCAGGCGTTCGCTGCGATCGAGGCAGCCCGCGCTGACGCGATCTTCGACCTCGACGACGCGGTGCTTGCGGGCAATGCTGCTGTGCGCAAGCAGATCAGCGAATGGGCGTTGCCCCGAAAGGTGGCTGTTGCCTCTCCCAACGTGCTCTTT
>Ga0105240_10008852_pt1 | contig 14334 bp, 6 predicted proteins | sample KBSC54metaG_FD_80426 | JGI IMG/M metagenome (GOLD analysis project Ga0105240, IMG submission 80426) | Corn rhizosphere microbial communities from Kellogg Biological Station, Michigan, USA - KBS C5-4 metaG | ecosystem: Host-associated > Plants > Roots > Rhizosphere > Soil | place: Michigan, USA... | reverse complement strand
GCAGGATCAGGCCCTTGATCGCGACCTCGCGAGCCAGTTGGATATCCGCGGGGGTGTCGGTTTCAAGCTCCGCGCGCCCGGCGTCCACGAATGAATGCTCGAACAGGCCCGCTTCGAACTTCAGGCTCAGTATACGGCTGACGGCCACATCGATCGTCGATTCGGACACCCTGCCCGCTCGTACCAGGTCGGGAAGATGCGCGTAGGCCTGGCCCTCCGGCAGATCCACATCTACACCAGCGTTGAGAGCGAGCACCGCGGCCTCACTCTCGTCACTAGCGACGTGATGCTGTAGGAACAGGTTGCTGATGCCAAAGTAGTCGCTGAAATACGCGCCCCTGAAGCCGAGACGATCCCTGCCGGTCTCCTGCAGCAACCACCGGTTCTCGTGCGATGGAACACCCTCGAGTTCATTGTACGAAGGCATGATCGCCGCAGGATTGGTTTCGCTGAGCACCCTCGCGAAGGGTACCAGGTAGCTCTCACGCAAGGTCCGTTCGCTCATGTCGGCCGGAGCAATGTTGAGGCCGCCCTGCGGCGCACCGTGCACAAAGTGCTTCAAGGTTACGAACACGTGGTCCTTTCCCAAAGGGCGTGATCGACCCTGCTGTCCGAGCACGGAGGCAACACCCATTTGAGCCACGAGGTAAGGATCCTCTCCGAAGAACTCCTCGGTCCTTCCGTAGCGAGGATCGCGCGTGAGGTCGAGTACGGGGCTGAGTGCGACAGTGGCGCCGCGAAGGCGAGCCTGTCGGGCTGCCACCGCATAGACCTGTTGGATGAGCTGGGGATCCCAGGTACTCGCCAGGGCCGGTGGAATAGGAAATACGGTCGCACCGCCAGCAAGATATCCGTGTGCGGTCTCCTCGTGAAACAGCGCCGGAATGCCCAACCGGGTCCGTTCGAGAAGGAAGCGCTGGACGGCATTCACGAATGCAGCGGTCTCCGCCACGCCGCGGTAGGGATCGCGCTCGAAACGACTCGTGCCGGCCCGGTCGGACGGCCTGGCGATCTGGCCGATTCCATTCGGGATTGCCTTGCGTGCGTTCTCCTCCGAGAAGGCACCCTGACTGTCTACAATGGCGCTCTTGGTCATCCACATCGACCGCAACTGCGCCACCTTTTCGTCCAGTGTCATTCGCGACAGCAGATCCTGGACACGCTGTTCGATGGGCGCTCGACTATCACGATACAGCACGCCGGGGTCAGCTCCGACGCACACCACGCTTTTCAGTAACAGCCCAAGGGCAATGAGAGGCCATGAGCGATCCATGGCCCGTCTACCGATCCCCCTCACCGCGCCGCCAGGCCGATGTTGTCCGGGGCCAGCCGCATGCGGAGTGAATTCTGGAAATAGGCAACGGTCGTGAACTGCCCGACGACGATCGTGAGCTCAAACAACTGCCGCTCGTCCAATCTCCGCGACAACACTTCCCACGTGCGGTCTGAAATCATCGCGGTCGCGTGCAATTCCTCTGCCGCGCGCAGAAGCGCCTGCTCATACTCACCCCACCCCGACGAAGACGAGCCTCGAGTCACCCGCTCCACCTCTTCAGTCGTGAGTCCGCATCGCTTCGCAACCCGCACGTGCTCTCCCCACTCATAAGGCGCCTGCCAAAGCCAGGCTGTGCGCAGAATCAGCAACTCCCGGTCACGAGCAGCCAGTACTCCACCGCCGAGCAACTGCATGGACACGGCAGCGACACGCTCGTAGAGACCGGGGTGACGCAGAAGCGTTCTGATGACCTCCGGAACATCCGCCGCAGACACCGCCGGGTCTGGATTTCCGGTGGCCCGCCTGATATTTCTGATGCTCTCCAGCGCGGCATCCGCGATCTCATCCATTCCCATGGGCTGGATGCGCGGGGGCTGTCCCAATATCAATTCCTCTCGTCTGAGTGCTGCCTCGGATACTTCGGCGAGCACGCCCGCCTGCCGGGTGGGCTGATCATTCATGTCGGGTAGACTCTTGTGCGTGGGCCTCGGGCGACCGCCAGATGTGGCACTTTAACTGTATCCTACAATCATTGTACTTATGTGACTCTACTGACGAGGACCTGGACACCATAAGGCGGCAGAACGAAGGTATCGGACACTGCCGCGCCGTCCGGGTGTGAGCGATAGTCCCCCTCGAGTTCGACAGGCTGCCTGTCGTCGGTGTGATTCAGGAGGTATGTCCAGCGTTGACTCGGGGTGCTTCGAGTGACGACCTCGACACCTAACGCGGCCTTCATGCGCGGTCGAATCCCGGTGGAGGCCAGCAATGCTGACAAAACACGTGCCATGTCCGATCCTTCGAGACCCGCACCCAGATAGATCGCACGACCCCGGCCGTAATTGTGGGCAGTGATGGCGGCTTCGCCTTTGTACTGACCGTCGACATAAGACGCAAGAACCTGAGTATCGTGGTCTGGTTTGAGAATATCTGCCCAGAGACTGCAGTTTGCGTTGGCGCCGGGAAGGCTCGGTGAGAATGCAATACTTCGCGATTGTGAGTAGAGAGGCTCGTAGTCGGTGACTTCGACCCCCATGATGTCGCGCATGAGGCCGGGCAGCGCGGTGGAGACGATCCGGCTGTTGCTGTCTTTGACTCCGAGACGGAAGCCAGCGATGAATGTGCCGCCTTGACGGACGAACGCACCGATGGCATCGGCCTGTTCAGGCGTGACAACATACATTGCCGGTGCGCACACGACCTTGTACCGGCTGAGCTCATGCGTGCCGTCAACGATGTCGATACCAGCCTGGCTCGCACAGAGCGGACCGTACCACGCCAACATCTGTTGTGAGTATGACAGTCCGGGCCGTCCGGGTTGTATTTCGAGTGCCCAATCGGCACTCGAGTCATAACACATCGCAATAGCCGCGTCGTAATGGGCATGGAGTGCGTCGCGACCCAGAGCCTTCAATTCACGGATGGTTTCCTTGATCTCAGTGAAACCAGGACTGGGTTGCCGATCATGGCGCAGAAGACCGTGCCAGTATTCCTCGGTACCTGAGTGAGTCGTGTCCCAGCGAAAGTAATGGATGCCGAATGCGCCGTGGGCGACGGTTTGATAGGACCACAGGCGGAGCTGTCCCGGTTCAGGCTGCGGCGAGAACACCGGCTGACCGCATTTGCCGCTCTGCTGCTCCATGACGAAAAAGGGCTCCCCGTTCTTGATGCCACGCATACAATCCAGCGTGAAACTCACGGAACTCTCCAATGCTGGAGGCTGTTCGCCTGTCGCACGCGCGCCGGGGCCGACAAAAGCCATGAGTTCGGCGAATCCCGGGTAATTGTCGTGTGCGACAAAATCCAGGTTTACGTACAGCTCGCGCAAGTCGATGTTGTCTATGAGACCACCGACGTTGTTGGTGGTCACGAAATGTTGCGGGCAAAGCCGGCGAATGACAGTGAGTTGGTCCTGAAGAAAGGTGGCGTTCGCGTATGACTGATAACGGGAGTAATCGAGGGCGAAGCCCGGGTTGGGCGGCGCGCCCGAGGGAAGCGGTACAGGTATCTGTGAGAAGTCAGTATAGAAGTTACTCCAGAAAACAGTGCCCCACGCCTCATTGACACGCTCGAGACTGCCGTACCTGGTTTCGAGCCACTGTTGGAACCCACTACGGCAATACTGACAATAGCAGCGCGGCGACGTCCCGAGGGTAAGCTCGTTGTCAATTTGCCAACCGATGACGCCAGGGGTCGAGGCGAACTCCCTGGCCATTTGTGTAGCGATGCTCACGCATAGCCGTCGGTAGGTGGCATTTGTGGGACAAGTGAATCGTCGCGTACCGGGGCTCAGTTTGAGCCCCTCGCGGTTCACCATGACAATCTCAGGATACCGTTGTGTAAGCCAAGGTGGCGGGGCGGCAGAAGGTGTTCCGAGCATGACCGAGATATTGTGGGTACGGAGTATCTCGATAGCGCGATGCAACCAGTCGAACTGGTAGGAGCCCTCGGAGGGCTCCATCAATGACCAGGCGAATTCCGCAATCCGGACGCTCGTGATCCCGTACGCCTGCATCTGAACGGCGTCCTGTTCCCAAAGGTGCTGAGGCGTCTGGTCGGGGTAGTAGTCGACCCCGAAGAGCGGTTGTGATGGCAGTCTGCCGGCCATGGCGCGAGACTCCTGTGGGGTGGCAGCCGCTGACGCCTTCAGCGAGATCCAGTCGATCGAGCCCGCCACCGCCGCTGCACCGGCGCAAACAAAATCGCGTCGATTCATGATCAAGGTCTCCCGGCGCCTCACGATGTATGCCCTGCTCCCTTTCATCCGCCGCTGCTGCAGACCGCTTCACAGCGCACCAGGTTAGGCCCTGGACGGAGCGGGACCGTACGTTCATTCCAGCGGAATTCGCCCGGTACAGCCCTGGGCAGCTCGATGTGGGCCTCAACACCGCTTTTGCCCACTCGCCGCACCTGCACCTTGATAGAGCCCTGCGGGTGCGGGACCTCTCCAGTCACCCACCGCATTTCACCGAGTGCGGGCGCCACAATCACGCTGCTGAAACCAGGAGACTGCGGACGGATGCCTAGAACAGTCGTCAGGAGGTGATAATTCGGGTGCGCACTCCAGGCGTGCGAATCCGAGCGTGTGGGCTCGGGAGTCTCCGCTGTAGCCGTCAATCCGTTTCGGACCATTTCGCGCCACGGACCGAGTCGCTCCACGTACCGGTCGGCCAAACCACTTTTCGAGAGGGCTTCATCCACGTAGTAGCGGAAATAGAAGCTCGCCTGAATGAGCGAACGGTCGGAGAGGATCCGCTGCATCACGGGCTTCTGCTCGGCTACGGACACCGCATCGGCGAGCACCGCCAGGGTGTTGGTTTGCTGGCTGTAACTGTTTTCTTCCGGCGCGTCCAGGAACAGGCCGCGTTGTTGGTCCCATGCTCGCGCGCGAGCCGCCGCGACCAGCTTGTCGGCCAACTCGCGATAACGGGCCGCCTCGGGTGGTTGCCCCAATGCGTCTTCCAGTTCTGCCGCCTGTCGCAACACCAAGGCGAACTGCAGAGTAAAGGCGGTGGCGTGCCCCGTTTTCGCGCCAGGTGGCACGCCCTGGTCAAAACCGTTGCTCCAATCGAGGAAATTCCACCAGGGCAGGTGCGCGAGCATCCCGGTGTCGTCGATGTACCCCTCGAACCAGGAAATCACACTGCGCGTGCCGGGTAGAAAACCGCGGATGAACCCCGGATCGTCGCGCAGCATCCAGTAATCGTGGACCATGGCAATCCACCACAAGGAGAAAGAGGGAATGAACTGCGGGTCTGCCGAAGGATAGGCGCTACGCGTGATGCCTTCGTAAGTTCGCGAAGAGTCGATTTGTTCGATTGCGTTGCGCATGAGCCGGTCATCGCCGGTGAGATAGACGGACAGCAGCGATTCGATCCGCGTGTCGCCGACATACTCGAGCTGCTCGTAATAGGGAGTGTCCCAGAACGTCTCGAATGCGGATAGGCGCAGAGCGTGCCAGTCGAGATCCCAGATTGCGGGAATCCAACTCACGTCGCTGTTGAACCGAGCGCGCTGTTCGAACGGGTATGCTGCGAAGATACCGTGGAAGTCGTGAATGCGCAGCGGTTCCGAGGACGTTTCGATGTCCATCTGGACATAGCGGAACGTTCGAAGCCACAAGGACTGAAAGCACCGCTGGAGGCCACCGTCAAAGCGAAGGCGATCGCGCACACCCCGAATCGTCTTGCCTTCGATCTCGTTGCGGTTGCCCTTGTGTCCAGAAGAGTCGAAAAGCGCCTCGGCGTAGGTCAGGACGGCCGTCGCACCTCGGCCGCCGCTGGTGCGAAGCACCGGGTAACCCAGTGTCAGATGTCTCTGATCCACCAGAATCGAAACATGGCTGTTCGCCGGGATGAGCAGATCGCCATCGCCCCGCAGGAAAGCATCGTTCGCTTTAATCCCGGATGCGCGCCGGACGGCTGCGAAGCGCACCGGATGCTGCTCGACAGCCGGTATGTTGCGCGGAGTTAGCTGCCAATCCTTCGCAAGCCCCGCGTAGCCGGCGCCCCGCATTTTCGCCTCCGCTATGGGCTTCGCGGCCGGCCATTGTGAGCTGTCGGTATCCGCCCGCTCCCATCCCCAAGGGTAGGCATTGGCATCCAGCGCTTCGTTTGGACCGGCGACATAGTAGCCGCCGGAGTCTTCGCCGATGACCGGGCTGAAGGAATACCCCCTGTCACGCAGTACTTTCCAACTCGGCCCGGTGTCGACTACAGATTCTGTTTCGCTTTCCCCTTGCATCAGAAAAGCGGTACGCAAGCTGAGTTGCGCCGCAGGGCGATTCTGACCGAAGTTCCATACGAGCGCGACGACGACGTTGTGACCAGGATGCAGTTGCCCGGCGATGTCGACAGTTTCGTATCGCCAGTGCATCAGGTCGCTGCGCGCCGGTCCATTCGAGACTTCCACTTCGTTGACGAACAAACGATAACGGTTGTCGGCAGATAGGCGCACGACAAACCGATCCGGTCGCGCGACGAGTTCGAAATCTTTACGGAAATGGTAGACCCCTGCTTCCTGAGCTGGTGCGGTAGGATCGGCGATCCATTGCGCTCGCCACGAGCTGTCCACGGCTACTAGCCCATTGGCCGCGAGTGCAAGCTGGGTCGTACAGCCGCGTGATTTCAGCGCCTCGGCAAGACGCTGCGGATCGTCGACTCGATCCGGCAGGATGGCAAAGTCGATCTGGCCTATTGTTTCCCCCGATGACGCATCCGAGACGCTCATGATGGAACCGTCGGCAATCGGGAAGGCGGCCGGATCCACTGGCGCCACACTGACACCAGCGCTGAATTCGATGATTGTCGAGGGTGAGTTGGCAGGACCGAAGACACGCAGGCTTACAGGCTTGTCGGCTACTGCGCGCCACAGCCGGACGTTGCCCGGATCGACAATGCAGTGCGTACCCCGTGCGGTGATATCGACATACCACAGATTCGGGCTGCGAGCCGCCGGAGCGTGATAGGCAGCCGCCGCGGCACTAACAGGTGCCGTCTCAGCAACCGCTGCCGTGGTCAGCACAACGGCACCCAGCGCAAGGGTTGCCATCCGCATCACATCATCCACTGTGTTCTCCAGAAACCTGGCGCACTACGACGCGGACGCGGTCGCAGTTAATCAGCGGTGTGGTCCCACTGGCATCCCCTTTGCCGTCGCGTTGCCCGGCCGTGCGCAGCGTGATCACGTACTCTCCCGGGTTCGGGAAGCTGATCGTTCGCGTGAGGCTGACACGTGTCTGCGGCTTAGCCAGCTTTGTTGCCGGCTCGAACGTGTAGTCACTGCCACCTACATAATAGTCATACTCGACGATCTTGCCGGCGCCTGGCGGCATCTCGATCTTGCCAACGAGTTTGATCGGCTGGTTTACGCCCACCTCAGCGCGATCCTTACCGTTAGCGCTCAGGTGCACCAAAGGTTGCAGGCCCCCACGCTCCTTTGCCGTGGTGGGCACGACCACCTGGTTCATGCTGTCGATCCTGTAGCGAGTCGAGGGCCTCGGCGCGACCCCACGCTCGACCCAATCGGCCAGATCGAGCAACGCCTGGTTCAGAATTCCTCCGGTCGGAATCACCAAAGTGCCGAATTTACCGGGAAGGCTGTCCAGGAATGCACCGTGGATGCCGTTCTCCTGGTAATAGACGCGGAACATCTTTTCAGTCTCGCGAGGTCCCAGCGCTTTCGTGACCATCTGCTCGTAAAAACCGGCGACGTACGGATAGGAGTTTCCGTCGGCGAGGTTTTCCAACACGATTGTCTTCACCTCGAGGCGGCCTGTCTGGCGAATACCTCCGGACGTCCTCATGTTGTTGATGAAGGCAACCGGGAACGCCGTTGGCTGTCGCTGGACGTATTTCGGCGTTCCGTCAGCATTCATGTACTGCTTGTAGGCGGGGTTGCCGTTATTGAGAATCGAGTGACGCGGATAGAAGACAGCAGCCAGCGTGAAGCGGTTGTTGATCCGGACCCTGCCACCCTCAGCCAGTGCGGCCAGCAAGGCAGGGTTGGATTCTGCGTCTTTCAGTGTCAGCGTGTTGCTCTCGAGCTTACCGGAGAGCGAAACGGCGTCACCCTGGGTGACCTGCGTCGTGCCATCGGCAGCATAGACATAAAACTGCAGGCCGGCGCTTCCTATTGACCCCAGCGCCGGAACTGTCGACGGGTCGAAGGTGATCGCAGTTGGGACGTTCCGCGCATTGCGCGTGATGGACGTGATGGTTGCGAATCCGTCGACCTTGGCTGCCTGGAGGTAGGGGGGAGGATTGGCGCCTTCATAGCCGGGTTTTGACCAGAAATCCTCCTCGTAAGAGGGGTCGTGAGTGCGCACGGCGCTTGCGCCGAGAGTCACGATTCCCGCGGAGAAGTGCATGGTCTCGAGCACATTGCGCGGAAAGCCTGCATTCAACAGCTCGTCGAGCACAGCGCGCTCGTCACTGGTGAGTCCAGCATAAATATCCCCTCCGCCGCCCGACGCAGCCGCATCGGCGATCGACTGCCGCTTGGCCTCCGGTACTGCCACGGCGTAGAGCGCATCCCACAGGAAGGAGTGCACGTTGAGGCCGTCGGTTGCGATAACCACCGGAATCAGGCCATCCCACACACCCGTCGTGCCCTCCGCAGCGCCGATCGTCTGAACCGATCCACCGCTCTGGCCGTACATGTAACCGTAGATGCGGCCGGTGCTGCCGTAGAGTTTGCTCGCGTATGCCTTCGCCAACCTGGCTGCGGCTGCGGGGACCCGGTACCCGACGTTAGGACTGCCGGGGACAATACCTACCGTGTAGCCACCGCCGGTCACGAAGGCGAACCGATTGTCGACCGTGTTGAGGATATCCTGCGCCAGCGGATAGGTCTGTTGGAAGAAGCGGTTGCGGAAGTATTTCTTTTCGGGGAAGCGCCATAGAACCCCGTGGCTGACGGTCGTCGGACTCTGGGTGATTCCGACCGGCAGCTCGGCCTGGGTCCGCGTGGCGGGAAAGTGTCCTTTCACCTCGGTGTAGGAGACGGTCGTGCCATCCGGAAGCTGCAGCGATTTCTGCTCGGTACTGTCAGTGACAAATGTGTTGTCGTTGTAGTCGGGATCGATGCAGGTCGCATCCACCGCCAGGGGCGGCTCGATGCCCCCAAACTGCGGGCCGCCGAGAAACTGGCAGGTCGCTGCGGCAACCGGTGCCGCCGCGCTGGCGGCGATCAGGATCGCACCGGCCGCGGCATGCCATTTCCAGCGGCGTAAATACTCGGACGCATCGCTCATATCCAACTCCCAACCCATTCGATTTCAGAAAGTGCAACGGCTGTCTTTCGGTCTGCAGGCCGACGTCCGCGTCAGCCTGGGTCGGCCCTAGAATTTCGCCTGCGCGCCCAGGATGAATTCGCGACCCAGCGTAAACGTACCGGCAGAGCTGTCGTACCCGCCGCCGTTGGCCAGTTTGTAAACCGGTGGATCCCTGTCGAGTACGTTGTTGACGTTGAGCGTGAAGTTTAAATTCTTCAACCATCGGCCCAGGTCCAGGTCATATTTGAAGAACAGGTTCAACGTGCTGAATGAGCTCACATGGTCCTGAGGCAGAGTGTTCGCGCGCAGCACATCATAGCCGGCGGTATAGTTCCAGGTAGCCTGCGCGCGCAGACTGTGAATATTCGCGCCGATCGCTGCCTGCATCACGAGTCGCGGCGTGTTGTATTGTAGGGCGTCGACTGTCGGCGCCTGAGAGCTGACCTGGGTATCGCGCGATAGCTGATAGTTACCGTTGACTGATGCATCGAGGCCGCCGAAGTCAGTCGGCTTCTCCTGGCTCAGCATGAAATCCAGGCCCTTCAGCTTGACCACGCCAAAGTTTGAAGTACGGAAGTCAACGGTTTCGTAGACGGGGGTGCCCGCGGTGATCAGGGGCTCGACAATAGCGGCGCCGTTTGGAGCAAGCTGCCCAAAAGCCCTGAGCTGTGCGGCTGACAATCCGGTCACGTTCGTCTGCACCACGCTGGGGAAGCTGGCAAACAACTCGTTTGCCTTCGGGGAAGGGGTGCCCAGGATATTCTTGAACGTGACGTCGTAGTAATTCACGCTCGCGCGCAGACCGTGAACCACCGGCGGACTGATATCGAAACCTGTGGACCAACTGTTGGCCGTCTGCGGCTGCAGGTTCGGCCGCGAGCCCTGCAAAGCGACGGTATAACCGCTGAAAAAATTGACAGGGTCGCCTGGCCGGGCAAAGGCGACAAACGGAAACGCGCCGATGGTATTGCGTTGCGATCCGAGCTGGTCGAGCGGTGTCGGAGCGTTGAAGGCCTTGCTCCAGTTGGCACGTAAGGTAATCCAGTCGAGCGGCACGTAAGTCAGTGCGAGCTTGGGATTCGTCGTGTTACCGAAGTCGCTATAGTCATCATAACGGCCCGAGGCGGCGAGCGTGAGCGACTGAACTCCCGGAAGCGCATTGCCTTTGCCGAAAACAGGAATCTGCAGCTCCGCGAACGCTGAGTTCACATGTCGTGTGTAGCTGCCAAACGGATCGGAGCTCAGCGCACCACTGGCCACGTTGGTGCCGGCCCGCTGCTTCAGCTCATCGCGCATGAACTCATACCCGCCGGCAATCCGCAGATCACCGCCCGGCAGCTCGAAGAGCCGTCCTTCGGCGATCGCCCGCGCGTCGATGAGCTGGTCTTTGGTCTGCCCCGCGAAGATCTCGTTATTGGCGAGGGCGGCGAGCAATTGTGGGTTAGTAGCGGCGATGTTATAGGGATTGATTGCTGTGGCAGTCGAGGAGCCGGCGCCCGCGGCATTCAACGTGGCGGGATTGAATCCAACGATGGAGGAGGAACTATCGGTTTCGCTGTAATTGAGCAGGCTCCGTATTTGCCAGTTACTCGTGACATCCGCCTTGAGCTCGGCGTTGACGCCCCACTCACTGATTTTCGAAGCCGAGGGGGCGCTTTCGTTCCCCAAAGCGGGACCGAAGCTGAGACTCGCCGTCTGGTTCGCAGTGGGATTGCCGCCGAGCGGGGTGTAATAGGGATTCGCGGGTGTAATCGTGACGCTCGACGCAGTCAGCGGGGCCGTCGCCAAGGTTTCGCGGCGGCTGTAGAACGACCGCACGTCGACCGCCATCGCATCATTGATATCTTGGGAAAGGCTTGCCAAGACACCGTGACGCTTGACCTCTGGAACGACCGTACCGACTTTGGAGAGATCACAGGTATTGGTGCCGGGAGCCAGCGTCGCCCCGGAATAGCTAACGCCCCCCACCGTAATATTCGACTGATCGCACGTCAGGTTCGAGGGGATGCCCGTGTTGAAGTCGATGTTGCGGACAAAACCACGATCACGTCCAAACAGTGCGTCGCTCTTTGTGAACGTATAAGCGACATAGGCCGACCCCGATCCCCAGTCCTTCCCGACGATCGCATTGGCGTCGGTGGTTCCGTAGTTGTCAGCCATACCATGGTGCACGTCGACTTGCGCCCCATCGAAGCGCCGCCGTGTAATGAAGTTGATCACGCCGCCAACCGCATCAGCGCCATAGGTCGCCGAGCCGCCGTCGAGCAGCACCTCAACGCGCTCGATTGCGCCAGTTGGGATGAGATCGGGGTCGGGGGACGCCTGCGTTACACCGGCGGATGCGACGCGATGTCCATCCATAAGAACGAGTGTCGAGGCACTGGATGCGTTGTCGTTCGACAGGTTTCGCAGATTGGGGCGTACAATCTGCACCTGGTTGATTGCGATGTTGAATCGACGATCCGGGACCGTGTTGAACAAATTCGAGACCTGCGGAATCGTCGCGAGCAGCTCGTTAGCAGTAGTTGCACCCGCAGTCTCCAGATTGTCGCGCCCTACTGAGATCAGGTTCGAGCCAACCGGCGCCTGGTTGCCGCGGAACAATGTGCCGGTGACTACGATTTCCTCGAGCTTGGTATCACTGTCGGCGGCGTTGGGCTGTTTCGATTCCGCAGTGTTCGTTTGAGCCCCCGCAGCCGTAGGAACCAATGCGCTGGCGGCGGCACCCATTGCTGCCACGCCCAGCATCAGATTGTGGCGTAACTTCAAACTCATGCTTCCCCCTCGTCTAGCGTTTATTCAGACAGATCGATTCTGCTCGGTCGCGTAGCGCGCGATCTGCGCCGCCGGCACAGCGAAGGCCCGATGCTGCGAAATTCCCAACGGGCGCAGGTGAAACGAAGAAATTCGCTAAAGCCTACCTGGCCCGCCGCAAACCCTGCTTTGTCGTGGCTATTGTGTCTTCGCACTGAGTGCACAACGAGGCTCGCAGACGGCAAATCTCACCTCCCCCCGCATGGTACGTATCTTCTCTCACATCCATTACTCAGACAAGAGATTTGATTGTTCTCTACAATCATAGTACCTACAATTGATTAAATACGAACAACAATCTCCTCGAGACATCCGTCCACAGCTACAGAGTCGACGGGCGGCACAAACGACGACTCGGGAACGAATCGTTGCAACTGTCCTGCAGCCACCGATGTTCGATAGGTGAAATGGCGACGGTTCGCTCGTCCCGCGCCAGGGTACTGGCCCGCCCTATGAGCAGCGAGGGACCGCATCGGAATTTTTCGCTACGCCCGCCCTACTTTGACTGGCGCAACAATCCGTCGGCACGCATCCAGCAATAAAATTCGTCGAACCACATATCGGAGGTGGTGCCTTGCTTTCGACCGGCAAACCCATGTCCGCCGTGCTCGTAGTAGTGAGCCTCCACCGGTCGTTTGGCTCGCCGCCATGATTCAACTATTCCGCTTTGATCAGCGAAAAGAGGATCATCCATTGCGACAGCAAGGAACATTGCCGGGGCGAAAGCCGGCACTTCCACAGCTTCCTGAGGGCCGTAGATCGGGGCGATAAAATCCGGTCGAGCTGACTCATCGGCACTCAGCCCCACATTCAGCGCAAGCGTAGCACCTGCAGAGAAACCGATGAATCCGACACGGTGTGGGTCGATATGCCATTCGGCTGCCCGGCCGCGTACCCAACGCACCGCTGCCTGCGCGTCCTCCACTGCAAACACGGGCGTCTCCAGCCGGGTCGGCTTCCGGGCTATATCGGCGGGGGCGTTGGGAGCCCTCACCATGGTTGCCAGCATCTTGAATAGCTCGGTCACAAACTCATGGGCATCTCTCGACGTTGTTCGTACGCGATACTTCAGCACAAAGGCGGCAACACCCCGGTCGGCAAGTTGATGCGCAACCAGCAGGCCTTCGCGATCGATCTCTTCATATAGAAAAGCGCCGCCGGGAACAACAATGACCGCCGCACCAGTCCCGTTGCCCGCCGCCGGCAAAACAGGCATCAACGTCGGCACCACAACGTTACGAACGCTCCGGAAGCCGTTGAAGTTGGCCCACTGCTCCGCCGGACCGTCGGCGGCCTTGTTGGGGTACAGGGGAATAGCCGTATGATCTTGCGGGGTAGCAATGGGCTCAATGGGTGGCAGTTTACCCCCCGCGAAATCCCCGGCGGTTCCCTGGGCGGCGCTCGGCCTGGGCGTGCAGACCAGAATCGCCAGACTTGCCGCCAGGGCAACGTACCCGGCCATCTTCCAGTGATGAGGTGGATGGCGGTGCACTGTTATAGCGCCACGGGATGCACTCGCAGGTAATCACTGAAATAGGGCTGCAGGTCCTGCCGGGTGAATCCCCACTCCGCCAGTGAATAGCGATGCACGCCAAAACGGTTTTGGGGATTCTCCCTGAGCCACCCCTGCATTCCCGTCTCGGTCGCCTCCGTCCAGGTGTATCCCAGCCAGCGATAGACCTTGCGCAACTGGGCCAGCGGATCGGCGACCAGATCGTCGTAATACAGGTGATAGATGTCATTCGGCCGCTCGCGCGCCATCTGCAAGGGCCGCATGGCGTGCAGCGCCATCTGTAGGGGGAAGCGCTGCCGCATGTATTCGATGTCAGGGTCTTTGTTGAAAATCTTGCGCCCGGTCAAACGCAAGCTCAATCCGGAGGCGACACTGGCGAATGGATCCCGATGCGTCCAGATCACTTTGGCATCCGGGAAAGTGGCAAACAGGGTACGGATGAACATCGAGTCCGACGGCATTTTCAATACCCAGCGGCCTGGGTTGGTGGACTGCAACACCTGCAGCACGCGCTTGCGGTGGGCAAAGGCGGAAGTCATGTCACAGAACAGGATCCAGTCGTGATAGGTCGGTGTACTGGAGAGCACGGCGAACATCAACGACCTGAAATCCTGGGCCAGCAGATGGACACATTCGGTCGGACCATCGCCGGCTTCGAAATGTTGTGCGACACCGGTTGGGTTGGCCTTGATGATCGCCTCGTCCCTGGCCTTCTCGGCTGCACAGCGCGGATCGGTG
>Ga0105240_10008850_pt1 | contig 14336 bp, 13 predicted proteins | sample KBSC54metaG_FD_80426 | JGI IMG/M metagenome (GOLD analysis project Ga0105240, IMG submission 80426) | Corn rhizosphere microbial communities from Kellogg Biological Station, Michigan, USA - KBS C5-4 metaG | ecosystem: Host-associated > Plants > Roots > Rhizosphere > Soil | place: Michigan, USA... | reverse complement strand
TTTACAGGCATAGAAACGCACAGAGATCCCCTCTCTGCAGTTTCGCCCGAACTGCAATTGAAGTTCCAGGATTCGGGAATCACAGTCACCAATTGGGATCGATCCGGCCTAACCGAAAGCCCAACTATCCACTCTAGCAGGAGTTAACCCCTGCGTCAAATGCCAAAAGAAAACAGAAGTCAGGAGACAGAAGTCAGAAGGCGGGAGAGCCCCGCCAAACCGGCTTCTGTCTTCTGACTCCTGAATTCTGCTATTTCACTTCTACGGAAGCGCCAGCGTCCACGAACTTCTTCTTGATGGTCTCGGCTTCTTCCTTGCTCACGCCTTCCTTGACGGGCTTGGGAGCGCCATCGACCAGGTCCTTGGCTTCTTTCAAGCCGAGGCTGGTGACTTCGCGAACGGCCTTGATCACGTTGATCTTGTTCGCGCCAGCAGCCGTCAGGACGACGGTGAATTCGGTCTTCTCTTCCACAGCCGGAGCGGCTGCAGCGCCGCCGCCGCCGCCCGCCATCATGACCGGAGCAGCCGCAGCCGCCGATACACCCAGCTTTTCTTCGAGCATCTTGACCAACTGAGAGGCTTCCAACAGGGTCAAGCCTTGAATCTGATCCGCAATTGCGTTAAGGTCCGCCATTTCCAAACTCCTTGATATCTAAAATCGTTATTTACTGCTGAAACTTGTTTTCTTTTACGCCCTGATCGACAACCACCGCGAGGTTGCGACCCACGGCGTTCATTACGGTAACCAACTGCTGTGCCGGTGCATTGATCACGTACAGCAACTTGGCAAAAAGCTCTTCCTTCGAAGGCATCGAGGCGAGGTCGTTGATCGCCTTCACGTCGATGGCCCGGCCTTCTACGATACCGGCCTTAAAAGTAAAGGACGGGTTGGCCTTGGCATAAACCGTCAGCGCCTTGGCCAAAGCCACGGGGTCGCCGCTGGTGTAGGCCATGGAGGTCATGCCGCGCAGCCCCTTGAGCACCTGTTCGGACGGGGTGCCTTCGGATGCGATTTCGGCCAGGTTGTTCTTCACAACCCGGTACTTGCCGCCCGCGCCGCGAATGGTCTTGCGCAGTTCGAAATCCTGTCCGACCTTCAGCTTTTCGTAGCCGGTGACGAACAGGTTCTGCAACCGCGCCAAGTCCTCACGCAGGGAATCGACGTCTTTATTCTTGTCTTCCTTCTTTTTCATGGAAACACCTGTAAGGCTAAACCGCCGCCGCTGCTTTCACCGTGAAGGGAGTGGTATCGACCGCAACGCCCGGACCCATGGTCGAGCAGATGGTCGCGTTCTTCACGTATTTGCCTTTGGCCACCGCAGGCTTGGCTTTGATCACCGCGGTGATGAGGCTGGACGCATTCTCCACCAGTTTGCCGGCATCGAAACTCAGCTTGCCGACGGGAGCATGGATGATCCCCGTCTTGTCGACGCGGAATTCCACTTTACCGGCTTTGATTTCGTTGATCGCCTTGACCACGTCGACCGTCACGGTGCCCGTCTTGGGGTTGGGCATCAGTCCGCGGGGGCCGAGGACTTTTCCGAGTTTACCGACCGAGCGCATCATGTCCGGGGTAGCGATCACAGCGTCGTAATCGGTCCAGCCTTCCGACTGGATCTTGTTGACCATGTCCTCGCCGCCGACGAAATCGGCGCCGGCTTCGGTGGCCTCACGCTGTTTATCGCCGCTGGCGATGACAAGAACTTTCTTGGATTTGCCGAGGCCGTTGGGCATGACCACCGTGCCGCGGACCATCTGGTCGGCATGCTTGGGATCGACGCCGAGGCGCATGTGGACTTCCACGGTCTCGTCAAATTTTGCGAATTTGATTTTCTTGATGAGCGGGATGGCGTCTTCGAGTTGGTACTCTTTGGCCTCGACCTGCTTCAACGCGGCTTGATACTGTTTACCTGGTTTTCTTGCCATGTCTCCTCATTGGTGCAAGCGGTTCGTCAAAAAGGCAAACGAACCTCCCACTGAGCTTAATTTTCAGGGACAGCAAGTAGTGTACCAGAAATCTCAAGGTGGTGTCTACCTGACTTCGGCTGCACGTCAAGCGCCAGCCCGAAGGCAATTCATTTTCGGAATTTCGGCAGGTGACGGCTCGGTAGAATAGTGATCGAGATGGACTATATGCCGACACAGCCCATAAAGGATCCACCGAACCTGATCCGGAGTCGCGCCTTCACGTTGGATCGGCTGTTGAGCCATATCGACCCGGGGCCACGGGAGGAATCCGAAGAGTTCGTCCGCCGCATTTATGAGCAGCGCCATATTGACCTCTCCTCCGACCGCAACGGAAAGACTGGTCGTTGATACAGACGTAGCCGGCTTAACTTCAAGTGGCATCCTGAATTCGCACCGCGTTACGTGAAGATTTCCGCGGTTCTGAGTTGGTCGTCTCATTCATGACTCTGGACGAGATGCGCCAGGGCGCGCTCGATGCGAATTGGGGGCCGCGCAAGTGTGCGGTGCTGGAAGCGTATTTGGCCGATTTTTCAGATTATTTCCGCGGCTGCCGAATAAACGATGGCATCGCCATGCGAAGCAGCTTATCTCGGTTAAAGTCCTCCGCGGTCGCATAGCGTTTACCGAAACGGTCTGCCTCGCAGCAGCAGCCTGCGGAATCGCGTTGCAGATACCCGACTGCTGGCTGCATCGCGCGCCGCACCGCCGTCAAACGGAGCCTCGAGCAGGTTTTCAGTAAGTGGATGTCGAGGAGAATCAATCCATGGACTCCGTCGGAGCATCGGCACCATAGCCTTTTCGTAGTTCCTCAACCTCGGGGAGGTCGGGACACGATCCGGCGGCGGCTACGAACTCCGGCGGCCAGGTGTTGTCCAGTTTGTTCGACCTGCTGGGCGACCCATCGACTGAGGGAGACCCGCTTCTGCCTGGCGGTCTCTCGGGCACGCCTACGCCGCCTGTGTGCGCTTCAAAGCCCCAACCGCAATCAGTCCAAGTGCCAGAACCAGCGTAATCGTTGCCCATTCCGAAAGCGTGGGCACGGTCGGCGGGGGCGGCACGAACGGGAATCCCGACTGAATGAATACTCCGAGCGCGAGCGGGCCATTCCCTGCCGGTATCGTCGCGATCACGGTGTTCGTTGCCGTCGAGATGACCGAAACATTGTTGCTTGAGGAGTTCGCGACGTACACCTTTGTTCCGTCGGTGCTGAGAGCCACACCGACCGGGCGACTCCCTGCCGGTACGGTCGCGATGACGGTGTTCGTGGCGGTTGCGATCACCGACACTGTGTTCGAGTCCTGGTTGGAAACGTAGACGCGGGAGCCGTCTGGCGTCACTGCAATTCCACTTGGGAACGAACCTACCGGAATAGTTGCAATCACGGAATTGCTCAGCGTGGAAAAGACCACGACGTTATTGGTCGTCAGGGCTGCGTAGATCTTTGACCCATCCGGAGTCACCGCGATGCCGTAGTCGAGATCTGCAATTGGAACAGAATTGATGACCGCGTTCGTTACCGTAGAAATGGTCTTTATCGTATTGTCACCGCATGTCAGATACAGTTTGGACTGATCGGGCGACAGCACCATACCCACCGCAGGGGAGACGGGAAAGTTAGCGACGACAGCGTTCGATCCCGCAGCGATCACCGAGAGAGTGCCGGAATCAGTCGAGACATAAGCTGCCGACCCGGACGCTGCAACGGCCAAGGGCGCACCTCCCAGGGGAACTGTTGCAACCACCGTATTGCTGGCGGTCGCGATCACGGAAACGTTGTTGGTGGCCTGATTTCCTACGTACACCTTGCTTCCGTCGGGCGAAACCGCCACGCCAACCGGAAATTGGCCGACCGGGATCGTCGCGACGACGGTGTTCGTCGCCGTGTTAATAACTGATACCGTGTTCGAGCCTATGTTGGTGACGTAGGCCGACTGCGCCGCCAAGGGTGCGGCTGCCAGCATAGCCAGACCAAATCCTACGACTGCTAACAGGTGGCGTGAATTAATGCACATGTTTTCAGCAAGTGTACTACAAAACACCAACGGGTGGTTGCTCCGGCGCGCGCCACGAGCAAGTTACGGCTGCGTTATTTACAGTCGGCCAGCGCTCCTCGCCGAAGCCGTACGCCGAGCAGCCAGGTCCAACTCACGCAAACCCCGTGGACCAAGACCCGTCAAATGGGCCTGCCGACCTGGTCGAGGCTTCTGGGCTGCTGGCGATTATGGGCCTGCAGACGAGTAATGTCAGATGATGATACGGTGAAATAAAGACTGGAAGATCGGTTTGATACTCCGGACGACGCGCCCGGAATCATCGGCAATATAAACATCGCTCTTCGCATACGCGGCATCAGCCGGCGCTAGAGCGACTGCTACGGCTGCGCTGATCACCACGCGCATCGACCAAAACAATATCGCCATAGCTCAAATGGACGGCGGAGCTTACGAATTGCTGACGAGCGCCGTGCCGGATGTGCAGCACGTCCACGCGTTTGCTCTCTTCTCTGTAACTCGGTAGATCACCCGGTATACGCGACGGGTGCAACCGTAAAGCAAAAACCGAAGTTTTGCGTCCTCCGGCGTTTGCGAGCACCGATTCGGCTGCCCTTCCAGGCTGAAGATGGCCTCCTTCAAGCCTAAATACCATTTGAAGGCGGCTTCGGAAGATTCGCCGTGTATGGCTTCGAAGATGAGCGCAAGATCGCGCGTCGCATGCGTCGTGACCCTAACGACGTATGCCATGCCGAGCTTCGAATTCTTTGAAAATCTCTCGGGCCGGACGAACCCTGCCATCTCAGCCGTTGATAGGCCTCCGCATCCTGCACGACAGCCGCAGCTTTGCCTTTTACTGTCAGTACCACTGGACGCTTGGTTTTCTTCCTGGAAATTATTGAAATTTTACGTGAAGCCCCGGCATAAACCACTACCGGATTAGAATCTGCCTGGCCTCCGCCACCAGGAACAGCGAGCCCGTGATAAAGACGACGTCCTCGGGGGCGGCATCGCCGACCAGCGCCAGCGCGGCTTCCAAATCGGGCGCCACTCGTAACTCGAGATTGTCGACGATGTCCCGCATCGCTTCCGGCGACAGCGCGCGCGATTGCCTGGGCGCGGTCACGATCACCTCCGCGGCGAGCGGGAACAAGATGCCGCCGATCTCCGCGACCGCCTTGTCGCGCATCGCGCCGAAGATCAGGCGCACGCGGCGTCCGTTATAGAAGCGCTCGATGTAGGCCGCCAAGGCGCGCGCTCCGGCGGGATTGTGGGCGCCATCCACGATGATCTCCGGCCGCTCCGAAATGCGCTCGAGCCGGCCCGGCCATTGCGCTTCGGCAATTCCCCGCTCTATGGCGGCGCGCGGTACGGCGAGGCGATCCAGCGCACGCGCGGCGGTCACCGCGTTCTCCACCTGGTGCTCTCCGGCCAGCGGACACACGATGTTCAGCCCCACAGGCTCCAGGCGGAAGCGGCTTTCGCGGGCGGTCAATTCCAGATCCTGAATGCGCCAGTCGGAAGTGCGCGCGATGTCGGTGGCACGAGCGCTCAGGACGGCTTCGGCTTCCGGCCGCTGCCGCGCAAATACGGCCGGCACTCCGGGCTTCAGGATTCCCGCCTTCTCGCCGGCAATGGCTTCGATGCTGCGGCCCAGGTACATCTCATGGTCGAAGTCGATGGGCGTGATAACGCACAGCTCGGGACTCACCACGTTGGTCGCATCCAACCGGCCGCCCAGCCCGACTTCCAGCACGACGCGATCGGTCTTGCGATCGGCGAACACCAGCATCGCCATCGCCGTGACAGTTTCGAAATACGTGGGATGCAGGTCGATCGTGCCGGCAGCCAGCAACTCCTCGGACGCCGCATGCACGCGATTGAACGCCGCGGCGAACTCGTCGCTGCCGATGGGACGGCCGTCAATGCGGATGCGCTCGGTCGGCTCGGCCAGGTGCGGCGAGGTGAAGAGTCCGGTACGATCGCCTCCGGCCCGCAGCACCGATTCGATCATGGCACAGACCGATCCCTTCCCGTTGGTCCCCGCGACATGGACGAAGCGGCAGCGATCCTGCGGCCGGCCGAGCGCGTCGAGCACCTGGCGGATGCGATCGAGGCCTAGTTTGGCCGTCTTGATTTCGTTCCCGAGGGCGTAGAGGAAGTGGACCGAATCGGGATAGTTCACGAAAGGAATCGCAGCGAGCGGGCGATGTACTGCTTCATTTCGAGCCGCGGCACGACGGCGTCGAGCATGCCGTGCTTGAGCAGAAATTCGCTGCGCTGGAAGCCTTCGGGCAGTTTCTGGCGGATGGTCTGCTCGATGACGCGGGGTCCGGCGAACCCGATGAGCGCGCCCGGTTCGGCGATATTCAGGTCACCCAGCATGGCGTAACTCGCGGTGACGCCGCCGGTCGTCGGATCCGTGAGGATGCTGATGTACGGCAGGCGGGCTTCGTCGAGCCGCATCAAGCCGGCGGAGATCTTGGCCATCTGCATGAGGCTGACCGCGCCTTCCTGCATGCGCGCGCCGCCCGAGGCCGAGACAATGATCAGCGGCGTGCGGAACTGAAGCGCGCGATCGATGGCCCGCGCGATCTTCTCTCCGACCACCGAGCCCATGCTGCCGCCGATGAAGCGGATGTCCATGGCGCAGAGTTGCACCGCGCGGCCTTCGAGTTTGCCCGAGGCCGAAATGATGGCGTCGGAAAGCCCGGTGCTGGTCTGCACGCCCTTCAAGCGGTCCACGTACGGCTTGCTGTCGACGAACTGCAGCGGGTCGCTGGTGGAGAGGCAATGATCGTGCGCCTCGAACAGGCCGCCGTCCATCAGCATTTTGACGCGCGCGGGCGCATCCATGCGGAAATGATGGCCGCACTTGGAACAGACGTTCCAGTTGGCTTCGAGGTCCTTCTTCCAGATGATCTGGCGGCAGCCATCGCACTTCTGCCACAGGCCCTCGGTGCGAACCTTGCGCTCGGCGTCTTCCACCTTGGGAAGTTTTTCTTCGATCGATTTGTCCCGCTTAAACCAAGACATGCAACGTCCTACGTTAACGCGGGTAGGGATGGCCCCGCAAGGTTGCAAACGCACGGTAGATCTGCTCGGCCAACATGGCGCGTGCCAATTCGTGCGGAAAAGTCATGGCGGACATGGACAGGAGAACGTCGGCGCGCTCGCGCCAGCCGGGCGGCAGACCGTCGTGGCCGCCAATCAGGAACAGCAGATCGCGGCCCTCCATCTCGGCGCTGGAAAAGATGCGGGCGAAGGCGGCGGAGTCCATAGACTTGCCAGCCGGGTCGAGAAAAATCTTGCGGGCCGTCGGATGTTTGGCCCAGAGGTCGGCGCGATCGGGCCGGATTTCCCGCATCTCAGCCGGGCAGTAGCGGGCGGCGCGGCCGAGAAAATCCTCGGCGACGGCGTTGGTGTGGGGGTCCTTCGGCTTGCCGATGAAGTAGAGGTAGATCTTCACTCCACGGGAATCTCGACGGCTTTGGCGGTACGCCAGAGCCGTTCCAGCCCGTAGTACTCGCGCGATTTCGGCGAGAAGATGTGGATCAGCAGGTCGCCGTAATCGGCCAGCACCCATTCGGCGGTGTTGTAACCTTCGGTGCTGATGGGCAGTTCGCTCGCCTGCTCCTTGATCTTGATGCGGACCTCGTCGGCAATGGCCTGGATCTGCCGCTGGTTGGCGCCGGTGCAAATGACGAAATAATCCGCAAAAGCTGTGATCCCAGTCAGGTCCAGAACCTTGATGTCGAATGCTTTCTTAGATTCGGCGGCGCGTACAGCGAGGAGCCAGGTCGGCGTGGCGAGAGGGCTTTCAGGGGTTTCCTTAACTTCGGTCTTGGTCAGAACACGCTCCTGTCCGTATCGTACCACCGCTTCTGAGTGCCCGGTAATATACTGAGCGGATGCGGTTTCTGCCTACACTCCTGATTCTGTCGGCCGCCTGCGCGGCACAGGATCTCCCACTCACGGGAATCAGCCACGTCAATTTTCGCGTCTCGGACCTGGAGAAAGCGCAGGCCTTCTACACGGGGGTGCTCGGTCTTCCGATGGCCTTCAGCACGGGCCGGAATGGCGCGATCGGCACGGCCTATCTGAAGGTGAACGACGAGCAGTACATCGAGTTCTCGCCGGGACTGAAAGACGGCGACCTGCGCCTGACGCACGTGGCGTTCGTCACCACCGATATCGAGAAACTCCACGCCGAACTGACGGCGCGCGGGCTGCAACCGACGCCGATGCGGCCGGCCGGGGGCGATGGCACGCGCGGGATCCGCATCGCCGATCCGTTCGGGTATCCGCTGGAGTTTACGGAGTACCTGCCGGGGTCGGAACATGCCAAGGCGCGGGGCAAGTTCGAAGATCCGAAGCGCATCTCGACTCACCTGCTGCATGCCGGAATCCTGGTGCCGCGGGAGAAGCTGGACGTGGCGCTGGCATATTACAAGGACAAGCTGGGCTTCGTCGAATTCTGGCGGGGCGGCAAGGAGGATGGCCAGATCGATTGGATCAACTTGCGGACACCGGGCACGCGCGGCGATTACATCGAGCTGATGGTCTATTCGGGGACTCTCACGCGCGAGGAAGCAGGCAATAAGCAGCACGCGGCGTTAGAGGTGCCGGATATCCAGGCGGCGTATCGGACGGTGGTGAGCCGCGGAGCGACCGAGGAGAAGTCGAAGCCGAAGATCGGGCGGAACGGCAGATGGCAGCTCAATCTGTTCGATGCGGACGGCAGCCGCACGGAACTGATGGAGCCGAAGGCGGCGGCGAAGTAATGCGGAGTTGCATGATTCCCCGGGGGCGCATGTCGACAATCAGAAGCCGCACGAGCAGGACGAGATCTACATGGTGATCCGCGGGCGCGGGACGTTCTTCCACGACGGCCAGAGACGCATTCGAAATATCCGGCTGTCTGGGTGATCTTCTTTTTGACCCCTCTCTCACGTTCGGGGCTCCGATCGGAGTCGCGCGCGTAAGCAAGCGAAAGACAGCATCAATTAGAACGTGAAGCGAAGGCCGAGTTGGACGCGGCGATTGTTGGCCGCTCCGCCGAATCCGCCGCCGCCCGGACCACCGCCGCCGAAGCCGGTATTGACCGACGTCGCCTGCAGGAAGTAGGGGCTGGTGATCACGCCCTGGTAGCCGCCGGGATTCACGTGGTTCAACACGTTCTCGACGTTGAGCGAGAGGGTCAGGTTGTAGGGATGCTCGGTGGAATCGCCGCCCATCATGCCGCCCATGCCGCCGCCGCGCATACCGCCGCCGCCCATACCGCCACCGGGAGGTCCACCGCCGCCGGGTCCGTGACCGCCACCGCCAGGCCCGCCGCCGCCCGAGAGTCCCATGACTCCGGCCGAAGGCATGCCGCCGGGACCGCCCTGTTGATTTTGCAGGGCGCTCTTCTTCGCGCCGCCGAAACCGAAGGTCCGGTAGACGCGCATGTTGACCGAAACCATGCCGGCCGCGTTCAGGTAATTGCGAGGCACGAGGTTCGTCGGGTTGGTAACGCTGTACGCCGAGGTGAAGGTCCCGAACGGCGAGCAGACCGTGGTGCCCGTGCGTACGACGGAGTCGCAGGCGCTGCTGGAAGCGAAGGCCGCGCGCGCATTGAGGCTGTTATCGCCATACAGATCCTGGCCCGCCAACACGTCGTACGGCTGGCCGGAGCGCATGGTGATGAAGGGCGCCAGCTTAATGTTCTTGGGGGCCGTCACGCTGCCGATGAGTTGGAAGTTGTGGCGGCGGTCGAAGCTCGAGCGGCCCCAATCCTGCGCGAAATTGTAAGGATTGCTCGGCGAGCCCGGCAGATCGTTGGCGTAGCCAAGCGAGTAGTTGCCGAACAGGGACACCTTGCTGCTGAAGCGCGTATTGAAGTTGAACGACACCAGGTGCTGCCGCATGACGGCGCCCGATTCCATTTCGGTAATCGTGCCGGCCGAATAGCCGTACGGGAACAGTCCGTTGGTGGCGCTCAGGGCCAGGTTGGGGTTGAACGTACCGGGGAGCGGCGTGTTGATCGGCACCGACTGAGACATGTGCACGGTGCGGTTGAACGAGTAGGTCATGGCAACCGTGGTGTTGCGCGGCAACTGGCGCTCGATGCCCATGGCGCCCTGCATGGCGTAGCTGGAGCGCAGGTTGGGATCGAGCCGCAGGATGCTGTTCTGTCCGGCATTCAGCGAAGACAGCGACGGAATGTTGGGATAGAAGGTCGGGTTGTAAACCGTGTACTGAAGCTGGTTGACGCCGTTGCTCAGTTGAGCCATCTGGTACAGACCCAGCGAGAGGCGGTCGTAGAAGAGGCCGAAGCCGCCGCGGATGACCGTCTTCTGGCGGCCGTTGCGGGCGTTGCCGGGAGCCCAGGCGAAGCCGAAGCGAGGGGCGAAATCGTGATTGTTACCGAGGAGAGTCTGGGCTTCGTAGCGGATTCCGGCGCTCAGCGTCAGGTTGGGACGCACGCGCCAATCGTCCTGCAGGAACGGACCGAAGTCCCAGCGATCGCCGCTGATGTAGGACTGGCCTGCCTGGATGGAGAAGCGCGAGGGTCCGCCGCCGAGCAGTTGGACCTGGGCCGCGGAGATACCGGACTGCGTGAGCATCACATTGCGCTCGTACTGCTGCAGCGAGGTGAGGGTAACGGTGAGCGGGTTGCCATTGGCGTCCAGCGCGATCGTGTTGGCCGGGGTCAACTGCGGCGCCGTGCCGCCGAGGAACGTGTAGGAACCGGCGAAGCCGCTGGGGCTGTTGGTCTGATCGCTTTCGCGGCGCATCCGGATACCGAAGCGGATGGTGTGCGCTCCGTGCGATAGCGACGTGTTGTTCTGCAACTCCATGTGCTTGCTGACGCTGTAGGAATTGCCCATGCCGTTTCCGCCGGTGACGAAGGCACCCGCCACATTGATCTGCGGGAGGAGGTCGCCGGGGTTCGCATTCGAGTTGCGGAAGTATTGGAAGCGGGTCTCGTTGACGGCGCGCGGAGTGAGGATGGCGCTCTCGGTGACCATGATGTTCTGACCGTTGCCGGTGCTGTTGTAGGCCAGGTTGGAGTAGGGCGCGGGCAGGCGGGTGCCGCCGATACCGGCGTTATCGCGCGAGTTCAGGCGCTCTTCCGCGCGCACCGTGAGGGTGTGGTTGGCGCTCAGGGCGTAATCGAAGCGGGGCGCCAGAACGGTGAAGCTGGAGGGGGAGAGGACTGCCTCGTTGATGCTGGACTGCGTGAGGGTCCTGGGATCGAAATACTGGGCGACGACGATCGAGTTGTCCTGCACGTCGCGGCGGTTGAAATCCATAAAGAAGGATGCCTTCTTGCTGAGCGAGCCGCCGATGTTGCCGCTCCACATGCGCATGGAGTAGTCGGGCTTGTTGTTCGAGAACGGATTGCGGGAATTGAAGAGGGCGTCGCTGTCCATGAGGGAGACCGCGCCGCGGAGTTTGTCGGTGCCGGGCTTGGTGAGGATCTCGATGCGGCCGAAACCGAGGCGGTCGTACTCGGCCGAGAAGGGGTTCTGGTTGATGCGGATTTCGCGGATGGATTCCTTGGGCGGGAGTTGGCCGCCGCTGAAGCCGTCGATGTAGATCTGGCCGCCGTTGGGTCCGGCGCCGGGACCGGCGAGAGCCTGGAGGGCGTCGGAGAGATCGTCGGGATCATCGGGCAGGGCCTGAAGGTCGGAACCTTTGATGACGAGGGCGGTGGCGTTACTGTCGGGCTCGACGCTGACGGTGGAGGTGGCCTCGGCCTGGACCGTTACTTCCTGTTTCTCGGCGCGAACGGCGAGCTGAATCGGCACCTGGACGGCGGCTCCCGCGGCAATGGTCACCGGCTTGGAGAAGGGCGAGAAGCCGGCGAGTGCCACGTTGACGGTGTACTGTCCGGGGGGCAAGCCCGCCAGGGTATAACTGCCGTCGCCTTGCGTCTGGATGGTCTTGGTGGAACCGTTACCGGTCACCGTGATGGTGGCGGCAGGAATGACGGCGCCGGAATCGTCGGAAAGGACGCCTTTGACGGTGCCGCTGTTGGTCTGGGCTATCGCCAGAGTGAGAAACAGGGCACCAGCCAGGACGAGGAAAAACGCTCTTAGTTTGGCCATGCTAGAGACAAGGCGTCGGGAGGTCCCTCCGGGTCACAGGTGGATTGTAAAGAACTGTTAAGACTGGGGCTTCCAGTTGGCCGTGGGGACCCGCTCGATGCGCTCTATCACCATGATTTGGCAGGGCATTACTCGTTTTTCCAAGCGCAATCCCAACTGTGGCACGGCTGCAACAATTCCGGCAACTCCGGGTTCCTCGCCGGGGGCCAGAGGAGTTCAATCTTGTAAACTGGACTGCGCCGGGGTTTGCGATTCCACACACGTGGTGTGTTGAGTGAAAGAAGGCCATGAGCAAGCGAATCAATATCATGTCGCCCGAAGCGACCGTTGGGACCATTGATGCTAACGCTATGGCCAAAGTGGACGAAGCGATCAAAGTCAGCCTGGGCCCCATTGAATTGTGAACTGACCGGCAGGCGAAAGCGCCTACCCTAGGAGTCCGGAGATTTCTGTATACAGGCGCTGGGTGAGGGCTTCGCGGTCGGAGACAGTGAGGGATTTGGTCGGGATGGGGTCGCCGATGCGGAGGGTGACGCGGCCGGAGCGGATGTGGATCGAGCCCATGGGCAGTTTCTCGCGCATGCCAATCAGGGCCATGGGGACGATGGGGACTCCGGCTTTAATGGCAATGTAGGCGGCGCCTTCCTTGAACTCACGGAGGCCCTCGGGGCAGCGTCCGCCCTCGGGGAAGAGGAGCATGCAGGTGCCGCGCGACTGGATCACGCGGGCGGCTTCGGTCATGCTCTTGAGGGAGGCGCGCGGACTGGAACGATCGACGGGAAGGTGTCCGGCGCGCAAAAGGTGGCCGCCGAGGAGAGGGATTTTGTAGAGTCCCTTCTTGGCGAAGAAGCGGAACTGGTGCGGCAACTGGGACAGGATCGCGGGGATGTCCATGAGGCTGACGTGGTTCGAGGCGAAGACGTAGGTGCCGTGGGGGTCCAGCTTTTCGAGGCCTTCCGTGTGGACGCGAATGAAGCTGGCGGCGAGGAGCATCTTGCCCCAGAGGCGGGCGAGGCCGTGCATGCGGTTGCCCTGCGGATCGAAGAACGATACCAGCAGCGAGAGGGTGCCCATTACGAACGTTGAGAGCAATATGAGTGGAGTGGAAATGAACAGGGACCGGAGGAAGCTCATCGTCGGACTAATGATAACAAGGTGCGGGTTTATCAGCCCCGCGCGCCAGCTACTTCGCAGGCGCGCGGGGGATGCGGGGCTCCGTCGCAATTCGTAAACAGTTTATTCGGTTGTCAATGAGCATCAGGCGGGACCTTTAGAGCCCTTTCCTGATTCCACATTTAGCAGACGAACGTCTGAAATCGGGGTTAGAAGACAGGGTGAATTCGGGTAAGAGGTTGAAGGGACGGGAGCAAACTTTATTTTCGAAAGTTGTCAACGCTACGCGGCGGAACGTTCGGGTAGGGCGGGACGGGCCATGCGAGACCAGGCCCACTTGACGGCGTACAACGAGCAGCCGATGGCGACGGCGAGGACGGCGTTGACGGCGAGGACGGCGAGGGCCGTGGCGAGGAAGGCGGCGGCGTCGACGCGGCTCATTTTGGGGAGACGTCGCCAAGCGCTCCAATCGAGGAGGCAGAGTCCCATCCACGCGGTGACGCCGGCGATGGCGGGGATGGGGATGTGAGAGACGAAGCCCGCGCCGACCCAGAGGATGCCGATCAGGAAGACCGCATGCAGCAGGTTCGAGAGGCGCGAGGTGCCGCCGCAGCGGACCACGGCCAGACTGCGGGCGGGAATGCCGACGCTGAGGGGCGCGCCGAACATGCCGGCGAAGATGTTGGCGATGCCGTATGCGCCGAGCTCGGAATCGGCGTCGCTGGCCTTCAAGAGTTTGTGGCGTCCGCGGAAGTGCTCGACGACGCGCGACGTGATCAGGATATTCACGCTGGAAACGAAGGCCAGGCCGAATGCCGAGGGCAGCACTGTGAAGACGTCATTCGGCTTCCAGGAAAACTCAATGAAGGGCGGTAGGACGGCGGGCAGGTTGCCGACTTCCTTCTCGTGCATGCCGAAGAAGCGTGCGATCAGGATGGCCAGTCCGACACCGATGAGCGGCGCGGGCAGGCGCGGCGAGACGCGCGCGGCGACGGTCGCGGCCACGATCACGGTGACACCGAGCAGCAGCGGGAAGGCGCGCATCGACGTGACGTGATCGAAGAAGACGACCAACTGGCCCATCGCTGTGGCCGCGGCACGTGCGGTCGGCGATGCGATCCCGAACATAATATCGAGCTGCGAAATCAGCATCATGGCGCCGATCCCG
>Ga0105240_10008849_pt1 | contig 14337 bp, 11 predicted proteins | sample KBSC54metaG_FD_80426 | JGI IMG/M metagenome (GOLD analysis project Ga0105240, IMG submission 80426) | Corn rhizosphere microbial communities from Kellogg Biological Station, Michigan, USA - KBS C5-4 metaG | ecosystem: Host-associated > Plants > Roots > Rhizosphere > Soil | place: Michigan, USA... | reverse complement strand
CGGCGGCCGGGATATCGCGCAACACATCGGTCATGCTGGCCGCCCATAGGCCGCGCGCACCCGGCCGATTTCGCCATCGGGCTGCGCTTCGGCGGATACACCGTCCGCACCCAGAGTCAGATCAAGACGCTGCGTGGAATGACCGCCGCGCTCGCGCGAGGCTTCGATGGTGACGGTGTATTTGCCTTGCGGAACTTTCCTGCCCGCATCGTCCAGACCATCCCAGCTCAATGTGTAATGGCCGGGCGCGCGTGTCGGACGCGACACGGAATCGACCAGTTGCGCGTTCAGGCGGCCGAAGCGGCGCCAATAGATGTAATTTTCCTCCCGGTAACGCGGTTCTTTGCCCAGGACCAGAAGCGTGCGGACCAGGGCGCGTTTTTCGTCCGTGATCCAGATGGCGACATACGGATTGTGATAGCCCGAGGTCGCGATCTTGGGGACTTCATATTCGATGCCCAGGGAGAATCCCGCCGGCCAGGACGCTTCGGTCTGAATATCCGCTGCCGGAATAATGCGTCCTGTGTTTGACGCGGGAAAATCGCGCCAGCGCGACGATGTGAATTGCACGCCATTTGTGGCGAGGATGCGGGCCGCGACAGTCGGCAACCGGTCTGCCAGTTGCAGGCTTTCATGCGGCGGCAGCACGGAAAACGCTGTGGCCAATGCATCGGCGTCAGCGGCGCTGTCAGCCGTGACCGTCGCATACGCGACATGATCGACGATTTGCGCGGTGGTGGGTGAAACTGTCGCCTGGCGCCGGGATGAACGGCCGCTGGTCGCGGCGGCCTGGTTGTTCAGCAGCAGATGGGTGCGCGAGGGGGCGCTGTCCGACGCGTCTGCCGGATCGATCAGTCCGATGCGCCAGCCTTCGCCGGCGGGAGACTGACCCCAGCATTTCAGATCACCGCCGATATCCACCATCATGCTGGTTACGCCAGGCACGCGCCGCGCTGCGGCCAATGCGCGATCGACGATATAGCCCTTGGCCAGGCCATCTACAGCGAAGATCACATCGCCGGGCCGGGTCACGGTTCTGGTGTGTGGATCAAGTCGCAAATCGGCATTGGCAATCCTTGCAGCCAATCCGGCATCCGGCTCGATACTTTTCAGTAATCGTCCGATGCGGGCGCTATAGGCGCCGCCAGTGATCTTGCGCCAGCGTTCCGCGGCGGACAGTACAGCGAACAGATCATGAGACGCGCGCAGCGATGCAGCGGCATTGAGCAACGATATCTCGCTCTCCTTGCGCCATGTGCTGAGCAAGGCATCGAGCCGTGCGATTTCGGTCTGCACGGCGCTTATGGCCAGCGCCGCTGCAAGCGGGGTGTGCGCCATCACCGCCAGGTCGAGCGAGGTGCCGAGCACATGGTCGGCATGAAACCGCCAAGCGCTGGCTTCTGCCTGGGCCGGGGAAAGCAGTGCCGATGCGGCGCCGAACCCGGCAATTCCCAAACCCAAGCCCGTGCGCATGCAGAACCTCCGAATTACCAAACGAGACGGCATATTTGCTAATGCAAATGAGAATCACTTGCAAGAAGAATTGGGGTCGGCTATTGGGTTGCGACGAACGGAAGAGAGCGCCGGTTCGCACATTCGCAATGGAGGGGAACGGAATGCGCCGATTTTTACATGCCTGGCTGGCCGGAATGGTCGCCACCTTGGTACCGCTGAGCGGAGCCTTGGCGCATACATCCTATCTGCTGCCGAACTATTTCTCGGTGACGGACGCCAAGATGATCACCTTTGAAGGCGGCTTCGCGGAGAAATTCTTCAACTCCGACGTCGCGCTCACGGCGCAGGATTTTCATCTCTACCGGCCCGACGGCACGCGCGCCAATTTCGACAAGATCACCAGTTTCGAGCAGATCACGGTTCTGGAAAGCAAGATCGCGGAGCAGGGCACGTATCTGTTCACGTCCGGCGAGCGGCTGGGCCGCATATCGACCATCGCCAAGGTCAAGGGCGAATGGGTGTCGGTCAATCCGGAAGACCCCAACGCCAAAGTCCCGGCCGATGCCACCGAAACAGCCAAGCTGCAGACCGCGACGGTCACCGACGTTTATGTCACCAAAGGCGCGCCGACCAAGACCGTGCTGAATCTGCCGCCGCAGGGACGTCTCGCCATCACGCCGGTCACCCATCCCAACGCCATTTTCCTGGACGAAGGATTTCAACTGGCGCTGAGCTATGGCGGCAAGCCTCTGGCGGGTCAGGAAATGACGCTGTACCGGCAGGGCGGCGGCTATGACGAGAAAAGCTTCGAGAAAATCTACAAGACTGATGCATCGGGCCATCTGGCGATCAAGTTCGACCAACCTGGTGTCTATCTGATCATGACGCGTTATCGCGGCGATTCTCCGCAAGGCGCGGCGACGCCGTATCGCAGCTACAGCAGCTCGCTCACTTTTGAAGTCACGCGTTAGGACATAGGAAAATGAAGACCATCGCATTGGTGCTTGGCGCCGCCGCCATCGCCGCTTTCGCCACATCCGTCTCAGCGCAGACCACACCGGGCGAGATTCCGGCGGAACGCGCCGCTGGCGGGCACGACAAGATCAATTTCTTCGACAGCTATGACGCCAATGGCGACGCCAGCGTGTCGGAAGCCGAGTTCAAGGTGCAGCGCGAGAAGGATTTCAAGCGGATCGACGCCAAGAGCAGCGGCGTGATCAGTGAAGCCGACTATGTCGACGATTTTGCTGTGCGCCTGGATCGTCAGCTGAAGGCGATGCGGGATGGGCAGATCAAGCAGGCCTATGTTCGTTTCGGCGTGCTGGACACTAACAAGGACGGACATATCAGCCCGGAAGAATTCAACGCGTCCGGCTCCAAGCTCTTTTCCACCCTCGACACCAATCGTGATGGCGTGGTCGACGAGAAGGACAACACCGAAAAATTCTGACCGCCCGATGGACTGACCGGCGCAGGCAAATGCACCGGTCAGGCCGGGGTTTCATTTTGCTCATTATATGAGAATGATTCTCATTATTAATTAAATTACCAATAGGCTGAACCAAGGGGCTTTTCCATGTCGAGTTTCCGTTTTACGCGCCGCACCGCTGCGCTTCTTCTGACCTGCAGTGCCGCCGCGATGACCTCCGCTGCCGCGCAAGAGCAGACACAGATCGCTTCGGCGGAAACCATCACGGTGTCAGGCACCCGTCACGCCCAGGCGGTGTCGGAAATTCCGTCCACCGTCAGCGTCATCTCGGCGGAAGAGATCCAGAACAACTTCGTCACCAACATCAAGGAACTGATCCAGTATGAGCCAGGCGTGTCGGTGCGCAGTTCTCCCGCGCGCTTTACCGCTGCCGGCAGTTCGACGGGCCGCGACGGCAACAGTGGTTTCAATATTCGCGGCCTGGAAGGCAATCGCGTTCTGATCATCACGGACGGCATCCGCCTGCCGGACGCCTTCAGCTTTGGCGCTCAGTCTGTCGGCCGCGGCAACTATGTGGACATGGACACACTGAAATCGGTGGAGATATTGCGCGGCCCCGCCTCTGCCCTTTACGGCAGTGACGGCATCGCGGGCGCCGTCAGCTTCATCACCAAGGATCCGGCCGATTATCTGAAGAACGGGCGCAGTTGGGCCATACAAAGCACGCCCAGCTACAATTCCGCCGACCGTTCGAATGCCGAAAATCTGCTGCTGGCCGGCCAAGTGGATTCCTGGCAGGGCATGGTTTCCTATACCCGCCGCGACGGCCATGAGCAGGCAACCAAGGGCACCAATGCTGCCCTCAATCCGGATCGCACCAAGGCCAACCCGGAAGACGTCAATTCCAATGCCTTGCTTGCCAAGGCCGTCTATCAGCCTGACCAGGCCAATCGCTTCCGCCTGACATACGAATGTTCGGACGACGACATGTCGGCGATCGTCTACAGCGCCATCGCCAAGCCGCCGCTTACTGCTACCAGCACGCTCGGCCTGACAGCCCACGACACGTCCAAGCGCAGCCGCTACAGCCTGGATCACGGTTATCAGGGCGAAAAGACCGACCTGATCGGGGAAGCGAATTGGGCGGTCTATTATCAGCAGAGCAACACCCGCCAATTCTCCGCAGAAGACCGCAACACCGCGGCGGACCGTACCCGCATCAATACTTTTGACAATTCGGTCTATGGCCTGAACGGGCAGATCAATTCCTATTTCAGCACCGGCAGCCTGTCGCATCTGGTTATCGTGGGGGTGGACGCTTCCATCGCGCATCAGGAGGGCGTGCGCGATGGAAGCGTTCCGCCGGTCGGCGAGACCTATCCCACGCGGGCTTTCCCCAATACCGATTTCACTTTGGCGGGATTGTTCGCGCAAGATGAGATCGGCGTATTCGACGGAGCGTTGACGCTCTATCCCGCGATCCGTTTCGATTACTATTCCCTGGAGCCCAAAGGCGACGCCTTGCTCAGCAACCTGGTGCCAGCCAGCCAGAGCAAGACACACGCGTCGCCCAAGCTGGGCGCGGTCTACAAGATCGCGCCCGAGATCAACGTGTTTGCCAATTATGCGGCCGGGTTCAAGGCGCCGTCACCGTCTCAGGTCAACAACGCCTTCGCCAATCTGGTTTCCAATTATCGCTCGGTGCCGAACCCGAATCTGAAGCCGGAGACCAGCGAGACCATCGAAGGCGGCATGCGCTACACCACCGAAGCAATCGGGCTCAGTGGTACGATCTTCTCCGGCCAGTACAAGGATTTCATCGACCAGGTGCAGGTCGGCGGCAACTTCACGCCCACCAATCCGGCCATCTATCAGTTCATCAACCAGGGCAATGTGAAGATCCGGGGCGCCGAATTCAAAGGCTCCCTGCGTTTCGGCGGTGGTTTCGATGGTCTTTTGGCGGCGTCTTTCACGCATGGCGATTCCGTCAATGCCGGGGTGCGCAATCCGCTGGACAGTATCGATCCCGTCAAACTGGTCGGCGGTGTGGGCTATCGCGATCCCGGTGACCTGTTCGGGGCGCGGTTCTCCATCACCCATTCGGAAGGCAAAGAGGCGTCCCGCGTCAGCAGCGCATTGTGCGCGGGGTCCTGCTATCGCCCACCGGCCTTCACCACCATGGACCTGACGGCCTATTGGAACGCCAGCGAGAATTTCACCGTCCGTGCGGGCGTCTTCAATCTGTTCGACAAGAAATATTCCTGGTGGTCGGACGTGCGGGGTCTCGCATCCAGTTCGGCTGTCACCGACGCCTATACGCAGCCGGGGCGAAACTTCGCGGTCTCGCTGACGGCGCGCCTGTGAGGCCGGCCTAGTCCTTCAATCGGAGGTATCCCCGTGACCAAAATCCAGCCGCAACGCGATTCAAGCGAGACCCATGTCCGCGAGGTCGGGTTTGTCATCGAAGCCTGGCGCCATGCCGCTCTCGGTGACGCAAATTTCGGCGCGCTGCTGCGGGATTTTCGCAAGCAGTGCGGGCAGGGAGCCGAGGGTGTATTTGAAAGCTACTTTCTATTCCTGAAAGCACTGGGACGTGCCAGTCGCCGGCGGTTATGTGTCGGCCATCCCGGTTGCCCCGGCATGACGCGTGACGAGATACAGGTGCTGTCGCTGTTGGCGGCGGCGCAATCGGGCCATTGGGTGCTCTTCGACGCACATCTATGTTGGCTTGCGTCCGGCGGCTCGCGATCCGCCATCGCCACTACGGCCGTGGCATTGGCAGATGCGCTGATGGAATGCGGAATTCGTGTGTCCGACCGGCTATATGTTCAGCCCCCAGCCCCCGGCACGCCATGCGGTGCAGTTCTGGTCTTGCATGCTCACTAGGGTCACGGCAGGCCCGAATTACGCTGTGCAACTAACCGAGCCAGAGTCTCATATGCGGTTCTGAAAATTACGTAATGTGCCGCTTTGTGGCGCAGAGCACTGGGGAATTATTTCCGGATGTTAATGTAGGCAGCGGTTCATCGTGATGTGCAATGACGCATGCGATATGCAGCATCGCTCCTATCGCGTGTATTGGAATAAATCCGTCCCGAATATGCGCGGTGGCGATACTGCAAAATCACGTCATGGGACATTTGGTATTAAAGTATCGCAGAACGATGAATTCGCGCATTGAGAAGTTGACAGACTCTCAGCGCGATGATGCATTTGCAGAACTTTCATCTTCCTGCACGGGAGAGATTGGTTCGCCAACGCCGAAGGAGCAACCGCCTCGGAAACTCTCAGGCAAACGGACCATGCAGGATTTTAAAATCTGGAAAGAGATTCCATTGAATTCATGGAATCCGCCGAAGGGGTCATGCTCTCAGGCAAAAAGACAGATGGGGCGCCAAGTGAGTAGTCACTCGACGATTTGAGCATCTGCTCAAACCGAAAGGCGCGCCGATGAGACCAGCCGAACATTAGCCGTCGTGCGGTGCTGCCGCGAACCGATTGGGCTTTGTCTTTTCTGAATAGCTCTCCCCTGTGGAGGGCTGGTGGCTGTTTGCGTGGCCGCCAGCGGAGGAGGCTTGCCTGAACAACAAACGAACCGAGCGAAACATCAGCCGGTGCAACTGAAATCAAGGGGGATATCCATATGATCAATCGTAAAGCTTCTTTGTTGGCCGGCGCTTCGGCCGTCTCTCTTGTCGTCATGGCGTTCCCCGCATGGGCGCAGAATGCAGGCAACTCCAGTTCGGAAACCGTCATCGTCACCGGCACACGCGTTCAAGGCATGACGGCGGCAGATAGCGCCGCGCCCGTGATGGTGCTCGGCAGTGATGCCCTGAAACAAGGCACGGGGTCGACCGATCTGCGCAGTGCCGTGGCCCAGGTGGTGCCGTCCTTCACGGCGCAGCAACGCGGCGGCGATCTTGGCAACATGACCCTATCGGCCGCACTGCGCGGTCTTTCACCCAATGACACTTTGGTCTTGGTGAACGGTCACCGCCGGCATGGCACTGCGAATATTCAGGTGTCGGCAAACGGCTTCACCGGCGGTGGCGCGTCTCCCGATATTTCCCTGATTCCACAGAACGCGATCGATCATGTTGAAGTTCTGCTGGACGGCGCGGCGGCGCAATACGGCACGGACGCCATCGGCGGCGTGGTCAATATCATTCTCAAGAAGAAGTCTTCGGGCGGCATCTTCGAAGCCGATATCGGACAATATGATGCCGGGGACGGGCAGAGTTACGATGTCTCGTTCAATATGGGCATGCCGCTTTTCGACAAGGGCTTTGCCAATGTCACGATCGACAAGAAATTCAACGGTTGGACCCAGCGGGGCGGCGCCGACAGCCGGCTGAAAACCGCCACCGGCGATACCGTGCCCACCGGCACCATCGGCCCCATCAATCCGGTGACCGGTGTCGTGCCCTGTGCCGGCGGCAACTGCCTCGATCCCAATTTGATAACCAACCTTTATCGCTACCCGCGCAGCAACGCGAATTACGGCAATGCCGAAGCGCAGACCACGATGGGGCTTCTCAACGCCGGGTATGATTTCAACGATCAGGTCCAGTTCTATGCGTTCGGCAGCATCGCGCATCGCTTTGCCATTACGCATGAGGGCAATCGTTTGCCCAATCAGACGCTCGCCACGCCCGGGTCGAGCCAACCGTGCAGCGCGACCAATCGTCAGGGCTATAATACGGCACAGACGAGTACGGGTGCCCCTGTCTGTGCGATCGGCATTGGCGGAGGTGTCTCTGCGCTGGGCAACAATGGCCTGAATTCAGGCGGCCAAGTGATATCGAGCGGCATGGCGGGCACGGTCTTCACGCCGGGCGAACTCATCTTCTACCCCAACGGTCAAATCACCTCCGAAGTGATCAAACAGGATGATTACCAATACAATACGGGCCTGAAGTTCTCGGTCCTGGGTTGGGAGGTCGATGCCAATGTTGGATACGGCAAGGATATCGACAATATCTTCACCTGGGGATCCGCCGTTAAGACGCTGTACCTGGATACGCACACCACGCCTGCCAATTTCTATGACGGGCGGTTCACGGCATCTCAGTTCACGGGGACCATCGACGCGACACACACATTCAATGTGGGATTGGCGTCTCCTCTGACCGTGGCTATCGGTGCGGAAGCGCGCGAGGACACGTACCGGTTGGAACACGGCGAGGCCGCGTCCTATTACAAGGAGGGTCCCCAATCCTTCCCGGGATTCACGCCCAGCGATGCCGGCAGCCACAGCCGCAAGAATTATGCAGGCTATATCGATCTGGCCGTTGCTCCGATCGAGGAATTGCAGATCGATGTGGCGGGCCGGGTCGAGCATTACACCGATTTTGGGGATGCGCAGATCGGCAAGATCACGGCCCGCTACGATATCGTGCCTCAGCTCGCCATACGCGGCACAATCGCGACAGGATTCCGGGCGCCCACTCCGGCGGAAGAATACTATACGGCGACCAACGTCTCTCCCAGCACGGCTATCGTGCAGCTTCCGGCCAATTCCGCAGCCGCAAAAGTCCTGGGACTGCCCAATCTTAGCCCGGAAATATCGACAAGCTATAGCCTGGGTCTCGTCGCCCATCCTTTGGAGGATCTCAACCTGACGGTCGATGCCTACAGCATCACCTTGGGTGACCGCATCGTGGCGTCTGGCCGGGTCTTCAGCCAGGGCGGCGCCATCAACACACCGCTGGTCAATGACGCCATCCGCGTGGCGGGCAATGTTCTGGATCCCACTTCGGTTCAGAACGGTGTTACGGCATTCCTGAATGGGCTCGATACCCTGACCCAAGGCGTCGATGTGACGGCAAACTATCCCACCGATTTCGGCGATTATGGACTGGTGAATTGGACGCTGGCCGGAAACTATAACAGCACATCCATCTCATCGGTCGTGCCGCCGCCGCAAGTGCTATTGGCGTCCAACCCTGGCGCGACCTTCTTTACGCCGATCACGCTTTACAACTTCAGGCACTCCACACCCACCATGAAAGTCGGGTTGACGGCGAACTGGTCGCTGGATGCCTGGGGTCTCACCGTGAGGGAGACCTATTACGGGCCGCAGCACAATCTGGCATCACCAAACGGCGGTCTACCCTACTACAACACCAGCCAGTCGGATGTCGGCCTTACGGATCTGGAGGCCCGATACAGCATCACCGAAGGTCTGCGGCTGGCGATCGGCAGCAACAACATCTTCAATATCCACCCAGGGACACATCCTTATGTGTCGCTTACGCCCAACTCCAGCGGCCAGACGCCGCTCGTCGATAACAGCAACATCATCGGTGATCCCAATTCTACGGTCTGGGATCCTAATGGCGGCTATTATTATGCGCGCGTGACGTTTAATTTCTGACGGGTTTGAACAGATGCTTTTCCAGCCGGAAAATCACCCGGTTGGAAGAGCAGCGCGAGATCGGAGGGGGCGAATGGAATTGTCGAGACGTATGGCGATCCTCAACGGGGCAGCTGCGCTGGCGCTGGCGCCGGGGCTTGCCAGAGCGGCCACAGATGCGCGGGCGCTGCATAAGAGATTGATCTGCATGGACACCCATCTGGACATGCCGGCCAATCTGGCGCGCCCGGGCTGGAATGTGATGGACCGGCACGACGTCGATCTGGATTTCACGCAGGTGGATTACCCCCGCATGGTCGAGGGCGGGCTGGATGGCGGTTTCTTTTCCATCTATACGCCCCAGGCGCCGGTGACGCCGGAAGGCATGAGCGCGATGCGGGATGCCGCGTTCCTGCGCGCTGCGGAAATACGCGAGATGGTGGCGGCGCACCCGCAGCAATTCGAACTTGCCTTTGCGCCCGAAGATGCGGTGCGCATTGCCGCCAAGGGCAAGGTCATCGTTTTCCAGTCGATCGAGAATTCGGGCATTCTGGGCAACGACGTCACCTTGCTGCGTAGCTTCTACAAGCTCGGCGTCCGCATGGCGGGGCCGATCCATTTCCTCAACAATCAGTTGGGCGATTCCGCCACGGACAAAAAGCAATGGGGCGGCCTGTCTCCACTGGGCAAGGCGTTCGTCAAGGAAGCCAACGACCTCGGCATCGTGCTGGATGCCAGCCATTCGTCCGACGACGTCTTCGACCAGATGATGGACCTCTCCCGCACCGCGATAATCTGCTCTCATTCCGGGTGCCGGACCATCCATGACCATCCCCGCAATCTCGACGATGCCCGGATCAAGCGGCTGGCTGCCGCTGGCAGCACCATCCAGATCAACTCCTACAACGAATATCTGGTCACGGTTCCGCCCAATCCCGACCGGGAGAAAGCCCGGCGCGAGGCCCGCAGCAAGATGCGAAACCTCGGCAGCTTGCCGCCAGAACAGGCCACATCCGCGATACGCGCGGTCGCGGCGGAGATGAAAGCCATCGACAAGCAATATCCCAGTCCGCGTGCTGATTTCGAAGAATATATGAAGCACGTCATGCATGCGCTGGACCTGGTCGGTCCGGATCATGTCGGCGTCGGCGCCGACTGGGACGGCGGCGGCGGGGTAATCGGCATGAACGATGTGACGTCCATTCCAAAAATCACGGAACGGTTGGTCAAGGCCGGATACACCGAGACGCAATTGTCGAATTTCTGGAGCGGCAATGCCCTGCGCGTTTTGGGCAAGGCGCATGAAGCTCGGCGGCAGGCGTAAGCGTTCCCGGCACTTTCGTACCGGGAACGACGCTCTACTTCCGCTGCTTGTCGCGTGCGGCCCTGAATTCGCTGTCGGGATACCAGTTCGGCCACGCCGTGCTGTTGGCCAGCATAGTCGCGGCGGTATAGAGGACTTTGGTATCCTCGGTCGGCTCGGTCATATCCCAGTCTTGGCGCCATTCGTCGCTGGGCTGGTGATAGCGATGCTCGACATAATCGTTCGACAGCTTCAGGCCCGCGGCCTCTCCACCGACCACCAGATCATGCCCGCCACCGGGTGAAATCGCCGGGATGCCTTGCTTGGCGAGGCTGAAATGGTCGGAGCGGAAGAAGTGGCCCTTTTCTGGTTCCTTGTCGGGCGACAGCACACGCTTTTGCGTCGCCAGTGCCTTTTTCAGGATATCTTCCAGTTCCGACTGGCCCGTTCCCGGCGCTTCCATGTCGCGGGACAGCGGCCCGGGGCCGTCGGCGTCGCTGTTGAACACGCCCACGATATGACCGGCCGGCCAAAGCGGATGCTGGGCGAAATATTCCGAGCCCAGCAAACCTTGTTCTTCCAAGGTCCAGAATGCGAAAGCCACGGAACGATCTGGCTTCTTGTCGTGGGCGAATTTCTCGGCCAGCTCCAAGGTCGATGCCACGCCGATGCCATTGTCCACGGCGCCGTTATAAATCTTGTCGGGACCGGGCATGGCATCACTGCGGCCCAAATGGTCCCAATGGCCGGACAGGATCACGACATCATCCGGATTCTTGGCGCCGCGGATCAGGCCGACCACATTGCGGGTCTTCATGGCGGTGACCGTCGAATGGGCATTGACGTCGAGGGTTTCGCCTTTCATGGCGACGGCCTTGAAGCCGGGCTTGTTCGCCGCGGCCTTGAGCGCGGCATAGTCGAGGCCGGTACGCGTGAAGAGATCCTTGGCGGTCTCGAGAGTCATCCAGCCCTGGATCGGCAGCTTGGATTTGTTCTTGTCGGCGGCGTCCAGCCACAATTTGGCGCCGGAGTTGGAGCTGCGCACCACCTGCCAGCCATAAGCGGCGGGCTTTGTCTCATGAACGATGATGGCTGCGGCAGCGCCCTGACGGGCGGCTTCTTCATATTTGTAGGTCCAGCGGCCGTAACAGGTCATGGCGCTGCCCTTGAAGAATTTCGGATCAGGCTTGGCGTCTTCGTTGCCCGGATCATTGATCAGGATGACGACCGTTTTTCCCTTCACATCAAGGCCGGCATAGTCATTCCATTTATATTCCGGCGCGACCACGCCATAGCCGACAAACACCATGTCGGAATTCTTCACCGCCACATCGGGGCCGGAAAATTGCGGCGTCCAATAAACAACGTCTTCGGCGAATTTCGGGGTGAGTTTGCCTTTCGGGGTCGAGAAGGCGAACTGCGATTTGCCGCTTTGCACGGCGATCGAGACCGCCGGGACGGCCTGGAAATAGCTGCCCTGATTGGCGGGCGCGATGCCCAGGCGCTTCAATTCGTCCGCGATCCATTGGGCGGCGGCTTCGCCTGCGACTGTGCCCGGGCCTCTTCCTTCGAAGGCATCATCGGAAATCGCACGCGTTCGTGCCGAAATGTCAGCACCCAATATGTCCGGCGAGGTTTGCGGATGGCCGGGATAGGACGCGCCGTACGCCGCACCCGTAAGCAACAGGGCCGTCAACGAAAAGATGGTGGCTTTCACGAGTGACCTCATGTTTGGCGGGCAGCGCCCAGCATAGCAAAACACATCGTCCGATCCAGCATCAGTGCGGTTGGGCCATGAGTTCCGTCCAGCCGGTCCAGATGATCTGAAGGCCGATGCACAGAAGAATGAATGCCGACAGGCGCACCACGACATTGGTGCCGCTGGGGCCCAGCTTGGAGACCGTACCTTCGGCAAAGCGATAGCAGAGATAGATCGTTATCGTGATGGCAATGATGCCGGCAACCGCGGCGGCGCCTAAGGCCAGCAGTTGCTCGAAGTCGGCAGAACTGGGCCGCTGGCTTCCCAGGGCGATCGCCGCGGAAATCGATCCCGGGCCGACGGTGAGCGGCATGGTGTAGGGATAAAATGTGTCGAGCGGTTGTGACGGCTGGCTGGCGGCAGCGCGGTCGCCATCGGCGCTGACGCCGGAATTCAGCAATTGCCACCCGAATGCAGCCACCACCAAGGCCGCCACCGATCCGCACGATCGGCAGGCTGATGCCGAAAAATTCCAGCACATGCGATCCCACCACCAGGGAGGCCAGCAATAGGAAGAAGCTGTTGATCGCGACCCGGCCGGCGAGGGCATTGCGTTCTGCTTCGGTGCGAAACCGGGTGAGGCCGAGAAAAAGCGGCGCACTGCCGACGGGATTGATGATGGGGAACAGGGTGGCGAAGCAAAGCAGGAACGTGTTGGCGAAGCTGTTCATCCGGGACCCCGTCCGTGCCCTTTCAGACTAGCGCCCCTGGGAAAGGCCGGCAAATCAGGCGTACCATGATGATGAGCTGTGGCGGCCATAAAAATTGCGAACCGTCCGCGCCTTGGCTAGGGTGTCCCGCCCGCTCGTTCCGAACGTCGAAAATCAGATCCCAGCCCGAAAGGAAACGCCATGCCGCATGCCCTTCGCACCGTTATCGCCGGACTCGCCATCGGAACACTGACTTTGCTTCCGGTTCAGGCCGCGACCGGCAATCTGATCGGGACGGGGGGCGCCGCACGGGGCACCATCACCGTGACCGCCGCGCCCAAAGGCGTGATCCTGCGGGTGGAGGCGACGGGATTGTCGCCGGGATGGCATGGCGCACATTTTCACGAAAAGGGCGACTGCAGCGATCCGAAATTCACCAGCGCCGGCGCGCATGTCCATTCCGCGACGCCGGTCATGCATGGATTGCTGAACGACGGCGCCAATGATGCGGGCGATCTGCCCAACATCTATGTCGGTGCGGACGGCACCGCCACGGTGGAACTCTATTCGATGCTGGTATCGCTCAGCGGCGGTGATGCCGTCCGTCCCGCGTTGATGGATGCCGATGGCGCTGCGCTGGTGATCCATGCCAATCCCGACGATTACCGCACCCAGCCGATCGGTGGTGCCGGTGACCGGGTCGCTTGCGCGGTCATCCACTGAACAGATGTTCGACCTGAAGCCGATATCATCCGTCAGCGCTGATCTTCTTTATGACGAAGTGGCCCAGCAGCTGACGGGCCTGCTTGCGGGCGAACGCGACATGATCGCCAATGCCGCCAACATGGCGTCGTTGATTTTCATGTCGCTTCCCGACCTCAACTGGGCGGGCTTTTATTTTCTGCAAGGCGATACGCTGGTGCTGGGCCCGTTCCAGGGAAAGCCCGCTTGCGTGCGGATCGCGGTGGGCCAGGGCGTCTGCGGCACGGCGGCGGCGGAGCGCAAGACCCAACGCGTCAAGGACGTGAATGACTTTCCCGGTCATATCGCTTGCGATTCAGCGTCCCGATCCGAACTGGTGGTGCCGCTGATTCATGACGGGCGGGTGATCGGGGTGCTGGACCTGGACAGCCCGATGCCGGCCCGTTTTGCCCAAGTAGATCAGGACGGGATCGAGCGTCTGGCGCAGATCTTCATGACGGGCAGCAGCTTTGCGTAAAACGCTCTTGGCGGGCGAAGCGCATTCCGGGATCATCGGCCCATAGCAAATCGCAAAAGTGTGGAGCGCATGCCGCAGCAGAAAGTCATTGGATTGATCGGCGGCATGAGCTGGGAAAGCTCGTCCGAATATTATCGCATCATCAATCAAGCCGTGCGGGAGAAGTT
>Ga0105240_10008848_pt1 | contig 14338 bp, 4 predicted proteins | sample KBSC54metaG_FD_80426 | JGI IMG/M metagenome (GOLD analysis project Ga0105240, IMG submission 80426) | Corn rhizosphere microbial communities from Kellogg Biological Station, Michigan, USA - KBS C5-4 metaG | ecosystem: Host-associated > Plants > Roots > Rhizosphere > Soil | place: Michigan, USA... | reverse complement strand
TGGGAATGTCGGGACCGGCGGCAATATTGATGATTGGGGCGGCGGCAATGGCACCATCGTGGGCAATTGGGACGCGCTCAGCGGCAATGCAAATCAGATTTGGACCTTGGTTGTCCCGCCGACGTTCCAGGGCGTTTATGAAATTTCCGATCCGTCCGGCGGCGGCTTTGCGCTGGATGATCCGAACGGCGGGGGCGTCGGCACGGGCGTCAACCAGGTGGCCTACAGCGGCGTGAATCAGCAATGGACCATTCAATCGCTGGGCGGCGGCTATTACGAGATACTCTCGGCTGTGAATGGCCTTTCGCTGACGGCCACAAATATCGAAGCGCAGCTTGTTCTAAAGACTTTTACCGGAGTGAGCAACCAGCTGTGGACGATCGCCGGCAGCGGTGACACCAATAACACCTATAATCTCGGCAACGTCGGCACGGGCGACAACATGGATGATTGGGGCGGTGGCTCGGGTACCCTCGTGGGCGTGTGGGACGCCGGCAGCGGCAGCGTCAACCAGGAATGGGCGTTTACTTTCATCAGTGCCGGCTCATCCCCGTCCGCGCCGACGGGTATGGCCGCCGTGCCCGGCGACAGCCAGGTGGCGCTTTCCTGGAACGCAGTGAGTGGCGCGACGGGTTACAATGTGAAGCGCGCCACGAGCAGCGGCGGGCCGTACACGATCGTCGGCAGCCCCGTGGTTTCCAATTATACCGACACGGGCGTCGCGGACGGCACGATTTATTATTATGTCATATCCGCGGTAAATGCTTCCGGGGAAAGCGCCAACTCCACCGAAGTGAATGCCACTCCGAGTAGCGGCTCGAATGGCATTGCGAACGGCGCCTATGAGATCGCGTGTCCTTCGGGCGGCGGTTATGCGCTGGACGACCCGAATGGCGGCGGTCCCGGCACGGGCGCCGACCAGGTGTCTTACAGCAGCATCAACCAGCAATGGGTGGTGACAGCCATCGGCAACAATCAATATGAGATTTCCAGCGCTGCCAACGGCCTTGCGTTGACGGCAAGCAATATCGAATCGCAACTTTCCCTCGTGCCTTACACAGGCGCGAATAATCAGCTTTGGATATTCACGGCCAATGGCTCCGATTACAACATCAACAATGTGGGCAGCGGCGAAAACATCGATGATTGGGGAGGTGGCTCAGGAACGATCGTCGGCCAATGGGACGCCGATACGGGCAATGAGAACCAGCAATGGTCGCTCACGTCAATCAACGGCTCTTTGCCGTCACCATGGTTGAACACAGACATCGGCAGCGTGGGAGTTGCCGGCAGCGCGGGTTACGCCGGCGGTGTCTTCACGGTGAACGGCTCCGGCGACGACATCTATAACACCGCCGACGCCTTTCAGTTTGTTTATCAGCCTGTCACGGGCAATTTCACGATGACCGCGCAGGTTACCAGCCAATCGAACACCGATCCGTGGGCAAAAGCGGGAGTGATGGCACGCGAAACACTCAATTCAAATTCGCGCTACTTTGGTGTTTATGTCACACCGACCACGAGTCACGGAGTGGACGTGCAGTATCGTTCCGCCACGGGCGGCAGCGCTGTGGATTTGATCGAAGTTAACGGACCGGCGGCCCCTTATTGGGTGCGGATTGTGCGGAGAAACAACACGTTTACGGCCTATCGCAGCGCCAATGGCACGACCTGGACCAAGACTGGGACCTCGCAAACAATTACCATGGCCAACACTATTTACATCGGTCTGCCCGTCTGCGCTCACAACAACAGCCTGCTTTGCACGGCAACATTCAACAACGTAACTCTCGGGGCCATATCGCAAAGAAATCCGCCGATCACTCTGTCCAGCGTCGTGGCCAACAGTGAGTTCAGCCTGCAATTTCAGGGGGTCAGTGATTTGAACTACGTGGTCGAAATGTCCACGAACCTGGTGAATTGGACGCCAGTTTATACCAATGCGTTGACGGCGGGTGACAACGGCACGTTCAGTTTCACCAACAAGCAGAGCAATTTACCGGCATGCTTCTACCGTGTCGCGCAATAGAGGTGGGAAAGACAAGGCGAAGGCGCATCTTTCGGTTTCAGAAAGTTGTCGCGGCGAGCCGGTGTTTGAACAAGTCCGAGCGCTGTTATTTGCGCCGGCTTGGATGGGCGCGCCTTCCGGGAATAATCCAGCGCCGGCCCGGAGGCGCGGACGAAGGTTCATTGCTTCGGTGGAAAACTTCTGATATTACTTTTCCACAAGCAACCCTTTTTTAATGCGCCTTTTTTTGATACGCACTTGCGGGCTTTCCAGGGTGATTCTTATGGCGGAGGTGAAGGTATGTTCCCACTGCTTTGCGAGGGGATGGGCGGCGCTGCTTTTCGGGCTGCTGGTGCTCTCGTCGCGGCCGGCCACGGGCGCGGATTTCTCTTCTCTTGCGCAACTACAATCCGAACTCACCGAACATAGTCGGATCAGGCAGTCCGTTCGGCTGGAAGGTGTCGTCCGCGCCGTCGTGCCGGACCAGACCGCCCTGGTCTTGCAGGATGATTCGGGCGCGGCATTGCTTGAGTTTCCACTGCTAAATAATTCCATCCAGCCCGGCGACCTGTTGCGTATAGAAGGGGAGGATTGCTGGCTTGTGCGAAGCAGATTTGGCATCCGATTTGATCCGTCCATAGAAATCGAAAACGACGGGGTTCATGGTCCCACCCGTGGGTCCGGAACTGCTTTTTTGGAGCAGGGCTTTCAGCCCATTCAGGTGGCGTGGTTTGATGCGGGCAACATGCGCGAATTGAATCTGGAATACCAGGGCCCGGGCGTTTCTCGTCGGAAAATCCCGAACCAAGCGCTCTGGCACGCGGCGCGCGACGCCAAGGGCAATAACCGTTTTGAAAGCGGGCTGGAGTTTGCGGCTTACAATGGATTGTGGAGCTTCCTTCCCGATTTTAAGATGCTCGAAGCGGCGGCGGGCGGCGTGGCGACAAATTTGGATCTCTCCTACAGCGCGCGAACGAATTTTACCGCGCTTGTGTTCAAGGGTTACCTCAAGGTTCCCCTCTCCGGTTTCTATTCATTTTACGTGGAATCCGATGATGGGGCGAGGATTGAGGTGGGATATCCGCCGATAAACTGTGTGGTGATGGGGCAGGGCCCATCGAAACCGGCCATTAAAACTCTTCAAGAAGCCATGGCTGATCGCAGCAAATTTCAATGGGTAGGCACGGAAGGCGAGGTGACTTATGCGGCATGGAACCATAGCCGCCTGCAATTGGAATTGACGGACCGGGGATTTCGCATCCCGGTTACCATTTTGGATTGTCAAAGCTTGTGCTCGACAAACCTGCTTCACCGGCGGATGGCCGTGAAGGGTATTTGTCAGTTTTCGCCGGATGAGAGCAAGGCGACGGCGTGCATTATAGTTCCCGGCGCGCAGGAGGTAGTGGTTTCATCGGCAGGCGAAAATGTGGCGGGTAGTTATTCCACCAACGATGTGCTGACCACCGCCGGGCAGGTGCGACGCCTCAGACCGGAGGAAGCCGGCCTGCGATTGCGGGCCCGGGTCCGAGGTGTCGTTATCGCCGACACTACGGATTCCTTGGTTTTGCAGGACGCTTCGGGAGGAGTCTTCATTCACTACAGCGCGGAGGATGCATTGGCCCAACCAGCGGTCGGCCAGTGTTGGGAAATCGAAGGTCATACCGATCCGGGAGATTTTTCGCCCGTCATTTTTGCCGACGCGGCCAGATTTCTTGGCAATACGGCCATGCCGGAACCCATTCATCCTACCTGGGAACAACTGATGAATGGGAGTCTCGACGCCGAATACGTCGAACTGCACGGAGTCGTCACCGGAATTTCCTCCGAGGGGATATCGCTGCTTGAGGAGGATGGGCAAGTGACAATTCTCGGATACGCGGCGCGTCCGTTGCCGGTGCAATGGCGATCCAATTTTGGCCCGAACGATCTATCGGGTTGCATCGTGTCAATGCGTGGTTGCCTGACGGCGGATTGGAATTGGGACACGCGTCAGGTTAATCCCGGACGTTTCGCGCTATATCCCGGCACGGTTGAAGTCGAGGAATCCGCACCGGCAAATCCTTTTTCACTGCCTGCCGTGCCGGTGGCCAGGTTGATGTGGTTCAATGGCCGTGGCAGCACCCTCCAACGCACGAAAGTGACGGGCCAGATCATTTACGCCGGTTTGCGGGAATATTATGCGGTGGACGGGCAGACCGGTTTTCGTATTTCAGTAAGGCAGGAAACCGCGCCCTCGCGCGAATCGCAAGTGCATGTTGGGGACATGATTGAAGCAGTGGGATTCCCGAAACTGGGCGGCCCTTCGCTGGCATTGTTGGAAACCCAGATACGCAAAACCGGGACGGTCCCATTGCCGGCTCCCGTGGGCGTGTCCGCAGACGACCTTACCGCTCCCGGACACGATTCGACCCTTGTCCGGATCGATGCGGACTTGTTGCGAGACGTGCAGCAGGAGGAACGCGTTCTGGAACTTCAAGCCGGGCCTTACCGTTTTCTGGCGCGATTGAATTCGGACCAAAGCGTCGGCAAGCCGCTGCAGCCGGGCAGCCGCCTGCAACTGACGGGCATTTATTCGAGTGTGGGCGAAAACCGACAAAGCGCAAACCTGGTTCCATTCGTATTGCTATTGAATGGAGCGGATGCGATCCGCGTATTGGCGCTACCCCCGTGGTGGACGGTGCGCCGCGCCGTTGTAATGGCATGCATTCTCGTCGGCGCGCTGGGCGTCGCCTTCGGCTGGATCACCGTGCTGCGCCGCAAAGTCGACGTGCGGACGGCGCAGTTGCAGAAAGAAATCGAAGCGCGACAATTGGTGGAACAACACCGCGCCATGGAACAGGAACGCATCCGCGTGGCCGAGGACCTGCACGACGAACTCGGCGTGGGATTGACCCAGGTGGGGTTGCTGAGTTCTCTGGCGCGGGATGCCTCCGTGCCGAACGAAAAGCGCGCGGCTTGTCTGGAGCAGCTTGCGGACTCGGCCCGCGGGCTCGTGACGAGCCTGGACGAAATCGTTTGGGCCATTAACCCGCAGTACGATTCCATCGCGTCGCTCGGAAGCTATTATGCGTTGTTCGCGCAGCGGTTCCTGAATCTCGCCGGGATTGCCTGCCGCTTCGAGCCGGCGCCAGCCCTGCCGGAGCGCGCGCTGGATTCCAAAGTGCGACATGGAGTTTTTCTCGCCTTCAAAGAGGCGCTCAATAACATCGTCCGGCATTCCGCCGCCAGTGAGGTCCGGCTTAAAATCCAAGTGGAGCAGGATCAACTGCTACTTTCCGTTGCGGACAACGGCCGCGGATTGGAACCGGCATTATTGAACGCATCGGCAAGCCGCCTGGCGGAGAGTGCGGAATCCGCGCAGCCAGGCATTCCGCCGGCCGCTGCCGCCCCGCGCTGCGGCCGCAATGGTTTCATCAATATGCGCCGAAGAATGGAGCATTTGGGTGGTAATTGCCTCGTCGAAAGCGTCGCCGGCCAGGGCACGACGGTTCGGTTGAGTCTCAAATTAACCAACAACGAAACGTGATCAAAATTGCCATAATCGAAGACGACCGGACGACGCGCGAGGGGTTGGAGACGATCATCAATCTCTCGTCGGAGTATAAATGTGTATGTACTTGTGACACCGCGGAGGAGGGGCTCCAGTTGCTGCCGAAATATGGGCCCGATGTGGTGCTCATGGATATTCAATTGCCGCGCATGTCCGGCATTGAATGTGTCGCGCAGCTCAAGGAGTTGCTGCCTTCAGTGCAGGTGGTGATGGTGACCGTCTATGAGGACCCGGACCGCATTTTCCGCGCGTTGCGTTCCGGCGCCAGCGGTTATCTGCTAAAGCGGGCGACGCCGGAGCAGGTCTTGAATGCGATTCGCGATGTGCGACAGGGCGGCGTGCCCATGAGCAGCGAAATTGCCCGAAAGGTCATCGCCTACTTTCAGGAGCAGCACTCGGCCGTTGCCGAAGTCGAAAACCTCTCGGCCCGCGAACGGGAAGTCCTGGATCTTGTCGTCCACGGATTGTCGAACAAGGAGATTGTGGACCGGCTCAGCATCAGCATAGAAAGCGTGCGCTGGCATCTGCGGAACATCTACCAGAAACTCCATGTTCATTCGCGGACGGAAGTCCTGATGAAATATCGGCCGCGCTCATAGCGTGCGCTGACTGCATTGCGGGTGGCCACGGGTTGGTGGAGATCAATGTTGGATTCTGCAATTGCATTCCCACGTAGTTGGCCTGTAATCCTCCCTTTTCCAGCAGGTTCAAAACCCTCCACTTGTGGGGCTGGGCAGACCGACACGGGGTGATAAACTTTTCTCAATCAAATAACCCGAAAGCCCCCCGCATCAACCCTATGAAACTATTGGTAAAACGCATTGTTCTTCTGGGCGCCATGACGCTAGCAGCATTTTCCGAAACCTCTTTTGGTCAGGTAACCATGACTGATATCGGCACTGCCGATCCCACCCCGGGCCCGAATGATATCGCCCAATTAAGCATCGCGGGAGACACGAAGTTTCCCGATACCCTGAATTATTATACCGACAACGGGGCGAACAATAACTTTTTTGCCGGGCAGACTTTTACGACCGGCAACAATCCCGGCGGTTACCAGCTCGTATCCCTGTCTATCAAAATGGGCGGCATCGACGACGGCGGAGGGTATAACTCGAGCCAATTGTTTCATCTTTATATCTATTCGATTTCGGGCGGGAACTCCACGGTGATCAAAAGCTATACGGCGACTTCCTCGTTTACGGACGGACACTGGTTGCGATGGACAAACCTGGCAGTGCAGATGACCCCCAACACTACATACGCCTACGGTTTTGGGAGGGATTCCTCGGGCAGCGGCTGGGCGGGTTTGGGAAATGCTTCCGGCGACCTTTACCCGGGGGGCGAACTGGCCATGCTTCGCGGGCCCGGGTTGCCGAATTATCCGGTAACGTTTGGGTCCAGCCATGCCTGGGACGGAGCATTCATTGCCGGGCTGGTTCCCAGCACGGCCAATCAGCCTCCCCAAATCATCAGCGACCCGTCTTCAATCACGGTTTATACCAACGCACCCGTTACTTTGACCGTGGGAGTGGATTTGAATGCCGCCGTTCCCAACTACCAATGGTGGAAAGGCACGTCTCGTCTCAACGGAGAAACCAACGCCTCGTTGAACATCGCCAGTGCGCAACACACCGATGCGGCTGATTACAGCGTGGTAGTCACCAACAATTTCGGCGCGGTCACCAGCAGTATTGCGACGCTCACCGTCATTGACGGTGAACCGAGTGTGCTGAGCGTGCAACTCCTGCCCGGCGCGCCCTGGAGCACGCCGAACCTGCCGCTCGCGCCGGACGATACTATCGGCGCCTTTCCGTCGGCGAATTGGAACTCCGGAATCGTATTCTTCCCCGGCGGCGGGCTTTCTTCCACGAATACCTTGAGCGCACTCAAGGACCAGTCAGGTTATGGCAGTTCGGTGCAGTTGACGGTGGTAGGGGTGAGTGACGGATGGCGCTACAACGATCCGGCTCCGGATGCCGCGCCCATTACAAAACTCCTGAATACATTCGTGAAGACCACGAATCCCGGCGGAGCAAATACTTTGGGCAATGGGCTTATGCAGCTTGTGTTCTCCAATCTCGATAACAATAAAACCTATGACATCTATGTCTATGTGGGGGGCGGCTCCGATGTGCATCCGAATGTGGATGCGGGCAATGGGACCACTGTTTACTCGGGGCCGGAATTCGCGGGCGTCGATCAGACCAGCGCTTTGGTCGGTTGCTATAACACGGACCCCAATGGCACGCGCAACCAGGCGAATTTTGTTCAATTGAAGAACGTGACCCCGACTTCCGGCGTGATCACAGTCTCCGTTCAATATGACCCCGCGCTGGATACTTCGGCTGGCGGCGACTTGGGCGTGTCCGGCCTGCAGATTGTCGAGTCGAGTTTGGACGCCGTTGCGCCCACTATACAGACACAGCCGGCGAGCGCTTTGGTTTATACCAACGTTCCCGTTACCTTCAACGTTGCGGCGTTGGGCGTTCCGACGCCGAACATTCAATGGTATGAGATTGCCGGCGGGGTGACGAATCTCATTCCCGGCGCCACCGCCGGTTCTTATTCGGTAATTACGGACGCAAGCCTGAATGGACATCGATACTTCGCCAAGGTCAGCAATCCGAGCGGCGCCACTAACAGCGCCGTGGCCACTCTCAACGTTGTGGTGGGCGCGCCGACCGGCATCTGGAGCGTCAAAACGGACCCGGAGCGCGGCGCGTATCAGGCGCTCGCCTCCACGGACCAGATTGGCGCATATTCGACGACAAACTGGAACGCCGCGCGCGTCCCGGTTGGCGGCGGAGACCAGGCTTTCACGTTGAACGACAGCAAGGGCGTCGGCACGTCCGTTCAACTCATCATTCGCGGTGTCACGGACGGCTGGTACCTTAATAACCCGGCGCCGGACAGCGCGCCAATCACCAAGTTGCTAAACACCTTCGTCAAATACGGCTACGGTCCCAATTGGCCGAATTATCCCAACGTATTGGGCAATGGCCTCATGCAACTGGTCTTCACCAACCTGAACGACAGCCAGACCTATGATGTCTATGTCTATCTCGTGAGTGACTGGGTGGAGCAGGACTATTCGGCAATCGATGGAGGAAACGGAGTCACCATTTACACGGGCCCGGTCTGGTCAAATGTGAATCAGAGCAGTAACCTGGTGGCATCCTCCAGCCAGGACCCGGCCAATCCCGACCGTGGCAATTACGTTCATCTGACCGGCCTTGCCTCTTCGGGCGGCGTTATCACTGTCACAGTCCAATACCATCATCCGCAAGGCCAGGGTTACGGCGTGGGCGTGGGCGGTGTACAGTTGCTCAATTCGGCGGTGGATTTGACCGCCGTTACCATTCAGCAGCAGCCCGTTTCGCAACGGGTTCTCACCAACACCCCCGCCACGTTCGCCGTAAACGCTGCCGGCAGCCCGCTCTTTTATCAGTGGTATTCAGTCATCGGCGGAGTCACCAATTTGATTGCTGGCGCCACGAATCACAACTATACCACCGGCTTGGTTACTGACGGCATGACCGGCAACGGTTATTTCGTCGTGGTGTCCAATTCCGTCTCGGGCGGGATTAGAAGCGATGAGGCCATTTTGACGGCCGGACATTTGATCAGCTCAATTCCAGGCTTCCTGAAAAATGACGAGTATTTTAATCTGCCTGATGCGGTCACGGCGGTGACTTCGGAATTGTATCCGGGTTCCTCATGGCTCAATAGCAACCCGGCGAACAAAGTCGAGTATCTGCCGGCCTTCGATGACAATCAGGACCTGCCCGGCAATAGTGGCAATCGGATTTATGGCTGGTTCACGCCTTCGGTTAGCGGTGACTATGTGTTCTTCCTCGCCTCCGACGACGAGGCCGCGTTGTGGTTGAGCACGGACAGCAACCCGGCGCATGCATATCAAATTGCGCAAAACCAAGGCTGGATGGATCACGCGGACTGGACCGTGACGGACACCGGCAGCGGCGAATACAGCTATTACAGCTACGGCGAATGGCGGTCCGATATGTTTGAAAATGGCGGCGGCCCCAATGCCTTTGCCAACTTCATCCTTGGCTGGACTCCATATCCGAATTTCAATGCAACCGACGGCGGCATTCCGCTGGTGGCGGGCACGAAGTATTACATCGAACTGGATCACTTCCAGGGCGGCGGAGGCCAGAACGCGGCCGTCACCTACAAACTTGCCGGCAGCGCCGACCCTGCCACTGGGGCCGCCTCGTTGTTGAGAGGCACGAATGTTTCCATGATCAGCGCGATGGACGGCTCGGCGGTGGAGATCACTAATCAGCCGGCGAGCGCCACAGTACAGTCCGGTGCCACGGCTGCATTTAACGTAGGCGTGAGGCCTTACGTGGCCGGCGCGCCGACAGCTCCCGCGCCACCCGTGCAATATCAATGGTACCTCGTCACCGGCGGAACCACCAACGCCATCGCCGGCGCGACCAGCGCCACTTATACGACGGCCCCGGTCATTTCGGTCGACAGTGGCAAACAATTCTTCGCCGCGGTGACGACCATCGGTTTCCAGACCAATAGCGCGCTGGCAACGCTCACGGTAGGCGCGCCGCAGCCACACATCGTGAACATTTCCTTCTCCGGAGGAAAACTGATCATCAGCGGGACCAACGGTTCTTCCGGCAGGAACTACTACGTGCTTACGAGCACCAACGTGGCGCTGCCCTTGAATCAATGGACGCCGATCCTGACAAACTCATTTGACGGCTCCGGCGCCTTCAGCGCCACGAACAGCGTGTCCGCTGGTTCGCCGCGGCAATTCTACCTGTTGCAAGTGCCATGAAAACTTTGGCGAACGAAATATCCCGAATGCAACCGCGATCGCCGCGGGTTAAAATCCCCGGCGGAGGCAAGCAGATGAAAAAGCGATCACAAACCGAATCCAAACGGCTCGACCGCGGATTCACACTCATTGAACTGCTGGTGGTGATCGCTATCATTGCCATTCTCGCCGCGATGCTGCTGCCGGCGCTCTCATCGGCGAAGTCCAAGGCCATTCGGACACAGTGCCTGAACAATATGCGTCAGTTGGGATTGGCCATCCAACTTTATGCCGGGGACAATAACGATTATTTTCCCTATCCGAATTGGGGACTGAGCGGCGACCCAAATGCGCGCGGCTGGCTTTACGCGCCGCTGGGCGGCAATCCTCCGCCAATCAACCCCTTGAATCCCGTGCTGACCTATCAAAACGGCCAGCTATGGTCTTATATTAACACGATCGCGGTTTATCGCTGTCCGACGGACAACACCAATCTCGTCGGCTGGACGTCGCGGCCGAACAAATTGAGCACTTATTTGATGAACGGCGCGGCGTGTGGCTTTGTCGGTAACAATCCCCCCTACAAATTATTGGCGGTCAAAACTGAGGGCGTGCTGATGTGGGAGCCGGATGACACACAGGGAACCCCCGGCGGTATTTACAACGACGCCAGTTCTGCTCCCTATGGCCCGCCGAACGATTACGGCGTAAGCAAGCGTCACTTGCCCGGGTGTAACCTCCTGTACATTGACGCGCACGTGGAATTCAAAAAATACGAACTCGGTCTCGGCGAATGCAAAGCGCCCGCCTCGGCCGGCCCGAACGAATTCTGGTGGAATCCGGCTGACCCGAATGGCCGCGGAGGCGGTTATTGATCCTTCCTGCGGCGGTTTTTTATTTTCCGTATCCTGGCGGTATGCGCTGAAAACGGAATCATTGGCGCCGGTGTTACAGGAGTCACCGGTGCCAACTCTTTTGATCAATGGTCTGTGAAGAACTCCGGCAATTGCCTTCGCGGTCGCCAATATGGGTCGAGCCGCAAAAAACTATCCGTTTGTGGGGCTGGGCAGGGGAGATAATCATGTGATAATCCGCGGAATGACAGGAATTTGTTTCAGGCGCGCTCGCGGGAAAATCCGCGGGTTGTTGTGGGCGGTTCTGGCGATGTTGAACCTGACGGCTTTGGCGCTGGGTGATATCGTTCCACGTGAGCGACTATTAATGGATTTCGGTTGGAAATTTCATCTCGGTGATGAGTGGGGACTTAATGAGAATCTTGCGAAGGCAGGCCAGAGCGACGGGCCCGCGGCACTGAAGTTCAACGACACGACATGGCGCGAAGTGAACCTGCCGCACGATTGGGCGGTCGAACTGCCCTTCGATAAGCACGCAAACTACGACCACGGCTACAAACCGCTCGGTCCCGGTTATTCAACCAACAGCATCGCCTGGTATCGCCGTGAGTTCACCTTGCCGAGCGAGGACCACCATAAACATCTTTGGATTGAGTTCGCTGGGGTCTATCGTGATTGCCGCGTGTTTCTCAACGGTTTCCTGCTCGCGCATCACGAAAGCGGTTACAACAGCTTTCGTTGCGATATCACCGACGTCGCCAATTACGGCGGCAAAAATGTGGTCGCCGTGCGCGTGGATGCGTCGGAATTCGAAGGCTGGTTTTATGAAGGCGCGGGCATCTATCGGCATGTCTGGCTGGTCAAGACTGCCCCGCTGGCGGTCGCGCCCGATGGGGTTTTTGTGTATTCCACGTTTCCCGGCAATATGCCCGGAGCCAACGCGACGGTTCATTTCGAAACACAAGTCTTCAGCACTTCGATCGGCGCCGCCAACGCGAACGTGACATGGGAAATCTTCGCGCCTGGCGGAAACAAGGTTGCGAAAACGCGCGCTGCCATTGAATGGAAGCCCCGCTCTACCCTTCCGCGTCGATCCGCCACCGTGGAGCAGAGCACTGAGGTGGCGTCGCCGATTCTTTGGTCGCCCGAATCGCCCGCGCTTTATCGGCTGGTGACGACGGTCGCGAGTGGCGGTCAGATTGTTGATCGGGTGGAAACCGAATTCGGCATTCGCACCGTCGGCTTCGATCCAACCAATGGATTTCTGTTGAACGGCCGCCATTACGAAATCAAAGGCACTTGCAATCACCAGGATCATGCGGGGCTGGGGACGGCGTTGCCGGACGCGCTGCAGGATTTCCGAGTTCGAAAATTAAAGGAAATGGGTTGCAACGCCACCCGCACTTCGCACAACGAACCAACGCCGGAATTGCTCGAGGCATGCGACCGCCTGGGCATGTTGGTGATGGACGAAAACCGCCGGCTGGGCAGTGACCCCGCGACCCTCGCCAATCTCGAAGAGCAAATCCGCCGTGACCGGAACCATCCCAGCGTTTTCATCTGGTCCCTTGCCAACGAGGAATACGTTCAACGCAGCGGCAATGGCGCGCGCATTTTCGCCACCATGCAGAACTTCGTGCATCAGTTGGATCCAACGCGGCTTTGCACTGCCGCGATGAATGGTTGGTCTTCGCACGGCGAACCGGACGGATTCTCTATCGTCATGGACGTGCAGGGATTTAATTACTATCACATCGACGACATGGACGCGTATCACCGGCGCAATCCGGCGAAGCCCTGCATAGGCACCGAGGAGGCGAGCACGTTCACCACGCGCGGGATTTACGCGGACACGTCCACCTACAAGTCCGCTTACGACAAAAGCAAACCGGACTGGTACGGCGCCCTGGCGGAGGAGTGGTGGGCGTTTTACGCGGCGCGGCCCTGGGCGAGCGGCTCGTTTGTTTGGACCGGTTTTGATTACCGCGGCGAAGCATCGCCGTTTCACTGGCCCAACATCAGTTCAGAATTTGGCGTTTTCGACACCTGTGGTTTTCCCAAGGATCTTTTTTATTATTACCAGTCCTGGTGGACCGACAAACCAGTGTTGCACCTTTTGCCGCATTGGAATTGGCCGGGCCGGGAGGGGCAGGAAATTGGCGTGTGGGCGTTCAGCAATTGTGAGGAAGTCGAATTGTTTCTCAACGGGCAGAGTCTCGGCAGAAAAAACATGCCGCGCAATTCGCATCTGCAATGGAATGTGCAGTACGCTCCCGGCGCCCTTTCAGCCAAAGGTTACAATGGCGGAAAGCTCGTCGGCGAAACGAAAGTGGAAACCGCCGGCGCTCCCGCGGAAATTCAGCTCACGCCCGACCGTGTCAAAATCCACGCCGATGGCGAAGATTGCAGCGTGGTCACGGTATCCATCGTGGATTCACAAGGAAGAATTGTTCCGACTGTGAATAATCTCGTTCACTTTGAACTTATCGGCCCCGGCAGGATCATCGGCGTGGGTAACGGCGATCCCGCATGTCATGAGCCGGACGTTTACCCCGAGCAACGGCAGTTTCGCTCCGTCCCGCTCGATGGCTGGCGCATGACGAAAGTGGCGGATGTCAAACATCGGCCTGAAACCGCTGCGAACTTTGATGACACGGCGTGGCCGCCAGTGGATGTGCGCGCGGCCAGCGGGCCATTGAAGGAAGGAGAATCAGCCGTGTATCGCACGCATTTTTCGGCGACGGAGCGTGATCTGGCTGCGCCTCACATTAACGTGCAGTTCGGAATGATTGACGACGACGGCTGGATTTATGTCAACGGCCGGCGCGCCGGCCAGTCGCACGATTGGGAAAGTGATCCCATCTTCAATATCAGGCCATTCCTTCAGGTGGGCGAAAATACTTTGGCGGTCATGGTGAAGAATGGCGATGGCACCGGGGGGGTGAATAAGGGGGCGAGTTTGGAACTTCAAGAAATGCCGGACCGTTCGCCCTGGCAGCGCGGCGTATTTAATGGCTTGGCGCAAGTAATCGTTCAAGCCGATGCGGATGCCGGGCCGATTCAACTGCGCGCTACGTCTGATGGCCTTGCGCCAGCCGTGATTACCATTGATTCCGAACCATACCCCG
>Ga0105240_10008845_pt1 | contig 14339 bp, 12 predicted proteins | sample KBSC54metaG_FD_80426 | JGI IMG/M metagenome (GOLD analysis project Ga0105240, IMG submission 80426) | Corn rhizosphere microbial communities from Kellogg Biological Station, Michigan, USA - KBS C5-4 metaG | ecosystem: Host-associated > Plants > Roots > Rhizosphere > Soil | place: Michigan, USA... | reverse complement strand
GGACTTGGCACCCGGCACCAAGCTGCGCTACTCCGGTGGTGGCTACACTGTCATGCAACAGCTTATCATCGACGTCACGGGACGCCCCTTTGAACGTTTTATGGCCGAGAGTGTTTTAGCCCCGTTGGGAATGTCGGACAGCACCTATTCGCAACCGTTGCCGAACGAGAAAGCCGCGGCCGCGGCTACGGGTTACTATGCAAACGGCAAGGTGGTCGAGGGCAAATGGCACATCTATCCCGAACTGGCGGCCGCGGGGCTGTGGACAACTCCTTGCGACCTTGCGAGATTCGCGATCGGAATCCAGCGCACTCTCGCTGGCACGACCAATTTGGTGATCTCGCCATCGATGACGCGGGAGATGTTAACCGACCAGGGAGAGAGTGACGGCTTGGGAGTGTTTTTGATCGGCCAGGGTGCGACGCAGCGTTTTGTTCACAACGGACGCGACGAGGGGTTCGACGCCGTCATGATGGGCTACGCGCGCACAGGGCAGGGCGCGGTGATTCTAATTAACGCGAACGACGATTCCGGATTGTTGGGACGTGTTTTGGAGGCAATCGCTCGCGACTACCACTGGCCCGATTTTCACTAACAGCCACACCAGCGTGGGGTCAGAACAGCTTTTGTTTAGTGCTCGTAACATCAGGGCGTATCCTGTTACTTGTCATTTGCACAGTTGAATTGGGCCTGGGCTTCTGCGCTCTCGCGCCACAACTCACCGGAGTGATGGTCGGGGGGTGGCTCTGACATACCACGAAAATGAAATTTTGCTGCTGTGCTGGGATCGGTCGAACCACCCCGTGGTTCAGCCATTGTTGCCGCCGCGTTCCCCCGGGTTGAACTGGAAGCGGTTTGGAGCCATATAAACGAAGCGGTGATTTGTAGTGGTTTTCCTTGCCAAAACGGGCATTTTGACCCTGAATTCAAACGGAAAGACGCCGTATGTGGAAATCGAACAGCAAATGAGTGCGTTGCTAACCATGAACTGTTCTTCGCGGTCGGGAGTAAGTGACAGCCTGGGATTACGCATGAAAACTATACCACCCCTCGCCGTGCTCATTGCCCTGGCGACCCTTGGACCGGGCCTAACTCCATTGCATGCGGCGGAGGACGACGGCGTCGTCTTAGCCATTATCTACGACACCTCGGGCAGCATGAATCATCCGGTACCGGATAAGTCCGGAGGAGCTTCCCCTAAATATGTCATCGCCAATCGTGCGCTCAGCGCGGTGGCCCGGCAAATCCAGACCTTCACGACGAACACCCTTTCCGGGCCACCCCGGAAAGTGAATGCGGCTCTGTTCGTATTCCAGGGCGAGCATGGGCGCGAGGCGGTCAAGATGGGGCCCTTCGACCCCTCCGCTCTCGAGAATTTCGCGCGCAATTTTTCAAATCCCAACGGGAACACGCCGTTGGGTAACACGCTCACGGCGGCCGCCCAGGCGGTGCTGGCCTCACCGTTCACGCACAAACATGTGTTGGTGATCACCGACGGCATCAACACCGCCGGTCCCTCGCCGAGCGCGGTCCTTCCCCAATTGAAAAAGCTGGCCGCCCAGAAAGGCTCAACCCTGGCGGTGCACTTTGTCGCCTTCGACGTGGACGCGAAGGTTTTTGATTCCGTAAAAAAGCAGGGGGCCACCGTGGTCGGCGCGGCGGACGAGACCCAGTTGAACGCGCAGTTGCAGTACATTTTGCAACGCAAGATCCTCTTGGAAGAGGAAGAAGCACCCAAGCAGAAATAAGAAAGGAACCCTATGTTCAGAGCGATCAAACGGATGTTTATCTGGCTGGGCTTGATGGCTGAAAAAGCCACCGAGACCGATGCGATCAACCAGGCGGTGGTGGAGAGGGGCATCCGCGACTCCAAAGCCAAGGCCGACAAAGCACATTACGCCAATGGCCAACTCGCCGGCCAGATCGCCTTGCTGAAGGATCAAATCAAGCGGCAGGACCGCCAGCGAACGGAACTGCAGACCCTGCTGCAGGCCGCCGCGGCGGCTAATGACGAAGCCAACGGCGCGCACTATGCCGAGGAGTTGGCCACTCTCGAGCAGGACCTCAACGAAAACCAAAGCCAGGCCGAAAACCTCGAGCAACTCTATAAACAGAATACGTCGATTATCGCCGAGAGCTTGCGCGAGATTCAGAGATTTCAACGCGAGTTCGAGGCCGTGAAGGCTAAGGTCGCCATCGGGCGCTCGCTGGAAAGCCTGGCCGGCATGATGAAGAGCTCAATCTCGGAACTGCAAGGCATGATGGGCGGAGAAATGGGCCAGTCGATGCAGCAACTGCGGCAATCCGCCGCGGCCGGTGAAGGCCAGATGCGAGCGACGCTTGACCTCGCCAAGGAGATGGGCTCCGGTATCTCCCGCCAGCAAGAGGCCCGCAAAATGCGCGGCGCCCTGTTGTTCCAGGAATACAAAAAGAAGATGGGCATGGTTCAACCCGAAGTGGCTGCTGCTCCTGCCGCCCAGCCCACACCACAACCGGAACGTCAAAAGATTCCTGAGAAATAAACCGTTCACTCGGAGCGCCGTGGCCGGTCCTGCCGGCTCATACTGAATACCTGGTGAAGACCCCAAACTTTAATCCGTTAATTTCCAAATCACATGACAACTCGAGGTAAACTTGTTCTAACGATTATCTTTTTAGGCGTCGTCGGTTTCGGCGTGTTTCGGTGGTGGGATAAAATTGCCCCGCAAACCAAACCGCAGAGCCAATCGGTGGACGTCGCGAAGCTCAAACAGGAAATTGCGAAAGCCAAAGAAGTGCCGGCGGACATTCCGCTGCTCATCGGGACCAATGCCGCCACCTTGGTGGAACGTTCGGGCATCCCGGCCGTTACTGGCGTCAGCGATTACACCAAACCGACCAAAGAAGGTAAACCGGTCGTGGAGTTCCCCATCAACATCTGGCCGGGTTGGGCTCCGATCATCGTCGCCAACCAGGGCATGGAGCCCAACGACCAAAGCGTCTTTGCGAAAGAATACGGGTTCTATGTTCGACTCAGCATCGTGGACGATCCGGTAAAGGCGCGCGACCTCTTCGCCAGCGGCCAGAGCCATGTTCTCTGGGGCACCCTGGATATGATCGCCCTGTTCGCGCCCGAACTGGTCAAGGATTCGCGAACCGTGCCGGTGGTCTGTCAGCAAGTCGATTTCTCCGCCGGGGGTGACGGCGTGGTCGCTCGTGGCGAACTGCGGAGCATCAACGACTTTCGCATGCAAAATGGCAAGCGAAAGAAAGTCGTGCTGGCGCAGAATTCTCCCAGCCACTACCTCATCATGTCGCTCCTGATCGATGCCGGCATCGACCCGGGGGATGTCGATTTCAAATGGGCGGCGGACGCGCCTTCCGCGGCTAAAGTCTTTCTCCAGGATCAAACGTATGATGCCTTCGTGGGCTGGTCGCCGGACATCTACAATATTACCGACAAGCTCAAAGGCACCCGCCTGGTTGTAACCACCGGAACGGCCAACCACCTCGTCGCCGACGTTTGGGCCGTGCGCAACGATTTTTACCGCGACCACCCGGACGTGGTCTCCGGGCTGGTGCGCGGCATCTTTGACGGCATGGACATGGTCCGCAAAGATCCCAAGACCGCGGCGCGCGCACTGGCCACCGCGTTTAAGATCCCGGAGGAAGATTGCGGCAAAATGATCGGCAGCGACGGTGGGATCACGGAAGGTGACGCGCACCTCACGAATTACCGCGAGAATGCAAAGTTCTTCCTGGACCCGTTCAATCCGGCGAATTTCGAGGTGGTCTGGAACAGCGCCTCAACCATTTACAAATCCCTGGGGACCATCAGCGCGACCGTGCCCGCGGCCAAGGTGAAGGCGGGAACCGTGCTGGCGGCGATGTCGGAGGCCTACAAGGATGTGCGCGACCTGTCGCAGCCTACCTTCCGGCCCGAGGCACTCACCAAACTCAGCGCGGAAGCCGGAGCGGGCCAGGTGCTGACGAAGGCCGTAATGATTTCGTTTGAACCGAACAAATCCGTTCTGAATGCCGAATACGATAACACCATCCCCGCGACACTTGAAGAGATCGGCAAGCTCGCGGGCAAATTCGGAAACGCCTACATCATCATTGAGGGAAACACTGACGCCAGCCGGAAAGGCATTGTGCCCACTGACCTCGTCCGGCAGCTCTCCTATGATCGGGCGGATTCCGTACGCCGCGCCATCATGGAGAAATACAAGTTCGACCCCAACAAATTCAAGGTGGTCGGCAACGGGTGGGATAACCCGCTTCCCGGTTGCACCGACCCGAGCAACGCCGAACACAACAAGAAGAACCGCCGGGTCGAAGTTAAAGTGTTCCCGCTCGAGTCCGCCGGCTGAACCACTGGAAACAGTGGCCCAGGTGATGCTCGCAGTGTCCTGTGGCCAGGGCGGGGGAGAGACTCCTCGCCTGGCCCGTGGACCATCAGTCCAGAAGTTCCAAATCAAGCTGGGGTGAACTCGATGGGCCCCGTTAACTTATCTAGAACGTGTCTGAGAATTTCCGGATCGGCTTCGGAGTGGGGCGGCCGTGTCCCGCCGCCGGTTCGGAATTCTCAGACACTTAAGTCCTGATTATGATGGAATTCCTTCGTTTCCTGGTTTTCGCGGTCATCTTCGTCGGGCTGCTCACGGCGGTGATCCGATTGAGCAAGGTGCACGTCCGCAGCGATTTGCCCTACTCCCGGGCGGCGGGGCTCACCGCCCTGTTCGTCGCTCTGTTGTTGTCCGTTTGGTGGTTCGTAACTCGGGGTGAGCCCAGCACACGGATCGTCCAACCCCTGATCCTGCCGAGCCCGATTGAAGTGTTGAAATCTTTCGGACCACTGCATTTTGAGCAGGGCCTCGTTCGCAGCGCCGTCTATTCATGGCTCCGCGTTTCGGCCGGTTTCCTCCTGGCCGCGCTGGTGGCGGTGCCCCTTGGCGTTTATATGGCGACCTTCCCGACGGTCGCGGCTTTCTTTCGTCCCTTGTCTCTGGCGGGATCGTACGTACCCATCGTGGTCTTTATTCCGCTCAGCATGACCTGGTTTGGCACGGGAGAAGCGCAGAAGATCGGGTTCTTATTCATCGGTTGTTTCGTAGCCTTGCTTCCCCTGGTCATCAAAGACATCACAGATGTGCCGGCCGCTTTTCTGGATGTGGCTGTGACCAAAGGTGCGTCCCAGTGGCAACTGGTTCGACATGTCTTGTTCCCGGTGGCTCAAGCCAACATTTGGGACCATCTCCGTGGTGTATACGGTGTGGGTTGGGGTTGGATCATCATGGCCGAAATCGTGGTCCTCCCCAATTACGGCCTGGGTGGCCTCATTGGCGTATCCGAGCGTCGGAGCCGCACGGAAGCCATTTACGCCGTGATCATCGTCATTGTTCTGATTGCTATTGCTTGCGACCAGTTGTGGCGGGTGGGTGGAGAACTCCTCTTCCCCTACCGAAAACGCGATTAACTATGTCCGAGCCGCCCAAACCGGAAACGCCCAGCGGAAGCGAACAACTCGCCAAGCCCAACGCTGGCGACAGCAAAGCTGTGGTTGCGCGGCCCGACGTGGTCGTCTTCAAAAACGTCACCAAAAGCTTCCGGGACGGCCCCAACGCCAGAGTGGCCATCGCGGACGTTTCTTTCGTCGTGGAAGATGCCCCCAATATTGGGGAACTCGTCACCATCGTGGGGCCGTCCGGGTGCGGAAAATCGACGCTGTTGCGAATTATTGCCGGCCTCAAGCCGCACTTTCCACCGACCAAAGGCGAGGTGCAGGTGTTCGGCAAATCGATCCTCCAGCCCGGCCCCGATCGCGGGCTCGTGGATCAAAAGTACTCCTTGTTGCCACACCTCAACGTGGTCGAAAACGTAGCGTTCGGCTTGCGACTCAGAGGGGTTGCTCGCTCCGAACGGTTGGACCGCGCCCAGGAGTGGATCAAAAAAGTGGGGCTCGAAGGATCGGAGCGGAAATACCCGTCCGAACTCTCCGGTGGAATGCAACAGCGGGTGGCCATTGCCGCCACACTGATCCTGCAGCCCAGAATCCTCCTCATGGATGAACCGTTCGGCGCTTTGGACCCGGGAATTCGCCTCCGCATGCAGGAACTCCTGATCCAGCTCTGGAGCGAACAGGAGGAAACGGTCTTCCTGGTCACTCACTCCGTGGAAGAGGCTGTCTATCTTGGGGACCGTGTCTTTCTCATGGCCTCCAAGCCTGGGCGTTTGGTCGAAGTCTTGAAGGTGCCTCGGCCGGCCGAGCCGCCCGAGGAAAGCCGGCGCAAACCTTGGTTTATCAATTTCTGCCAGGCCCTGCTCAAGCGACTCGAGGATGAGTCGGCGAGCCCGCTGGGAAGGAAGTTGTGAGAATTGGGTGTGTAACTGAAAAGCGTGAGCAGGAACAATCTGGCAAACGATTGCGGAACTTGAGAATCTAAGCGCACATGGACGAGCAGCCGCCAAATTATCATGGTGAGTTCCTCCGCAGCCCGCAGCATGCGGCGCTGGCGTTGCTCACTTTGGGGCTGGGATTTCTGAGCGCCCAGGTGCTGGGGTTGATCGTGGGGCTAACCGCTTATGTCCTGGGTTGGATCTACCTGCCTGACCTGCCTTTTTTCCGCCGCTGGGTGGACCGGCGGACCGACTCCGCCAAGCGAGCAGAGGAGGCGCAAAAGGTGGCCGAGTTTGTTCAGCGCCGCGAGAACCTGGTGCGTTCTTTAACGCCCGAGCGCCGTGAGCGCTACGCTGGGATGGCAAAAGTCTGCCGCGATATCGAGATGGCAACGGCGGATAACCTCCTCGCCTCCGCCGATCCGACCACCGATCCCCGCCTGCGAAAACTCGACGAATTGATGTGGACCTTCTTGCGCTTGCTCGGCATCGAACAGTCCCTGGAGCAGTTCCTCGAAACCGAGCGGCGCGAGAATGTCCCCTCTCTTTTGAGCGATGCCGAAGCCGAAACCACCCGCCTCAAAGCCGAGGTGGATGCCCTGAAGGCTAAAGGAACCGATCCGGTTTTGGAGACGCGGCAACGTTATCTCGGCTCGCGAGTCGAGCGCCTGGAGGTCTTGCGCAAGCGGCAGCAGCGAATCCAGCAAGCGGAGGCGAACCTGGCCCTCGTCGTTTCCGAGCAGGACCGCCTCGCACAGCAGATCAAACTCATCCGGGCCGACGCGGTCGCCACCAAGAACGCGGAGACGCTGACCGCTCGAATTGATGCAACCGTCGAGCACCTGGACCAGACCAATAAGTGGCTCTCCGAGTTGGACGAGTTCAAGGATCTGGTTGGCGACTTGCCAACCACTGAGTTGCGGGTTGGCTACCAGGCCACTGCTCCGGGTCCGGCCATCCCCCCCGTAATCGATCCCACACAAATCCGCCGACAGCCTCCAGCCCGCCAGCGTCAAAGCGGATAGGGCAAAGCGGCGCTCCTCTTTTTTGATGAAAACAGAATCGCCCATCCCAGCCCCGCCCATCCCCCTCAATCCTGCCCCCGCTCGTCTCCCCCTCACTGGTTGGGCGCTCGAACTGGCACGCCGCTGGAACGGTGGCACGTACTCGCTCTTCGTGCTGCACGGCAACATCTTTGATTTATTCCCCGTTCAGGACAATTCGCATATCAGCTATGTCCCGCTCAAAACCTTTCTCGTCCGCCGCCTCTTCCCCGAGCGCGCGTGCCTGCTGTTCTATGATATCAGTGATGGCCTGACCTTCGGTTCCGGCGACATGCAGAAGCGGTTCTTTGAGTGGCTCGAGCTCTACGATACTGTTGAAGGCACCAACTTTCACACCGCCGGCCCCCCGCGTGACTTCATCAGGCTGGCTCCCTTGCTCCGCCGCTTTTTCCTGCGTGTCGCTGAAGAGCAGGAGAAATGGAAAGGTGTCACCCTGATCGTGGACTTTCCCGAAAAGCTGATCCCGGCGGCCGAGGAAGCGAGCGCGAGTGTCGAGGAACGGATGAATCTCGTCACGTTTCTGAAGTGGGCCGCGGCGCCGGAAATGGCCAAGCTCGATATCGGAGTGATGCTCGTGACGGAATCTGCGGGCGAACTCAATGCCCGGCTCCTGCAAAATCCGTACGTGGCCCAGGTCCGGATTGATTTGCCTGATCTGGACGAGCGGCTTCGGTTCCTGCAGTGCGGCTGGGCCGAGGGACTCGCGGGCGGCAAGGCTTACCCCGAGTGGTGTGACTTCACGCCGCCGGAACTGGCCGGGCGGACCGCCGGGCTCAACCTGCTGCGGGTCAGTCATTTTATCGCTGAGGCGGTGCGTAACGGCGCCCGGGTGACCCAGGACCACGTCACTCTCAGCAAAAAGCGTTTGATCGAGGAGTACTGCCAGGGGTTGGTGAGGTTCAAGGATCCCAAGCCCGGCGTGAGCCTGGATCGAGTCGCTACGCACACGGCCGCCAAAAAGCGGCTTCGTGAGCTGGCCTGGCTCATCCGGAACAGCAAGACCGACGTCCTGGAACGTGGAATCCTGGTTCCGGGTCGAGTCGGGGTCGGCAAATCATTTATCATCGATTGCTTTGCCAGCGAATGCAGTCTCCCGGTCCTGGAAATGGGCGAGTTCCGCTCGAAGTGGGTTGGCGATACTGAACGCCAACAAGCGCGGATCCTGATGACGATTCGGGCCCTCGGCCCGGTCATTGTTGTGGTGGACGAAGCCGACGCAGTGTTCGGCACGCGGGAGGCAGATGGGGATAGTGGGGTCTCGGGGCGCGTGTTCGCCGCGTTTGCGGCGCACATTGGGGATTCAACCTTGCGCGGCCGAGAGCTGTGGGTGGCCATGACCTCGCGACCGGACCTCTTGTCCATCGACATGAAACGGCAGGGTCGTTTCGGCTTGTGCATGCCGCTCTTCCCGGCCCAGGGGCCCGAGGATGTCATGGAGTTGTTCAGCACCGTCGCCCGCACCAAATCAATTACGCTCAGCGAGCCCAGCCTGGCCTACATCCGCCAGAATCTCGGTCCCTTGCCGCTGACCGGTAGCGATGTTGAGTCCATCCTGATGCGCGCCAAGGAAAAGGCGGTGCTGGCCAATCGTGATGCCGACGTCCAGTGCGGCGATTTGGAGGAAGCGGTATCTTCCTTCATCGACCCGCTGGACCCTGACCTCCTCGCGTTGCAGGAATGCGCTGCCGTCCTGGCCTGCTCCGATCGCCGATATCTGCCCGAACGCTACCAAAAGGCTGACCGGGCTCTGTGCCTTGAGGAGTTCGCACGCCTGAAATTGCGGGCGGGCCGGCGCTAAAACGTACGTGCTGTGAGCGGTGCTCCGATCATCAGCCTGACCACCGACTTCGGAACGCGCGACTGGTTTGTGGGCACGGTGAAAGGGGTGATCGCCACGATCAACCCCCAGGCGCGAGTGGTGGACGTCTCGCATGAAATCCCTCCGGGCGACATTCGCGCCGGCGCCTTTGCCCTGGCCTCGAGCTACGCGTTTTTTCCCAAAGGAACCATCCACCTGGCGGTCGTCGATCCCGGAGTTGGCAGTTCTCGCCGCGCGGTTGCGGTAAGAACCGAGAATTTTTGGTTCGTCGGGCCTGATAACGGCGTGTTGAGCTGGGCGACGGCCAGAGAGAAGATTAAATCGGTCCACTTTTTGGAAAATCCCCGCTTCTTTCTGCACCCAATGAGCCACACGTTCCATGGTCGAGACCTGTTCTCACCGGTGGTCGCCCATCTTAGTAAGGGGGTATCGGTTCAGACGTTCGGTCCGCGGGCCGCGAATTTAGTAACGATTCCCTGGCCGACCGCACGCCGCACGAGAGGCGGGTTCACCGGGGAGATCGTGTATGTCGATCGATTTGGCAACTGCATCACCAACCTCAGGGCGCAGGACTTTGCCGACACGCACGCCAAAGCAGTCGTGGTTAGGGCTGGTCGCAAATGCCGCTGTTGCCTCCAGCCATATTATCAAGCCATCCCCAAAGGGCGGCCGGCGGCCGTGATCGGTTCCAGTGGATTTATCGAGATTGCAGTCAACGGGGGCAATGCCGCCCAACAGTTCCGTTTGCGGTCGGGACATAGCGTGAACGCAACCTTCGTAACCCGATCCCGGAGTTCCTGATCCGAAGTGCCCAGACCGAGGCGGCCTTCACCAGCGCTTTAGTCCCGCGGGTGAAAATCGGAAGCTTTTGCGAGTTGTTCCCACAGCTTCTTCTCCGCCTCCGAAACGCGGCTCGGCACTTCGATCCGCATCGTGACGATCAGGTCCCCGCTGCTCCCCTCGCGCAGCGGCAGGCCCCGACCGCGCACTCGAAGTTTCTGCCCGTTGTGAGTGCCCGCGGGTATCTTTATGTTCACCTGTCCGTTGAGCGTGGGGACGGCGATGCTGGTGCCCAGAACCGCCTCCCAAGGCGCAAGGTCAGCCTCATAAATCAGGTTGTGGTCTTCCACTTCAAAATCCGGGTGTTTAGCCAGGCGCACTCTCAAATAAAGATCACCCGCCTCACCTCCGGCAACACCTGACTCACCTCGTCCCGCCACCCGCAACCGTTGTCCGTCCGTCACTCCTGGCGGGATCTTGACTTGATACGTCTCCGTTTTGGCCACCTGGCCGGTGCCGCCGCAGACATTGCAGACGTGGCTGGCCCGACGGCCAGTGCCGCCGCAGTGCTCGCACCGGACTCCACGTTTGACTGAAACCGAGCGCACCGAACCGCGCACCGCCTCTTCCAGAGTAACCAGGAGGTCTCCCTCAATATCACGGCCGCGCTCCGCCGCAAATTCCTCTTCCGGAACCGGCCGCGAGCGCCCGGAGCCACCCCGCCTTCGATTGCCGAAGAGTTGCTCGAAAAAGTCGCTGAATCCTGTGCCCCCAAATTCGAATTCGTATTCCTGGCCTTGCGGCCCGCGCCCGGGGAAGCCTCCGCGGGTGGTGTAGGATTCCCAGCCGGGAGGAGCTCGGAATTCGGCGCCCGCACTCCAGTTAGGCCCGAGCTCGTCGTACTTCTTTCGTTTGGCCGGGTCCCCTAAAACCTCGTAGGCTTCGTTGAGCTCTTTGAATTTCTCCTCAGCTTGTTTTTTATTTTTTGCGACGTCTGGATGGTACTCCCGGGCCAGTTTGCGGAAGGCCTTTTTGATCTCCGTCTCGCTCGCGGTGCGCGCGACGCCTAAGACCTCGTAGTAATCTTTGTATTTGACCGGCATAGTTGCGCTGGGGTGCGAAGGTTCCACCCGCACCTTCTAGATCATGCCCGGACTGGGGGTTTTGTCAAAGTTCCTAAGTGGTTCCTTGACAGCCTATTTAGCACCCTCCAACATAGTTAGCATTAGTGCTCAACCTAAAATTGGCAGCCTCGGACAGTCTTGGATTGACCTTCTCGACCGCGTAGTCCGCACCGGTACACCCATGGCGGAGGAAGGCTCCGAATGCCTGGGAGCCAAGGTGTGCTTCTCCGCGGTGATTCAAAGTGATGCGGTCTTGGAGCTCTTCGGCGACCAGCAAATGATCCGCGACATGCAAAAGGTCTTTTTCGCGGATGGACCTAACGCCCTCGGCCACAGTTACGCGCACCTGATGCGGGGACCGGGCGGGGGGAACGATTTTCAGGACATTATCGCCTTGCTCCGGAACGAACCCTGGAGCAAGCGCGCGGTGCTTACCCTGTGCGGCCAAGCCAATGGCAAAGTTCCTTGTCTGAACGTAATCCAATTTCTGGTGCGTGACCGCGCGGTGCAAGTTGTCTATTTCGCCCGAGGACAGGACATCTTCCGGAAATTCTACGCCGATGGGTTGTGCGTGGCCTCGATGGCGCGAACGGTCGCCGATGGACTAAACCTGGCGCCCGGCAAAGTGACCGGGTTCATTGGTTCCAGCCATATCTACCACGCCGATTTGCCGGCGATCCGGAAGGTGCTCAAGCGCGGCCGCAATTTTCTGACCGGAAAGACACCGACCGCAAATAGTGGTCCCCGAGGTTCAGCTCGTTCGACCTCCGCCACGGCGCAGCGCTCGGCGCGCTCCGTTCCATCACGGCCCCCGGTTCCGTTGCGGACCCGATCAAAAGTCAGCCGACTCAAGCCCCGGAAAGGATCCGCCTGATGCGTGTGCTCTTCGCTGTCCCGCGTTCGTACAATCCGAAACAGATGTATCGGGAGTACCCGTTGGGAGTTGGTTTTCTTGGGACCGTGCTCCAGGAGCGGGGCCACGAGGTTAGCATCTTCGATCAAAACGTCGAGACACTGGACGACTTGGGCTTGCTTACCCGAATTGCCGATTTCCGCCCTGATGCGGTGGGTTTTTCCGTTATCACACCCAATTACCCGGTCGCACGTCAGCAGATGCGCCGGATTCGGCAGGAGTATCCGGATGTATGGATTCTCGCCGGGGGCATTCATGCGAGCTTGTTTCCTGAGGATCTACTGGCGGATGGCGCCGACGTGGTGGTGTTAGGGGAGGGGGAGGGTATTATTCATGGGTTACTCACGGCCCTGGAGACCGGCGAAGGGCTGGAGGCCTTGCAAGGCATTGTGTTCACCAGCCGGGCAGGGGAGGTGGTGAAAACGACCGGATGGAGTCAGACTTCCGCCCTCGATGAGTTGCCCTTTGTCGATCGCAGTTTGTATAACCTGCCTAAGTACACTCACCATTCCATGCTCGCCTCGCGCGGCTGCCCTCATCATTGCGCGTTCTGCTGCAATTATACGGGCACTATCCGCAACGATGGAGTGGCGATTCGGTGGCACGAGAAGGTGCTCGATGAAATGCAGCACCTGCGCGATCGGTTCGATGCTCGGGAGATTTTCTTCGCCGACGATATCTTTTTGTTGCGAAAACAAGACATTCATCAGTTTTGCCGTTCCGCCGTGGAGCGCTCGCTGGGCGTCCGCTGGATCGGCCAGATGCGCGCCGACCGGGTGGACGCCGCGGTGGCTGAAGCAATGGCGGCGGCCGGGTGTCAAAGAATTTACTTCGGAGTCGAATCCGGTTCCGAGAACATCCTGCGCAACGCCAAAAAGGGAATGACCAAGGACCAGATCCGGCGTGGAATCAACGCGGCGATCAGCGCCGGTCTCCGCGCCAAAACCGGCTGGATTTATGGACTTCCCGGCACGTTGGAGGAACAATACGAATCGATCGAGTTCATGCTCGAACTGCGCCCTCACGAAATTTCCATTCACCAGCTCATTCCTTTTCCCGGCACGGTTTACTACCAGGAACCGGCCCGGTTTGGGATTCGCATCGCCGATCCCAAAGTGTTTGAGAGCTTCTGCTACGGCGGTCTGGACGGCCAGATCCGGTTCGATTACCTGAGCCACCCACAATTAATCCAGCTCCTCGAGGATACCTCCGCTGCCCTTGAAGCCGCGGGATATGTGAGTAGCGACCAGGCGACACCCGATTCCCAGTACATCTATACGACCCCGCTCAGTCGGAACTCGATGAACGTGTTCCAGGCCCCGGCGGCCGCCCTGGTGGAATGACCCGCATCCCGACCGATTTAGAGCAATACCGGCACGCACTCAACCAACTGCGCCTGCCCGAGTTTAACCGGGACAAATCCGCCCCGCAACGGGTGGTCGCTCTAGAAGGCCCCAATGGCGTTGGCAAGACCACCTTGTGTCGATCCCTGGCCGATGATCTGAGCGCGAGTTGGTCCCTGGGCACCGACGATGCCTGGTTTAGCAAACCGTTCAAAACACGTATGATTCGCGATGCTCATTGGTACGCTTCCGCGATGTTCTTTCTCAGCGGATGCTTTGAGCAGTCTCGTTTGCAGCGCCTAAATCCAGCGCCGCTCCTAATCATGGATCGCTCGCTCTGGTCCACGTTCGCCGTCCACGCTGCCGAGGATATTGGCCGGCTCGAAAAGCTGCTGTCCATGATCCGCCCCATCGCCGCGGCAATTGACGTGCCTGATTTGACGGTGGTGCTCGAAGCCTCCTTCGGAACTTGCCAGGAGCGAATTGCCAACAAGGAAGGAGAGGCGCGCGCGCTGGATCTGTTGACGGCCAACGAAGCCTTTTTCGCGCGCGAACAGGAGTTCTACCGCTGGCTCGGCCGGCAAATGTCGTCGGTCGTTTTTCTCGATGCCGATCGAACGGCCCCAGAGGAAGTCACTCGCCAGGCGATCGCTGCACTTCACGCGCACCGATGTTGACCCTGGTCACGAGTAATCCCTCGAAATACAAGCCCTTCCTGCGGGACCTGGAACGATTGCGCATTGGCCTCGAGCCGCCCCAACGGCCACTCCCCGAACTTCAGAGCCTCGGGTTTGCCGAAGCTCTCAGCGCCAAAGCCGAGGCGATGGCCTCCATGTTCGGACGCCCGGTGTTGGTCGATGATTCCGGCATTGTCTTGGAAGCTTATCGGCCCTTTCCCGGTCCATTGACTTCCGTGGT
>Ga0105240_10008843_pt1 | contig 14341 bp, 12 predicted proteins | sample KBSC54metaG_FD_80426 | JGI IMG/M metagenome (GOLD analysis project Ga0105240, IMG submission 80426) | Corn rhizosphere microbial communities from Kellogg Biological Station, Michigan, USA - KBS C5-4 metaG | ecosystem: Host-associated > Plants > Roots > Rhizosphere > Soil | place: Michigan, USA... | reverse complement strand
TTCGGTGTATTGATAGCCGAGGCCCGCCGTGATGAAGGGTGTAATGCGGCGATTGATGATGTTATAATCGACGTTGAAACGCCCGGTTTGCAGAAAGGCATCTTGTTTAAATGTCGTCGTTCCTCCGGCGGCGGTCGGCACATCGGCGTTGAACGTGGCGTTGCCGAACATGAAGTCGCCGTGGACGCTGACAAAATCGTTGAAGTGAAAGGCGAGCCCGAATCCTCCTAAACCGGTGTCGTTCATTCGCGTGCGGACGTCGCCATTCGGCCCGTTGAAATTGATGTCACTCGAATGAAGGTACTGACCGATCCCATAAACCTCCATTTTACCGAACCGGTCAAAAGCCTCCGTCGCCATCGGGATCTGGGCTCGGCTGCTAAGCAGTGACCCCAGGATAAAGAGAGCGGTGAGCGAAGCCCGCGTGAAGTTAGTGAGTTGGGTGGGCGTTTGCATAATTTTGAAGCGGTATTTTGGTTTCTTTAGCCGAACAGATTACGATCCATTGGACATTTCAGACGCCATTGTCGTGCCACGCTTCATAAGGGTATTGGGATAAGTAATTGCGCGCAATTAGAGATTCGTAAGTTCGAGGGGTGCTTGCGGCCGGCGTTCTGGTCACCCACCCGCGCCTCTGACACGAACGCTCGATGGCCTTGTCCAATCACCAAAGTTGAGATGGTGAGTCATCCCTCGCTCCACGAGGATGAGGCCACGGCGAAGCGGGATTAGGGCAGTTGCAAAGCGATTCTTATTGAGACGCCTTTGAAGAAGATTTCGGTGTAGGGGCCGGTGGTAAATCGGGGAGTTCCTTTACGGGGGCAGGCCAGGTGCCGTGTTCCCAACTTTTCCGGAACATCCCTGGGACGTCGCCGCGCGTGAGATAATCGCTCAACGTCAAATCGATGAGGATGACGAACCAAATAAATCCGGCTGCGACAAAAACCCGAGTCAGGGGCGGGTTATAGCGAACGTGCATGAGGTAAAAGATCATCAGGAACATTTGAGCGGTCGGGATGGCCAAGGTGGCTACGAGGTTGAAGCGGCCAAGGTTCAGTTGCGCGAGGCCCCAGTTGAGCAGCAGCAACATCAGCAAGGCTATCCAGACCAGGAGATAGGTTTTTCGGGGGACTGTGACGGTTGGAGAGCTCAGGGAGATCATGCGCACAGGATTGCTAATGGCGGTTGATCAAGTAAATCAGTGCGTACAGCCAGACCCAAATGACGTCCACAAAATGCCAATAGAGACCCGAGACGATCACCGGGTTGTGGTAATGGGCCGAGAACCGCTCACGCGCGGCCATCCAGGCGATGACGGCCAGCAACCCAATCCCCGCGATCAGGTGCACCGAATGGACGCCGGTCATGATCCAATAGAGAAACCAAAAGATTTGGCTCTGCACCGGCATTTCGTGGGGGAAGTGGCGCCCGGGCACCAGATGCTCGTGGATATCGCTTTTGTACTCGAGTCCCTTGACGGCCAGGAAACAGCAGCCGAGGAACATCGTCACTAACAGGAAACCAAGCAGCGCACGGTTTCGGCCTCTTTGAGAGGCATGGATGCCCAGGGACATGGTGAAGCTGCTGGTGAGCAGGAGGGCGGTATTGATCGTGCCATGGATAATTTTGGTATGGCGGCTGGCGTCCGCAAAGGCTTGTGGGTACGTGTGACGATAGACGATATAGGCAAGGAATAGGGCCCCGAAAAAGAGGATCTCGGTGGCCAGAAAAGTCCACATCCCCAGCGTGGCCGCCTCGAGCTGTTGAGGCATGTCATCGAATTGCTCCGCGACCGCGGTCGCTGAATTAGCCATGGATCAATTCCTCCTGGATTTCCGGCGAATACTGATACGGTTCCCGGGTTACGATGGGCGTTTGGGCAAAGTTATGTTTGGGTGGAGGGGAAGGGGTTTGCCACTCCAGGCCGGTTGCTTTCCAGGGATTAGGCGGTGCCTTTTTGCCATGTTTCAGGGACCAGATCAGGTAGATCAACGGAAGGACATAGCCAACCCCGAGAACGGAAGCGCCGGCACTGGACATGACATTGAAGACTTGGAATTCGGGAGCGTAGGAATGGTAGCGTCGGGGCATGCCGAGATAGCCGACCACGTATTGGGGGAAGAAAGTGACGTTGAACCCGATGAAGATCACCAGGGCGGCGAGGCGTCCCAGGTTTTCCGGATATAACCGGCCGGTGATCTTCGGCCACCAATAATGCAGGCCGCCGAGGAAACCTGTCACCATGCCGCCCACCATGATGTAATGGAAGTGGGCAACGACGAAGTAGGTATCGGTGACGTGCACGTCAAACCCGGCGGCGGCCAGGAACAGGCCCGTGAGGCCGCCGATAGTGAACAGCCCGATGAAGCCAAGGGCGTAGAGCATGGGGGTGTCGAGGTAAATTCGACCCCGGTACAAGGTCATGGTCCAGTTGAACACTTTGATCGCGGAGGGCACGGCGACGAGATAGCTGGCCATGGAAAAGACCAACGTGGCATAAACGGATTGGCTGCTCACAAACATGTGATGGCCCCAAACGAAGAAGCCGATCAAGCCGATGGCCACGCTGGCGAACGCCACAAAGTGGTAACCAAAAATGGGTTTCCGGGCAAAGCAAGTAACCAACTCACTGACGACGCCCATTCCGGGAAGGATCATGATGTACACCGCGGGATGGGAGTAAAACCAGAACAGGTGCTGGAACAGTACTGGGTCGCCTCCCAGCTTCGGGTCAAAAATTCCGAGACCCCAAATTCGTTCCGCCGCCACCAGGACCAGTGTCATAGCGAGCACCGGCGTGGCCATCACCAGGATGATGCTCGTCGTGTATAGCGACCATAGGAACAGCGGGAGTTTAAACCACGTCAGCCCCGGGGCGCGCATTTTATGGATGGTGACGATGAAATTCAGGCCGGTGAGGATGGAGCTAAAACCAGCCACGAAGATGCCGGCGACCATCGTGAGCACGTGGGTATTGGAGAAGGCGCTGCTGTACGGCTCGTAAAAAGTCCAGCCGGTATCCACACCGCCAAAAGCGATCGCATAAATGGCCAGCAAGCCGCCGAAATTGAATAAGTACCAGCTCAGAAGGTTGAGTCGCGGGAACGCCAAATCCCGGGCGCCGATCATGAGCGGGACGACAAAGTTGCCCAGGACCGAAGGGATGGACGGGATGAGGAAGAACCAGACCATGGTGGTCCCATGAATTGTGAAGAGTTTGTTATAGGTTTCGGAGGAAACCATATCTCCCGGGGGGGTGACTAATTCCATTCGCATCAAGGCGGCGGCGATGGCGGCGACGGTAAAGAAGAACAAAATGGAATACAGGTAAAGGATGCCGATGCGCTTGTGGTCTGTCGAAAGTAACCAGGAGCCGATGGTGCGGCCGCCTTCCTCGAAATAGGTTAGCAAGCGCTGTGGCGGTGGAGGAATCTCGCGGGTTTCACTTTGCGGCAGGGTCGCGTTCATGGCGGTATTCTTACTGTTCTCTGACGGGGGTTTGGGATCCCAGGCTTTTGAGGTAAGCGATCACTTGGAGCAACTCCTCCTCGCTTATTTTTCCGCTGAAAGAAGGCATATCATTGGTATAGCCGCCGACGATCTGCTTGGCGGGAAACAGGATGGAATCGCGAAGGTAGGCTTCATCGGCGGTCACGACTTCCTGATTATTGAGCGGCACCGGTTTTCCAAAGAGGCCTTCGAGCGGCGGGGCGCGGACGACGGATTTTCCGACATGGCAACCACTGCAGCCCAACTCCCGGAAGAGGCGCTCGCCCGATTGCGCCAGGGTGTTCCCCGGTTGCCCCTGGGTCAGCCAGGTCTGGTAATCCGCCGGGCTCATCACAACGATGTTGCCCACCATCCGGGAATGTGAAGTGCCGCAATACTCCGAACAAAAAATGTGGAAGCTTCCAATTTTATCCGCCTGGAACCACTCCGTCGTGTAGCGGCCCGGTACGACATCCTGCTTGATGCGGAACTCGGGGAGAAAGAAGCTGTGGATGACGTCCTGCGAAGTCATAGTGAGCTTTACCAACCGGCCGAGGGGCACGTGTAATTGATCGATTTCTCGGTTGCCCTCGGGGTGCTGGATTTTCCACATCCATTGTTTGCCGACCACGTCGATCTCCATCGCCCCAGGCGGGGGGCGCTCGATCAGGAAATAGTTTTTTGCGCCCCAGGCGTAAAAGCACATAAAGATTAACAAGGAGGCCAACGTCCAGGTGACCTCGATTTTCATTTCAGGCAGGTGGACCGGTTTGCGGTCGACGTTTTTGCCGTTGCGGTATTTGAGGAGGAAATAGCCCATGAGCGTGAACACGAGCAGGCAGACGGCGGCGCTGGCGCAGAGCAACCCCCAATAAAGATTGTCCGTTTGTTCGGCTATCTTCGAGGCTTCCTCGGGGAAAATGGGTAAGGTCATAGGCCGGGATCGTGATGCAGCGCGGAGGTGTGCGTGGGCGCGGCTTCAGCGGCTTGGGGGTTCGCGGCATGGCCGGGGGGCTCGAGAGTCCCGCTGGGAGCGGTTTGCAATGCGAGAGAGGCTTCGGCCGCGCGGCCCCGCCGGATGAGCCAGATGATTAACCACAGGAAACCCAGCATGGTCGAGGCTCCCAGAATCCGCAGGACGACAATGATGAGGCCACTGTACTTTCCCGTGACCGGATTGTAGTGGAAGCAGAGCAGGATCAGCTGTTGGATGGGTGAGCCCAGCTCGCGCTTGCCGGCCCCTTGCAGGGCGGTGAAAAGTTCCGTCGGCGAATAGGTGACACCGAAGATATAGCGGGAGACTTTGCCTTGAGGGGTCAGAATGATCAAACCGCTGGGGTGCGCATACTGCTTCGAGGCGGGATCAAATGCGTAACGAAAGCCCACCTGGTTCGCCAGTTGGCGGATGGAAGCTTCGGGCCCGGTCAGGAAATGCCAGCCTTCGCCGGCGCCGGCACGACCGTAACGCTTGAGATAGCTGCGCTTTTTGGCGGCCGCCAAGGCGGGCGTCTCCCTGGGGTTGATGCTGACGTCCACGACCTCGAACTCGCGTCCGATGCTCCATTTCATGTCCGCGGCGCTTTCCACCATGCCGTTGAGCACCAGGGTACAAAGCATGGGACACTCGTAGTACCCGAGCACGAGCAGTATGGGCTTCTGTCCAAAATACTGGCCCAGCTTGACTGAGCGCCCTTCGTCGTCAACGAAAGGCATATCGAGAGAGACTTGAGTCCCCAGATTTTGCTCGAACCGAATTTGCGCGAGGGCACTGTCCGAAAGGGTCTGGCTATTCGCCGGGCAGAGTGCTCCGACGAGCCAGGCGGCGGAAATCAGGGCTCGGGTAAATAAGAGTTTTGCGGAAAGAAACGAAGAGAACGTTGGTTTCATGGCTGCCTTTGCTCCGGGCGCTGCAAAATCAAATCGTAGCTGGACTTTCCGGCTTCCTCTCCCTGAGGTCCCTCGCGCGACGGCAAACCTTGCTGGAGAACCAGGTCCATGGCTCGTTCAATAGGGATTCGAACAACCCCAGCGGTCCGGTTGATCCAGCCGTAGGTCTCGAGTTCCGCCTGTTCGCGGGCGCGAAAGGTTTGTAAATCGAGCGGAGGCGAAACCTGCAGGACGGGGAAGCGCTGGGGGACGGAGCCCGCGCGGGGGGTGGGCTGAACTGGCTGCCAACGATCCGTTGGTGGCGCCGTGTGTTTGAGTGAGCTCTGGAACCAGGCCAAAATCCCATGGATGGCCAGCCCGAAAATGAAGAGAAACCCGATCACCCAAAACAGCCATTTGGCGTTGGCATCCAATTTTTCGTGGCCCCGAGTTGGGCTGGTTGCGCGGGCGGACCACTCTCTTTTGATCTGGGGCGACGGCCACCGCGGATGGTCCGAGGTCACGCCGGGGGATTGGTGGGCTCTTCCCGCGCGCAGGGCACGGGCCGCGAGACTCCCGACCCAGAACAAGCCCACGGCACCGAGCAACCATCTTCCGAATCCATCGTGGGAAGCGGCGTGCTCGGGGGACGTGGTCCATTTTTTGGGATTAGTCGCCATAGCGAAACGCGAACAGGAGGCCGGGATCGTGCTGGGGCAGGAGGGGAGCCGCTCTCAACCGGGACAGAAAGTAAGCGAGCCAGAGGCCTCCGATGCCCAGCGGCGCGGTAAAGTCCAGCCAACTAATAGCCAGGCCACCTTGGTGGAACGCGGGCATCACCAGCCAATACACGGCCACGACGTGAACCACGAACAAAACGGCGGCCAAAATCGTGAGAGGCACCACATGCCTTTTGACGGCGCGGAAAAGGAGCAGGTAAAACGGGAGGAAAAAATGGAACAACCCGAGGGCGGCGACCACTACTTTCCAATTGCCTGCAATGCGATGAAGGTACCAATCGAGCTCGTGCGGTTTATCGCCGGAATAGACGATCAACAATTGGCCGAAAGTGACATAGGTCCAAAACATGACGAAGGCCAACAGCAGGTTTCCCAGTTGGTGATATTGCGCGCGGTTCACAACCTCGACCAACGGCTCACGCTTGTGGAGGAGCGTGAGCAGGACCACGGAAAAGGAATAGGCGACGAGGATCTGCCCGATAATGACGATGACGGCGAACATGGTTGAATACCAGTGCGTTTCGAGCGACATGACCCAGTCCACAAAAGCGAACGTTCCGAGCAGGCAGTAAATGACGATACCCGGACCGCTGAGCCGGCGCGCCTTGCGCGTGGGCGCCGCGTCGGTGGTGGTATCTTGTTCCAACGACCACTTGCGGAGCAGTTGGCTTATCCAGATCCAAATTCCGAGAAAGAAAATGGCCCGGAGAATGTACGCCCAGGCGTTTTCATAGACATGCCGCTGGCGCAGGACTTTTTCCGCGGCGAGCTCTTCAGGTCGCGCCCAGGGGTAGAGATCGCGCAATCCGAAGAAGATGGGGATGAACAAGAAGAGCATCAGGGGAAGCACGAGGGAGCCGGCTTCCAGGAAGCGGCGCGTGGGATACCCCCAGCGCCCGCCGGTCAAATTATGAATCATCATGACCAGAAAGCATCCGAGCGATAAACCCAGCCAGAAAAGGTAGCCGAACAGGTAAGAAAAGAAGAACTGGGTTCGATCGGCGAACGCACCCAAGGCCGTTAATGCCAGGGCGACCAACCCGATGACGAGCGCCACGAGTTGCACGAGCTCCAGCCGAGCGGCCGTGTCCGGATCCAGGGCCGTCTGAAACCGGGCGCCTTCGATTTTGAGGTCCTGGGCGTCGGCCTGGCTCATTTCGATTCCTCCAAGCGGGCGCGTTGTTGAGGGGGGACTTCGGCCAGGGTTCCCTCGCGGCTTTTTTGCAGCGCTCGAATGTAGGCGGCGATGGCCCAACGATCCGCCGGTTCCACCCGGGCCGCATAGGAGTACATGACGCCGTAGCCTTGGGTGATGACGTCGAAGAAATGGCCCACCGGAGCCTGGCGCAGGCGATCGATGTGGTAGGACGGGGGAGGGGGAAAGCCCCGTAGCACGATCATCCCGTTGCCGTCGCCGGTGCGTCCATGGCAGGGGGAGCAGTAAATGTCGAAGCGTTCGCGGCCGCGCTCGAGGACGTCCCGCGTGATCGGAAAGGGGAACGTTGCTACCAGGTTTGTCCCGGTCTTTCCGGTATAGAAGACCTCGTCGTCATCAAGGTGGCCCCGCGCCACGGTGTGCTGCACGAGAGGTCGTGAGGCCATGTGGTTGTCCTGAAAAAAATCGCTGGGTGCGAGCGGCTTACTGTAGGGCTGATGGAACATATCGCGGCGGCAAGCGGTGAGGGCGGCCGCGCACGCGAGGGCGGTTGCCAGTCGGACCAGCCGTCGGAGTCCCGGCCTGTGCCAAGGCGTTTTTGCCGGGTCATTCATCCCACACCTCCGAAATTCGGACCGGTTTCAGACGTTCCAGGAACCTCCAGGTGGCTGCTTGATTAAACTGGGGATCTTCCGTTTCGATGCATAAAAAGAAGCGATCGATGGAGGCGCGACGGAATTCGGGGACATTGAAGACGGGGTGATGGGGCTGGGGCAATCGATTGAGAATCAGCATTGAAACGAAGGCGGAAAGGGAGGCGATGAGCACCGTTAATTCGAACGTCACGGGGATAAAATTGGGCCAACTGTTGTGGGGACGACCGCCGACGTTAAACGGGTACAGGCGAGCCATCGAATACCATTCCATGAAATAGCCGCCCAGCCCGCCGGCCATTCCGCCCAGGAGAGTGAACAAGGGAACAGAGCTCCCTTCGTGGCCCAGGGCTTCGGCCAGCCCTTCGACCGGAAACGGGGAGAAAGCATCCATCTCGCGATAACCGGCGGCATGAGCCCGTTTGGCGGCTTCGACTAATTGCTCGTGTTCTTCGAATTCCGCCATGAGCCCATAGAGCGCCCGTTCCTCGGCGGCAGTGGGAACCTCGGATGGAAAGTCCACCAGGACGGTGTGTTCTTCCGTGTTCATAACCGGCCCTCCTTGCGTTGAGCGATGAGCTCGCGAGATTCAGAAATGGAGATCATCGGAATGTAACGGATGAAAAGGAACTGTAGAGTGAGGAAAAGCCCGACACTCCCCAAGAGCGTTGCCCAGTCCCAGGCGGTCGGAACGAACATGGCCCAGCTGGACGGCAGGAAATCGCGATGCAAGCTCTGGACGACAATCACAAAGCGTTCGACCCACATGCCGAAGTTGACGGACAACGCCACAAGCCAGAGGGCGATGTCGTGCGTGCGGATCCAGCGCGACCAAAGCAACTGGGGGATGATGACGTTGAGCGACATGAGAATCCAAAACACCCAACCGTATGGACCAAACGCGCGGTCGCGCATCATGTAGCGGTCGAAGGGATCCCCGCTGTACCACGCCATGAAAGCCTCCATGATATAGCCGTAAGCGACCATCCAGCCGGTGACCAGGGTGACGCAGGCCATGTTGTTGAGCGTGCGCGTGGTGATGAGATTCTGGAACCCGTAAATGCGCCGGATGGGGATGATCAAATTCAGGACCATGGCGAAACCGGAGTAGATCGCCCCCGCCACGAAATAAGGTGGAAAGATAGTCGAGTGCCAGCCGGGTAACTGGGCGACGGCGAAATCGAGGCTCACGACGCTATGGACAGAAAGCACCAGCGGGGTGGCGAGGCCCGCCAGCAACAGGTACGCCGATTGATGGTGCATCCAGTGCCTGGCCGAACCGCGCCAGCCGAGCGCGCCCAGGCCGTAAAGAATTCGCTTCCACTTGGAACGCGCTTTGTCGCGGACCGTGGCCAAATCGGGAACCACGCCGATGTACCAGAAGATTAACGAGACGGTAAAATAAGTGCTGACCGCGAACAGGTCCCACACCAGCGGACTGCGGAATTGTGGCCACAGGGCCATGGTGTCAGGGTACGGGACGATGAAGTAGAAAATCCATGGGCGGCCCAGGTGCAACAAGGGAAACATCCCGGCGCACATGACGGCAAAAAGGGTCATCGCCTCGGTGAAGCGATTGATGGTCGTGCGCCACTTTTGCATCAGCAGCAGCAGGATGGCGGAGATGAAGGTGCCGGCATGGCCGATACCGATCCACCAAACGAAGTTGGTGATCGCAAAACCCCAAGCGACGGGGATGTTGATTCCCCAAATGCCTGGTCCGTTGAAAAGCAGGTAACCGACCGCGACCCCGAACATCATGAGCATGGCAAAGGCGATGGTGAAGCCCGCCAGCCAGGCTTTCTGATGCGGGTGGTGAAGCGGTTCCGCGGTGATCTGGTTGCTCACCCGATCGTAGGACTCGCGCGGGCCGATCATTTCGGCGGGGTAGCCCAAAGGTGTGATGGGGTAGTCCTTGCCCGGCACTCGCAACTGAGGTTCAGAGCCCTGGATGGTTTCCATGTTACCCTTCTTCCGGTTGGCTCACGGGCCGTTGGTCCTTTACGTCCGGGCTACGGTTCTCGACCTTGGCGAGGTAGGTGGTGCGTGGCCGCACGTTTAATTGTCCCAACATCGCGTAATCCAGGGGCTGGTTCTTAAGCTCCGCAACCTTGCTGCCCTTGGTATTCAGGTCGCCGAAGACGATGGCTTCCGCGGGGCACGCCTGCTGGCACGCGGTCCGGACTTCCCCATCCCGAATGAGGCGGTTTTCCTTTTCGGCCGTGATCCGGGCGGCGGCGATACGCTGGACGCAATAGGTGCATTTCTCCATCACACCGCGCCAGCGGACCGTCACCTCGGGGTTGTACATCGGCTTGAAATTGGGTGTGTGATAGTCGGTATAGCGCAGGAAATTGAAGCGGCGCACTTTGTACGGGCAGTTGTTGGAACAGAACCGCGTGCCGACGCAGCGGTTATAGACCTGGAGGTTCAAGCCCTCGCTGTCATGCACCGCCGCTTCCACGGGGCAGACCAATTCGCACGGGGCATGCTCGCAATGCATGCACGGCACTGGCGCATGGCTGAACTCCGGATTGTCCAGGGTGCCTTTGTAGTAGGTGTCGATCCGGATCCAGAGCATTTCCCGGTTTTTGTAGACCTGTTCTTTGCCAACCACCGGGATGTTGTTCTCCACCTCGCAGGCGACAACGCAGGCATTGCAGCCAATGCAGGCCGTCAGGTCGATGGACATCCCCCACTTATAGCCCTCATATTTATACTCCTCGGGGTTGTAAAGGGTTTGGTCCTCCTCCGGCGCCTCGACGGATTTCGTGATCACATCCGGCTGGGTGCGGAGTTCGTCGAGGGTTGTGGCCCGGTAGATCTGGCGATCAGGACTATGCAGGTTGTGATGGGTCTGGGTGGCGACGAGCAGATGGTTTTGAGCCGTCGAAATGAGCGTTGCTCCCGCGCCGAACCAGGGCGTGTTGGAGGTTCTCACCAGGTAAGCGTTGAAGCCGACGCCCTCGCCCACCCGGCCGACACGGGACCGGCCATAACCCAGATGGAGGGTCACCGTGTTCTCGGCCTGGCCGGGCATAACCCACACGGGACCACGCACCGCGCGCCCCTCAAAACTCACCTCCACGACGTCGTTGGTCATCAGCCCCGCCTTCTCAGCCAACGCCGGGCTCATTAAAACCGCGTTGTCCCAGGTCAGTTTGTTGACTGGTTTCGGACACTCCTGCAACCAGCCATTATTGGCAAACCGGCCGTCCCACAGGTTGGGGTCGGGCCGAAAAGCAATTTCCAGGTTCTCGATTCGCACCTGCTTTTTCTGAGGGGTCGCAAACAAGGAGGTGTCTTTGGACACGGGGGCAGGAGTGGAGGAAATCTGAACCGGTGCCTGCTTTCCAGTCGGGACGTTTTGAGTGGCGGGAGCTCCGGCCGGTTTTTTTTCTCCGGCGCTCATAGTCCGTCCGGTAGGTGTCAACCGATCGAAATCCTCCCGCACCCGGACCTCGCGTGGTGGCGCCTGGGTTTGGGAAATGAAACCGTCATGGAGCGCTTTGCGCCAACTTTTTTCGAACTCCGGCCACAGCCTCTGTTTTTGCCAGTAGTCTCGGACGATCTCGTAGTCGCTCCGGGTTGGCTGCTGTTGAACCATCGCTCCCAGGAGTTCGTAAGCGGATTTGGTCTCATAAAGCGGAGCGATTAGGGGTTGCTGGAAGGATACGGTTCCATCGAAGGCGCGGGCATCACCCCACGACTCCAGGTAATGATTCTGGGGTATGTGCCAGGTGGACAGCGCGGCGGTTTCATCCAGGTTCATCCCCAGATGGATGCTCCGCTTTACTTTAGCGAGGTGCTGATGAAACTCCAAATCCGGGGGCGCGGTGTACGCGGGATTTCCGCCGAGGATAAACAAAGCCCGCACACTCCCGGTCTTCATTTCATCGACTAAGTCATGAAGAGATTGAAGCTGGTTTACCGGGTTCGCTTCAGCCGTATCTCGGTAGGCAACCGTTTTTCCGGAGTTCCCGAGGGCTTGGTTTAGAGCGTGGGCCAATGCCTGGACGATTGGTGGCTGCCACTCGCCGGCGATGACGATGCTACGGCCGCGTTCGGCTTGGAGATCTTTCAGCACGGCGCCGAGCCATTGCTGCTGGGCGCTGGTCAACGTGGTGTTCGGGCCTTGGACGGGCGCTCCGAGTTGGTGTGCCAGGTAGCGGGCGCAGTCTTCGACTTTCGCGCTCTCAATGGGGAGCCGGTGGTCGGCCATGGTCCCGGTCACGGTCGGCGTGCTTTCCATTTGGTAGAACCGGCTCATCTCGCGCTTGCCGGTGCTGACTCTTCGGCCGTCGATAAACTGACGCGTGTAGCGCAGGCGTTCGGGATGCGTGTAGAGGAAATCCGAATCCAATCCGAGGATTACCGAGGCCTGGTCGAAACGGTAATGTGCCTCGACGACGCGCCCAAAGGCCAACAACGAACCTTCGCGAACCTGGTCACGCGTGACCGGGTCGTATTGGCACCACTTGGCTTTGGGGAACCGCTCGTGCAAATCGTTTAATTGATCAGCCAGAGTGGGCGAGGTGACCGTCTCGGTAAGAAATCTAAGGCCGGCTCCCTGGGTCGTGTGCTCCTCGCTCAAGAGGTCGTTGAGGTCGGAAAGGAAAAGTGCCCAGGTGCTGATGTCTCCGCGATGCGTGACGGTTTGCGAACGGTCAGGGTCATAGAGATCCAGAATCGAGGCCTGCATCCAAACACTGGAACCCCCCAGGCTGGCTGGGTGTTCCGGGTTGCCATCCACTTTGATGGGATGGCCTTCCCGGCTTTTCGCCAGTACTCCAGTGGCGAATCCGCCCAACAGCATGGACGTGGCGTAATAAAGCGGTTGGCCCAACACCAGCTCTGCCGGCTGTTTAACGTAGGGAAAAATTTCGCGAGTGGGTTGCTTGGTGCAGGCGGTCAGCCCGGCCAGTGCTAAAGTCCCCGCCGCCAATTTTAGAAAATTTCGTCGGCTGACTCCATCCCACCACTCGGAGGCGCCTGCAGGAAATTCCCGCTCGAGCATGGCCTGGAATTCCGGAGTCTCGGCCAGCTCCTCCAGGCTGCGCCAATAATGCTGGCCCCGGGCGCCGTTGAGCTTGGCCCGCATGGCGGCCAGGTCCATCGCCGGGGTGGCCCCGGCCTTTACTTGCGGTTCACGTGCGTCTTTCATCGGTGGCACATGCTGCAATCCCGCAGTTCACTCAAACGCACGCGGCTGATGTGGTAATCCTTCACTAAACGGGCGCCGCGCTCCGCTTGATCGGGCGGTGGGGTCCATTCCATATTATAGATTTGATCCCGGGGCCGGATTTGCTTTTCCGGCGCCTCGTGACAATCCAGGCACCAGCGCATGTACAACGAATGAGCTTTCCAGGTGAGCGGCATTTGGTCCACCTGGCCGTGACAGGTGGAACAGCCGATACCCTTTTGCACGTGGATGGAATGGTTGAAGAAGACGAAATCCGGCAGGTCGTTCACGCGCGTCCAACGGAGCGGTTGCTGAGTCGCCAGGCTCTGCCTTTCGGGCGCCAACATCGGCGCATCGGTCCAAACCCGAGAATGGCAAGTCATGCAGGTTTCCGTCGGCGGAATACCCGCGAACGAGGACTTTTCCACGGAGGTGTGGCAGTATCGGCAATCCAGGCCAAGCCCGGCCACGTGATGCTGGTGACTGAAGGGGACTTCCTGCTCCCGTGGCACGCCTTGGGCCGTCGTGTACGAAGACCAATAAATCAAATAAACCAATCCCCAAAACGCGAAGAATCCGAAGAAGGCACTCACCAACGATACTCGGAAAATGCTGTTACTGCTTTTGCCAAATATTTGGGCCATTGTGTTTCAGCAAGAACCTGGTTGCAGTAATCCTTCGAGTATCGTCCCGAAATCCGGTCCATTCCTTCCCCAAGGCAGGCTCATTCTGGATTGCCCGCACGACCACGAGCGGCCTTGGAAAACGGTGACGCGACCCTCGCATCGAACGCCGCCCCCGTAAACTGGGGGAGATGCCCCAGAACCCCACTAAAAGTCGACGAAAGAAAGGGCCGGGAACCGGCCGGCAACGCTTTCGGTGGGCCGCGTCCGTGGAACGGGCAGATAACCCCAGGGACATTTTTTCCACCAGCGGCGAGGATGACGAGTGAAGCTTGTCGAATCTAAATCGACTGAGCCGAGCCCCTTCGCGCCTTCGGCGGGCTCGCTCAGCGTTCCTTATCCCGCGATTGAACGCCATGCGCTCATTGGGGACCGGCGAACGGCGGCGCTCGTGGCCAGTGACGGCACGATCGACTGGCTTTGCTTGCCCGACTTTGACGGGGTGAGCGTGTTCGGCGGTTTGCTGGATGCCCTGTCCGGCGGATTTTGGCGGCTTGGTCCCGCGCTCCGGCTGCAGGGCCGCCAAACTTATATCGAAGACACGATGCTGCTCGAAACTCGGTGGGAGGTCG